>ERZ651768.10-NODE-10-length-164057-cov-5.516691_pt1 | contig 164057 bp, 133 predicted proteins | sample MGYA00514754_ERZ651768 | MGnify/ENA metagenome assembly ERZ651768
CAGTAGTCCTCCTCGTCAGCCACGTCACCATCACAGAAGCCGTGGACGGACGGCCACCCGTGGTCGCCGCCCACCGTAACCCGCATCACCTCGTCGTTCGTGCTAGGCCCGTGCTCGGCGACGTACAGGTCACCTGTCTCGGGGTTGAAGACGATGCCCTGCGGGTTCCGGTGGCCGTACGAGTAGACACGCGTCCCGAACGGATTTCCCGGAGCCCGCGCTCCGTCCAGCGTGAGCCGCAGGACCTTGCCCGACAGAGAGCCGAGGTCCTGAGCCGCAGGCCGGTTTCCGGCGTCCCCCATGGTCATGTACAAGAATCCGTCCGGGCCGACGACGAGCCTCGACCCGTCGTGGTTGCCACGCCCGGGAATCCCATCGACGAGAGTCTCCCGCGCGGTGAGGCGTCCCCCCTCGTAGCGCATGCGGATCAGACGATTCTCAATACCGTTCCCGGCGGCGTACGAGTGCGCTAGGTAGACGTACGGCTCCTGTTCGAAATCCGGGTGGAAGGCCATGCCCATCAGGCCGGCCTCGCCCCGCTCGTGTACGGCAATCTCGGCCACGACCGTGATCGCTCCTGCCTCCGGATCTACCCGAGATACACGACCTGCTCGCTCCGTAAACCAGATCGCACCGTCGGGACCCCAGGCAAGATCCCAGGGGGTGTCGAGACCCGAAGCGAGCGTCTCGACGAGCAAGCCAGCGGCGGGATTAGGGGTGCTCGGGGCTGCTTGCTGTGGAGTCGCACGAACGACGGCCGGGGACGCCACCACGCCGCAAGCTGTCATAACGAGGATGGCTGCCGGAGTCGGCGTGCGGCGCGTTCTCATGATCGTTTCCTCCTTGTCGTACGGACCCGCCGGGATCAGACCGCGTTCAACATCCGAGAGCGGGCTGGTAGGCGCAAGCAGAGGCTACCCTAGTGTTCAAAAGATGGGCGCCGCTGCACTGCCCCAGGCTTGCACGCGACCTCCATGCACGCGATGGTAGCCCCAAACACAATTGGTTGGTCCAGCCGAGACCCAGAAGATGAACCCATGACACGCTCGTTCGCTCTCCTCGCGGTGCTGCTGGCCACGTTCGTCGGTGCGCTCGCGGGCCAGGATGCGGCCCCCGGCGTGCTCGCCACCCAAGATGCCGGCGAGGGCCTCCGCCTCATGACCTTCAACATTCGGTATGGCACTGCCGGGGACGGGCCCAACGGCTGGGCCAACCGGAGTGCGCTCGTCGCGGACATCATCCGGCGGAGCGCTCCAGACGTACTAGCCATCCAGGAGGGGCTGGCGTTTCAACTCGAGGAGTTGAGTGACGTCCTGGGAGACTACCGTAAGCTCGGGCAACACCGCGATGGCGGACTGGAGGGCGAGTTCTCGGGCCTCTATGTGAACGAGCTCCGTGTGCGCGTCAGGGACTGGGGTGAGTTCTGGCTGTCGCCGACCCCCGACGCAGTCGGATCACAGGGTTGGGATGCAGCGCTGGCACGGATGGCGGTCTGGGCGGAGATCGAATACATCGATGGTGGTGAGCCGATCCGTGTCTACGGCACGCACTTCGACCACCGCGGTGAGATGGCCAGGCTCGAGAGTGCCCGGCTGATCGCGCGCCACGCGGAAGACGGCCCTCCGGCCGTAGTGATGGGAGACCTCAACCTCCAGGAGGAATCGGAGCCACTCGGCGTCTTCTTCGATCGTGGGTACCGATCCGCCTTCCGCGTTACTCACCCCGAGAGTGAGCTCGGCACATTCAACGGATTTCGCGACGCAACAGGGGGCCGGCGGCTTGATCACATCCTGCTGGATCCTCGGCTCGAACCACTCACGGCCAAAGTCTTCGACGAGCAAGTGAACGGCGTATGGCCCTCCGATCACTTTGCCGTTTCGGCCCTGGTGGTGAGGAGGTAGCAACACGCCCCGCAGCCGCGGTGGGATAGGATAGGCACTATATGGCCGCGAACATGATCAGCATGAAAATACTCAAGCCATCACCTCCTATCCCCGGTACGAAATGGCACTACTCCGTCTCCGCGGTATGGACGCTAGAACGTCGCGATGGGATTGATCGGCGAGCCCATCCCCTGTTCGATTCTCAGCGGTGCCGCGGTGAACAGAAATTCGTACTTGCCAAGACTCTTGGCCGTTTCGGCAAGGCGCTCGAAGTCGAGGTTGTCGAAGATCGACGTGCCCAAAGCGACCAGCGAGAGCCGATGCAACGGGAGGAGCTCTTCGCTTGAGAATTCGTGGGGGGATACGTCGTTCCACATGTCATGGCCGATGAACGACACACCCCGCGCCTTCATGAAGTAGGCGACATCGGCGTGGTAGCCGGCCACACCTTCCGACGTGCGCCACGGCCCCAGCGCGGCCCGCCGCTTCCAGCGACCGGTGTATAGCAGGATCACGTCACCGGGCTCGACTCTCACGCCCTGGATCTCCTCCAGAGCCTCGAGGTCGGCGGCTCGGATGGCGGTACCCGGCTCCACCCACCCTTCGGCGTTCACGTTACCTGGCAGGAGCGTGGCGTCGAACAAGATGCCCCGTGTGACGATGCCGTCCTTCAGCGCGTTGATGCTGCCCTGCGGGCAGCCCCCCGCGGCCTCGATGTCCTCCATGGCCACGCCGTTGTATCCTTTACCCTCATACATGATGTGGCAATCGACCGCATCGAGGTGGCTGTGGATGGTGCCGTGATAGGATCCCGTGTACTGATACCGATCTGAGGCGCCGGACTGATTCACCGACAGCACTTCCCGGTTCAGAACCGCCCTGCCGTCGATGGCCCCTTCTTGTGCGACATCGTGCGACAACGAAACGCTGATCCCCTCTGTCACGAGCGCGACTGCCGCCAGACGCTTGGCCGGCGTGATGAGGTTCGCTGTACCCAGCTCGTCGTCGGGTCCCCAGCGCCCCCAGTTGGACAGCTCCTCCATGGCCTGCTCGTAGTGCGCCATAGTCGTCATGGGCAAGTAACCTGGCGCCTCACTCGTCGGCGCGGCACTGTCTTGGTCCGCGGTCTCAGCGCCACATGCGAAGAGCCCCGCGCCCAGTAGGAACACCACACCTGCCTTTACCGACCGCCATCCGTATCGTCTCATGTCTCCTCCTCTTCGGACCGCCCATCGTAGCCAGACGGGTCGTCCATCGGCGCACTCCGGAATCAGACCGTGGTCAACATCCTATGGGTGGGCCGGTAGGCGCAAGCAGGAGCTTGACTTCCAGGGGTCGCGGGTTGGGCCCGCGGGCGGCATGTTGATCTCTCCCCCTCTGTAGAGGCGGAGAAAGCGGTCGACCGCCCGACGGTCACGGTCCTCAAAATCACGAGAAAAGGAGACGTCATGCGCTCGACGCGGCTCATGGTCAAAGGTGGCAGCGCCCTTCTTGCAGTGGTGCTTGCCGGGTCCGGTTGCGCCCCACAAGGCACCCAAGCACCGACACACGAGGACTGGCCGATGTATCGCGGCGACCTAGGTGGGACCGGCTATTCACCACTCACCCAGATCACGACAGACAACGTGGCTGACCTGACTCAAGGGTGGAGCTACTCGCTACGCAGTGACCCGTCAGCCGGCGGAGGCCGCAATCCAAACTCACAAGCGACACCGATCGTCGTGGGCGACGTCATGTATCTGCCTGGTGTGGACCGGGTGGTCGCGCTCGACCCGACAACGGGCGCGGAGATCTGGCGGCATACGGTCGGCGGCGGTGCACCTTCGCGACGCGGGGTCGCCTATTGGCCGGGTGAGGACGGCACGCCGGCGCGTATCATCTTCACGGCGGGAGAACGCCTGGTCGCATTGGACGCTGCGACCGGCACTCCGGCGACCGGCTTCGGACAGTCGGGCGAGATCGACATGGGGATCCCATACAACTCGGTGCCACTGGTCTACGAGAACTTCGTCGTGGTCGGGGCGAACACCCCGCGTGGGGCCAGTGGGGGCATCGGGAACCCTCGCGCTTTCGACGCACACACGGGCGCCAAGGTGTGGGAGTTCAGCTCAGTTCCACAGCCGGGCAGCATCGGACACGACACCTGGGAAGGTGATAGCTGGATGGGGCGCCTCGGCGCCAACGCCTGGCCGTTCTACTTCACGATGGACGAGCAGCGCGGACACCTGTACGTACCTCTGGCCTCGCCCATCCCCTTCGCGTACGGGGGAGACCGGGCTGGCGACAATCTGTTCTCAAACTCCTTGGTCGCGGTGGATATCCGGACCGGGGAGTACGTCTGGCACTTCCAGACCATCCACCATGATCTATGGGATCACGACCCGCCCGCGGCGCCCGTGTTGTTCGACGCTCAACTCGACGGCGGTACTGTCCAGGCGCTCGGAGTGACCACCAAGTCCGGCTACCTGTACATCCTGGATCGCGACACCGGCGAACCGGTTTTCGAGGTGGAAGAGCGGCCGGTTGCGCAGAGCGAGGTCCCAGGCGAGCAAACCTCTCCGACCCAGCCGATCCCCGTGAATCCGCCTGCTCTGGCCCGTGTCAGCTACGAACCCGCGGACTTGGTTTCTGCCGAAGACACGTCCCCGGAACACGCGGCGGCATGTGCGGACCTGGTCGAAAACCTGGGAGACATCTACAACGCTGGGGCATTTACGCCTTGGGTGTATCGCGCCGACCCGGCGTCGGGCAGTACGACACTCCTCTTCCCGGGACTGGTAGGCGGCCACAATTGGGGCGGCGGCGCATTCGATCCCAACTCCGGTTACGTCTTCGTCTTCTCACAGGATATCGGCTCGCTCGGTTGGATGGAGGACGCTCCGGAAGGCTCGCCCCTGCCCTACCGGAGAAGGGGCCCACGCCCGGCGAATTTCGAGGTCCGGATCGGCGGTGCGAGCTTGCCGTGCCAAGAGCCACCGTGGGGTCAGCTGACCGCGGTCGACGCCTCGACCGGCAACGTGGTGTGGCAACAGCCCATCGGCATCACGGAGCAGCTTCCCGCAGGCCGGCAGAACACGGGTCGGCCCGGACGTGCAGCAGCAATCGTCACGGGTGGTGGCCTGGTGTTCATCGCGTCGACCGACGACAACCGCCTTCGTGCCCTCGACGCCACGACCGGACAGGAGCTCTGGGTGAGCACGATGGACCAGAGAGGAAACGCCAACCCCATGACCTACTTGGGGGCCGACGGTAAACAATACGTGGTGATAGCAGCTACCGACGCGGTGGTGGCGTACCAGTTGCCGTGAACTCCGTCGTGAGCCTTTCTACCTTAGCCCTCTGAAGAACGTACGAACATCGTCAATCAGCAGCTCTGGCTCCTCCAGCGCCGCGAAATGCCCGCCGCGCGGCATGCGGGTCCAATGAACGATGTTGTAACTCGCCTCGGCCCACGTGCGCGGTGTGAAGCTGATCTCCTTCGGGAAAACAGCGACACCCGTCGGCACGTCGATGAAACCCACGGCTCGAGTCGGCCGTGTGTTCCCCGACTCGTAGTAGAGGCGGCTCGAGGAGGTAATCGTCTCCGTCACCCAGTAGAGTGTGATGTTCGTGAGCATTTCGTCCTTCGTGAACGCGCTCTCGACGTTGCCGTCGTTGTCGCTCCAGCCGTGGAATTTCTCGACGATCCAGGCGGCCAGCCCGGCGGGCGAATCGTTGAGGCCGTAGCCGAGCGACTGCGGCTTGCTGCCTTGAATCGACTGGTAACCACGTCCGTCCGCGAAAGCCGCGGTGCGCTCGGCTCTGCGCTCTCGCTCCTCGTCGGTAACTCCCTCGTTCGGGTTGCCGCCCCGTGGCGGCCCAGCGGTCATGAAGTTGGAGTGTAGCCCGATGAGACGGTCGCTATAATTCCCCGCGAGAGTCCGGCTGATGATGGCACCCCAGTCGCCACCCTGCGCACCGTACCGGTCGTACCCCAGCCGCTCCATCAACCCGGCCAGGACATCCGCCATGCGTTCAGGGTTGTAGCCCGTTTCCGCGGGCTTGCCCGAGAACCCGTAGCCCGGCAGCGACGGAATGACGACATGAAACGCATCAGCCGCATCGCCACCATAGGCGGCGGGGTCGGTTAAGGGGCCGATGAGGTTAGCGAACTCCACGAACGAACCGGGCCATCCATGCGTGAGCAGCAGCGGAATGGCGTTCGGTTCGGGCGACCGCTGGTGGATGAAGTGCACGTCCAACCCGTCGATCATCGTCTTGAAGTGATCGAACTCGTTGAGCCGGCGCTCCTGGGCACGCCAGTCGAACTCATCCTCCCAGTAGGCCAGGAGTTCCGCCACATAGGCGCGATTCGCCCCCTGATCCCAGCCGGTTCCGGGGCTCTCTTCGGGGAGACGAGTGCGGGACAAGCGGTCCCTGAGGTCGGTCAGCACGTCGTCAGGGATGTCGATGGTGAACGGCCGAACGGCCATGGGGTCCGGCTGCCCTTCCGCCGAGGAACCAGCCATGGAGTCCCCGGACGGGTCGGCCGTGCAGGCGGCCACCGTGAGAGACACGGTGACGAGTCCGGCCAACACGCAGGCTCTGACCGGCCTACCGGCACGCAGTAGGCTCGCGATGGTGTGTCTGCCCTCACCGCTCAACGGGCCGCTCATCGGGCGAGCGGGTCCGGCCGCATCTGGAAGTGCACGACCTTGCTGGGTGTGCCTTCGCCGGTCTCCATGTGGAACGGGGCCCGTGTGCTGATGGTCGCGAAAATCCCCCTGCCCTTCCAACCGGTGTCCGGATCGTCGATGCGACCGTCCATCCATTTGGTGTAGAAGCCGAGTGGGTAGGGCACACGCAGGACGACCCACTCCCCGTCCTTGAGCGCCAGTAGTCCTTCAGATCCATTACCGGTGTTGATAGGCACGTTGTCTCCCAATCCTAGCGTGTTGAACTGATCCACCCACGTATAGTAACTCGATTCGGCGCTGCCGGACTCGGCCAGGTTCTTGATCTGTGGTGCGGGCTCCGGGTAGAGGGTCCAACCCTCCGGACAGTGACCTCCGGTGGCACCGGGCCCGTTAAGCGGGCCCGTGCACTTGCTGCGGTCGAAGCTGGCCATGTGTCCGCTCGCCAGGGGCGTCCAGACGACACCGTTGCGGTCGATGTCCATGCCACGTGGGGAATACCCCTGTATGGGTACGGCCGGGTTGTCCAACGGCAGCAGGTAAATCTCCGTCAGAGCCGTCTCAGGTGGGTTCGGCCCCGGGTCGAGCCGTAGTATGGAGCCGGGGAAACCCAACGATGACCCCCAGATCGTACCGTCCAGCGGGTTATAGGCGACACCGTAGTACCCCGAGCTGATCCGCTTGTCCATGGCGGGATCCACCGGATCGTTCGGTCCGACGTACTCGTCCTGGCGGCCGTTCCCGTTGGTATCGAGAACGAGTGCGCTCCACCCCTGCGAGGCCTCCTCGTCACCCGTCTCCAGATACATCTTCGTGTTCAGCCAACCGATCACCTGACCGCCACCACTCGTCCAGAGCGTATTGTTTTCATCCTCACCGAAAATCAGGTGGTGGGTGCCGAAACACGTACGGATGAGGCTGACCTCATCTGTCGAGGGATCGTACATGGCGAGGTGACGGCCCGCTCTCGTCGTCGGAAAAAGCCTCGCTGAGGGATGGTCCGATCCTTCTCGGCAGAAAGCCGGATTGTCGCTCGGGCCAACCCTCGAGGTGAGCCATACGCGGGCCTGGTCATCGAGCATCGGATTGTGCGCGTTGGCCTTGCTGTCCCAGATCGCCTCATCTCCCCAGTACGGCGAGGGCTGCATGGGTGGCCCCGAAGCCACAGGCGTGTTCGGATCGCGAACGGGTAACGGCACCTGGCTGGCCGTGTGGCTTATCGGGTCCAGGACGGGCACGTAGTCCGCGCTGGCCTCGAGCGCTCCGTAGATCGAGCCGTAGGCGTTGACCGTGGGATCGCGCTTGTCGGTGGAAGCCTGGTCGTGGAGATACGCCGTCGGATCGGCCCAATCCCACTGCGTGATCACGACGTTACGCTCTTCACCCTGGGGCCGGGGGGGCACGGGCGGCACTTCGCCTGCTGCGATCCGATCGGTCCAGTCCGCGAACATCTCCAGCGCCCGCGAGGTGCCCAGCCGATTGAGCCCACCAACCATGCTGCCACCCGCTTGCCCGGATTGGATGCGCCGAGCCCAGGCGTCCGAGGTGGATGCGAACTCACCGAGCGCTTCGGGGATCTCCCGTGTCGCCTTGCCGCCCAGTTGATGACACGCCATGCAGCCACCCGACTTGAGGCTCCTGACGAACGCGGACTGGCTCCCGATGCTCGGGGAGATGCCGTTGCCTTGCGGCCCCGTTCCGGGGAACTCGTTTTTCTCCGGTACCTCGATCAGGGAAAACCAATACGCGGCGGGATAGTACTGCGCGGCCGCGTGTGGATCGGGCGCCACCACGGCGGTGAGATCCTCGGAAGATCCGGGTGTGGTCCGAATTTTTCGGGAATCCACGAGCCCGTAACCCCGCACCCAGATGTCATAGGTCGCGTCAGGTAAGTCGGGAATCAGGTAACGTCCCTGATCGTCCGTCACCACGGTCCGGTTGAACCTGGTGGGCAGGTCCATCGTCTCGGCGATGACCCAAACGCCGGCTTCCGGCCCGTCCGGGCCGCTCACCACCCCACCGATGTCGTCGCCGTCGATTTCGACGGCATCACTTGTCTGCCCACACGCACTCACTCCGGCCAACAACACGGCCGCGAATAAGGCGGCGCCTGCGTGCACGACCCTCCGGGACTCGACACTTCTGGTCATGATTGTCCACTCCCCACGGATAGCGGATACGAAGACCGAACCGCGCGCTTCGGTCGGACGGATCAAAGCTACAACCAAGCTTCAACCGAACCTCACCCAGGATAGTGTCGGTAGCGCCGGGCCGATAGGAGGGCAAACAAGCACGCCCCCGGCCTTTTCTGCCCGAAAGGGGAAAAAGTGGCTAGTCGCTCGCCCGGAGCGCTCGCGCAATCCACACGGTCCTGAAGATGGCCGTGCCCACAGTGCCCACTGCCACGAGTCCGAGCACGGGCACAAGCAACGTTCCCACCGAATCGGCTCCCCACAGTCGGGAGACCGTCGGATCTAGAAGTCCGCCGAGCCCCAAGAGGAGCAAACGTTCAGCTCGTTGCATGACCCCGAGCTTGCAAACCACCCCCTGACTCTCCCCTCGGGCGCGCGCGTAGCTGACCAGGAGCGACCCGCCCATCGCGATGACAACCATAGCCAGCGTGAACGAGGAAGACCGAAACAGGACGGCCAGACCGACGAAAGCCCCGATTTCGGCAAAACGGTCGAGCGTGGAGTCGAGAAACACGCCACGGGCGTCGGCAAGCCCACCCGCCCGCGCGATTCGGCCGTCCAGGACGTCCGCCATGCCACCCAGAAGCACTCCCCATCCGCCCAGCGTCACATTACCCGATGCGAACGCAACGCCAGCACCGATACCGAACGCCACACCCAGCAGGTTGTAGAAAGTCGGCCCAAGCCCGACGGCAAGGGATGCGCGGACCACGGGGCTGACAGTCCAGTAGAACCAGCTCCTCACGAAGGAGCCCAACACGAACGTACCCTGGGCACCCGACGTGAGCGCATCCGGACGCTTGCTGGCGCCTGTCAGTACATAGACCGGCATCGACAGCACTGCCGTCGCCAATACACCAAGGAGGACCTGCAGGTCAGTGGTCACGTATCCCCCTCAGACCCGGGAGGAAGCGCACGCCCTGATGCGGCCTCTTCGGCAGGCCGGTTACGCAGCACACGAAACAGGCGAGGCCATGCGAAAATGAGGGGCAGGCGCCTCTCCAGAGCGGTCAACTCGACCCTCATCCCCGTTCGGCGCTCCACCTTGCGTAACGTGTACGAAAGCCAGTCCTCGAAGGTCAGCACGTGCTTGAGCCACCGAGCCGTCACCCTGATTTTGCTGAAGGTGAAGTACATGAACCTCCTCGTCCGAGCCAACCACCCCGGCCTATGGGCGGAGCGGCACCCGTCCCCTTCGCGCACGACCAGCCTCTCGCTAGACGCATCCGCGAGCAGCTTCTCGTATGTCTCCACGAGGTAGGCACGTTGGGCCTCGAAGACCGAACTGGCCCGCGCACCCGACTCAGGGCGGATCTCACTGCGATAACATATGGCGATCATCTCACGGGTCAGCGTTTCGGCGGTGAAGGGAGTGGCCACATACGGCACCGCCCAATCGAGAACCGTCCTTCGCGCCGCCGCCAAACAGTTCTCGAGCCACTGCTCAGTGGTCGCATCCTTTACATACAGGACCCCAAGGTCCTGAATCATACGGGAGATCATGAAGTGGTCTCGCGACCGGGCCGAAAGCTCGCGCTCAAAATCGCGCGCGTTGATAATCAGGCACTTGGCGATCGGCCCGTCCTCACCCTCCGGTGAATAGGCGATCACGTTCGGGGGCAACCACCATGCGAGCAACGCCATGAGCCTGGGCGGCCGGTGGGTGAAGCCACGCCCGCGCAGCGCCTGATACGTCCCGACGTATTCCTCGACGACGACCACCAGATCGTATGCGCTATATCGGTCCGGAGCGCCCCCGAACAGGTGGGACCCGTAGAGCAGCACCGCTCGGAGTTGTGAGCCGGCCACCTCCGCCAGCGACCGGGCTAATCGTTGTGCAGGCTGCCCACCGACTCGACTCATTCCGGTCACTCGGTCACGGCCTCAGCTTTGGACGCCTCAGCTTTGGACGTTTCCACCCCGTATGTCTCCGGGGTCCGGTTGGAGACCGTGGCCGGGCTCCGTAGCTCCGTGAGGTCCTTCCGCATCCGGCCCTCCACCTCCTCGAGCCAGGAGCGAAACTCCTTGGGGTCAGTAGGTGTGTCGAAAGGTCCGGAAACATTCACACGGCAATCGACCATCTGGACTCCATTGAGCATGTCCTTGAGCCGACCACACGGCAAAGTCCCATCCGCGGTCACTAGATACACTTTCCACTGCCGATACCGCAGAAGGGTATCCACCACACCTCGCCGGAAGGGTAGCAATTCTCCATCGCGGGAGCGCGTTCCCTCCGGATACACAACGATCGGAACCCGGGGGTCCCGGGCCGCCTCCCGGAGCACCTTGAGCTGCTCCCTCATCCCACCTGTGGGATCCACGACCGGAAAGTCATACAGCTTGATCAGCCGCGAGATGGCGGGTACACCGCGGGCGTACCGTTTACGCGTAACGATACGTAAGTACCCCCCTTCAACACATTGCACTACGATGGGAATGTCCAGAAGCGACTGGTGATTCATCAGCACGAGCACGCCCGGAGCGAAAGGGATCGTCGGCAACGGCCCGAACTTACCTCCACCAACCGAACGGACCCCGCCGATTATCGCGGACGCAAGTCCCCGCAACCAGACCGCAAACACGCGGTCCTTCCGGGCCGGGCCCGCCCACGCCAACGGCACGATGATCAGCCTCTGAACCACGTCGGCAAGTACTAAAAACCCGCCGATGGTGGCGACGGTCAAAAACCCTCTTAGTTTCATAGGTTCGAACGCTAACGGCATGTGGAGGGGCACTTCAAGCGCCACGACGCAGTCCACGGAAACGAGGAGTAATTTCGGGTTATGGAGTTGACGGAATACGGCTTCAAGAACGCGGTGGGTGCTTTCTTCGAAATGCCCACGAGTGACGCGCGAAGAATCCTCCCAACCCATCTCCAGCCGTTGGAGGTCCAACACGAGCGGAGTATCCTCGCCATTACTGCGTTCCAGTTCACCGAAAGTATGGTGGGTGAGTACGACGAAGTGGTCATGTCAGTCATCGTGCCCCCGTTGATGGAGGCAGGCAGGCCGCTTCCGCGGGCAGCCTTCTATCCCTTCATGGTCGGCGTGACGACGGATGCATCACGCCAGCATGCCATCGAACGCTGGCACCTACCACACTACATGAAGAACCTGCACATGGATTTCACGGAGACCGAAGACGAACTCTCGCTGAGTATCTCCGACGACGGCCAGCCGGTCCTCGACCTGAGTGTGACAAACTTCCCTGGCGCCCCCGAGACCGTCCTCTTCAACGCCTTCACCGTCAACGACGAAGACCGCTTCAAGGTCAATATCTTTATGGATGGCCAGCACACCGAGCACGAAGAAGAAGCCGGCTCGCTTACGCTACATCCTCACGAGATGACCCAGGAATTGACGCTCGAGGACATCTCATCCGTTCCGTTTCGGGAACAGTGGTTCCACGGCGGGCTACAGACATTCGAGGAGTTGGAAAAAATCTGAGCGCTGGCGGTTAGAAACGCGAGGAGCGAATCCAAACGTCTGACCGTGCCCACGAGGTTTCGAAAATCTTCGCGATCTCCTCGGCCTCTCCGACCTTCCCCTGTGCCCGCAGCGCCTGCTCAAGCCCGAACAGAGACCACCCATTAAAGGGATGGTCGTCGACCCCTGCGCGGTAAACGGCTTCGGCTTCCGCCGGGCGGGCGGCCTCCAGGAGAATCGCCCCCAGCCAGTCCCGGCCTGAGAAGTTCAGCGGTTCGGGCTCATCGTAGCGGAGTCCGTCTTCGATCTCGACGGCCCGTTCGAAGGCGGCGATGGCCTCATCGGTACGCCCTTCCTCGCGTGCAATCTCTCCATCGAGGATGCCCCACACGATTCCAAGAAGATCGGAGGCGCTGTGTCCCCGGAACTGCGCGCCCTCCCGAGCCGATCCCCGCCCCTCTTCGATCTCCTCGAGGAATCCGCGGGCCACGTCCACGTGCCCAGCTCGAAGATGGGCGTAGCCCTGCCCAAAGTCCCAAAACCCCTTGAAGATCGGATTTTGGGTCCCGTCGCTCTCCATGGCGAGGATGTCGTCAAAACGCCCGAATCGCACCCTCGTGAGCACCTCGTAATACTGGGCTCCGCCCGTGGCATTGGTGTAGTCGGCTCCGGCCTGAATGGCGACCGCACCCTGTCCATCGTTCGATGCGGCGAAGAGGAGCATGTGCAGGTTGTGTGACGTGTAGATGGCGAAGCCCTCACCGTAAGCGGCCGCCTGGTCGGAGTGCCACGCGCGTTGGTTCGCACGCACCCCGTCACCCCAACGACCAACTTGATTATACGTGTGGGAAGGCATGTGGTTGATGTGGCTCGCGCCGGGAATGGCTTCGCCCAGCAAGTCGGCACAGGCCTCGGCCTTGTTCGGTTGGGTAGTGGACTCCGTGGCGTGGATGTACAGGTGGCAAGAACCCGGATGTCGGATGTCCTTGGCCAGTACCTCTTCGAGGATTCCATGGATGCGTTGAATTTCGGGTCGCTCAATATCCCAATTCCCCCGCCGGGGCTCCAACAACATCAGACTCTCTGCGTAGAAAAATCCCACGTCCAGGTCGGCGGGGTGGGCCTCGTAGACCCGGCCCATCGCCTCCGCGTAGGCTGTATCGATCGCCAACTGCGGAGCTCGATCCGTGCGTCCCACGTACCGGACGGCCATCGCGTCGATCAGCTCCCGCTCCACCCGGTTCGCATGATCAGGAGCCAGCTCCAGCGCCTTCTCGATCGCTGCTTGGGCTCGTGGAAGGGCGCCCCTACCCATTGGACCGTTCATGTAGGGGCCCCAAGCCCAGGCCTCGCCGAAGTAGCACATCGCACAGTTGGGGTCGCGAAGCTGTGCCTCCCGGAAAGAGCGCGCGGCATCCATCAGGGTGAAGGAGTACACGAGCTGAATGCCCTGGTCGAAAAACGCCTGCGCCTCCGTGGAGTCCGTCGTGATCGTGCGGGAGAATGGGCCCAGCCCAATCGTGTAGTAGGGCATGGGCTCGTTGAAGCTCGCCGGCATCTCCGGAGAGGTGTTCTCCTGGCTGGCCGCACCAAGAGCCAGCGAGGCTAAAAGGAGGGCTGCAAATAAGGGCGAACCCACAATTCTCCGGTCCATTACCATTTCTCCTCAGGGAAGCCACGAGAAAAGCGCAGCATCAACATGGTGTCCTGGTCCTAGATTCGTCCAGAAGTAGCCGAGGCCGGCTGCGGGTCCGGACGGGGCTCTATGTGTACGAGGGCATCGAGGATTCGCAGGTCCGAGTGAAGGAGCCCATCCTTGACCAGATGCGCGATATGGTGCCCCTCCCGCACCGAGATTTCACCCTCCACTTCGACATGAATGTCGACCCATAGCGCCAGACCGCTCTGCCGGACCCGAAGTAAATCCACGCCATCGACGCCAGGCACAGATTCGGCGATCTCCCGGATACGGTCCCTAATTTCATTCGGGGCGGTCACATCAAGCACCTCGCGGAGCGAAGCACGGAACAGTCGAACACCGTTGTACGTGATCACAGCGCAAGCAACCAACGCCGCCCAATCGTCGGCACTCTCGAAGCCCTCGCCGGCCGTCAGCGCCACGCTGATCCCGATGAACGCAGCGAGCGAGGTCAACGCGTCGGACCGGTGATGCCAGGCATCCGTGTTCAGAGACTGGCTACCAATCTCCCGCCCTTGGGTCGACAACACCCGAAACATCACTTCCTTGGCGATCAGCACACCAATCAGGACCACCAGCGTGAAACTTTCCGGGACCTCCTGCGGGCTCATGATCTCCTGGGCGGCACCGATGGCGATGCCGACGGCAGCCAAGAGAAGAACCGTCGAGACCACGAGCGAGGCGAGAGGCTCAGCCTTGCCCAGCCCGTACGGATATCGGTCCGACTGGGGCAGCGCGCTGACCCGGAGTCCGCCCCAGACCAGAAGGCCGCTGAAGATGTCGAGCACCGACTCCACGCCGTCCGCAACGAGGGCAAAGGAATTTCCGATCACCCCGGCCGCGATCTTCGTGGTCGCAAGAACCGCGCTCACCACGACACCGATCGCCGCCACACGTGTGCCTCGCCGAACCGCTTCGTTGAGCTGTTGAGGCGTGCTGGAACCGCTATTTCCGTGATTCATCACATGGAAGGTGTAACACTGACGAAACGGTGCCAACCAGCGGAGACGCCCGCCCAACGGGGGCCGGATGGGAACCGGCTCCCGACCACGCTCGAGTGGATAGCAGCACCCGAACGGCCTCTCGGGCGCTATGGACAACCCCGATAGCCCTTTTTAGAATCCTCCCGCCTCGACCGAACGACGGGTCAGAAAGCGTTCGGAGCGAAGGAGTGATGGGCTCTGTCCTTATGTTCAGGCGTCGCCCCAGCTTTTTTTGCGCCGAGCGTACTCACGAAGGGAGCGGGACGGAATGATCTCCGTTGAGGGTGTGACCAAACGATTCGGTGAACTCGTCGCCGTGAAAAACCTCGACTTCGCGGTCGACATGGGCGAGGTCGTCGGATTTCTCGGACCCAACGGCGCCGGCAAGACGACGACTATGCGGATGCTCACCGGTACGTTGGAGCCCGATGAGGGCCGCGTCCTCTACGACCAGGTGCCGATCAGCCGCGATCTCACGGCCGCCAAGGCGCGACTCGGATATCTGCCCGAGACCAACCCTCTGTATGAGGAGATGCTGGTCGTGGAGTACCTGGAGTACGCCGCCCAACTCCGTATGCTCGATTCGGCTGCGGCCAGGTCCGCCATCTCCGACGCCGTCGACGAGACGGGCATCGATGACGTCTTTTTTCGACCGGTTTCGGAGTTGTCGAAGGGATACCGGCAGCGGGTCGGCCTTGCGGCAGCGATCCTTCATCATCCCGAAATCTTGGTGCTCGATGAGCCGACGGAAGGGCTCGATCCCAACCAGAGGGTCGACATCCGAAACCTGGTGAGCGATCTGGGCAAAGAGCGAACAGTGTTGCTCAGTACCCACGTCCTGCAGGAGGTCGAGGCGACCTGCACCAGGTTGCTGATCATCAACCGCGGTTCGCTCGTGGCGAGCGGGACCGTGGCGGAACTTCTCTCTTCCGGCGGCAGGGGCCTGTCGAAGTATACGGTCGAAGCCGAGGGTGCTGCCGTAGCCGAAGCGCTGAGCAGGCTCCCCGGGGTAGACTCCCATACTGAGGAGCAAGTTGAAGGTCGTACCCGAGTGCAACTAACCGTAGCGGGGGACGATGAGCTTCGCCCCGAGATCTCACGCATGGCCAATGAACACCAGTGGGTGCTCTGGGAGTTACACCGAAACCAGGCTTCACTCGAGCAGCTCTTCCGGGAACTGACGGCCGACGCGGACGAATCCGAAGATGAAGGCGCGCCCGCCCCCGACGAGGACTCGGAGACCGAATGATCAGGCGAATTTGGACCGTGGTACGGCGCGAGATGTCGAGCTTCTTCGACCACCCCACGGCCTACATCCTCGTGGTGGCCTTCTTGGGGTTCGGGCTCTTCCTCACATTCCGCACCATCTACGCAGCCGGAATCGCCACGCTCCGGCCCTTCTTCGATCTGCTGCCGTGGCTTTTCGCAATCTTCATCCCGGCGCTGACGATGCGCTCGCTCGCCGAGGAACGGCGGAGCGGCACGCTGGAGTGGCTGCTCTCCCATCCGCTTCGCGAAACCGAAGTGATCATTGGCAAGTTCCTCGGCAATTGGCTCCTCGTGCTCGCCGCCCTCGCCGGTACACTCCCCACCGCTTTCGGCCTGCTCAGAGTGTCGGAGGCGGACGGTGGAATCATGATGGCGGAGTACATCGGTGGGGGACTGCTCGCCGCCCAAGGTGTCGCCATCGGCCTTTGGGCGTCGAGTCTGACACGGAATCAGATCACGGCCTTCATTTTGGCAGTCTCCGCCTCGTTCGCCCTCGTGATCATCGGCACACCCGTCGTGCTCATCGGACTTCCGCCGTCTCTGGGTGTCGGCGTGTCGAATCTCTCCGTATTGGGGCACTTCGAGAACGTGGCCCGCGGCGTTGTGGACCTCAGAGATGTGCTCTACTTCGTGTCGACAGCTGCACTCTTCCTGTTCATGGCAGTCGGCATCATGAGCCGCGAGCGGCTGAGCGCCGGACGGAGCGCCCACCGGCGGCTTCGCACGGGAACGGCGGCGTTGGTCGCGACGGTGGTCATGCTCAACCTTCTCGGTGGGAATATCCGGGGTCGACTCGATCTCACTCAGGAAGGCCTCTACACGCTCTCCGACGGCACCCGAGAAATTCTGGGGGAGCTCGACGACATCGTGACGCTGAAGCTCGTGATCTCGGACGAGTTGCCGACCGAACTCCAGCCAACGCTTCGGGACGTGGAGGACCTGGTTGCGGACCTCCGCGGGGCGGCGAGCGGGAACCTCGTCGTCGAGAATCTCAATCCGAATGAGGATGAAGAGGTGGCAAGGGAGGCGCGCAACCTCGGCGTAACGCAGAACGAGTTCAACGTCTTGCGCGACGACGAGTTCGAGGTGCGGCGTGGCTGGTTTGGACTGGCGCTTCTCTACGCAGACCAACGCGAAGTCATCCCATTCATCAACCGGACGGATGATCTCGAATTCCGACTCGTCTCGGCGATCTCCACGATGACCACGGTAGAGCGTCCGGGGTTGGCCTTTCTCACCGGTTTCGGCTCTCAGGGACCTGAGACGTTCCCCTCGTTTGCGCAGGCGCTGTCCGACCGATACGACATACGGACGATCGACCTCACGGTGGATACGGTACCTGATTTGAACCGTGACACTCTGGACATCGTGGTGGTCGCGGGCCCCCAACAGCCTCTGGGTGCACCCGGGGTGGATGCGATCGGATCTTTCGTCGACGCCGGAGGAACCGCGCTCTTCTTGATCGATAAACACCAGGTGTCACCCGAGTCACCGATGATGTACCCGGTGTTTACCGGCTTGGAGGGGTTCCTCGAGGCAAGAGGAGTGGGCACCGACGCCGGAGTGGTCCTGGACTACGGCTCCAACTCCAGGATCTCCATGGGGCAGCAGGGGAGCTTCAACGTCGTGCGCCCCTACCCGTTGTGGCCCATAGCGGTGAGGGGGGACCCGCACCCTACGACGCGTGACTTGAGCAACTTGAGCCTAGGGTGGGGGACGATTCTTACAGTAACGGACACGGCCGTTCAGCGGATCTGGGTGACCACAGAGCTCGGCGCCATTCAGGCAGCGGGCGGAATCATCATGCCCGACGCGCTTCTGGAGCCTGATCGGAACAACTTCCAGACGTTGACGGTGGCAGTCGCGTTGGATCCAAATGCAGCCGACGATGATGAGCCCTCAGGAACAGAAGATGATTCGGCGACGGGTGGCCGAATGATCGTCATCGGTGACGTGGACTTCCTCCAGGAGCAGTTCCTCCAGGCCAATCCTCAGAATCTCGTGTTCACCTTGAACGCGATCGATTGGCTGGCCCAGGACGAGGCCTTAATCGGGATTCGCTCGAAGCTTCGGACGCCACCCCTGTTGGCGTTTACGTCTGAATTCGGGAGAGTGGCGCTCAAGTGGGGCAATCTGGTGGGGGTGCCCCTGCTCTTCGTCCTGTTGGGCTTGGTTCGCGTCACCGGACGGCGGAGGCGAGCTGAAACACGCTGGAAAGGCGCACCCGCATGAGTGAGAAGACGCTGAAAAGCATCTTCGTAGTGCTCGGCATCTTGGTAATCGTTTGGCTCGGCTCTGGACTGCTCTCCAGGCGAGGTGGCGGGGGAGCGGCGCTCGATGATGGCAGCCTAGCGTCGCTCCTCGAGGGCTTGGACGAGACGGGCGTCAGCCAGATCCGTATCGTAGGTCCAAGCCAGACCGTGTCACTCCAGAGGAGCGGTGGGTCCTGGACCGTCAACGGAAATGTCACGGATTCAGTGACGATGGCACGTTTTTGGAGATCCGTCGTGGAGGCCGAGGTGGGGGGAGTCGTGGCTAACAACCCCGGAAACCATGAGCGCATGGGGTTGTCCACTGACAGCGCGTGGACGGTGGACTTCACGCTCACCGACGGCGGCATGACGTCGCTGCTCGTAGGTAAGACCGGGCCGGTTTTTCCCAGCGGGTATGTGCGGCTGCCCGATCAGGACGCGGTTGTGGTCGTGTCCGGAGACTTCCGGCCTACGGTGGTCCTGAGTATCACGGAGTGGCGGGACAAGACGATCCTACGGATGGACACCGCCTCCGTAGTTCGTGTCGTGCTGGAGATGGACGAGGAGACCCATGTAGCCGAACGGGTCGACACCACATGGTCGGTGGATGGTGAGCCCGCGAACGCCAACACCATGCGTGCAGTGTTGGACGAGCTGGCGCATCTGGTCGCCCTCGGGTTCGTCGAGGATGGTGAGATCTTCGAGGAAAATCCTAGGCGGGTGGTGGCCCTCGGGGCAGGAACCGACACATTGGGAATCGTTGTGATCACGGGGGAAGCAGGCACACGTCACGCCCGAACACCGGGTAGTCCCACCGTGTTCGAGATTCCAAGTTTCCGGGTCGATCGTGTGACGCCAGACATCGAGGTCCTCCGTGCACCCGATCCTGGTGGCGCCTGAGGACCTGCTCCGCTCAAGTCGGGTATCTGGAAAACGACAGTCGCGGCTTTGCCGCGTCTACAGCGGCGGTGGCCGCCTACCTGAGCTTCGTAGGAGGATGCTCGTGCTTGGCTTCGTCAGGACCCGACCCAGACTCATCCTGCCGGCCGCGGCGTCCGCCGTCCTCGCTACGACTTCGGCCCTTACCGCCCAGAGCGCCAACCCGGACTCCGTGTCACTCCACGAGGAGGCCAGGGAGATCCAGGCGCGCTTCGAGCGTTTTCGAGAGGAACGTATCCCTCCGGAACTGGCAGGATACGGGCGCGGGTGTGATGACATCGTTGGCCGGTTTTGCCTCCGCTTCGAGGACGGCGAAGACGAGAGCGAATGGACGGTGCCCGAGGAGCCCATTGAATTCGGCATGGCACGGGTCCAGGTCCTTCGCGATCTCCGTGAGATCCACAACCAGATACCGCGGGATTCCTGGATTCTGGGCCAGCGCGTCTTCTACATGGGAGAGGTGGGTGATTGGCAGGGCGCAGAAGCGCTGATCCGTAACTGCGGCGGCGGGAACTGGTGGTGTACGTCCCTGCTCGGGTTCGTGAGGCACGCACAAGGAGATTGGAACACGGCCGCCGACCTGTTCGCATTGGCCGTCGGCCAGATGCCCGACGACGAAACTTTTCTTTCCCTCGGGCTTCTCCTAGACCCCGACGCGTTGGATGTCTATGAGGATGCGTCCGACCAGGCCGCCGCAGAGGAGCGTCTGTGGTTGCTCGCCGACCCACTCTATCTGGTGGACGGAAACGACCGGATGACCGAACAGTACGCCCGGGCGGTCCTGATCCGCATGCGGCGTGAAGCCGTCAACCCGTATGGGATAGAGTGGGGCGACGATATCGAGGAACTCACCCTCCGTTATGGGGCTGAACGTGCGTGGGAGCGGAAACGGAGCCTACCGAGTGGTACGCTCCAGGACACACGCGGCATCGTGGGTCGGCATCATCCGAAGAGCCAGGAATTCCTTCCGCCCGACTTGGCTCTCGAGGATCCGGCACAGGTGGCACCCGGTGATTGGACCCTGGAACAACGGCGCCCGTGGACCGGATACGCACCTCCCTACGCTCCGGACCTCAACGCCCTGGAGACGCAGGTCGCCCGTTTCCGCCGCGGGGATTCGCTGCTCGTCGCCGGGGCTTTCAGGCCGGAGCCAGAGGAGGTTACGGTGGACAGCCGTCGCCAGAGCCAGAATGTGAACCCACGCATCGTCGATCTTCGTGCGCGACGGAACCAGGACCGGGGGGACCAACAGGCCCGCACCAATCCATTCAGCCGGCCCCCGGAAGCGCCCCTCCCTCTCCCCGTCGTGGAACAACAACCGGAGGGCCCCGTGCAATCCGCCCTCTTCCTGATCGACACCGAGAGTGGCCAGCAGCACGAAGTCCAAGGGGAGGGCCGGAGTGGCGTTTACCAACTCCAGGTGCCGAATGGACGTTATGTAGTCGGCATCGAAGCCTTCAGCCCCGACGCGAAAGAAGCCTGGCGGGACCGCCACGGACTGTGGCAAGATCCGCTCGTCCCCGGCTTGGCAGCGGTTTCAGATCTGCTGATCCTGGCAGGTGGCGGAGAGATCCCGACTTCGCTCGAGGAGGCGATGCCGACCGTGCTTCCGGCGGTTCGCGTCCGGGCCGGCGAACCGTTTAAGGTGGCATGGGAGTTATACGGACTCCAGATCGGAGAGTCGGCGACCGTGCGCATCGGCCTCGACGAGGGTGGTGGGGGCTTCTTTCGGGCCGTGGGCCAGTTCCTGCGGGTGCTCACGCCGGAATCCCCCGTGCTGATGACGTACGAAGACGCGGGGCCCGACGCCTTGGGCACGGTCTTCCGCGCGGTTCAGCTCAGCCTACCCCCCGACTTGGAGCCGGGAGAGTACACGTTGACGGTGGAAATCGCGCTTGCCGGCCGTGAGCCCATGACGGTGCCGCGTCCGATCGTCATCGTGCCGTAGGCCGGGCTGCTGTAGGCCTGGCCTAGGCCTCCTTCTTCTCGAAATCGACGTGGACCGTTTCGGCCTCTTCTCGCCGAAGCCCCTTAAGGGCATCGTGAATCCCCTGCGTCAGTTCGCGCTCTTCACGGAGGGCGATGAGGTGAGCCTCGGTGTTGCTCCCTCCCGACGTTACCGTCCGGGACGCTCGAACTCACCTCGATGTAGATCGTCGTAGAAGTCGAACATCTCGCGGTTGTAGTCCGCCTTCCGAGCCCGCTCGAACGGCTCGATGATCTCGAACAGTATCTCGAGGCGTTGGGCCATCGTGAGGTGATCTCGAAGATCTTCCGGCGCCAGAAAGCCGCGGCTGCAAAACTGGTGTGTCTTGCGGAAATATGACTTGATCAAGCGGCGGGCTGCGTTGGTACGCTCCACGAGTCGGCGCCGTTCCTCTGGTAAGGCGACCACACCGTCCAACTCGCGGAAGAGATCGGCGGCCCAATCGTCCGTCCCACCACCTCTCCACTGCCGCACGAGTTGGGCAGCCAGGTAGTATTCCTCCGACCAGAACTGGTCATGCAGATGTGAGATCAGCAGGGCACGTTCTGTGGGTTCGGATCCGGTCACTTTCCCTCAGAAGGCTATTGGAGGAGTACAGTGGGCCGCGTGCCGTGCCAAGGCACGAGTCCTCCGGATACCACGGCCGGGCTGTTAACGAAAGAAGCACGAATCGAAGGTGGCCCATGAGTGAGGTATGCAGCAAGTGTTATGGACAGTAACCTATTGGATTCATCGAAATGAACGGTACTCGCCGCCGGAGGCACCCCTGCGACATCGACTCCTGACCAGCTTGGCACTCGTATTGACGGCGTGCTCGGTCGAACCTCCGGCTCTGACCGTCGGCACCGTGACTTTCACCGAGGCCGAACTCCTCGGCCTGAATGATACTCGTCGAGCTCAACTCGCAGAGATCACCGCCTTTGGGTTGGCCAGCGCACGCGAAGAGTTGCCTGTCAAATTGGCCCCGATACTCGAACAGGCGAGAGACGCTGCGCTGGTGAGGCAATTCGCGGCCGAAAGGATCCTGACCGAGAACGGAGTGGACGACAACCAACTCCGCGCCCACTACCTCACCAACCCGGCGCTCGAACTGACCGTGCGCCACGTTCTCTTCTTCTCGGAACGCTGGCGAGCGGACTCACATCGGGAGCTCGCCCAGAGAAAGGCCGAGGCCGCGATCGCGCGCCTCGAAGCCGGTGAGCCCTTTCCGGATGTGGCGGCAGAGCTTTCAGAAGAGCCGGGAGCCGAGGGCCGACAGGGGCTACTCCAACCCGGGCGCGAGGGCTCTTGGGTATCCGAGTTTTGGGCCGCTGCCTTGGCGTTGGAGCCGGGAGAGATCAGTCCCGTCACCGAAACGCAGTATGGCTTCCACGTCCTCCGCCTCGAGAACCGCCAAATCGTTTCATTCGAAGAGGCCCGCCCCACAGTCGTAGCAGAGGTCTCGGCTTTGATCGCTTCGATCGAAGAGGCCGCCAAGAGCGTCTCGATAGAGGAGGCCCGAGCTTCCTCGGTCGTGGTGCCAACGGCGTACCTGGCCACAATCACCCGAGATTTCGAGGATCGGACGCTTGGGTGGAGTCTGGCCCTTGGATTCGCTCCCGGCCTCACGAGCACCCAAGTGAAAGAAGCCGCTCGGGCTGCGTTGGGGGCCACCGAGCAACTTGCAACGATCGCGCGCGGTGAGCTCGAAGAACTGACTCCCCTGCTCCGGGTGGCCTACCCCATCATCTTCGCAGATGATGGCTGAGCCCGAACCACACCCTTAGAGGTAAACAGTACACGGGTCGAGTGGGAAACACTCGGACCGGTCCAGCCGTAGTAACATGCAATGACGGCACATGCCAAAAATAAGATCATGTTCCTGATCGGGTTCGCCGCGTACTTCAGCGCCATTTGGTTTCTGTGGGATACGCCGGCCGTGTACCCGCTCAAGGTTTTTGTCGTCCTCCTCCACGAGATCAGCCACGCGATGATCGCGGTCGCCACCGGCGGCACGATCGATAGAATCGTGCTGGACCCCAATCAAGGCGGCGCCTGCTACTGCCCCGGAGGGAACGCCTTTCTGACGTTGTCGGCGGGGTATCTGGGAAGCTTGGCTTGGGGGGGGCTCCTGGTTTCCGCCGGCCAAGTGAAGCGCATCAACAGCCGCTGGGTTACGGGTGCCGTGGGGCTCCTGGTAATAGGCCTGACTCTCGCCTACGTCCGCAGTCCATTCGGCTTCTGGTTCGGACTTGCCTTCGGGTCCGTCCTTGTTCTCGGCGCAGCACGGCTCTCCGCCGCCGTCAATCAAGGGATTCTTCTGACGTTGGGACTCACGAGTTGCCTTTACGCCATCCTCGACATCAAGAGCGACGTGCTCGATCGGCCGGAACTGCGGTCGGACGCCGCCATGCTCGGCGACCTCACCGGAATCCATACCGTCGTATGGGGCGGCCTATGGATCGCGGTAGCCGTGCTCGCTAGCGCGTGGCTATTCCAGTGGTCGTACCGGAGGGCCTGACCACCACCATATCTGGTAGAAAGCTCGTACTTGTACGGAGAGCTTTACGGTGCTGAATGTCCTTGATATCGCCCCTACCGACCGATATGTTGGCGTTGGCCTGAAAATGGCCTGGGCCGCTCTCAGCCTCCAATGAGGGGGTGGAGAAGCGGACTGCGGGTCTGAGAGCCCGCCGGCGTTACGCCCAAAGTCGAACCGAAAAAGAGGAGGTGATCAATTGTCTAGTCCAAGTAGTCTGCCCAACCTGGTGAGGGCAAGCGATCGCTGCTTCGGTAAGTAAGTAGGAGCCGAAACGGCTTCAGCTGTCCGCACCGGTAGCGGCCTTCGTGCCGGGTTGCGGCAGACAAGAGAAACGCGTCGTCGGGGTGGCTTACCCGGCGGCGCGTTTCAACTTCCAGAGATTCGGAAACCGGGATGCGCCCCCTCCCTCAGCCGAAGTAGTCCGGCGCGTTTCCTGCCTTCCATTTGATGTTGCACCCGATGCTCGGCTTCTGGTCCAGGGAGATCGCGTCACCCGCGGCGAGAGCCTCCACGGCAGCTTCGAGATCCGCGCCCGTCACCGGTACGTCATTCCCCGGCCGGCTGCCGTCGAACTGCCCCCGGTACACCAGGCGTCGTTCCTGATCGAACAGGAAAAAGTCCGGCGTGCAAGCAGCCTCGTAGGCCTTGGCAATCGACTGGGCTTCATCGAAGAGATACGGGAACGTATATCCAAACTCCTCGACTGCACGGACCATCGCCTCGGGGCCGTCCTGGGGGAAAGCCTCCGCATCGTTGGAGCTGATGGCCACCACCGCCAATCCCTTCCCCTGGTATCGCTTCACTGAGCGCACCAACTCTGCCCGTATGTGTATAACGAACGGGCAGTGGTTGCACATGAATATGACCAGCAGGCCGGGGGCGTCGGCGAAGTCGCCGAGCGCCACAGCTCGCCCGTGCGTATCCGGCAACACGAAGTCCGGCGCTGCAATACCCAACGCTGCCATTGTCGATGCGGTTTTCGCCACTCGTACTACCCCTCCCCGACCTCCATCTGTTGCGGCATCGTAAGGAGGTCGAGGACCTTGAAGCGTCGCTCGCCCATCGGGAGCTCGATGGTCACCTCCTCGCCCTTACGTGCGCCTAGAAGGCCTTGGCCGATCGGAGAGGCCATTGATACCTGTCCACCGTCCAGGTCCATGAAGTCACCCGCTACGATAGTGAAGTTGGCTACCTCGTTCACCGCGAGGTCGTGGATCTCGACGCGAGACCCGAAACCGACCCGATCGATGGGCATGGCCTTGACATCAATCTTCGACAACTCCGACAAACGCTGGGTCAGATGCCCGATCCGGAGCTGTACGAATTGTTGGCGCTCGAGGGCCGACTTGTACTCGGCGTTTTCCCTGAGGTCGCCCAATTCGACGGCCTTCTCGATCCTCGCCGGGAGGAGAACGTTGAGCTCATGGACGAGCTGCTCGATCTCTTCCCCGATCTTCTCCCGAATCTCGTCAAGCATAGGGCGTGGTCCCGGAGAAGTGGAATCCAGAAAACGGGCGAAGCGACCGGCGCTTTTTCCCTCCACATCTGCAGTGAAGGAAACGCCCCGCCGGCTAAACTAGTTCTTTCGCGATCGGCATCAAGTGGTGCGCCGATGATAGTGCCATCTATACCGATGAACAGGTTACGGTCAACGTAACCCCACTCGTCAACTAGGGCTTACTACTAGAGCGAGGGTGGGCAGAGGGGAGAAGCCTGGACTCAGGTCCTCTCCTCCCAACACTCAGTTGGCCGGAAGAATCTCTTCCCGTTTAGGCAGAGCGCTACGGATGTTAGATGGGCCCTAGCATTTCTGACCTATTACGACATAATTGTAGGAATATGACCTAGATCATTCGAAAGTGTCGTTATCGATTCAGCGACGTCCAGAAACCCTTCTCTTCATAGAAAATAATGAGTTTAGCTCTCCCCCGCCAAAAGCTTTCCACGCTGGCAGAGGTTACTGGGACCCTGAACACTCCGCTCGACCTCAGGAGCGCCCTAATGCGTGTTCTCGAGCTTCTAGAGGAGGAGCATAGGACAATCAGTGGCACGATAACTCTGCGAAATCGTGATACGGGTGACCTGAACATTGAAGCAGCCACCGGAATGACATGGCGGGTGCAGCGTCGCGCGAAGTACAAGGTGGGTGAGGGGATAACGGGTAGGGTGGTGGAAAGCGGGCGACACATTATTGTCCCTCAAGTAAGCCAGGAGCCGCTGTTCCTGGACAAGACCAACGTGTGGAAGCGAAGCGGGCGCCCCGAACTAAGCTTTGTGTGCGTACCGATTCCGGTAGACGGAAAAACGGAAGGAAGCCTTGGAGTAACACTTCCATACGACGAGGATCAAACGTTCACGCCCGAGGTTGAGTTCCTGGGTGTTGTCGCTTCAATGATTGGGCAAGCTGTCCGAGTCGATAACCTGGTCGAGACTGAGCGAGAAAGGCTACTTACGGAGAATGACCAGCTCCGCCAGGAGCTTCGGGAGCGCTATGAGTTCCGCAACATTATTGGGAATTCAAGGCAGATGCGTGACGTTTATCAGCAGATCGCCCAGGTAGCAGGGAGCCCGATAACCGTGATGATTCGCGGAGAGTCCGGTACCGGAAAGGAGATGGTCGCGCACGCGATTCACTATAACTCCCCACGCTCGGAGGGCCCTTTCGTCAAAGTAAACTGCGGAGCGCTTCCCGATACGCTGATAGAGTCCGAGCTCTTCGGTTACGAGCCCGGTGCCTTCACGGACGCACGTGAACAGAAGAAAGGCCGTTTTGAGCTCGCCGACGGGGGAACACTTTTCCTTGACGAGATTGGTGAGTTGTCCCCGTCTACCCAGGTGAAAGTTCTTCGCGCGCTCCAGGAGAAGGAGTTTGAGCGGCTCGGCGGGGTCCAGCCGATCCGGGTTGATGTTCGATTGCTTACTGCAACCAACCGGGACCTAGAGAGCGCGATGCGCCAGGGCGCCTTCCGCGAAGACCTGTACTATCGACTGAATGTCTTCAGTCTTTTCATGCCGGCACTGCGGGACCGAAAGCCTGACATTCTTCTTCTGGCGGACCATTTTGCTGAAAAATACGCCACTGTTCTGGGAAAGAGTGTCCGCCGTATCTCCACTCCGGCCATCGACATGCTAATGGCGTATCATTGGCCAGGTAACGTGAGGGAGCTCGAGAATTGTATCGAACGTGCTGTGCTGGTGTGCCAAGGTGGTGTGATTCATGGACATGACCTTCCGCCCACCCTTCAGACCGCTCAGGTGTCCGACACCCTTCCAGACGCTTCATTAGAGGCCGCTATGGGGAACTATGAGCGAGATTTATTACTGGATAGCCTGAAGTCTGCCCGAGGAAACCAGGCCGAGGTCGCCCGGCTGCTGCAGACAACCTCCAGGGTTGTGGGCTACAAGCTCCGTAAGCATGGGATTGATCCGGCGGACTACCGTGCCTTATCCCGTCCCTCCTGGGACAACTAACCGAGCTAGTCGATAAAAGCGACAATTTTGTAGGATTATGGGCATAGTGCCACAATTTTGTCGTACCCCAGGCTAGATTGTTCGCGATATGTAAGACTTGTAACCCGTTTTATAGAAACGGTTTACAATGATATACGCAAAGTATTTATGAGACTTTTCAAAGTGGTACGGTGCTTGCTAATAGAGATAGTCTTCAGGCGTCTGCGCGCTGATGCCAGTCGCACCTATTCACTCAACCTGAGATCGAGTTGGCCCATCGTTCGAAGGGGAAGAGAGGAAAAATGATTAATACTGGAAAGCTGGCCGGATGGGCGGCCCGACTTGTCCTGCCCGGCCTTGTGCTACTGCTAGCCCCAGAGCTAGTTGAGGCGCAGGACGCAATTGACTCGGGAGACACCGCGTGGATGCTGACGTCCACCGCCCTAGTGCTCTTGATGACTGCGGGACTCGCGTTCTTCTACGGTGGGCTAGTGCCGTCGAAAAACGTCCTCAACACGATGATGATGAGCTTCGTCGCGTTTGGGGTGGCTGGTGTTCTTTGGGCCGTGGCTGGCTATTCGATCGCCTTCGGTGGGGACGGCCAATACTTCGGTGATCTCTCGATGGCGCTTCTGAACGGGGTAGGCACGGAAGCCAGCGGTACAATTCCGCATATCCTCTTTATGGGCTTCCAGGGCACGTTCGCCATCATCACGGCGGCACTGATTTCTGGAGCGGTGGTCGGCCGGATGAAGTTCGGAGGCTACATCGCCTTCATCGCAATCTGGGGACTCGTCGTTTATGCGCCGGTCGTCCACTGGGTATGGAGCGGTGGATGGTTAGCTGGTATGGGCGCGCTGGATTTTGCAGGTGGAACCGTTGTGCATGTTAACGCTGGTGCAGCAGCGCTTGCTGCAGCAATCGTGCTGAAACCGCGGCAGGACTACGGCGTGAGGGCCATGCTTCCGCACAATGTGCCTTTCGTACTTCTGGGCGCTGGGCTGCTGTGGTTTGGCTGGTTCGGATTCAACGGCGGTAGCGCGTTAGCGGCCGACGGGCTCGGTGCCACAGGCGCGGTAACGACGATGTTTGCTCCTGGTGCTACCGTGGTCGTCTGGGCGCTCTTAGACCACTTCACGACGGGCAAGACGACCGCTGTTGGTCTGGCTACGGCAATTGTCGTCGGGCTTGTGGCGATTACTCCAGCCTCTGGCTTCGTGACACCAATGGGTGCTATCGCGATCGGCGCGATCGCTGCCATCCCTAGCTACTTCTTCATCAAGTGGCGGACTAGCTCCAGCCTTGACGACTCTCTGGACGTTTTCGGGGCCCACGGAATTGGCGGTGCTGTGGGAGCAATTCTTACAGGCGTTTTTGCGGTCGAGGCAATTGGCGGCACGGCCGGCCTTATCGAGGGCAATCCTGGACAGGTTTTGACACAGGTGATCGCGATTCTTGGGGTCTTAGCGTATAGCTTCATCGCGACCGTCGTGATCCTTAAGGTGATCGGAGCTGTCTCCGGCGGGTTAAGGCCTGCGGCCGATCTCGAGTTGCGCGGAATGGACGGCATTGCGCACGGCGAGGAAGGATACGCAACGGGTGATGGAGCGGTTCTGATTCTCGAGGACGAGTAAAGCGATAGGAGTTCGGGCGCTGCGGCCTCTTGGGGGGTCCGACTCTTAAGACTAGCAAGCCCGAAAATCTCAGATATAAAGCGAGGTAACCATCATGAAGCTTATCAAAGCGATCATTCGACCGGAAAAGCTCAGCGACGTCCTGAAGGCACTGTACCAGGCCGATGTCGAGGGAGTCACGGTCAACCGGGTGCAAGGACATGGCGGTGAGACCGAAGGCGTCGAAACGTACCGTGGGACGACGGTTAAGATGGGGCTCACCGACAAAATCATGCTCGATATCGGAGTCTCTGATTCTTTTGTCGAGGTTACCGTCAACGCGATTCTGAACAGTGCCCGGACAGGCGGGGTGGGAGACGGAAAAGTCTTCGTATTCCCAATCGAATCCGTGTACCGCATCAGGACCGGGGAGAAAGACGAGCGAGCGGTGACTCCGATCACCGAGGAAACGAACCAGACCGCGATCTGAGGGTGACCGGCGTCTAGGGGATGTTTACCCTTGGCGCTCCGTCTTGTCCATGTATATTTGCAACAAATGGTTCTGGAGCCGCCCGAATGGTGGGAGTCGCCGCTCGTTTAGCTCCATCACGTTTCAAGGAGAGTAACGAATGAAATTGAGCATAGGTGCGGTGACGGCGGTTGCGGTCTTGGCTACGCCGCTGGTTGGCGTGGCCCAGGACGCGGAATTGTCGGGGAATGTCGGCTTCGCCTCCGATTACTTTTACCGTGGCGCCCCTCAGGGGTCATCCTCCGCGAGTGCCGGGCTGGACTTGACTGCCGGTAGCTTCAATCTGGGCGCTTGGGCGGCGGATGTAGCAACAGGTAACGAGGTCGATGTCTACCTTGGTCTTAGCCAGGACATTGGTGACTTGAGCGTCAGCGTCGGCGGCACAGCGTACGTGTACACGAACGACGCTTTCGACTCAAAGTACCTGGAGGGAAACCTCAATGCGGGCATCGGGGTTCTTTCCGCAGAATTCTCCTACGGCAAGCATGACTCGGACGCGCTCACGTCGGGCGATGAGACCTACTGGTTCGCCGCCGGCACCATCGCGCAATCAGGGCTCCACGCCACCTACGGCATGTTCGGTGATGGTCTCGATAGTTCATATATCGAGGCTGGCTACTCCCTATCGGTAGGGGATTTCGACTTGTCGGCGGCTTGGATCTACAGCGACGACAACGCCGATGACCATGCGCTCACGTTGGGCATCAGTCATACGTTCGGTATCGATACCAACTAGCGCTCGACTTTTGTAGCCTTCGGACGGGGCTGCCCGGATTCGGTAACGGATCGGGCAGCCCCGCTTTTTCAAGCAATGACCCCCGCCCCCGCGCCGCAGGACGAGCTATCGGCAGGACCGGTCTTGCCTGGGATCCTGGTCGATCCCGAGTGGTTAGAGGCTCACCTAGATGACCGCCTGGTACGCATCGCCGACCTGCGTGATCAAGAGGCGTATCAGGGAGAGCACATTCCGGGTGCCGTTCAGCTGGACCTCGAAGACATCGGCGAGATCCGCGACGGGTGCGAGAACGCCGTTCTACGCCCGCTGGATTTCTGGCGGGCCATGGCCCGAATCGGTGTCTCGAGCGGGGACACCGTGGTGGCGTACGATGACCACTGGGGCTTACCCTCGGCCAGGCTCATTTGGGCCCTGCACTATTACGGAGAAAAGGCGGTAGCCGTGTTGAACGGCGGTTGGGACCGATGGCAGGAGGAGGGGCGGCCTACGGCAGGCGTGAGGGGGTCGGACGGCGCTGCACCAACGAATTCAGTTGGTCCAGAGCCGGAAGGGAGGAACGACTTCGAAGCCCGCACGAACCCGGAAGTTGCCGCGGACTTCGAATGGCTTGCGGGCCGGGTGGCTCGCGAAGCGGTCATCCTTCTGGACACACGGTCCCACACCGAGTTCGACCAGGGGCACTTACCCGGGGCAAAATCCTGGGATTGGTTCAACGCAGTGCCAGTCGGATCCTGGGAGTGCTCCCGGGATCCCGAGGCCCTTCGTTCGGAACTGGCCGGGCTCGGAGTGCATCCGTCCGACGAGGTCGTCGTGTACTGTAGATCAGGCATGCGGGCAGCGCACACCTACGTCGTGCTCCGGCACGCCGGCTTCCCGCGTGTTCGGTTGTACGACGGATCTTGGCAGGAATGGAGTGCGAAGGGCGCACCCAGTCATCATGGATAGGATGACTGATGAAAGGGTCAGTGTGAATACGATCCTTGCGCTGACTGCCTGGGCGGCGGCGGCGGTGGTGTACGTGGTCGCCCGCGCCCAAGACACCGAGTTTGCCATGTTCTGGGTGTTCGGTCTCGCCTTCGGATTCGTACTTCAGCGAGCGCGTTTCTGCTTCGCGTCGGCCTTCCGAGATATCTTCCTGCTGGGCCACGCCCGCAACATGAAGGGGCTTCTCCTGGGCCTCGCCGTGGGGTCGGTCGGGTTTGCGCTCGTCATGAGCCGTCAGGTGCCTCTGACCGGATTAGGCATCTATCCGCCCTCGGCCAACGTGCTTCCACTCGGAATCCACACGGGACTCGGCGGACTCCTGTTCGGCGTCGGGATGGTGCTTGCAGGAGGGTGTGTGTCCGGCAGCATCTACCGGATGGGAGAGGGATATGTCGCCTCCTGGGTGGCCTTCGCCGGTGTCATGGGTGGCCTGCTGGTATCGGCCTACACGTGGAATTGGTGGTGGGAGGCCCACATTGCCACGGCCCCACGCATGTGGCTCCCTCACTGGCTCGGGCACCCGGGCGCACTGGTCGTCACGTTGCTCGGGCTGGCTGCAGTCTATCTGTGGGTCGTGTCGATCGAACACCGGGCCGGAGTGGTCGTCCCACCAGTATCGGGGGGCCGCCCACAAGCTTCCAGCCAACCAACCGCCAACACGCAAACTGAGAGTGTCGCCGACGATCTCAGATTAACGCTGCGACAACTGTTCGTTCAGGGATGGCCTGTGCTTCCCGCGGGGGCCGTGCTGGGTGGCCTCAATGTTCTGCTATTTACTGCCAGAGAGCCTTGGGGATTCACGGGAGAGGTGTCGCGCTGGTCGATCGCGATGGCCTCGATCGTTGACGTGGCACCCGGTCCCCTCGCCGGGGTCGAGTCGCTGCCGGGCTGTGTCCTGGTGCCTTCGGACGGACTCTTCTTCAACCATATGTTGTTTCTGGTGTTCGGAATGTTCTTCGGTTCTTTCGCGGCCGCGCTCGGGGCCGGAGAATTCAAGGTCAGACTCCCGAGACGACCTGTGCGGTACGCCCAGTCCCTCGGCGGAGGCGTGATCATGGGGTACGGGGCCGGAATCGGCATGGGATGTACCATCGGAGCCTTCTTCTCGGCGATTCCATCCCTAGCCGTGAACGGTTGGGTGTTCGGAGCATTCCTTGCCCTTGGCGCCTGGATCGGTACTCATATCATTCAGCGGATCGAGTAGATTGTCATCGATCCGGCAAGTAAGCCTTTTGCACCGAGCGGAACTCAGAGAGGCGATGGAAAACCGATGACTCCCACCAAGCTGGACGTGAGAGGCGAAATCTGTCCCTATCCGATGATGCGGACGGCCAGCGCATTGAAAAAGCTCTCTAGCGACGAAAGGATCTTGCAGGTGGTCACCGACCACCCGCCGGCGTTGGAAACGATTCCGACGCAAGCCGCCCGCCTGGGGTTTCGGACCGACATCGAAGAGACGAGCGCGTCGGAGTGGCGCCTCACGCTCACTCGCAAGGAAGCGGAGGCAGAGGTATGACCTACGAGCGAACGGTACACACTTCGCTGCTTTGGATCGTGCTCTCGAGCACCGTGTTGGCCTCATGCAACAGCGACGCCGGTGAGACCGCCGAGGTAGCTTTCGCCACAGACGTCCTGGTCGATACGGAATGGATCGAAGCCCATGCGGCCGACCCCAGCCTACGGGTGCTGGAGGTGGGTGGGAACGCAAACGCCTTCGGCGAGGGCCACCTTCCCGGTGCGGCCTTCGTGTCCATGAGGAGCCTGTCCAACCCCGACGACCCCATCGGTGGTCAGATCGCGACGGCAGCCCAGGTGTCGGCGGCCCTATCCATTATGGGCCTCGGACGGGACCAGACCGTGGTCCTGTACGACCGCCGCAACAATCTCCAGGCAGCACGAGCCTACTGGGTCTTGAAGTATTATCAACACGCCGACGTCCGGATTTACAACGGGGGAACGCCCAAATGGACCGAGGACGGACAGGTGATGAGCACCGTGATGGTAGAGTATGAGCCGTCCGACTACCAAGCGGGTCCGCCGGACCCCGAGATCCGCACGACCTGGCAGTACGTGGTGGACCACACCGACGATCCGGCCACGCTATTCTGTGATACGAGGGGCCCGGAGGAATATCTTGGCCGCGACGTCCGAGCTGAGCGGGGGGGCCGCATCCCCGGGTCGATCAACGTGGAGTGGACGGCGGCGGTCAACGCGAACGGAACCTTCAAATCCTCCGAGGAACTGGCGGCTTTGTACGGTGAGGCAGGCTTCACACCCGACAAGCAGATCATCACCTACTGTCAGAGTGGCGTTCGGGGCGCTCACACGTGGTTCGTCTTGAGTGAGCTTCTCGGATATCCCAGCGTGCGCAACTACGATGGGTCGTGGGTAGAGTACGGAAACAACCCCGAGAGTCCGGTCGAGAATTGATCGAGAATTAGCGATGGGGCGGGGACCGAACCTCAATCGCTCTCGCGTGGGTCGCCCTCGTCCAAAACCTGCTGCGTGCGGCCCGCTCGGTAGTCGCGGACGGCTTCCCGGATCTCGGGATACTTGTTTCCTAGTATTTCAGCGGCGAGCAGCGCGGCGTTCGTCGCTCCGGCGTTGCCGATGGCAAGGGTCCCGACCGGGATACCTGCCGGCATTTGGACGATCGACAGTAGGGAGTCCAGCCCATCCAGCGCCCAGGCCTTCATCGGCACGCCCAGAACGGGAACGACCGTCTTGGCGGCCATCACTCCCCCGAGGTGGGCCGCCCCCCCCGCCCCGGTGATAATCACCTCGAGACCCCGTTCTTCGGCAGAGGCAGTGTATTCGGCGCAAAGATCCGGCGCGCGATGGGCTGAGATCACGCGGACCTCATGGGAGATGCCGAGCGTATCGAGCGTTTCCGATGCACGCCGCATGGTCTCCCAATCTGACTTGGATCCCATGACGACGCCCACGAGTGGTTGGGACTCGTTCATGGCAGGAGCTTGTAGGAGCGGCCCTGTGAGGTCAAGAGTCGAGATGCGAGAAGCCGGTGCCTGGCAAGCGGACATCCGCCCGATGAGTGCCTGGCCCGGCCATGGATATCACCAAAACGAGAGCCTTCCATAAGCCCTGGACGGGCTCCACGCCGAAATTCTAGGTCCCGTAGCGTTCCTGGCGGATGTCCTAGGAATCGAACCTCGCCCGGCGGCCGCTCACAGACCGATCAGAAACGTCCCGCCGGCTCACCGGCGGGACGTTTTTTCTTTCCCTACACAACACGCACCATGTGATAGTTCTTCTTGCCCTTTCGAAGAAGCAGGAACCTCCCTTCGATCGCATCGTCGACCCTGACCACCGCCTCGACGTGCTCGACCCGGACGTTGTTGACGGAAAGACCTCCGCCTTCGATGGACCGCCTCGCTTCTCCCCGCGACTTGCACACTCCCGTTTCTGCAAACAGGTCCAAGACGCCCGTGCCGTCGCCCTCCAGCCCTGCCCGAGCCATCTCGCTCGACGGGACATCCGAGAAGACCTCGGCAATCTCATCCGCCCGGAGTCCGGCAATCTCACCGCCGAACAGCACTTCGGTGGCGCGCTGCGCACTCGCCAGACCATCGCTGCCATGGACTCGCCGCGTGACGTCCTCGGCAAGTGCCCGGTGGGCGGTTCGTGCGTGCGGACGCTCGGCATGAGTCGATTCGAGCCCGGAGATCTCTTCGGGACCGAGGAGGGTGAAGTACCGGATATACCGAATGACGTCCCGGTCATCGACCGCCATCCAGAACTGGTAGAAGCGGTAGGGTGACGTGAGTGCCGGATCGAGCCAAACGGCGCCGGCTTCGGACTTACCGAACTTGTGTCCCCCCGCCCCCGTCATGAGGGGGTACGTGATGCCGTACGCCTTCTCCTCCCGCATGCGACGGACCAGGTCGATACCCACGGTGATGTTCCCCCATTGGTCGCTGCCGCCCATCTGGAGAGTACATCCGTAGCGCTCATTCAACTGAACGAAGTCGTATGCCTGGAGGAGAGCGTAGCTGAACTCCGTGTAGGAGATCCCGGTCTCTTCGTTCTCAACCCGCCGCCGCACGGACTCCTTCTTCAGGAGCGCGTTCACGGAGAAGTGCTTGCCGACGTCACGCAAGAAGTCGACCATGGAGATCTCGCCGAGCCAGTCCAGATTGTCGACCGTTCGAGCTGGGTTGGTGGAGCCTTCGAAATCGAGAAAGTGCTCCAATTGCCCACGGATCGCCGCAATGTTATCGGCCGTCTTCTCCTTGGTGAGTAGTTGCCGCTCCTCCGTCTTGCCGGAGGGGTCTCCGATGAGCCCGGTTCCGCCGCCAACGAGCACGATCGGATGATGCCCGGCCCTCTGGAGATGCATGAGGCCCATAATGGGCACGAGGGTACCCACATGAAGACTCGCCGCCGTGGGATCGAAGCCGATGTACGCCGTTACGGGACCCTCGGCGAGAGCGGCTTCCGCTCCCTCGGTGGAGTCCTGTAGCATACCTCGCCAGCGATATTCTTCCAGTAAGCTCATGTCACTCGATCGGGTATCGCGTTACCGATCGGGATTGCTCGAGACCCGACTCGGAAGCCGCAAGATGGTCCGCAAAAGATCGTCGGCAAGAGATGGTCGGCAAAAGGGCAAAAGACGGTCAGCAAAAAATAGCCAAGGAAAAGCCGTCAGGCATGCGAGAGGCCCAAGAACAGCGCGCGTACGGAGTCCCGATCAGTCTTGCCGTTTGCCGTGAGGGGGAGTGAATCGCTGAACTCGATGCGCCTCGGTAACTCCGACGCCGAGAGCCGCTCGCGGGCCTGCGCCATAACGGCCTTCGGATCCGCCTGCCCGGCCGGGTCGAGTACGATGAGAGCGACGACCGCCTCGCCCCAGACGTCGTCTGGAATTCCCACGACTGCCGCGGCGGAGACGCCCGGTAGTGCCTCCAGCACGACCTCAACCGATCGCGGATGGACCGTGGCCCCTCCCGTCACGATCCGGTCGCTGATCCGGCCGGTAATCCAGAGATGACCATCACCGTCGAGCCGTCCCAGGTCGCCGGTCGCGAGCCACCCCTCCTCGTCCGCCACACCGGGGGAGACCGTGTCGCCCCGCACGTAGATCTCTCCATCCTTCTGGATCCGGAGTTCGAGACCGTCGATCGGAAGGCCTGATGTGCCCGGCTTCTCCGCCACGAGGTCCGGGGGGGCGGTCGCAACTTGCGAACACGCCTCCGTGAGCCCGTACGTCAAGGCGACTGGGTATCCCTTCTCAACGACCCTTGTAACCAGCGCGCCATCGGTGGCCGCACCACCGATCAAGAGGCAACGTAGTGTCGAGGGAACGGACTCTCCGTTCCTTGAGTCGAGCAGGCGAGCCAGCATCGTGGGAACGAGCGAGGTGTGTGTCAGACCATCCCGCTCGATCAACTCCGCCAGCACCTCCGCGGAGAACTGCCCCCGAACCAGAAGTAGACACCCCGCGTAGGCCGCTCGATGCACGAGCGCGAGCCCACCGACGTGGCCGAGGGACAAAGAGGCGTACCACCGGTCCTCCCCGGTGAGCCCCAAGCGTCCCACACAAGCGCGGGCGCTCGCCTCCAAGGCAGACGCGAGAATCGGGACCGCACTGGGGCCACCCGACGTACCGGAGGTCCAAAGCAGAGCAAAGGGTCGCGACTCGGGCTCTGGCGTGGCGTCCGCTCCCCCCTCCCCACCTGCCGGCCTGGGTAGATCGTCCAGCGTCGTGATCCAATCCGCTTCGAGCGCCACATCGCTCACGTCGTGTTCCGTGCTGAGGATCAGGTCTGGCCCGATCGCTTCGAGCGCACGCTCCATGGTGGCCGCTCCCAACCGAGGATTGAGGGGCGCGAGGACTGATCCGGTCCGGGGGACGGCCCATACGGCCTGGACGGATAACGGGCTCGGATGGGCGACGAGCGCGACGGTGGAGCCGGGGCCAGCTCCGAGGGGCGCAAGGCGGCGAGCCATACGGCCCACTGCTGCGTCCAGTTCGGCGTACGTCCATACACGGCGGCCATCGTCCAACGCGGGGGCGTCGGGGTGAGCATGGGCCGCCGCCCGGAGTGGATCACTCACCCGAAAGTCAGTCCCGCAGCCAAGAGTAAACCGTACAGCCCGACCACTCGGGCGGTCCCAGCCAAGGCCGGGATCAACTCTCGTGGATCGTCCCTGGTCATGATGAGGCTCAGAGGTGAAACGGCGGCCCCCACAGCAAGAAACGCGATCAACGCTGCCGTCGGCCACTCGTACACCGCCACACCGAGGACCGGAACAACGAACCCGACCGCGATCAGGACGGCGTACTCGGCTCGGCTCCAGTTTCGGCCAAACCTCACGGCCAGAGTGCGTTTGCCGGCCGAACCGTCGGTCTCGAGATCTCTGAGGTTGTTGGCCACCAGAATCGCCGTACTGAGCGCACCTATCCCGACCCCGGCAAGGAGCACATCCCCGGGGGCGGCGAGCGCTTGCACCCAGTACGTCCCGCCGACCGCGACCAGACCGAAAAACACGAAGACGAACGGATCGCCCAAGCCGTGATACGCGAGCGGATAGGGTCCGCCGGTGTAGGCGACCGCACAAACGAGCGACGCTGTTCCGATCCAAACGATCGGCCATCCGCCCACGATCACCAGATACACGCCCACCGAAGCCGCGGCAGCGAGCACGACCACCATACCCCACCATACTTGGGTGGGCGGAATCAGCCCCGCCTGGGTGACGCGTACGGGCCCGACCCGGTCCGCCGCATCGGCCCCCCGCACGAAGTCGTAGTAGTCATTGGCTAGGTTCGTCCCGATCTGGATGAGAAGCGCACCGGCAAAAGCAGCCAACACCGGGAAAAGCGCGAAGACCCCGTGCGACTCCGCCAGGCCTGCCCCGACGAGTACTGGAGCGGCGGCGGCGGTCAAGGTCTTCGGGCGCACCGCCTGCATCCACGCGGAGGCCCGGTTCACGCGACCGACGTCCGGCTCACAGTGCGGTGGCCCGGCTCACGGGAGGGCCAGGTTACCAGGGCAACCATGGGAATTTGCGAAAATCCGGATCGCGCTTCTCCAAGTAGGCCTTCTTCGCCTCCTTCGCCTCTTCCGTCATGTAGAAGAGGAGCGTTGCGTTCCCGGCGAGTTCCTGGATCCCGGCCTGCCCATCGAGGTCGGCGTTGAAGGCGGACTTCAGCAAACGGATCGCGAGCGGACTCTTGTCGAGGATCTCCTGGGCCCACTTCCAGCCCTCCGCCTCGAGTTCGTCCAACGGCACCACAGCGTTGACCATTCCCATCTCGAGCGCCTCGCGGGCACTGTACTGGCGGCACAGGTACCAGATCTCCCGGGCTTTCTTCTGGCCCACCATACGAGCCAAGAAAGAGGACCCGAACCCGCCATCGAAACTCCCGACTTTTGGGCCCGTCTGGCCAAAAACCGCGTTGTCGGCGGCCAACGTGAGGTCACACACCACGTGTAGCACGTGCCCGCCGCCGATCGCATAACCCGCCACCAAGCAGATGACGGGCTTGGGCATGCTTCGGATATACCGCTGGAGCTCCAGCACATTGAGGCGGGGCACGCCGTCGTCCCCGACGTAGCCACCAGCACCACGTACACGCTGGTCTCCACCCGAGCAGAATGCGTAACCTCCGTCCTCCGCCGGTCCCTCGCCGGTAAAAAGTACGACCCCGATGCGCGTATCTTCCCCGGCGTTCCTGAACGCCTCCTGGAGCTCCAACAGTGTCTTGGGCCGGAAGGCATTCCGTACTCGAGGCCGGTTGATGGCGATACGGGCCACCCCATCGGCCTTCTTGTAGGTGATGTCCTCGTATTCCTTCACGACCTCCCACTTCGGCTCGCTCATCGGATTGCCCCACCTCGAAAGTTCATACGTTACAATAGCGTCGAAACGGCTCGGCGCACCGCCTCACCGACCGCCTCTCGGCTACGCTGGTTCTGCTCGCGGTCGCTTCGAACCTCTAAGATCCGTGGTCCAGTGCCTGCAAGCACCTCCTCGAGCGCGTCCGCGGCACCACTCGGATGCTCCACTCGGCGGTAAGGGATCCCGTACAGTTCGGCCGCATGGCGGAAGTCGAGCCCGTGCGCCGTCGCGAAGTACTTGGTGAATTCCGGCTCGTGATCCCGGATGGGAAGCATGTGAAAGATGCCTCCGCCGTCGTTGTTGATCACCACGAACACGATGTCTAGCTGATGTTCGGCGACGGCCAAGAGTCCGTTCATGTCGTGGTAGAAGGCGATGTCTCCCACGACGGCGACGATCGGAGAGCCTCCGTCACTCGTCGCCGCGACGCCCGCCGCCGCAATGCCCGCCACCGTGGATACGATTCCGTCGATGCCGCTCGCCCCACGGTTGCCGTATACGTGAAGAGGCTTCCCTCCCCCGCCGTACGCGTCCAAATCCCGGACCGGCATGGAATTGGATACGAACAATGTCGTCCCGTCGGTCACCCCAGCGACCACAGCCGCCAATACGTCGCCCTCGAAGGCATCCCCAGCGTCGGAGGTCCGAAAATCGAGGACTGCCTGGCTCGCTGCTCGATCGATCTCTGTCCACTGTTCACACCAGGACCGCGCTGTGTCGGGAGTCGACGATTCGCTGATGAGGGACGGGTGGGAAGGCAGCTCTTCCGTCACCGCCCGCACGAACGAAGCCACCTCTGCTCGGACGCTGGGCGAAGCCACGCTCAGGTGATCCTTCCAGTAATGTCCCGACGTGATCCTCACCTGGGGCACGTGGGCGAGGTCGCTCAGAAACGCCGACAGAGAAGCCGACACCGGCGCCCCCCCGATTCGGATTACGGCGTCGGGCTCGAGCACTTCTCGAAGATTCGGGTCCGGAAGGCAGGCCAGAAAAAGGTCGTACGCCCCCACCACATTCGCCGCGCAATGCTCGCCGAAGCGTGCACCGGAGAGAGGATCAGCGAGCACTGGAAATCCTGTGGCGCGAGCCAAATCCGTGATGGCCGGCCCCGCCGTCTGCGGATCGGGAACCGGACCCACGACGATCAACCCACGTGAAGCCGTCTCCAAAGCGGCTACAACAGCGCGCACCTCGTCTTCCGCCGGGGCAGCCCCGCTCTGATCCATGACCGGCTCACGGGAAGCCCCACCCGCCTCCGGCTCCGCACCGAGTTCGACAGGCTCCAGAGGCTTGTCGAGCGGAAAGTTCACGTGGACGGGGCCGGGATCCATCCCCCCCGTCGCGGCGACCGCCCCGGCCGCGAGCTTTCTTATGCCCCGGAGATCACCCGCCGGGGCTTCACCCGCGTCAAGGCTCTCCCTTACGAACGAACCATAGAGTTGGGACTGGTCGATCGTCTGGTTCGCATCGGTCCCCCGGAACCTACGCGGGCGGTCAGCGGTGAGCGCAAGGAACGGCACTCCAGCGTGTGACGCCTCGATTACGGCTGGGAAAAGGTTCGCGGTGGCGGTGCCGGACGTGGTGATCACAGCCGCTGGGCGCCGTGTGATCTTACCGAGCCCAAGGGCGAAAAAACCGGCACATCGTTCATCCAAATGGACCCACATCCGGATTCGAGATTCCCGCGCACAGGCCATCACCAAGGGTGTCGATCTCGACCCGGGGGCAAGACAGACGTGTTCGACCCCCGCACGAGCCAATTCGTCGATGAAAGCCCTGACCCAGGCGGTGGTGACCGCCGGGTCACTCACCGTGCTCCGCTCGCCGCGAGGGCCCTTAACATTGGCTCGAACTTGATGCTCGTTTCGTCCCATTCGAGGCCGGGATCGGAGCCCTCGACGATTCCGGCCCCTGCAAAGAGCCTCCACCGAAGGTCCTGAACCACCGCACAACGAAGCGCGGGTACGAACACACCATTCCCATCCAGATCGAACCATCCCACAGGACCCGCATACCAACCGCGCTCGAAAGGCTCCTTTTCGCCCAGGAACTCCAACGCCGCGTCACGAGGAAGGCCACACACAGCAGGCGTGGGGTGAAGGGCCTCGAGCACGTTGAGGGCCGATATTCCCTCGGGAAGCCGAGCGCGGATCTTCGTCTCGAGGTGCTGAAGCCGTGCCAGAGTGAGGATCTGGGGCTCGGGCTGAGCCTCGATGTCTTCGGCGAGCGGACCCAGCCGGGCGACCATGTCCTCGAGGGCGATGCGATGTTCCGCGCCCTCCTTCTCACTCGCCAACAGCCGCTCCGCGAACTGCTTCTGCTCTCTCTGGTTTTCTCCGCGCGCCACGGTACCCGCGACCGCGGTGGCGTGGAAACGGCCCCCCGAAACGGTGGTCACCGTTTCGGGGGCCGCGCCGGCGATCGCACATCCCTCCTCCGGTTCGAAGTAGAAGACGTGACTGCCGCGGTTCTCCTGCCACAGATGATGGACAACTTCGATCGGATCCAAACGACACTCGGTAATCAGGTCGAGGGTCCGGGCGAGAACGACCTTGGAGACTCGGCGCTCACTGATCGCAGTCAAGGCGTCCTTCACCGCAGCTTCCCAACCGGCTCGCTCCGTTTCACCCATCGTGAAAGAAACACGAGAGGCTGGCTGCGCCTTGGGGCTCCACCCCGTTGGATCTACGGAAACATCCCCCCCCACCGCCTCGAGCTCTTGGCAAATTTGCCCCGCATGGGTCAGCAGGCGGGTCAGAGTCGCCTCTGCCCCTTCGCCCTCGTGGTCGACGAGCATGCGCACGGTCAAGAGTGGGACCTCGCCGGCAACGCCCGCTAACTCGAACGCGGGGACATGAAAAAGAGCCGGTGGAAAACCTGACCAGAGGTCTGCGGTCGGGTATTCCGAGCGAAACGCGAAACCTCCAAAAAATCTCAGGCCCGGAGCACCGCCCAAAACCTGCACGGAGTTGGGATCGAAGAGGGCCCGGGCATTCGCCTCGATCCCGGAGAAGAGTCCGCCCGGCTCGGTCCCGTCGGACACCACCGTCGCCAGAGTTCCCGAATGGGCGATCCAGCGGTCGGACCTCGCCCAGAACCCCCGAGGACCGCTCCCGGCGCGCCGAAGAAAGCGCATCGGATGGGCACCAACAGCGGGACCGGTCACAGCCAGCACTCGCGCCTGTGCAATTTCAGCGGTGTTAGCCGGGTTCATGGCTCCGGGGTTTCGGACAGGCGAGCGGTCACTGGGTCCTTCGGTCCGCCACGCCAACAGTTCGTACGCAGAGCCAATATACGGGAATGAAGCAGATGACCAAGGAGAAGCCCCAAAACAGTGTCCTTGATATATTGGTCTCTGGCCCCGGCGTCCCGGCTTGCCTTTTCAAAGGCGGTGTCATTGCCGAAGGGCTTGCGCCACAGCCGGCTCCGCTATTAACGAGGTGAAGTCGGATTTAGTCTCGAGCAGTCGGGCGTGTTGGTCTATGGTCAAAACAACCACACCGAATAGAACCCGGATGAACCTCTGGGTCGCTGTACTGACGCTTACCCTTCTCGCCCCACTCCGTTTGGCAGGGCAAGACCCGCCTCAGGGCACGCAGCAACCGGAAGACTCTCTCTCGGTGCAGCCCGAGGACACGGCCCTCGTGGCTGTCGGACCTCCGAAGCCGGAGATCTACGTGGCTGAACTCTCGGTCTTCGATGGCCTGCACTACCTCGGGCCTCTTCAGAAAGTGACCGACGGGACGAACTCCTACGACGATCAGCCGATGTTCACGCCAGACAGTCAATCGCTTCTGTACACTACTGAGTACGGGTACGGGACGCAGGTCCAGACCGAAATCCACCGCTACTATCTCTCCTCCAGACGCGAAACCCGGATCACTCGCACCGACGAGAACGAGTACTCACCCTCCCCCGTCCTCGGAGAACGAGCCTTTTCTGTAATTCGCGTCGAAGCCGACTCCACCCGACGCCTTTGGCGGTTTACGATGCAGGGGATGGACCGCGAAATGTTGTTCCGGGATCTGGACGCTGTCGCTCACCATGCATGGGGTAATGAGTCGACCATACTCCTCTACGTGCTGGGTGACCCTGCCACCGTCCGGATCGGGAATCTCACGACCGGCCAGACCGAGGTGGTGGCCCGGGGCGTCGGACGCTCTTTGAACAAGATTCCCAATCGGAACGCGTGGAGCTTTGTCGAGAGGGTCTCCCCCGGCGAGGCGTGGCTCAGTGAAATCAATATCGGGACACGCGAGGTCCGGCGAAGAATCGAGACCATTCTGGGCGGCGAGTCCCATGCCTGGACCCCAGAGGGCGTCTTGCTCATGAGCAGGGGTAGCCAAATCTACCAGTGGGACTCCGAAGTGGACGAGGATTGGCGCCTAGTGGCGGATCTGGGGGATCTGGTGGCGACGCTCAGTAGCATCACTGTGAGCCCGGACGGATCCAAGATCGCGATGGTTGCGGACCCGATACCTGACGAAACCGCAGGAGCAAGAGCCGGACCCGTCGCGAGGTAGGTCGGCCGAACAGTGGTGTAGTGGCTCTCGCGCGCGCTGCCGATGCAACGTAAAGTGCTGGTAGAAAAATCCCTTCACAGTTGGATAAACGGAGGCAATTGGATGCGCCCGGTAGTGCTGTTCGTGTTGCTGCTGACAGGTTGTGCAACGGGCGCGGGCGGTCCGAACGACAACAGCGGCTTGGGGAACTGCGCATGGCGGGTGTGCGTGAGGCCCATAAACACGAATTCGGGCCGAGCATATCAGGCCATCAATCGAGAGCCGGTACCAGCCACGATCGTGCTGACATTCCGGTCCCCGGGAAATCTACGGCTCAGGGCGGGACGTCCGATCGAGACGGTGGTTCCGGCTCGGTCCGACACGATCCTGGTCCACATGAGCGACGTCCTTCGGGATCCGTCGAACAGCGCCGGACTTTCGATTGCGATCGACCTCGGCGCAAGCACGACCGAGGCGGACGCGGATTACCTCTACGCGGTCCCGTTCGGCGGCGAACGGCCACGTGAGCTGATTCAAGGATTCGACGGAACTGATTCGCACTTGGCCAGCATGCGCTACTCCCTGGATTTCGCGATGCCACAGGGCACGCCAATTCTTGCGGCCCGAGGGGGAACGGTGTTCTACCTGCAAGACGGCTTTACCAGAGGCGGGACGAATCCGGACCTCTTGGAGCGGGCCAACCTCGTGGCGGTGGCGCACCGCGACGGCACGATGGCCTCTTATGGCCATCTCAGAAGCGGCATTCGAGTGTCGGTCGGTGACACCGTGCGCGTTGGAGACGTGCTGGGGTCGAGCGGCGCAACCGGCTTCGTAGGCCAACCACATCTGCACTTCCACGTGGGTAAACGTATGCTGGGCGAACCGGGGCGTACCATTCCGATCAAGCTGAGAGGCCGAGACGGGCGCCCACTCAACCTTGAGGTTGGATCCTTGTTCGCACCCGGTCGGGAAGCTGGTTAGACGGCACATTCGGCGTTCAGTCAGAGGAGACACGCCAGCGCGGGGTCGCGCGACGCGCAAGAGGATCGCATGTTGACGCGCGCAGCAGCAGCGTGAGCCGTTAGACCTCGCGCCGAACACAAACCCGACACGACGGGGGACGACATGTCGAACACCTCTCGCAATCTCTGGCTTGGCTTCCTAGTGGCGGCGTGTGCGCTGCCCCTGGCAGCAAGGGCTCAGGCGAACACTTTGGCATCTGATCTCATAGGCTCCTGGCGCCTGGACTCGTGGACTCTGGGCAACGGCATGCCACGTTGCTCGGAGGAGGAAGGTGGTGTGTCCGGTCAGATCATTTATTCGCTCGACGGACACATGTCGGCCCAGCTCGGCTGTGCGGGCATCGACATCGGTGACGTCGGCAGCCTCAGTGCTCAGGAGGTGATGGGACGGCTCTCTAGGCGGCACTTCACCTACTACGGGGGCTACACGTTGGACGAGGCGGCCCAGACGGTCACACACCACGTGCTAGGAAGCTCATCCGTACCGTTTGTTGGGAGCGATCAGGTGCGCAATTTCGTTTTCGAGGGACCCGACCGTCTCGTGCTCTCGCCCGAAGGGAGCAGTCAACGACTCACTTGGCTGCGGAACCGCTGAGGAGGACTCTGGTTCTACATGACCCCACTCCCCCGAACTCTCGATTGGCGGTATCACCGCCCAGGGTGACAAAGCTGCAAACGCACGCAAGAGTTTCTTGCTAGGAACGGGATCGTCGATGGCGCGGTTCAGAATGCCACCAAGGAGCCGGTCCTCGGCGAGGCGGCGCTCGATGCGCTCGATGGCATCGCACATCTTCGGGTGGCCAAAGGGAGCAAGGTGCTCCACTTCGACCTGGCCCACGATCGACCCACGAACAAAGAGCTTCTCGGCGTACTCCTCGGTCGCTCGGGCAAGCTGAGAGCGCCCACGATCAGGACAGGAGCAACGCTCCTCGTGGGGTATAATCGTGAGTTGCTCGAAGCCTACCTCACACGTTGAAGGGCGATCTGGGATCCGCATTCCGCAAGAGGTTTACACCCGCGCCGCCGGACACGCTGGAGCGTTTGAATAACTGGCACGTATTCTCGATGAGCGGGTCACGCCGGTCTACGAACGATACGCCTCAGAACTCAGACTCGGCCCAGAAGCCTTCGCCGGACTCACAACCAGAACCGAAGAGCTAAGAGCACTTCAGCGTGTGCGTCTCGCGCCTCTTGAACGAGAAAGCGGCCACCTCCGAACGATGGGAGTGGCACGGCTTCAGGCGGGCGTGGGCCACGCGCAGGAAGGTGCTTCGGGTGCAAGACGTGATGCGCGCAGGCGGCTGGCGGGACGAGAAGGCGCTCCAGACCGCACACCAGAGCGCCGACCCCGAGACGGTCCGCCGGGTCCTCGATATGGCCTGACGGGACACATTCGAGACACAGTCCGAACGAAAGTCCTGTACGCACAAGGTCTTTCGGGTGACCTCAAACGTTGAAGCGCACGTGCATGATGTCGCCGTCTGATACGACGTAGTCTTTCCCCTCGACCTGTAGGCGCCCCGCGTCTCTCACGGCCTGCTCCGATCCCAATTCCATGAAAATCGAGCAGGGGGTGACCTCCGCCCGGATGAAACCCCGCTCGAGGTCGGAGTGAATGCGGCCCGCTGCCTGGCGTGCCCGGGTTCCGCGCCGGATCGTCCAGGCACGCACCTCGTCTTCGCCGACCGTAAAGAACGATATGAGGTCCAGGAGGCCGTACGCCGTTCGGATGAAGCGCGCCAGCGCCGGCTCACTCACTCCCAAATCTTCCAGGAACGCGGCCTGATCCTCTGGCTCGAGTCCCGCGATCTCCGCCTCGACACTGGCCGACAACACCATACCGGCCGCATCCAGTTCCTCGAGCCGGGCGGCGATCCCTTCGGGCAAGGGCTTGCCGGCCTCGGTCTCCCAACGATTCAGGGCCACGAGCAGTGGTCGGTCGGTGAGCAGCCCGTAACCCCGTAGGTAGTCGCGATTCAGCTCCTCCAACGCGAGCACGCGTAACGGGCGCTCTGCCTCGAGCGTCGATTTCATCACATCGAACGCCGCCACCTCCTGCGGTTCGGCGCGCTCCTTCTTCGCTCGCTCGAGCCTACGCTCGACGACCTCGAGATCCGCGAACAAGCACTCCGCGTGGAAAGCCTCTAGATCCCCGGCGGGGTCCGGATCCCCTTCGATCGCAGGGTTCACGAAGTCACGCAGCACCAGACAGAGCGCCTCCTGGTCGCGGATCTGCTGAAGCCCACGGGGAGACAGCCCCTTCTTCTCGGCCCCATGCTCACCGGGAACGTCACAAAAGCTCATCTCAGCGTAGGTCGTCTTCTTCGGAGAGAAAACGGCGGACAGTTCGTCGATTCGCTCGTCCGGGACTCGTACGATTCCGAGTCGAAGTTCCCCGCCGAAACCTACCGGAACGTCCATGCCCGTCATCGTATTGAAGACGGTCGTCTTTCCAGAGCCCGCGAACCCAACCAGTCCAATTTTCATTACTTCTCCTTGGAGTTGCCACAGTATAGCATGAGCGGAACCAATATCGGCCGCTAGAGAAGGACCCGGAGCACCTGATGGTTGCGCCGTACAGGTGCATCTTCGTCATGATGGCAAGCGTCATCGTGGGGGTCGCGAAGGTTGACAGCGCTAGGGGGTCGTTCTATCTAAGCAGGTGTAACGTCGCCTCCAAAAAAATGGACGGCGCTTAGGTGGGGACCTCAACAGTGAAACACACAGCGACCATGTGCAGAAACCTCTCCGGTCTTGGAAGCATTCGACTTACGGAGCTTGCTCCTTCGCGGAGAGGGCATCGGTCTCTGGAACTCAGAACTGCCTGACGGAACGAGACCGACACGCGGCGACGCGCGGGCCCTCTTGGTGACGAGGGGCCCGTTTTTTTATTTCACTTAGGACTCGAAGCAGGGCAGGCACGATCATGGCCAAGATCACGATTTTTGATACGACGCTGAGGGATGGCGAACAGTCGCCCGGGGCCACGATGTCGACGGCAGAAAAGCTGAGGTTGGCGATCCAGCTTGACAACCTGGGGGTGGATGTCATCGAGGCGGGATTTCCCGTGGCCTCCGACGACGACTTCGAAGGGGTACGCACCATCGTAAATGAGGTCCGGCGTCCGGTGATCGCGGCCCTCGCCCGAGCACACCCGTTGGACGTCGATCGGGCGGGGGCGGCGGTCGAGGCGGCCGCCAATCCCAGAATCCACGTCTTCCTGGCTACCTCCGACATTCATTTGAAGCACAAACTGGAGATCGGGCGCGAGGAATGCCTGGAACGGGTGATAGCGGGCGTCGAACGTTCGAAAAAACTGGTGGACGACGTGGAGTTCAGTCCCGAGGACGCCACCCGAACCGAAGTGGCATTCCTCTGTCAGGTCGTTCAGGCAGCGGTCGAGGCCGGCGCCACGACCATCAACATCCCCGATACGGTCGGGTACACCCTGCCCAGCGAATACCGGGCCCTGATCGAGACACTGTTCCGCGATGTGGAGGGTCTGGAGAACACCGTCGTCAGTGTGCACTGTCACGACGATCTCGGCCTCGGCGTGGCCAATTCGCTGGCCGCTCTGGAAGCAGGCGCTCGCCAAGTCGAGTGTACGATCAACGGAATCGGTGAACGTGCCGGCAACGCCTCCCTCGAGGAAATCGTCATGGCGCTCAGGATTCGGAAGGACCTGACCGGGCATCATACGGACATCGATTCCAAGGAGCTCTACAGGACCAGCCAGTTGCTGTCCCACATCACGGGCATCCATCCACAGCCAAACAAGGCGATCGTAGGGCGCAACGCCTTCGCCCATGAGGCCGGTATTCACCAGCACGGCATGCTGAAGGACAGTTTGACGTACGAGATCATGACTCCGGAATTGGTAGGTGCTCCTGGAACACAATTGGTCCTGGGGAAACATTCCGGTCGGCACGGCCTGCGGAACCGGTATGAGCAGCTCGGCTACGACCTGGACGATGACCAACTCGACCGCGCGTACAAGCTGTTCACGCTCGTAGCGGACCAGAAGAAAACGATTGTCGACGAAGACCTCCTGGTCATTCTGCACCACGGGGCCATGAAGGACACGCCCGAGCCGTTCCGGCTCGTCGAGCTGGACGTGAACTGCGGAGGCAAGTGGTCCACCGCACGCGTCAGGATGTCGCACGGAGACGGACCGCCGATGGAGGCATCCGGCAAGGGCGACGGGCCGATCGCCGCAGCTTTCTCGGCAATCGATGAACTGATCGACGCCACGGTCGAGATCGAAGACTTCGAGATTGTGGCCGCCACACCGGGCCGGGATGCGATTGGAGAGGTAAACCTTCACGCCCGTGTCGGCGGGCGGACGTTCGTTGGACGGGCCGCCTCAACCGATGTCGTGGACGCCGCTGCCCGCGCCTACATCAACGTGCTCAATAAGGCTGAACAGGCCGAGGCCCTCGAAGGCGTCGAGATGGAGGAGGGAAGCCATTCGTGGGGGGGTTGATGAGCGTGCCTGTCGAGAGCCCGACATGAAGTGGCGGCTTGCCGTTCTCGGCGGAGATGGGGTCGGCCCTGAGGTCACGGAGGCGTCTCTCGAGGTGCTGCGCGCAACTGCAGAGCGCTTCGGCCATGAACTCACCGCCGACCTGAAGGAAGTAGGGTTCGCCGCGTACGAGCAGTTCGGAACCCCCCTCCCCGAGGACACATTGGCCGCCTGCCGCAGCGCGGACGCGGTGCTTCTCGGGGCAGTCGGGGATCCGCGCTCCGAGGGCGTGCCCGTCGAGCTACGTCCGGAGGCCGCGCTCCTGGCCCTTCGTAAAGAGATGGGGTGCTACGCCAATCTCCGGCCGGTTCGGCTTCTACCCGCCTTGGCGTCGGCCTCGCCGCTCCGCCCGGAGATCGTGGATGGCACCGACCTCGTGATCGTGCGTGAGTTGGCCGGCGGGCTCTATTACGGCGAGCCGCGAGGCCCGGTCGAGGACGGCCGAGCCGCCGTGGACACCATGAAGTACCACCAGAACGAAGTGGTCCGCATCGCGAAGATGGCCTTCGAGACGGCCCGCGGGCGTAGAAAAAGTGTGCTCTCGGTCGACAAGGCCAACGTTCTACATAGCTCGCGCCTCTGGCGCCGCGTGGTCGACGAGGTCGCCGAGGAGTATCCTGACGTCGAGTGTGATCATATGCTGGTCGATCGTGCGGCTATGGAGCTCTTGCTGAACCCTTCGACCTTTGACGTGATGTTGACGCCCAATCTGTTCGGTGACGTGCTCAGCGACGAGGCCGCCGCGGTCGTCGGATCCATCGGCCTCCTGGCATCCGCGAGCATCGGCAGCGGCAGCGGCATTTTCGAGCCTATACACGGGTCGGCTCCGGACATCGCCGGCACTGGCACCGCCAATCCGCTCGCGATAATCCTCTCGGCCGCGCTCCTACTCCGCCACGTCTACTCGCTCGATGAGGAGTCCGCGGCCATTGAGAGCGCGGTGGAACAGGTGCTCGAAGACGGGCTCCGCACGAGGGACCTCGCCCGAAACGGTGAGGGAACCGTGGGGACGGCAGAGGTGGGGGCAGCGGTCGCGGCCAAGATTGCAAACATGGAGGCGAGCGCCGATGCCTAGAACCATGCTCGACAAGATCTGGGATGCGCACGTGGTGCATAGCGAGGTCGGTCGGCCCGACCTGATGTACATCGATCTGCACCTCATCCACGAAGTCACGTCACCCCAGGCGTTCGAGGGGCTACGGCTCGCTAGACGCCGGGTGCGTCGGCCTGACCTGTGCGTTGCCACGGTGGACCACAACGTGCCGACGACCGACCGGTCTCTGCCGATCGTGGACGACTTGGCTCGGACCCAAATCCAGACGCTACGGCAGAATGCCGAGGAGTTCGGCGTCACGCTCTATGACATCGATAGCCCGCATCAGGGAATCGTACACGTCATGGGACCGGAGATGGGGCTCACGCAACCCGGTATGACCATCGTCTGCGGGGACAGCCACACCTCCACGCACGGCGCCTTCGGGGCGCTGGCTTTCGGTATCGGAACGTCGCATGTGGAACACGTGCTGGCGACACAATGTGTGCCGATGTCCCGCCCGAACTCCATGGAGATTCGGGTGAACGGTGACCTTCCCCCGGGTGTCACGGCGAAAGACCTGATCCTGGCGATCATCGGCCAGATCGGGGTGGCTGGCGGAGTTGGCTACGTGATCGAGTACACGGGGGAAGCCGTGAGCGCTCTTTCCATGGAGGCCCGCATGACCGTCTGCAACATGTCGATCGAGGCCGGTGCGCGGGCGGGGATGATCGCACCCGACGACAAGACCGTGGCCTACCTGCGGGGCCGCCCGAACGCTCCCCAGGGAAACGCCTTCGACGAGGCAACGTCTCGATGGATGGAGCTCCGCACCGACGCAGGATCCGTTTTCGACCGGACGGTGGAAATCGACGCTACCTCCTTAGAGCCCTTTGTGACGTGGGGTACCAATCCGGGGATGTCGGTGGGGATCACGGGCTCGCTCCCGGACCCGTCGGGGGAGGCCTCCCCCGACGACCGAGAGTCGATGGCTAGGGCGCTGGAGTACATGGCTCTGGAGCCGGGAACGCCCATCCACGAGGTCGAAATCGACCGGGTCTTCGTCGGCTCCTGCACGAACTCACGCATCGAAGACCTTCGAACCGCGGCAGCCATCCTGGAGGGTAAGCAGGTGCACGAGAGGGTGCACGCCATGGTTGTTCCGGGGTCCGCGAGCGTAAAAAGAATGGCCGAGGAGGAGGGTTTGGACCGCGTCTTCCGAGACGCGGGCTTCGAGTGGCGTGAAGCGGGATGTTCGATGTGCCTTGGAATGAACCCCGACATCCTGGCCCCCGGCGAGCGGTGCGCCTCCACCTCGAACCGGAATTTCGAGGGGCGGCAGGGTCGCGGAGGCCGGACTCACCTCGTGAGCCCGGCAATGGCCGCAGCCGCTGCGATATCGGGACATTTCGTCGACATCAGGGATTGGGTGTAGTCATGGATCCGTTCACGTTGCATACGGGCAAGGTCACACCTTTGGATCGTGTAGATGTCGATACCGACCAGATCATCCCAAAGCAGTTTCTCAAGCGGGTCGAGCGGACTGGGTACGGGGAGTTCCTCTTTTATGACTGGCGCAGTGGGGAAAATGGGTCGCCGGACCCCGATTTCGTGCTCAACCGGCCTGAGTACGAGGGAGGATCGGTCCTGGTCGCGGGACGGAACTTCGGTTGTGGCTCCTCTCGGGAGCACGCGCCCTGGGCGCTGGTGGACCACGGCTTTCGAGCCGTCATCTCAACGAGTTTCGCCGACATCTTCAAGAGCAACTGCTACCAAAACGGTCTACTACCCGTTGAGCTCCGTGATGCCGACGTGGCCCACATCATGACGGCCGCACTGGCGGGCGACGGGTACGAAGTCACGGTGGACCTGGCAGCCCAGAGGATTCGGGACGGGAGCGGGTGGAGCGCCGGCTTTTCGATCGATGCCTTTCGGCGTGACTGCTTGTTGAGAGGCCTGGACGCGATCGGGCTTACGCTTTCGCTCGAGAGTGAAATTCAGGCGTTTGAAGAAGCGAGGGGCAGCTAGGCACGACAGTTAGCGTTCGTGCGGGGGAACCAGCTCGTCTGGGAAAAGTACCGTTGGATTGCGACTGTCGAGGGCACTAGGGGTGCCATTCGTTGAGCTGGACGCGCTCAACGGGGAGCCCGGCTGCCTCACCAGTACGGCCCGGTACAAGCGCGAGGACGGCATCCCCCTAGCCGTCTTCGATGGAGCCTTCCGGGTTTCTGGAGGGGCTGCCTCCCGCGTCCTAACGGTTTGTCGAGGTTTGAGGCCGTGATCGGCGGTGAGGAGGAGCTTTCCGTTCGAGACGTCACCAACTGAAGGCGCACCGGCAATACCCCGTGACTTCCCGAAGCTCCTCCCTCGTCAACTCGTGGTCGCCCCAGTCGCCGCTGAGGACACCAGCTTGGCGTACTTGGACATCACGCCCGGCGAGATCTCTCGATCGATCGGCGTCCACTCCGCCACCCGACGACTCAATTCTCCATCGTCGACATCGACAGTGATGGAACGATTTTCGATGTCGAGCGTGATCTCATCCCCATCCCGCACCCCCGCGATGGGCCCACCCGCGACGGCCTCCGGGGCGACGTGCCCGGCCATCAGCCCGTGGGTGGCTCCTGAGAACCGTCCGTCCGTCAACAGGCCCACCGATTCGCCGAGGCCCGCGCCGGAGAGCGCGGCCGTAACCGCCAGCATCTCCCTCATGCCTGGTCCACCGCGCGGCCCCTCACATCGGATCACCACGACGTCCCCCTCCAGGATCTCACCGTTCTGAACGGCCTCGAAGGCAGGTTCTTCACCCTCGAACACGCGGGCCGGCCCCCTGTGGAAGGTTCGTTCGGTTCCGGCGATTTTCAGCACGCAGCCGTCGGGCGCGAGGTTGCCGTGGAGCACCACGAGGCCCCCCTGCGCCTTGAGCGGATCGTCGAGCGACCGAACGACCTCCTGGCCCGGCTCCTCGGTTGCGTTCTGCACTTCCTCTGCCAGCGTGCGTCCGGTCACGGTCATGGCATCACCGTGGAGGAGCCCGGCCTCGAGGAGGCGCCGTAACACCAACGCCACACCCCCCGCCCGATGGAGATCCGTGGCGACAAATCGGCCACCGGGCTTCAGGTCGGCGATGAGCGGCGTCCGGGCGCTGATCTCGTCAAAGTCACGAATCCCTAGTTCCACGCCAGCTTCGTGTGCAAGTGCGAGGAGATGCAGAACAGAGTTGGTCGATCCTCCGGTCGCCACAGCTGATGCAATCCCGTTCTCGATGCTCTCCCTCGTGATGAGGTCGCACGCCTTCAGCCCTGATTCCACCAACTCCACTGCCAGCCCACCGCAGGCCCGCGCAACATCCTGCTTTCTGGGATCCGTGGCGGGAACGGAGCCGCTCCCCATCGGCGAGACGCCCATGGCCTCGAACACGGTGGCCATGGTGTTGGCTGTGAACTGGCCGCCGCATGCACCCGCGCCCGGGCACGCGCCCCGCTCCAGAGCATCCAACTCCTCCTCGGTGATCCGCCCGGCGGCGGCGGCACCGATGCCCTCGAAAACGTCCTGAATCGTCACGTCCTTGCCATCGTGGCGCCCCGGTTGGATGGAACCCCCATACAACATCAGGGATGGCCGATTCAGGCGGGCCATCGCCATCACGGTGCCCGGGATGGTCTTGTCGCAGCCCGAGAGGGTCACGACACCGTCGAAGAAGTACGCCCGGCCCACCAACTCGATGGAGTCCGCCACCACTTCCCGGCTCACTAGGGAGGCGGTCATGCCTGACGTGCCCATCGTAATTCCGTCCGAGACGGCAATGGTGTTGAACTGAAGGGCGACGCCGCCAGCCTCGCGAACGCCCTCTTTGACCCACTCGCCCAGATCGCGAAGATGGGCGTTGCACGGTGTGGTGTCGGTCCAGGTGTTCGCGATCCCGATCAGCGGGCGACCGAAATCATCGTCCTGAAGTCCCACGGCACGGAGCATCGCTCGGGCCGCAGCACGGTCGCGTCCGAGAACGAGTTGGTGGCTGATCAGCGGTAGCTTTAAGGGTCCTTCGCTCACAGAACCGGATCACCCGTAGGTTGGTTCGTATGCTGGTTGATGAGTTCCAGCCATCCATATCGATCCGGAAGTTGACCGGTGGCAATCCCGAGGTATTCCTCTTGAAGAGACTCGGTGACCGGGCCGACCCCGCCACCGCCGATCTCGATACGGTCGACGCTGCGCACCGGCGTGATCTCCGACGCCGTCCCAGTGAAGAACAGTTCGTCGGCGATGTATAACATCTCCCTGGGGATCGACTGCTCCCGCGTCTGAATACCCAGGCTCGCGGCCAGCTTGAGGATCGAGCCACGCGTGATTCCGTTCAAGAGCGTGCCGTCGATGGGTGGCGTGTAGAGGACGCCCGCATCAACCACGAAGACGTTCTGGCCGCTCCCCTCGCTTACGAGTCCGTCGGGGCCGAGACCGATCGCTTCCGCGTACCCGTTCTCCTCGGCCTCCAACCGCATGAGTTGGCTGATCACGTAGTTCCCGCCGGCCTTGGCGAGCGTCGGCAGCGTGTTGGGGGCCGGACGAGCCCAACTCGAGACACAGACATCCACCCCCTCCTGGAGGGCCTCCGTGCCCAGATACTGCCCCCAAGGCCAACAAATGATATACGTCTCGACGGGGCTCTTGCCCGGATGGAGTCCGAGCGCTCCCAGACCCCGGAGGGCCACCGGCCGGATGTATCCCTCTTTCAAGCCGTTTCGATTTACGACTTCCCGGCAGGCGTCGGCAAGCTCATCTACGCTCAGCTCGAGGTCCATCCGGTAGATGCGTGCTGAATTCGCGAAGCGCCGTATGTGGTCAGTGAGCCGAAACGTGGCCGGTCCATTGGGGGTGTCGTAGAACCGGATGCCTTCGAAAACCGATGATCCATAGTGCACCACATGGCTCATCACATGGAGTCGGGCGTCGTCCCACCCGATGATGTCACCGTTGTACCAGATCCACTCCGTGCGTTCGGGAAGTGAGTTGGCCTCTCCCTGCCCTCCGCTACTCATAACCAAGACATGCGCCCGCGAAGCGCATTTCCTGTGGTTTCTAGGATGTGGGCACCCTCCTCCTGCCGCCGGCGCTCGAAATTCGGCCCACCACAATGCGCTTCCTCGATCCATTTCTTGGCAAAGGCACCGGATTGGATCTCGTCGAGAACCTCACGCATGGCCGTTCGGCTGGCCTCCCCGATCACCCGGCGACCGCTTTCGTAATCCCCCCACTCGGCGGTATCACTGATCTCGGCCCGCATCCCCGAGAGTCCCTTGGCGTACGCGAGGTCGATGATCAGCTTCATTTCGTGAAGACACTCGAAGTAGGCGAGACGGGGATCGTATCCCGCATCCACCAGCGTCTCGAATCCCGCTTTGACGAGTTCACTGAGGCCACCACACAACACGGCCTGCTCACCAAAGAGATCCGTTTCGGTCTCCGCACCGAAGGTCGTCTGAAGAACCCCTGTGCGTGTGGACCCGAGGCCGGCTGCGTAGGCCAATGCGAAGTCTAGAGCCTGGCCGCTCGCGTCGTGATGCACGCCAACGAGTGCGGGAACGCCGCGACCGGCAACGAATTCCCTCCGCACCATCTGCCCGGGTGACTTGGGGGCGATCAGGATCGTATCGACGCCCTCGGGTGGGTCGATTTCGTCGTAATGGATGTTGAAGCCGTGGGCGAACACCAGAATATCTCCGTCGGACAGATTGGGCTCGATCTCGGTGTGATAAACGGCGGCCTGTTTCGTATCGGGGATCAGGATCGAAATCACGTCGGCCCACGCTGCGGCCTCGGCCACCGTCTTCACATCAAGACCCTGCTCACGAGCCGTTTCCGCGGACGGACTACCCTCGTAGAGTCCCACGACCACCGACACCCCACTGTCACGCAGATTCAGCGCATGGGCGTGCCCCTGACTCCCAAACCCGATGATCGCCACTCGTCGGTCCTTCAGAAGGGAGGGGTCCGCGTCGCCCTCCTCGAAAAACCGCGCTGTATCTTGTTGTTCACTCATGGCGTGTTCCTTGTGTCCACTTGGGTTCTAGCGTCAGTAATTATGTAGACGTCCGCTTCGGTTTTGAAGTCAGGAATCATAAAGGTAAGAAACGGACCCTCCCGATCCGAAAGGGCCGCCTCGAATCTTCGATCGAGCGGGATCGCGGGTCAAGCGGCGTCCTCATTTCAAAAGACCCGAACTCGGCTCTGTTCCCGCATGAACTGCTGCAGATAGTACGAGCCGCCCGCTCCTACGCTGCTCGATGCGCTGCCCTTCCATCCGCCGAACGGGTTAACGCCAGGCCACGCGCCCGCCGTGGCGCCCGCCCGGCGGTTCGCATAGATAGTTCCAGCCTCGATTCCGTCGAAGAACCGTTGAATCTCCGCCTCGTCCTCGGAGAAGATACCCGCTGTCAGCCCATATTCCGTCTGGTTCGCAACCTCCAAGGCCTGTTCGAGGCCGTCGACCTTGCCGATCACAATGATCGGCAGGAAGAGTTCAGTGCGGAATAACTCGTGATCGAGCGGCAGGCCGTCGATCACGGTCGGCTCCACATAGAACCCGTGGTCGAACAGCCCCCCGGACAGACGCTCGCCGCCCGTCAGGACCTGCCCACCGTCCTCGACGGCCTGCAAGACGGCCGCGCGATAACGCTCATACGCGGCCTCGCTGATCACCGGTCCGAGCCAAACGTCCTTCTCCAACGGATTACCGATGCTGACGCTCGACGTCTTTTCGACGAGTGCCTGGGTGAACTCTTCGAGGACGGGACGCTCGACGTACACGCGCGAGCACGCGGAGCACTTCTGCCCCTGGAGACCGAAAGCGGACGCCTTCACACCATCCACCGCCTTGTCGAGATCGGCGGACCGCATCACGATGGCGGGGTTCTTTCCGCCCATCTCGGCTATGAAGGGCCGTGGCAATGGGCGGGTGGCGTCCTCCCGCATGAGCTGCATTCCAACCTGATGGGAGCCCGTGAAGACCACGCCGTCTACGCCGGCCCCCGCCACGAGCTCCCGGGATACGGTCTTGTTTGCGCCGGTAACGAGATTGAATGCGCCCGGAGGCAGATCGCACCCTGCGATGATCTCGCCGAGACGAGCCACGGCGAAGGGCGTGATGGGCGACGGCTTGGCGACCACTGTGTTACCCGCAATCAGAGCTGCGGCCACCGGACCGGCCGTTAACGCCATCGGAAAGTTGAAAGGCGAGATGACCGCCCAAACACCGTACGGGCGCAGCACACTCATGTTCATCTGCTCATCGCCCGATCCGGCCAAGGGCATAATCCACCCCTCATGCTCTTCCATACGGTCACAGTAGTAATCGACGAAGTCCGAACACTCCTCGACTTCTCCCACAGCCTCCAGTCGGTTCTTCCCTACCTCGTATCCCAGAATGACGGACAGCTCCCAGCGATGTTCCCGGATCGCTTCCGCAACACCGCGCATGCGAGCCACACGTTCCTGCCAGGGCAGGAGGCTCCACTCCGGAAGCGCCTGCCGGGCCGCGGCAACCGCCCCCCGCACGTGTCGAGCGAGACCACTCTGGAATCGTCCCAGGACGATCCGATCGTCTACAGGGCTGCGGTCCTCGAACTGTTCAGCGGCCGCCACCATATCTTCGCCGATGATCATGCCGTACTCGTCCCCGAAGGATTCGGGTGCGCGTTCGACTGCTGCGTCGAGCGCCTCGTGGACCTCATCGAGGCCCTCTCCGCTCAGGGTCGCATACGTAATTTTCGTAGCGTTCGTCCGGCTCATGATCGTGCTCTCCACCACAATTCGAGTTGGGATTTCACTAAATTTCGATGAACCGGACGCCGAAGGGAACCGATCGGCAATCACGGCGGCACATCCGAGTCCCAAGCACCACCCGAAGGCCCCCGTTCTTGGCTATATTCCTCATGCTTCGGACGTAACTGGCGTTTCCGATTTCGAAGCGTATTGTGTTGTCCGATGGCGTTCGAGGCCTTGGACGCTCGAGATTCCCAGGGGAGCATTGAGAGGAGAGTACCATGGCGTCCGGCACCACCTCCCTACCCGTCCGGAGCACTTTCGGGCAAACGATGCGGACCGATTCGTGGTGGGCGCAGCCCGTGGCAGTGGGCGTGGGTCTGGTCTTCTTCTTTGGCTACCTGACATGGGCGGCGGTCCAGGGGGAGTACTACACGTTCGGGAACTACCTTTCGCCCGCGTACTCGCCGGAGCTCTTCGGGGATACGCCCCACGCGTTGTTCGGACCCCTACCGACCTGGTGGCCGGCTTGGCTCCCCTGGGCTCCGGTTCTCATCCTGTGGGCTCCCGGAGGCTTTCGCGCCACCTGCTATTATTACCGGGGAGCGTACTACAAGGCGTGGTTTGCCGATCCGCCCAACTGTTCCGTGGGGGAGCCCCGCCAATCGTATCTCGGTGTCTGGTGGAAGCCTGCTACGTGGAATGAGCGATCTTTTCCGCTCATTATGCAGAACATGCACCGTTATTTCCTCTTTTTCGCCCTGATCTTCATTGTAATCCTTTCGTACGACGCCTGGCGGGCACTCTGGTTCATCGACCCAGCCACGGGCGAAGAAACGCTGGGCCTCGGCGTAGGCACGCTGGTCGTCACGCTCAACGCGATCCTCCTCGGGGGTTACACGCTCGGATGCCACTCGCTGCGCCATCTGGTGGGTGGTGGACTGGACGTGCTGTTCGACAAGCCCATCCGCCGGACGGCCCACGCGTGTGTGGGGTGCTTGAACAGACGGCACATGCTCTGGGCATGGACGAGCCTGGTCTGGGTCTGCTTCACAGACCTCTACGTACGGATGTTGGCCATGGGTGTCTGGACGGACTGGCGGATCTTCTGATGGACTTCTCTCGGCACGAACACGACGTCCTGATTATCGGCTCCGGCGGTGCCGGCCTGCGAGCCGCAATCGAGGCTTCAGCCGCTGGGGCCTCAGTCGGGTTGGTCTGCAAGTCGCTTCTGGGCAAAGCCCATACCGTCATGGCGGAGGGTGGCATGGCCGCCGCCTTAGCCAATGTTGACGAGCGCGACGGGTGGGCAGTGCATTTCGCGGACACGATGCGCGGTGGGCAGTACCTCAACAACTGGAAGATGGCTGAAATCCACGCCAAGGAGTCACCGGATCGAGTTCGGGAACTCGAGGAATGGGGAGCAGTTTTCGACCGGACGAAGGATGGCCGAATCCTCCAAAGAAACTTCGGCGGTCACGCCCACCCACGGCTCGCCCACGTCGGTGATCGTACCGGCCTGGAGATGATCCGGACGCTTCAGGACCACGGCGTACATCAGGGTTTCGATGACTATCAGGAGTGTACCGTCACCCGACTCCTCAAGGACGGAGATCGCGTGGTGGGCGCCTTCGGGTACGACCGCGAGAGTGGGCAATTCAGAGTCTTTCACGCGGGTGCCGTCATCCTGGCCACCGGCGGCCTCGGGCGCGCTTTTAAGATCACGTCCAACAGTTGGGAGTGCACCGGTGACGGACACTCGTTGGGGTATCACGCGGGGGCGGAACTGATCGACATGGAGTTCATCCAATTCCACCCTACGGGAATGGTGTGGCCACCGAGTGTGAGAGGCATCCTCGTGACCGAGGGCGTGAGGGGAGAGGGCGGGGCGCTCACGAACTCGGAGGGTCGCCGTTTCATGTACGACGACATTCCGCCGCTCTACACGAACCAGACCGCGGATACACCCGAGGAGGGGTGGCGTTACGTGGTGGGAGACCGCGACGCCCGCCGACCCGCCGAACTTCTCACACGAGATCACGTGGCGCGCTGTATTCTGCGGGAGGTCAAGGAGGGGCGTGGCAGCCCGCACGGGGGTGTCTTCCTCGACATCGCCTGGATCAAGGACAGAATCCCGAACGGCGCGGAGCACATCAAGAAGAAACTTCCCGCCATGTACCACCAGTTCAAGGCGTTGGCAGACATCGACATCACGGAGGAGCCCATGGAGGTCGGGCCGACCACACATTACGTCATGGGTGGCCTTCGCGTGGACGCCGACACGCAAATGTGCACCGTTGCCGGGCTTTATGCGGCCGGTGAGTGTGCGGCGGGACTCCATGGCGCCAACCGCCTCGGTGGGAATTCCCTGTCAGACCTCATCGTGTTCGGACAGCGCGCTGGAGAGCACGCGGCTTCGTACGCCGACGAGCACGGGCGCGGTACGCTGGAAGACTCCCAGATCGAGGCCGCCCACAGGGAAGCCATGGCTCCGCTGGAGCGGCAGGATCAGACCGACGGCGCCGGGCCTTATGGGGTCCAATTCGAACTGCAGGACATGATGCAAGAAAAGGTCGGAATCATCCGTGAGGAGGGCACTCTCTCCGAAGCCGTCGAAGAGATCGCCGCTCTGGCTCGTAGGGCTGACCTCATCGGAGTCATTGGCGACCGCAAGTTCAATCCGGGATGGCACACGGCCCTGGACCTTCGGCACCTCCTCAGCAACTCCGAGGCCTGCGCGCGAGCCGCGTTGGAGAGGAAGGAGAGCCGTGGTGCCCACTCGCGCGTCGACTTCCCGGACAAGGACAAAGAGTGGGGTGGGTTTACGGTCGTGCTCAAGCGAGGATCGGACGGAGGCATGGAGGTGCGCCGGGACCCCTTACCGCCTGTGCGTGAGGACCTTCAGAAGATCATCGAGGAGCAGAGCTGATGGCTACCGCGACGTTCAAGATCTGGCGCGGCGACGCTGACGGTGGGGAGTTGAAGGAGTATACCACAGAGCTCACCGAGGGTATGGTCGTGCTGGATGCCGTCCATCAGATCCAGGCCGAGCAGGCGCACGACATGGCCGTTCGTTGGAACTGCAAGGCGGGCAAGTGCGGCTCGTGCTCAGCGGAGGTTAATGGACAACCGAAACTCATGTGTATGACGCGTATGGGCGACCTGCCCACGGATCGCCCGATCACAGTGGAGCCACTGAAGGCGTTCCCGCTGATGAAGGATCTCGTGACCGACGTCTCGTGGAACTACGAGGTCAAGAAGAGAATCCGACCGTTCAAGCCGCGCCGACCCGACTTCGAGGACGGTTCCTGGGAGATGCACCAGTCTGATGTTAACCGGGTCCAGGAGTTCAGAAAGTGCATCGAATGTTACCTGTGTCAGGACGTATGCCACGTACTGCGCGAACACCACATGCACGACGAGTTCGTCGGACCTCGGTTCTTCGTGCACAACGCAGCGCTCGAAATGCACCCGCTGGATACCGAGGACCGGCGCGAAGACCTGAGAACGTCACAAGGGATTGGTCTGTGCAACATCACCAAGTGCTGCACCAAGGTCTGCCCCGAAGGGATCACGATTACGGACAACGCCATCATCCCGCTGAAGGAGCGGATTGTGGACCAGGCCTACGACCCGGTGAGGAAACTCATTCAACTCGTTACGGGACGCTGAGACAGCCTCTAGGCTACCGTCTCACTGGGGTGTTGCAGATCGTAGACGCCCGCCGCGGCCACACTCCCGAGGAGGGGACCGGTCCAATAGATCCACAGTTGACCGAAGGACCCATCACCCGCGAGCGCATCTACGAGGATGGGGCCCGTCCCAACAGCCGGATTAAAAGCGCCTCCTGAGATGGCTCCGACGGCGAAGGCGCCCGCCAGGACCGTGAATCCGATGGCGAGGCCATAGTAGGAGTTTCCGACGGTGGCATCGTCGGTCGCCACATTCAATACCACGAGAGACAAAGCGAAAGTGAAGAGGCCCTCACACAGAAGAACCACGACGAGTCCGGCCTCCGGATCCGGCGCCGGAGCGAAGGTATCGCCCACGATGAGCATCACGGCGAGGCTCGCCAGAATCGCGCCGCTGATTTGTGCTGTTACGTACGGAGCCAGCTCACGGGCCTTCATCTTGCCGCGAATCAGAATCGCGACGCTCACGGCGGGGTTATAATGCGCCCCGGAGATATGTCCCCCCATGTACACCATGGCCATCAACACCGAACCTATGGCGATGGGCGCCATGGGGGTGCCGTCCAAAACCACCAACCCGATGGTGAAGACCAGAAAGAAGGTCCCTACGAATTCGGTTACATATCGACTCATGATGAGTAAACTCCGATCTTTTGGTTCTGATTCACCAAATGATTTTGACTCAATGCTGGCAGGTCACACTTCCATGCACCACACCCAGCGATTCGTGACACAGTTTGCGGACCGGTACCGCACGCGGCAAGCTCGCCCCACTCCTGCAGCAGGCCTCTAACATGAGCACTTCTTCCAAAGAGGTCTCGGTGGGACTTCGCGTTCTGAAATTTGGGGGCACGTCCTTGGGGAACTCCGACCGGGTGCGGGAGGTGGCTTCCATCATCGCCGCCCAGTCGGAGAAGGGTCCAACCATCGCGGTGGTGTCAGCGTTCGGACACGTCACCGACGAGTTGGTCACGGCATCGGACTTGGCGAAGGCGGGAGACAAGAGTTGCGCCGCCAAGCTGGAGGAGATTCGAAGCCTGCACCTGGAGAGCGTCGAGGAGCTCGCCGGGCCTGAGGATCAGAGTGAGGTGGCCCAGTCGATCGATCTCATTCTGACCCAACTCGAGGAGCTTCTTCGGGGTGTCTCGCTCGTCAACGAGTGCACTCCCCGCACGCAGGACGGCGTGCTGAGCGTGGGCGAGCGGCTCTCCACTATCCTGGTGGCGTCGGCCCTCCGCGCCCGGGGCCTGGACGCGGAGGCGTGCGACACGACAGGGCTCATCGTGACCGACGCCAATTTCGGCGCGGCTTCGGTGAAGATGGCTCCCACACGCGAGCGGGTGGTGCCGCACTTCGAGCAGGCCGGGCCCCTTCAGGTGGTGACCGGCTTCGTCGCCGGGACTGAAGCTGGCGAAACTACAACGCTTGGCCGAGGTGGGTCCGACTACACCGCCACACTGCTCGGGGCCATACTCGACGCAGAGGCGGTGGAAATCTGGACCGACGTGAACGGAGTCATGAGTGCCGATCCCCGGATCGTGAAGGAGGCTTTCTCCCTGGAGATCCTCAGCTATGACGAGCTCATGGAGCTCTCGCATTGGGGTGCCAAGGTGATGCACCCTGCGGCCGTACAGCCCGCCCGGGAGAAAGGCCTTCCAGTCCTCATTCGAAACACACTGAACCGCGAGTTCAAAGGGACGGAAGTGCGTGAGGTCGCCCCAGCCACACGGGGACCTGTCCGAGGCATTGCTTCGATCAACAACGTGTCCCTGCTCCGGCTCGAAGGCATCGGCCTCCAGGGGTCACCGGGCACTGCCGAACGCCTGTTCGGGGCACTAGCTCGCGAGCGCATCAGTGTCATCCTCATCACTCAGGCATCGAGTGAGCGGTCCATCTGCTTCGCCGTGGAGCCAGGTAAGCTGGAACAGGCGGTCCATGCAGTTCATGAGGCGTTCGCCCTGGAGCGACAGGCGAATCTCGTGGAGGACCTCGTGGTGGAGGAGCGCTGCTCGATAATGGCGGCCGTAGGTGAGGCCATGCGTGAATCGCCAGGGATTGCCGGCCGAATCTTCGACGTACTCGGGCACCACCGGGTCAACGTAAGAGCCATCGCACAGGGCAGTTCAGAACTCAATATTTCGCTCGTCGTCACACAGGACGACGAAGAACGCGCGTTGAGGGCCATTCACCGAGCCCTGTTCCAGCCACCGGGCCGGAGTCTCCGGCTCTATGTGAGCGGTGTGGGTCGTGTCGGGGCGGCTTTGCTCGACCAGATCGGCGCGCAGGCGGAGAGGCTGCGTGCGGAGGGAGTGGAGGTGGTGCTCGCCGGGCTTGCCCGAAGCAAAGGAGCCGTACTCGATCCGATGGGGTTGGACTTGAGCGATTGGCGTAGCTCGAGTGAAACGGCGATGACCACCCAAGCGGACATGATCGAGACCGCGGTGCGCTCCGATCATCCCCGCCGTGTCTTCGTCGACGCCACTGCAAGCGTAGATGTGGGCCAGGACTATGAAGCCCTCCTCGAGGAGGGAGTCGCGGTCGTGAGCGCTAACAAACTCGCGTTTTCGGACGCTATGGAACGCTTCGATACGCTTCGACGCCTGGGGGCGCAGGGGATGGGCCTCTTCTTCGAGACCACAGTCGGGGCGGGGCTTCCCGTACTCAGGACAATCGAGGATCTGGTTGCGACAGGCGATGAGATCAAACAGGTCGAGGGGGTTCTCTCGGGAACGTTGGGATTCATCTGCGACCGGCTGATGGCCGGCACACCGTTCAGTGAGGCGCTCAGGGAGGCCGACGATCTGGGCTACACGGAGCCGGATCCGCGTGAGGATCTGGGCGGGCGCGATGTCGCCCGGAAGCTCGTCATCCTTGGGCGGATGGCCGGGTTTTCCTTTGAGTTGGGGGACGTGAAAATCACGCCACTTCTGCCTGGCGAGGGATGGTCGGACACGGCCGTGGGCGACTTCTGGAAGCGCCTCCCGGAGGTGGATGCACACTTCACGGACCTCCGTGAACAGGCCTTGGCAGCGGGCCGCGCCCTGCGTTACCTCGCGTCTGTCGATGAGGGTCAGGCCTCCGTTCGCCTGACCGAGGTGGCACCCGACCATCCCTGTGCAAGTCTCTCCAACAGCGAGAACCTCGTGACCATTACGTCAACACGTTATGCGGACACACCCCTGGTCGTGCGGGGTCCGGGGGCGGGGCCGGACGTCACGGCTGCCGGGGTGTTCGCGGACATCCTGAGAGCGCTGGCAGAATCCTGATGCCAAACACCGAGACAGCTCGCGCCTTTGCGCCGGCCACCGTCGGCAACATCATCTGCGGCTTCGACGTCTTCGGTCTCGCTTTGGGGGAGCCGGGAGACGAGGTGGAAGCGAGGCTGCGGAACGAGCCTGGCGTGGTCATTTCAGCAGTGCACGGTGACGGGGGACGCCTGCCGACGGAGGCGGCTCGCAACGTAGCCGGCGTCGCCACGGCTGCCGTCCTGGCGGAATCCCGCATGGAGGACGTGGGCGTCGAGATCGAGGTCTGGAAGGGTCTCCCCATTTCGGGTGGGATGGGAGGCAGTGCCGCCAGTGCAGTGGCGGCCGTAGTCGCCGCGGATGCACTCCTCCAAACGGGACTGTCACCGGAGGCCCTGCTTCGCTGCGCCTCGGAGGGTGAGCGTGGCCCGAAGCGAGACACTCACCCGGACAACATCGCCCCAGCGCTCCACGGGGGCATCGTCATGGTCCGGCCCGAGGAACCGGAGATCGTTATTCCGCTTCCCGTACCCACGGGGCTCGCTGTGGCACTGGTCCATCCCGATCTGGAGCTCGAGACGAGCGAGATGAGGGGCATCCTCCCTGACGTGCTCCCGCTGAAACAAGCGGTGCGACAGTGGGGCGACTGTGCGGCCCTGGTCGTGGGGTTGTACGAAGAGGACTGGGATCTCATCACACGTGCACTCGTAGACCGAGCCGCGGAGCCGCACCGGAGTCCCTTCATTCCCGGGTTCGATGCCGTACGCGCCGCCGGCCTCGAGGCGGGCGCACTGGGCGCCGGCTTGTCGGGATCTGGACCCTCGATGTTCGCGCTTTGCCGATCCGTCTCCGAAGCCGAGTCTGTCGCCACGGCGATGGCCGGCGCCTTCGCAGAAGTGGGCCTCGAGGGCGTGGATACTCATGTTTCCAAGGTGGGCGATACGGGCGCCCACATGATCGAGGCTCCGGCTTGAAATTCGTCAGCACCGGCGGCCAAAGTCCGGCGGCCGACCTTCGCGCCGCACTCACAGCAGGACTCGCACCCGACGGGGGGCTTTACCTGCCGGAGCGGATAGACCCGATCGACGCCTCGCTTCTGGCGGAGTTGAACGGTCAGTCCTTCTCTGCCGTCTCTCGCGCGGTCGCAGGGCACCTCCTCGGTTCGTTGATCCCGGCCGCGGATCTCGACCGCATCGTCGATACTGCCTTGAATTTCGAGGTTCCGCTGGTCGCGCAGGGCGACGACGTACACCTGCTCGAGCTCTTCCACGGCCCGACTTTGGCGTTCAAGGATGTCGGTGCGCGTTTTATGGCACAGCTCCTAGGCTACTTGGGCACCGAGGGTGGGGACCCACTCACGATCCTGGCGGCTACGTCCGGTGACACCGGAAGCGCGGTCGCACAGGCCTTCTTGGGCGTACCGGGCTTGGGAACCGTGATTCTGTTCCCCAAGGGTAAAGTCACCGACCTCCAGGAACGGCAGTTCACGACCCTTGGAGGAAACGTGCGCGTTCTCGAAGTCGACGGCACGTTCGATGACTGCCAGCGCCTCGTAAAGTCCGCGTTCTCGGACCCGCTTCTCAGCGACGCGATCCGCCTGAGCTCGGCGAACTCGATCAATATCGGCCGCCTGCTTCCGCAGATTTTTTACTACGTGCACGCCGCAGCGCAATTGCCCGGGGGGCCGGCCCCGATTTTTTCGGTGCCGTCCGGAAATTTCGGCAACCTGACGGCCGGATTGATGGCCAAGAAGCTGGGCGTGGCAACCCGGGGGTTCGTAGCGGCCACCAATGTGAACGATGTGGTTCCGGAGTACTTGCTGAGCGGAGTGCTCAGTCCTCGCCCCTCGATTCCCACAATCTCGAACGCCATGGACGTGGGGGATCCGAGCAACTTCGCCCGTATCCTCGCCCTTTATGAAGGGGGCCTCGACCGCCTACGGAAGGACCTGGTCGGGAGCGTTCACAACGACGACGAGACACGGGATTGTATCGCGCAGGTGTACGAGAGAACGGGCTACGTACTCGACCCACATTCGGCCGTCGGCTACTTGGGCGTCGAGGCGGGGCGTCGAGCCTTCGGCGAAGGCCCCTGCGTGGCGCTCTGCACGGCCCATCCCGTGAAATTTCGGGAGGCCGTGGAGCCTGCGGTAGGAAGCGAAGTACCCGTCCCGGAGCGCCTAGCGGCTTGCCTGCAGGCCGAGCGTCACGTCACGTCGATCCCTACTGAAATGTCCGCTCTGAGGGATTTCCTGCTCGCAGTCTGAGGGATTTCCTGCTCGCAGATTTACGGACGGGGCTGGCCGAACTCCTCTTCACTGAGCCTGAAGCCTTCCGTGAGCTCCGGCGCGTTGTCGAGCCCCATCACACGCCTGGCGATATATTCACCCAAGACCGGGCCCTGCTTGAAGGACTCCGCCGACCCACCCCCGGCAAGCCACACGTTGTCGAAGTCGGGGTGCTTGTCGATGATGAAATTGCGGCTGACACTGCTTTCATAGTGGCAGGCACGGGTCTCATTGATCGGTTGATCCACGAGACCCGGGAAGTGGTCGGCGAGAACCTGTCTCGGTCGAGCATGATATTCCTCCGGAATCCAGCGGTCGCTGAGGTCGGGGTCCTCGGCCCCGCGTCCCCCGGTCCGCACACGGAAGCCTCTATGGTCTCGCCCTAACGCGGGCCAACCCGTGACACCCGGAAAACCGTAGCTGGGAAGGTTGGGGTACGAATATCTATTGTCGCCGGGGGGCGTTGCGAAGTAGAACGTGTGCCCCATGGAAATCCTCAGGCGTTGGCCCATGAGTTCCGGAAATACCTTGGGGAACCACGGGCCGCATGCGAAGATGTACGTCGCGGCCGAAATCTGCTCCCCAGGGTCCAGGTTCAGCTCGTTCAACTGCCTTCCCTCCCGAGCGCCCATCTCTGCGGCAGCGATCGTCACCTGTCCACCCTCTTTCCGGAACACCTCGGCCACGCTCTCGATCGCGCGTCGGGCGCGTACCACACCGGCCCCGGGCTCATACAACCCAACCCCGACCCCCTCCGGGCCGATCACCGGCCAGCGGTACCGGATCTCATCGGGGGTGATGAGCTCGTAGGGAACGCCCAGCGTGTCCCAGTCCGCCATCGTATCCTCGAGATACGAGACCATCCGGGGCCGAACGATCAAGTCCCCCGTATTAAAGAACAACTTGGGCAGGAGCTGGCGGCCCCATTCCTCGTCCCACAGGGTCCAGCGTTTCATGGCCTCGTTGGCCCACCGGTTCCAAAGAAGTCCAGTCGACTGGCCACCGTACGAGGACCGGACACCGCGTGTCTCCCCGCCCGATGTCGATCGCGAGTTGGCCGGGCCGTATTTGTCGACGACGGTTACGTTCGCTCCGAGCCGGGTGAGATAAAACGCCGTCCACATCCCGAAATTCCCCGCGCCGACGATGACGACGTCCGGGGCAGCCTGTTCGGATTTGTGAGATCCGTCATTCAAGGGCTGGGGAGAGTGGATCTCACCTGATGTGGGCGTGAACCCCGCGAGGCTCATACCGGCACCAGTCGTGGCCGCCTTCAGGAACGTCCTTCGATCCACCCCCATATCAGACTCGGATCCCGATCGACTACCGGTCGCCCGCGCCCGTAAACATCATCATCTCCATCAGCGCGTCCATCGACGTCGGCAATTCGGAATCGCCAGCCGGAAAGTTGTTCATGGAGAGCATGTACGCGACGATGTCGGCATAGGTCTGCTCAGGGAGGCCGCCCGGATTGTCATCGGGCATGGAGTAGAGGACGAACTCGTAGATGTCCCCGACCGCCCGGTTGCGCCAGCGTCGCTGAAAAGAAGCTCCCGCGAACTCGGACGCAGAATGGCAACTGACACAGTTGTCGCGAAACAATCCGTCACCGCGGGTAGCCTGCCGACTCGTATAAAACGAGCCGTCCGATGAAGCTTCCGGCGCCACGGCGGCTTCGGGCGCCGCTGCCTGAGCGCCGCCGGTCTCGGGCGCTGCCCCGTATGTGGCCGAACATCCTGCAAGTACGAACGCCAAGGCGGAACCAAAAAATATCTTTTTCATTTACGTCCCCTAGTGTGGAGTGCTCCAAGCTTGCTAAAACAAAAGGCACGTGGCAAGGGGAACTGGTACCACTCCCGGAACACAAGCGATCCCACTGGTCTATTGTCGGTGGACCTGGTGCAACACGCCGCCATCGATCGGGCCGGCGCGACATCCAATCACGGACCTTTTGACGGGTGGAAGCAGTGACGGAATCGAGCGTGAAGTGGGGCTTCCTGGCATTGAGCCTCCTAACGGCAGCATCCCTCGCCGGGCAGGAGGGATGGGAAGTGTCTCTAGCCGTGGGAGGCGACGAGGTGATGGTCGGCGAGTCCTTGAATGAAACCTCGCCTGGGTACGTCTACGTCTACCGGAAGGATTCCGGTGGACCCTGGACTGAGGTCCAAAGATTGGAGGCATCCAACTCGGCTGCGGGGGACCATTTCGGCAGGACCGTGACACTTGCGGGGGACCAGCTCCTGGTCGGTTCGACCATTCTCGAGGCGATCTACGTGTTCGAGAAAGATGGAAGCGACCAGTGGCGCGAGACACAGATCCTGACCGCGAGTGATGCCTACGTGGGAAATTCCATCGGTCGGATCTCGGCGGCGGATGGAGACCACTTCTTTACGGCTTCGTGGGCAAATTCGGAGGCCCGTGGAGCGGTATACGTATTCGAACGGGACCCCACCACCCGTCGTTGGAGCGAGACCGACAAGCTGATGGGCAGCGACGTCGGGCCCAACGAGTCCTTTGGAATGTCGATCGCAGTGGAAGGTGATCTCGCTCTTATCGGTACGCCCCTGCAGGGCAACGGTAACGGAGCCGCATACGTCTTCCAGCGTGACGAAGCAACTGGGGACTGGTTGGAGCAGGACAAGCTCACGCTGCCGGGGACCAGCCCTAACAGCGGTTTCGGCGCGGCCGTTGGGATGGATGGAGGCGTCGCTCTGGTCGCAGCCGCGGGTCTGGATATCGTGTTCGAGTTCTCCCATGACGACTCGACCGGCGAGTGGCAGGCAAGCCTCATCCTGCAGGCTTTCGATGGAGGGTACGCGGGGACCGGGCTGGGAGCAGCCCTGTACTTCGGTGCCGACGAAGCGTGGTTCGGCGCTCCCGGGGCGTCCGCTGTCGAGGGACGGGTCTACATGATGGATCGCGGCCCCACCGGGGAGTGGACGGGGGCCACCAAGCTCATCGCCGACGATCTTGCACCGACGGAACAGTTCGGCACCAACCTCGCGGTCCAGGACGATCTCGCCGCGGTGGGAATTCTGTTGGACGACTTCGAGCTCGGTTCGGTGGCCATCTTCGAGCGTCAAGACGGAGGGTGGTTACAGACCGGAAAGGTGTTCAAAGAGCCGGACGTCACCTTCGCCTCGATCACCGGCGTCCAGGTAGACTGCGAGGCGGGGGCAGCAGGCGCCTTCGGCTGCAGCGACGTGGACCTCTTGTCGTTCCTCTCCCTCGCCGATCTGGGTGGAGGTGCACGCGGTGTCAACGTGAACGACCTTTGGGGATGGACCGACCCGGACTCGGGTGGGGAATACGCGCTGGTTGGGCGTTACGATGGCACCTCCTTCGTAGACGTCAGTGACCCCCTCAATCCAAGGTACTTGGGAAACCTGCCGATACCCGAGGGCGCCACAGCGGGCCGCTGGAGGGATATCAAGGTCTATCGAGACCACGCATTCATCGTAGCCGATGGCTCAGGTCCCCACGGCATGCAGATCTTCGACCTCACCAAGCTGAGGGAGGTCACAGGGGACCCCGTGACCTTCGAGGAGGACGCTCACTACAGCGGGATCGCGAGTGCCCACAACGTCGTAATCAACGAGGAGACCGGCTTCGCCTACGCAGTGGGGGCGAGTGAGGGCGGCGAAACCTGCGGCGGCGGCCTTCACATGATCAATATCCAGGATCCACGGACTCCCGTTTTCGTCGGCTGTTTCCAGGATATGGGCACAGGCCGTCAGAACACGGGCTACACCCACGACGCCCAGTGTGTCATCTACCACGGCCCTGACGAGGAGCACCAGGGCCAGGAGATCTGTTTCGCCGCGAACGAGACGGCGTTGAGCATCGCCGACGTCACGGACAAAACCGCTCCGGTCTCAATCTCCGCTCCGACGTATCCCAACGTCGCCTACGTCCATCAGGGCTGGCTGGACGACGAACACCGCTACTTCTACACCAACGACGAGCTCGACGAGCTCAACGGTCTTGTCGACCAAACACGGACGTTGATTTGGGACGTAGCCGATCTGGACGATCCGATTCTCGTCAGGGAGTACCTCGCCGACAACGCGTCCACGGACCACAATCTCTATATCCTGGGCGACCTCATATACCAATCCAACTACGTGAGCGGTTTGCGCATCCTGGACATCTCGGACCGGGAGAACCCCGTGCTGGTAAGCTTCTTCGATACCGTTCCGGGATCGGCTGACGAAGCCGGGTTCGGCGGCTCGTGGAGTAACTATCCGTTCTTCGAGAGCGGGATCATTGTCGTGACCAGCCGCATGGAAGGCATCTTCATCCTGCGTAAACGGGCGCGTACGGTTCTGCAATAGGTCCACGAAGGTCTAGTCTAGGAGGCCCCCACCCACTCCTCGGTCCGCTTCCAGAGGCGCTCGGCGACCGCAACGTCCGAGGCCTCGGCGCTTGGGAGCTTAGGCCGACAGTCGGAGAAGTACCGGCCGGAGATCTCCTCGAGATGGGGATGTGTGGCACACACGATCGATGTGGCTGCGCCCGTATTCAGATCCTTGGTAAACGGGCTGATGAGCTTCATCACGAACCCAGCCAACGATGAGCTCCGGGCGATGTTGGTCGGGATCATTGACCCGGGATGCAAGGAGCATGCGGTGAGTCCCTCGCCTCCATACCGGCGCTGAAGCTCTGAAGCGAACAACACGTTACACAGCTTCGCCTGGCCGTAGGCGACGAACCCGGAGTATTGAGCCGCCGTGAGCGGGAATCGATCGAAGTCAAGCTTGCTAGGCGTGCGATGCGACTCACTCGCCACCATGACGACCCGTCCTCCACCCTGGGCGAGCAGCTCGGGGAGCAACGCCCGAACCAGCAGAAAGTGTCCGACATGGCTCACGCCCACTGTTCGCTCGAGCGCTCCGTCGACCTCCTGATAGGGGCCACCGAAGAGTCCGGCGTTACAGATGAGCGTGTCTACCGAATCGGCGTCGATCCGCTGGGCGAAATCGCTAATACTCTGGCGAGAGCCGAGATCCAAGGGGCTGACCTCGGCGAGCACTCCGGGGTGGGCGGCGAGCGTCCGCTCGACTGCAGCCGCTCCAGCAGCGGAATCGCGGCACGCGAAGACCACACGGGCTCCCGCCGACGCGAGTGCCCTCGCAGTGTGGAAACCGATCCCGCTGTTTGCACCGGTCACGATCATGAGCTGCCCAGACAGGTCCCGATCAGCCACCGCCTCGTCTGCCGTGGTTCGCGCTCCGAACGTACCGCTCCAGTCCTGCATGGCCTTACCTCCCAATTGTCGCGCCGAGGGGCTATAGATACCGCGTCGGACCAGGGTCCAATAGAGCCGCGCCCAGCTTGACATTCGCCTCGCCGATGTCGTAATAACCTCACCGATCTCGAAACCCGGCATCCCCCCGTCAAACGCAGCTGGCGAGCGTCGCTGGTGAGGGCGTCCTCGAAGTCATGACCGATCCCAACCCGATCGACACATCCGCTCTCGCCGAGCACTATTCACACTTTCGCGTGTCGGAGCGCCTACTCCTCACGGGTCACTCCCACCAAGCGTGGCCCGATGTCGCCTTCGAGGGTCAACAACGGGCCTGGCTCGACGCCGCCCAGCATGTAGATCAAAAATGGAGCGTCGCCGAGGCGAAGGCGGAGCGGTACCGCGGGGCCCTCACCGCACTGCTCGACGATCAAACCGGGTATGTGTCCCTCGGACACAGCACACACGAACTCGTCACGCGTGTCCTTTCCGCCCTGCCACTCGCCACTCGACCTCGCTTGGTCACGACCGATGGAGAGTTCCACAGTATCCGGCGCCAGCTCGATCGTTTGGCCGAGGAGGGGGTCGAGGTGGCCAAGGTTGCGGCGCTTCCGGCCTCCACGCTGGCCGAGCGGCTGATCTCAGAAGTAGACGATCGCACCGCTGCGGTGCTCGTGTCGTGCATCCTCTTCCAGAACGCACATATCGTTCCGGGGCTGGGTGACGTCCTGGAAGCTTGCAAGAAGGTGGGCGCCGAGCTGCTGTTGGATGCGTATCACTCCACTAACGTGGCCCCGATCTCATTACCCGAGGAAGGGCTCGGGGGCGCCTTCATCGTCGGGGGCGGCTACAAGTACATGCAGGTGGGCGAAGGAAACTGCTGGTTGCGATTCCCCCGCGACTGTCGGCTCCGACCCGTCCTCACGGGCTGGTTCAGCGAATTCGGTACGCTAGCCGACCAGAAACCGGCTATTGGGACATCGGATGGGGAGAGCGGCGTCCTATACAGCGACGGTCCCACGCGCTTCGCTGGCGCCACGTACGATCCGACCAGTCACTATCGAGCCGCCGCCGTCTTGGATTTTTTCGCGGAGCAGGGCCTCACCCAAGACCGCCTGCGCGCTTGCAGCCAGCACCAGATCGGTCTCCTCGTGACCGAGTTCGACGCGCTCGATCTCGATCCGGTGGTGGTCGACCGAGACCGTTCGGTCCCTTTGGAGTCGCTCGGCGGATTCCTCGCTCTGACTTCGCCGGAGGCTCCTCGTATCAAACATGCTCTGGCGGAGCGTGGCGTTCACGTCGACCACCGAGGTCATATCCTCCGGCTCGGCCCGGCTCCCTATCTCACAGATGAGCAGCTAGGAGAGGCCATGAGTATGCTGGGGGACGTGGTGAGCTAAGCGAGCAGCGCTTCCAACTACGGTGAGCCGATTCGGTGGGGCCGCTATACTTTCTGTTCCCAAGGCCCGGTGATCGCCACCGTGAGCCCCTGATTCTGCATGTTCACGAACAAGGTCGTGCCATCCGGTGAGAAGCATGACCCCGCAAATTCGCCATTCCCCGCCTGATTGTGGCCGAAGTTATAGATCTCACCGGCGGGTGTGACACCGAAGAGATAGTCATCTCCGGTGCCGTCTTCGCACACGATCAGGTCGCCCCACGGGGCGGCGGTCAGGTTGTCGGCGTTTTCACACAAGGTGCCGTCGTTGGGCTCAATGAAGAGCTCTACGGTGCCGGGCTCTTCCGACTCGCGCGACGTGCCCTCGTAGGGGCTGGGCACATAGCTCCAGATCTGACCCTTTCTCGCATCGCCCCCGTCCGTGCAGGCGAAGTACACCGTGTTGTTGGCCCACCACATCCCCTCACCTCGTGCGAAGCGGGCAGCCCCGGCTTCGAAGCCCCGCGAGCGGAGATCGTCGTCCGGCGCCTCAACATCGCTCATGTCGATCCAGGCCACCGCGAGGGGCAAGCCGGGCCGAACGGTCTGTCCGTCCCAGTTTCGCGTGTCCATCGAAGGCTGATCGAGGATCCGGAGCGCTTGCAGGCGGCCGCCCCTGGCGAGCTCGCCCGGGCGATCAGGAATGAAACGATAGATCAGGGAATCGGACCTGTCTTCGGTCTCGTACACGATGCCGGACGCGGGGTGCACCGCCACGGCCTCGTGTCTGAAGCGTCCCATCGCCTTGAGGGGCACCGGTGTCACAACCCCTCCGTCCCAGGTCGCGGGCACCTCGAAGTTGTAGCCATGATCCTGGAGGCGACCCTGCCCCACCGCGTCCACCGTTTCCTCGCAGCTGATCCAACTTCCCCAGGGGGTCGGACCACCCGCGCAGTTGACGAGTGTGCCCGCAAGGCTCAGCCGGTGCCCGACCAGCCGCTGCTCGCGCGTGTCGAACAGAAGCGTGGTGGTTCCTCCCAGTGCTGGCCGGCCGCCGTCTCCGATGTCGTAGACCGTCCCTGGATCGAGGCGCTCGAGAAGCTCGTTGTCATTTCCGAACGCACCCAGACGCCCAGGGACAGCAGGGGAACCCCGATTCATCTCGTGATTACGTACCAGGAGCGTGAATCCGTCCGGCCCAGGAAACGTGGCCATCCCGTCGTGTCTGGCCGGCACGTAAAAGCCATCGCTCATGAGCTCGCCCGCGCGCGAGATGACCGTGTAGCTGAAGCCCTCCGGCAAAGCCAGCAGGGCTTCAGGGTCGTCCACCAGGGGGCCGAACCCGAAGGCTGGTGCGGGAAGCAGGCCGTCCAGGCCGTACGAGCGCCTCAGACCGGTGAGGCCCAAGGAGATGCCCGCCGCGGCTCCAAAGAAGCTCCTCCGCGAAAGCGCAGATTGTGGCGCGGTCATGGCGCGATATCTCCCCTTCGGCTCATCGACCCAGTTCCCGCACAGTCTCCGATAACATCCGTACCTTGTCGGCGTCATTCGACCCACCGGCCTCGCCCGACAGTTCGTCGGCCATCCTCGCGAGCGCCTCCCGCTGCGAGGCACCCGACGCGCGCTCGGCATCCGCGAGATCCTGCCGTGTGGACCCGATCTGCGACGCCGACAGCCCACCGGACCGCTCGAGCTGGTCCAGATACGCTCCCGCAAGGGCGAACGTGGTCGGCCACACGAACTGGGGCTGGCCCTGAGCGTTCAGGTGGTCGAGCCTGACCGACTTGGCGGCGTCGATCTCGTTCTGCGAGATGAGCTCGCTCGGTGTAAGCTCGAAGATGTCGAGCCCACGCGCGATCTCCGAACTCACCATCACGCCGTTGTACCAGTAGACCGACCAGCTCCCGCCCATCTGCATACGGGTCGGGTCCACCGGCCCACGGTCGTGGTATCCGATCTCGACCGGGGTCCCCGGATCGGTCCAGTCGAAAACCGAGATGCCTCCCTGATACCACGCCTGTACCATCACGTCGCGGCCCGGGATGGGGATGAGCGAGCCGTTGTGGGCCACGCAGTTCTCCTGCGAGGTCTGCGGCGCCGAAAGCTTGTAATAACCCTGGAAGTCCATCTGCCGACCGTCGAGCGTAAAGATCGCGTCTGAACCCCACTCCCTGGGGTCTGTGGCGCGGCACTTCGGCTGGCCGCCTCCACCCCACTCGTCCGAGAAGAGGACCTTCGTAGCGTCGTTATTGAACGTCGCCGAGTGCCAGTAGGAGAAATTCTCGTCGCTGACCGCCCCGATGCGCTGTGGGTTGACCGGATCGCTGATATCGATGAGGAAGCCGTATCCCCCACAAGCACCGCCAGCCAGCCCGACCTCCGGGTAGACGGTGATGTCGTGACACTGATTGGGCCCGGGACGGGGACCAGGGCCGTTACCGTCGGCGACCGCCTGCACTTGCTGAGCGACCATCTCGACTATCATTCCGCGCAGGACGGTACTGTCCGCCGCCGTCGCAGCACCGGTGCCTCCGCGCTGCGCAACAATCTGGGCGAGCAGTTGTGTGGACTCGCGGTTCGACATCAACTGGGGTCCGTCGGGAAAGTCAGCGACGAAAGCACCCCTCTCCCTTGCCTCCTCGATCGCGGCCAACTCTTCGGGCGCCGGTCCATGCTGGGGGGGTGCTACCAACTCCGCGAAGATCCGGGGCGAACTCACGATGGCCGCCTGCTCGGGATTGGCGAGCGGGACCCTGATCACCTCGATCCGAAAGAGCGCCGTATTGGGGTCCTCTCCCAGCGGGGCACCGGAACATCCGGCGAGCTCCGCAGAGGGACGTACCGGCGCAGAGCCAGAGACGTAGACGTAGACGTTGTCGTCGTCGTTCGGGTCCTTCAGCAACGTGTGCGTATGCGACCCACGGCACGTCTGAACATTGGTGATGTACTCAGGATTCCGGATATCGCTGATGTCGAAGATCCGGATGCCACGAAGGCGCTCCGCGCTCACGGTCTCTTCGATCCGCTCAGTGCCACAGTCGAGCCGGCCACCGAACCCCTCGCCGGATACGAACAGGAGGTCCCCGTAGACCGAGACGTCGCTTTGTGACGCCGGGCAGAAATAACCCGTTATGAGCACCGGCTGGCTAGGGTCCTCGATGTTCCAGATCTGCATGCCGTTGTAGTTGCCCTGAATGGCGTAGTCGCCCGTAAAGGCCAGATCGGAGTTCGTGACGCCGACGAAGTCCTCTGGCGGCGGCGTCGCCGACACCAAGCGCATGTTCCATATCGCCTCCTCGGCATCGAAAAGCCCCGCCTCGAGGCCAACACGGGGATCGGGGTTGGGCGCAGTCTCGGCCGCGATGCGGACGAGCGTCGCGGAGGCCGCCTCTGAGGGTACCCCAGAGGCCATCCCTGAACTACCAGAGCCGGAGGCGCAGCCAGCCATACCAAGCAGGCCCGCGACGAGCGGGAGGGCCAAGAAACGGCAAGTAACCGTCCACGGAGTGCACTGATAGGTCGGTGGCAAGCAGGTCATTTCCACATCCAGGATGAGGGTGATTGTCTCTTCAATAGCCTTACAGTCAATAAGCTTCCAGCATGCGCTTCATCCGTGCGATCTCGGACGTCTGATCCGCTTGGATGTCGGAAGCGATCTTGAAAACCGCCTCGTCGAACGCAGCGCCGTCGGTACCGAAAAGGTCGTGAACCATGGTCACGGCCCCTCCGTGGTGCTGAATCATATACGTAAGAAAGAGCCGGTCGAAGTCCGAGCCCCTCGCAGCGTCGAGCTCCCGCATCTGCTGGGGCGTCAGCATCCCCGGCATGAGCATACCGCCATCTGGAACGCGCACCGTCGAGTCGATTCCGTCGGCGTGCACTTCGGGCACGGGCTGTCCGCGATCCCGGAGCCACTGCTGCATTGCGACGATTTCGTCCTGCTGGGCGTTGATCGTGCGGGCCGTTAAGGTCCCCACCGACGTGCCGACACCATGAGTGGGAGCGAGACTCGCCATCTCGAGAGCTTGGGCATGGTGGCTGATCATGCCGGTCATGAAGCGAACGTCGGCCTCGGTGAAATTCATGCGGGCGCTGTCCGAGCGTGCCCGGTAAAGCGCCTCGAGTTCGGCGGTAGACGCGGCATCCGGAGATGGGGCCATCACATATCCAGCGCCGGCGCAGGCCAAGCTCGGGACCACCGCGAGGAGGGTGGCCAACGTCCAGCCGGTGTGTGAAGCCCTCATACATCTCCCGTATGGCCTCCTACAACGAGGCTGTGAGGGGCCAAGTTACAGGCGCACTGTTAGCCGATGCAAGGATCGGACGAGCTTGAAGGACCCCAAACACTGGGACCGCCAGTTGCTCGCAACTACGTGCACCGATACCGTCACCCGATTGGTCGCCGAAGCATGTCTTCGGCGTGCGGATGAGGAGATCAGAATGAGTAAGACCGTTCGTTGGTTCATCCTCGCAGGATTGGTACTGCTTGCCATCGCGTTCGGAACCCGGTTCGCTCCGACAAGTACGACGCCAGAAGGGTTGGAAAGGGTCGAACTCAGTGGTGTCGTAATGGGCTCGAGCGGTCCGGAAGCGGGTGTCTGGGTCGTTGCGGAGACCTCTGACCTCGGCACCGGATTCCAGAAGATCGTGGTCACCGACGACGATGGGCGATTCCTGGTTCCCGATCTTCCGGAGGCGAACTACGACGTCTGGGTACGTGGATACGGCCTGGCGGATTCACCGCCGAAACCGGCCCAGCCCAGCGAGGACGTCACGATCTCCGTTCATGACGCGGCCTCTCCCCAGGAGGCTGCGAAAATCTACCCGGCGAACTACTGGTACTCTCTCCTTCATGTCCCTCCGGCCTCGGAATTCCCCGGGACCGGACCGGATGGGAACGGGATCCCGCCCACCATGAGGACCCAGGCGCACTGGCGTTCCGCGCTGAACGACGGATGCCGGCTCTGTCACCAGATGGGGAACCCTCCTACGCGGGAGATCCTGTACGCGCCCTTCGAAGATGCGGGCGGCGAAGCGGAGCCGGTTCTGCGGACGTGGGCCCATGCGGAGGATCTGGGAGGGGGCCAGGTCGTGTTCGAATCGATGGAGGACGCGTGGGACTACCGGCTTCAGCTCGATGGCTTGATGTATGCTACCCTGAACCGCATGGGCCGGGAGCGGGCGCTTGAAATGTTCGCCGACTGGACAAAGCGGGTCATGGGGGGAGAGGTGCCGCCCACGCCTCCGCGGCCTCAGGGCATCGAGCGCAACGTCGTGCTCACGATGTGGGATTGGGGCGCATCAGGCAGCTACCTGCACGACCTCGTCAGCACCGACAAGCGTGACCCCACCTTATACGCGGGGGCGCCGGTGTATGGAGCCGATCTTCGACGCGGAATGCTGACCGTGATGGACCCGGTGGCCAACACGGTAGACGAGATGCAGATCCCGGTCCAGGAGGGTTTTAGTGCGGGCGGCAGCTACAACGGAGGAATCTTGAACGGCGCTCGCTCCCCCTTCTGGGGAGATGCCGTTCCCCTCTATAGGTCGATCAGCGTGCACAATCCGATGATGGACCACAGAAACCGCGTCTGGATGACATCAGCCATCCGCGCGACGAGGAATCAACCGGACTGGTGCCGAGATGGCTCCGATCATCCCTCGGCTCGTTACTTCCCGATGAACTCGAGCAGCCGTCAAATCTCGATGTACGATATCGACACCGAGACGTTCAGCTTGGTCGACAGTTGCTTCTCGACTCACCATCTGCAATTCAGCGAGGACGAGGATCACACCCTTTGGTTCAGCGGTGATACCCAGGTGATCGGCTGGCTGAACACGAGGCTCTGGGATGAGACCGGAGACGAGAAAATCTCGCAGGGTTGGTGTCCCACGGTGATCGACACCAACGGAGACGGGCGGATTACGCGGCCATGGAATGAAGGGCGCCAGGAGTTTGATCCTTCAAGGGACCTGCGGACCAGGGGATTCGCATACGGTATCAACTACAATCCGGCCGACGGGTCGATCTGGTTCGCCAGGCGGGGTACGCCGGGGGCTATCTACCGCTTCGAAGCAGGCGAAAATCCCCCCGAGACCTGCATCACCGAGATCTACGAGCCCCCGTTCGAGACCCCTGCCGTGGACGCGGATCAGTGGGGCCACGATCCACGCGGGGTCGACCTGGATCGCGACGGCGTCGTATGGACGGCGCTTAGCGGAAGCGGTCATCTGGCCAGCTTCGACCGAAGCAAGTGTGATGTGCTCAGCGGCCCGACGGCGACGGGCCAGCACTGTCCCGAGGGCTGGACGCTCCACGCGTCTCCGGGGCCGCAGTTTCAGGGTGTGACGGCGTCAGGCAGCGCCGACTTCCACTACTACAACTGGGTGGACCAGTTCAACACGCTTGGGCTCGGTAACGACGTGCCTATCGTGGCCGGCACCGGTTCCGACTCCATGCTCGCATTCCTCCCGGAGAGCGGCGAGTGGATCATCATGCGGGTTCCCTTCCCCCTCGGGTTCTATAGTCGTCTGGTCGATGGTCGAATCGACGACCCTGACGCTGGGTGGAAGGGGCGAGGGCTGTGGGCGACCTACGGTACGGCGGCCAATTGGCACAACGAAGGTGGGCGGGAGCAGGCGCCCAAGGCCGTTCATTTCCAGATCCGACCGGATCCGCTGGCAAGGTGACCGCCAAATCGGTACAGTCGAGGTACGAGGTCTATTCACCGTTAACTTCGATCACCGTTAACTCCGAAGGGGGTTGTCGTCCCATGAAAGTAGAATCTCGCCCCATGCGGTCCATGACCCTGCTTACGCTCGGCTCTATTGGGCTAATCGCCGTGTCGGGAAGTACGAACGCCGTAGCGGGCGACGTCCGTGCGCCGCAGGTGGCGGGAGTCGCGACCGTGCAGAACGATGCACCGACCTTCTACGGCGATGTGGTCGCGATCCTCCAGGAGAACTGCCAGGTGTGTCATCAACCTGAGCGTCCCAACCTCGGCGGAGTGGTCGCGCCGATGTCCCTCGTCACCTATGAGGAGACGCGTCGGTGGGCGTCCTCGATCGCGGAACAAGTCGAAGCCCGACTGATGCCCCCTTGGCACGCATCGCGGGAGTTCCGCGGTACGTTCGTGAATGAGCGCTACCTCGAAGACCATGAGATCGAGACGCTCGTGGCCTGGGCCGAATCAGGTGCTCTTGCCGGGAACCCGGCCGATGCGCCCCCGCCATTGGCACTTAATGAGGTCGGAAGCAGTGATTCTTGGACGATCGGGGAGCCCGACCTCGTGATCCCGATCCCCTCGTATATGGTGAGCGACGAGCTCACCGACGACTACATCTACCAGAGGGTGACGATCTCGGCCGATATGCTGCCCGAGGACCGGTGGATCAAGGCCGTCGAGTTCCGGGCTGGCGGTAGCTACGTGCACCACATCGTTGGCGGCGTTCTGGGTGGAACCGCGCCTGGCTACGGCCCGTTCTACTACCCCAATAACGTGAGCCGGACGCTTCGTACGGGGAGTACGATCCGCTTCGAGGTACACTACCACAAAGAGTCGGGGCCGGGCACTGCGGTACTCGACCAGAGTTTTGCGGCTATCCAGTTCTATGAGCCGGGAGAGGTGGTGAAGAATGTGATGCGTACCACCTCACTTGGGATCATGGACTTCGAGATCCCGCCCGGGGACCCCAATTACACGGACTCCAGCGAGTTCCTCTTCGAGGAAGACTCGTACATCCATTTCATGAACCCCCACATGCATTTGAGGGGCAAGTCGGCCAGGTACGTACTCACGTATCCCGACGGTCGCCAGGAGCCGCTGCTGTATGTGCCGCAATACGACTTCGGCTGGCAGCACAACTACTACTTGAACGAACCGTTGTTCGTACCCGCGGGCACCAAGGTGACCCTCACCCTGTGGTGGGATAATTCGGCGGACAACCCCACGAACCCTGACCCGACGGCGACCGTCACTTACGGAGCACCGACCACGGACGAGATGGGTTTCGGTTGGCTCCATTGGACCGAGGCCGAGGCTCGCAACATTGTCGTTGGGGAATCGCTTCGGTAAATCGTAGCTTCGATAAAATCGTAGAGGAGAATGCATGAGGAGTAGAACGCTCGCTAAGATCACGCTCCCCCTCCTGGGCTTTGTTGTGCTCGGGTTCGCACCGGCGGTAGCGCAGCAGTCGCTGACCTACGAGCAGGCAAGAACCGCCATGGATGCCGCCGAGCGCGATGCGCGGAGCAACCAGTGGAACTTGACGATCGTCATTGCCGATGCTCAGGGCGTGCCCATCTACGTCAGGAGGATGGACGGCGCGAGCTCTCGCACATTCGACGTCGCGATGCGTAAGGTGCGGACGGCTTTGGCAGCTGGTATGGCCACCGGCGATTATGGCCAAGCCTTGGCCGCTGGTCGCGTCGAAGAGATTCCCGACGGCGTCACGTTCGAGGGCGGGTACCCCATCCGTCTCGGTGGAAACATGGTGGGCGCGATGTCCGCGAGCGGCGCGAGCGGCGCGCAGGACGCGCAAGTCGTGCGGGCGGGCATGGCGGCCATCGGGGTGGAGCCCTAGCAGACAAACTGGCTCAAAACGCTGGCTGAGGTGAGTTCCTAGATCGTCTCCAACACCCCCACCGGCACCCACCCCACCCTACCATCTTCAAGCGCTACCTCGGCCCACTCCCCTGAGAGGCGATCGATACGAACCTTGGTCCCCTCGTGCACTGTGAAGATCGTGAGGGTCTCGTCGTCGAGAGGAGCGCTCAGCACGTCGACCTGCGGTTGGAGCACGACGGCCTCCTGCGCCTGTCCCACTTCGAACTCCCGAACGGCCAGGTTGAGTCCGAACAACAGGAACACGACCGCCGACGCCGATGCGATCCGTCTGCCCCACACTGCCGCGGGCGCTCCCCTCTTCAGGATGAGCAAGAGGACAACACCGGTCCCGACCAGGTAGGAGGCTAGGACAACGGCGATGAGCAGCGTCCGTGGAAGAAGGCCGACCCACCAATCCGCCGCACTGAAGAGCCAAAATCGCGGGAGCGGTGCGATCTCGTCCACGGTCAAGGATCGCGCGAGATCCAGGTTGGCCTGAACGTCTTCATCCCCGGGGAGCAGCCGGCGGGCACGCTCGTAGTACAAAATCGCTTGAGCGACATCACTGAGTTTGAAATACGTGTTGCCGATGTTGTAGTAGACCTCGCCACTCTCGAAACCGGCCTCCACCAGTCGCAGGTAGCTGGCGAGCGCCCCCTCGAAGTCCCCTTCCTGGTAGAGTCGGTTCCCCTCCTGGTAGAACTCCACCTGAGCTACTGCGGGACCTGGGGTGCCGAACATGCCGACACCACACGCCGCGGTCACAGCGAAAAGGATCGTGCGCATCAGGAGAGTCCTTCCTGTACCGCAGTCATCGCCTCTGCGGCCCGGTCGAAAAATCCGGACTTCTCCTCTTCGCTGGAACCAGGGGGAGCGAAACGCGCGCGGTCACACTCACCCAAACAAGCGAAGTACTCCTGCGTGGCTACGGTGGGAACCCCACGTCTACCGAGCTCAGCCTCGGCAACCTGGGACATGAATCCGGCCTCGGCGACGTTGAGTTTGTCGGCGAGGAAGCCGCGCAACGCTCTCTCGACTTCGGCGTAAAAAGCGCGGGCGTCCGCCTGTGACATCACGGCACGTGCATGGCTGAGGCGCTTCTTGGCAACCCGCCCGGCGCGCCGTCCCCTCGCATAAGCTACATCACCCTCCAGCCGGTCCCAGTGCCGTCGTAGACCCAGGGCTCCGAGCAGGGCGACAAGAGGCAGCAGAGCGACGATCCAGAATCCCGGTGCGGCGGTCAGCGAACCCTCGAGCGCCCCGAGGTTAGGGGGACCGATCTGGATGAACCGGATATCTTCGCGCAAGGTCTCCACGCCCGCCCGTCCTCCTCCAGCCGCCCCGATGACGGGATCGCCGGTCACGTCGAGTCGAAGCGGTTGTGAGGCCGTGGAGGCGTATAGCGCACTCTCAGCGTCGAAGTAGCTCATCTCGACAGGTGGGATGATCTTTCCCCCGGGGGACCTCGGAATCAGCACGTATTCGTAGGTTCTGGTCCCGCGGACGCGGGCGTCACTACGATCGATAGACTCCGTAACCTCGGGTGGGAAAACCTCGAAGTCGGTCGGAAAATCGATGACGGGCGCCGCCAAGCTCCGGAGATTTCCCTCTCCCTCGACGGTCAACTGAAGAGTCACCGCGTCGTTGGTCTCGACACTGGATCGGTCGACGGAGGCGCTCACATTCAGCCGGCCTACGAGTCCGGTGAAACTCCCAGGTCTCCCGGGCACCGGAAGGGGCAAGACTTCGACCTCCACGGGGCGTGACGTAATCACGGTCGGTTCCTGCGATCCGAAGAACGTACCCCCACCGAAGAAGTCGTCCAGAAGACTCCGTGACTGCCGACGAACCCGCACGCTGGCTTCGACGCTCATGGGCTCGATCGTCCTCGTGCCTGGCCCAGTGGGAAAGAGGACGACACGGCGAACCACGGCGGTTGTGTAGGGTTGCCCGTCGACAAGTCTCTGTTCGGCCGGAGGATTCCGTAAACCTGGAACCTCCTCCACCCAGAAGCCCTCGTTCTCGGCCAAATCAAAGAGGCTGTAGGAGCTCACGTTCACACGCGTGAAAAGCCGGTAACTCACCTCGATCGGCTCGTTCTCGTAGACGCGCGTCTTATCGACTTCAGCTACGATGAAAATGTCCTCGGCGCCGACGCCAGACGGGTCGGGTCCAACTCCGCCCGCCACTGACGTGGACACGGTCAATGTGACCGGCCGCGTCCGGAGCAGCTGGCCCCCGGCCTCCACCTCCACAGCCCCGACCTGAAACGCGCCCTCACGAATCGCCCGATATCGGTATTGGATGGTCAGAGAGACCGTCGTCACACCGTTGATCATCTGCATACTGGTGGACGAGCTCTGGCCGATGTAGAGGGAAAAATCTTCCATCGCCGGAAGTGAGGGCTCCGCGTCGACCCGATTGGTGCCCCTCAGCTCCACCTCGAGTGTGAACTGACCATTCAGAGGGACAACGGCTGGGGAGACCGAGGCGTTCACAGTGAGTTGCGGGGCGGCGGCGTCCAAGGGTGAGGCGACACCCGAAACGATGACCGCAAAAAAGACGCTAGCCGCCCAAGCCAAGCCACGCATCGTCCGTTTGCCTACCAGGGCTTGGTGGGGCGCCGCCCCCGCAATGGGGGTTGGCGCCGGCTTACCTCATCGGGGTCCTCCTGAACCCCTTGAAGCAGGCGCTCAGCCTCTTCTTGAGTCATCTCACCGGGCTCGGGCTCGGGCTGCTGAGGCGACTCAGACTCCTCTTCTTCGGGAGATCCTTCGGGGGGAGAATCTTCACTCGAGTCCTCATTGGGATCCTGCTCCTGGTCCTCTTCACTCTGGTCTTGTCCTTCGTCCTGTGGCTCCTCGTTCTGTTCCCCGTCTTGATTCTCTTCCTCTTCGTCCTGCTCGCTCTCCTCCCCATCCTCAGACCCTTGCTCTTGTTCCTGCTGCTGGAGCTGCTCGAGAGCCCGTTCGAGATTGTGCTTGTAGTCGATCTCTCCCGAATCGATGCGGAGGGCCTCTTTATACGCTTCGACGCTCTCCTGGAACCTCTGCTCGCGGTAGAGAGCGTTCCCCAGGTTGTACCACGCGGGTGCCGCGATCGCCGGATCGCCCGATTCGATCGCTCCCTGGTAGGCCTCCAGAGCCCGCATGTACTCTTCCGATTCGTAGAGCGCGTTACCATCGTTAAAGAGAGCGAGCGGCAGACCAGGCGCATCTCGCAGGGCCTCCAGATACTTTTCGTGGGCCTCCCCGAAGCGGCCCTCTTGGTAGAGGCGATTTCCGTCGTTGAGCTCGGCGCGGCCCCGCTGAGCCGCAACTCCGCTCGGCACGCTCCCAATGAGCACCCCCGCCACGGCTATGGCGGCCGCCCATGTCGTCGAGAGTTTTCTGGCGTTCATGAGAACCTCCCGGCCCACACCTCTTCCCTCCGCCGGCGTTCGGGGATCAACCCCTCGACGAAGAGTAGGATCAACGCAAATCCGAGAAAGATCTGGAACTGTTCATCGAACTGCGTGACCTCTCGTGTTTCCAATTCGCGACCCTCTGCCCCGGTGACCTCCTCGACTAGGAGATCCAAGTCCGCACCAGCCCCCAACGCGGGGAAGTATCGACCCCCTGTGGCCTCGGCGACACGCTCGAGCGTCGATTCATCCAACCGTGTCGTCACGACGGCGCCCTCCTCGTCTCGTATGAAGCCGGTCCGTTCACCCGAAGCATCGAACTCGGGGATCGGGACCCCATCGAGCGACCCGATACCAACGGTATGGATCTGTACCCCTTCGTCGCGGGCACGCTCCAGCGCCTGGTCGATCTCGCCCTCGTGGTCCTCCCCGTCGGTGACCACGATCAGCACCCGATGGTCACTCGTCCCCTCCTCGAACGCATCCAAAGCTACCGTGAGCGCCTCGCCCAAGTTGGTGCCCTGGAGGGGGATCAGATCTGTGTTCATTGAATTCAGAAAGAGGGCAGCCGCGCCGTAGTCCACAGTGAGCGGGCTCTGGACGAAGGCGTTCCCGGCGAACGCAACGAGGCCGATGCGGTCTCCATCCAGACGCTGAACAATACGCATGATTTCCAGGCGCGCGCGCTCCAACCGGTTCGGATTCACATCCTCGGCCAGCATCGAGCGAGAAACATCGAGCGCCACCATCACGTCCTGTCCCTCACTCGTCACCGTCTCTACGCGCGTCCCGAACTGCGGACGAGCTAGGGCCAAGACGAGAAAGGCGACCACCAGGAGCATGAGTACACTCTTGGCTGCCCGAGCCCTTCGGTTGAGGGTCGCGCTCAACTTCTGTACCAACACCAGATCCCCAAACTGGGCGAGGGCCCGTTTTCGTGCCTGACGTGTTCCCCAGAAGAACGCACCCAAGACGGGGACCAGAAGCAGCCCGAAGAGGGTCTCGGTCGAGAGGAAGCGGAACACGGCGGTAAGGTCTCCTTAGGTAGGCGGTTAGGGTAAGGTACGAAGGACAGATTGCCCGAGGCCGACCTCGAAAAGCAGAAGCAGCAGGCCGGCGGCGAGAGGATAATAGAAGAGTTCTCCATAACTCGTGAAGTTCTCCACCTCGATCTCGGTAGTCTCGAGAGCGTCGATCTCCCTGTAAACCTGGCTGAGTCCCTCCCGGTCGGTTGCGCGGAAGTATTGGCCACCCGTGGTCTCGGCCACCTCCCGCAAAGAAGCCTCGTCGATGTCGACTTCGACACTAGCATATCGGCCACCTCCGACCGGTACTCTTGCCATGCCGAGGCCCCCAGCCCCGATGGTGTACACCCTGACGCCCAGCGCCTGAGCCATCTGTCCGGCCGTCACCGGGCCGATCTCCCCCGTGTTGTTCCGCCCGTCCGTGAGCAGGACGACCACCCGCGACTCGGCGTCTGAGGCCTGAAGCCGCTTGACCGCCGTAGCGAGTCCCATCCCCACCGCGGTTCCATCCTCGATCATGCCGGACTCCATCTGGCCGAGCAAATCGGTGATCACCGAGTAGTCGAGCGTCAGAGGAACCTGCGTAAACGCCTCAGCGGCGAACACTACCAACCCGATACGGTCGTCGCGGCGGTCTTGGATGAATTCCGCAGCCACCGCCTTCGCGGCCTCCAAGCGGTTCGGCTCCAGATCTTCGGCCAGCATGGAACTCGACACGTCGATCGCGAGAACGATATCGATCCCCTCCGTATTCATGGTCTCGCTGGTGACCCCGCTCTGTGGGCGGGAGAAGGCCACGACGAGGGCAGCCAACGCGACTATTCGCAGGGCGAAGAGAACGTGCCGGTTCCGGCCAGTGTGTCGCACATCGGCCCGCTTGAGGGATTCCACATCCGAGTACCGGATCGCTGCGGAGCGCTGGCGACGGCGGCGCACATACATGTACACGAAGGCCGGAATCGCCAAGAGAAGAATCAGGATTTGGGGATCTTCAAAACGGTACATCATCCCCCCTCCGTGTGGGCAAAGACGCCGGCATCATCCGCCGAGTCCGGTTCGCCGAACCCGGCTCCGTCGTCGAAGCCCACCCCCCCGTCCAGGTGGTCTTCGCGGGGACGGGTCTGATCCACGAACGCACGAGCGGCATCGAGGGAGTCTTCGCAGGCCCTGGGCGAAGGCCGAAGCTTGGCGAACTTCACGAGGTCGCAGCGGCTGGCGAACCACCCGAAACCCTGGACGGCATCCTCGGGCACGCCGGTGCCGTGAAGGCCCTCGATGACCTCACCCGTGGTCATCTCCAACGCACACACGTCATACCGGCCTTCGACATAGGTCCGGATGATCTCCGAAGCGAGGATGTGGTACACCTTGATCTCGCCGCGCTCCACGAAGCCGGACGCTTCGAGTCGATCGAGCGCTTGGTACGCATCCTCGTGGGGGAAGCTCGGAATTACCACCGACCGGCGCGGACCGACCTCTGCGGGCCTGCGTCTGACCCACAACCAGTACCCGAGCGCACCGAGGAGCGCCAGCAGAAGGATCCAAGGCAAGACGTAAATCACACTCAATGGGATGCCGAGCGGCCCCCGGATGGCACGGATGTCCCCCCCCTCATCCAATCCAACGCTCTGCACTGTGATCAGGTAGGGGCTGGTTGAAAGTGTGGTCGAGGACCCGGCCGACGCCTCGACAAGAATGTCGAAGCTCGGAATCTCGAGGTCTCCGAGCTCGAACGCAGTCAGCGCGAACCGCCTACCTGAGATGACGCGCCCCCCTTCACTTACCGGCGAAAGGGTTTCGGCTCCAAGCACTTCGACGGGTCCCAGATCAAGCGAGTCCGGCCAGACCACTGAAGCGGCGGGATCGTGCTCCACCCGCACCGTGAACTCCATTCGTCCGCCAACCGACACCACCGCCGTGTCCAACTCGGTACGGACCCGGGGAGACTGGGCCCGGAGCATTCCCGGCACCAAGGTCATCAGAAGTACAACCTGCCAGCGCACTAGGGCACTCATCGGAATCGCCCTTCACGTTCCTTGAAGAAACGCATCAGCGGCTGCACGTACGGCCGGTCCGTCTCGATGTCGATCGTGTCCACGCGGCTGTGCCGAAAGATGTCTCCCAATTCGGCACGCTCGCTGGCTACTCGTTTCTCGAACTCGGCCCGGAAGCGGGGATCGGCCGTATTGACCGTGTGTAACTCACCGGTCTCCGCATCCTCGAATTCCATGTATCCGAGCGCGGGCATTACGGCCTCCCGCTGGTCCCCGAGATGAACAGCAATCAGATCATGCCTCCTCCCTGCGACCGACAAGGGCTTCTCGAACCGGGGAGCCTTGAAGTCCGACACGAGGAACACAACCGCCCGACGCTTGATCACATGACTCAGGTATTCGAGCGCACCGCGGATATCCGTCCCACGCCCCTCGGGCCGATGGTAGAACAACTCCCTGAGCACCCGAAGCACATGAGCACGGCCCTTTCTGGGCGGGACGAACTTCTCGATGCGATCGCTGAAAATGATCAACCCGACTTTGTCGTTGTTCTTGATGGCCGAGAACGCCAGCAAGGCGCAAATCTCCACCGCTACTTCACCCTTCATCCGCTCGCGCGTCCCAAAGTCCCCGGATGCGCTCACGTCCACAACCAACATGACCGTCAGCTCACGCTCCTCCTCGAACACCTTGACGAAGGGGTGCCCTGTCCGAGCTGTCACGTTCCAGTCGATGCTGCGGATATCGTCGCCGTACTGGTATTCCCTTACCTCGGCGAAATTCATCCCGCGTCCCTTGAAGACGGAGTGGTATTCACCTGAGAAGACCTCGTTGACGAGGCCTCGGGTCCTGATCTCGACGCGGCGAACCTTCTTGAGGATCTCCCGCGGGATCATCGGAGTCGTTCCAGCAAGGTGCGTTGCGCCATCGAGGTCATGTCATGCTCCTTCAACAGTCAGGAGGGTGACCGGAAAGGGGGGTGGGTCGCGTTGCGGATGCCTACCCGCCTTCGGCGGGTGTTCCAACGGACCCAGCTCCTAGGCGGAGCGACGACGCCATAGCATTCGCTACGACTAGGAGCTCCAACAACGGAGATGGGGTCGTGCCACCGCAACCCTTCAACTTGTGTGGTCATTCCATTCATATGCGCGACCCGCCCCCCTTCCCAATCACCCTCCTAGGGGACCTCGATATGGTCGAGCACGCGCGCCACTACGTCCTCCGACGTCACCTCTTCGGCCTCGGCTTCATAGGTGAGGAGCACCCGGTGCCGCATCACGTCGAGGCCCACGGCCCGGACGTCCTCGGGGGTCACATAAGCCCGGCGTCGGAGGAAAGCATGCGCACGCGAAGCCTTTGCCAGGTTGATCGTCGCCCGGGGCGAAGCGCCGAAGTGGATGAGGTCCGCCAAGTCGGCGAGACCGTGTGCGCCAGGATCACGAGTCGCGAAGACGAGCTCGACGATGTACCGCTCGACTTGGTTGTCCATATAGATCATCTGGACAGCGTCGCGCGCACGCAGGATCTCGTCGGGTGTGACCACGGCGGAGACTTCATGAGCCGGACCACCCGCCACCCGCCGCAGGATCTCCACTTCCTCATCCTTGTCGGGGTACCCGACCGACAACTTCAACATGAATCGGTCGACTTGGGCCTCGGGAAGGGGATACGTTCCCTCCTGTTCGATCGGGTTCTGCGTGGCGAGAACGAGGAAGGGGTCGTCGAGCGGGAAGGTGTTCTGGCCGATGGTAACCTGATGCTCCTGCATGGCCTCCAGGAGCGCCGCCTGTACCTTCGCCGGCGAGCGGTTGATCTCGTCGGCCAGGATGACGTTTGCGAAGATCGGGCCCTTCTTCGTTTGAAACTCAGACGACTTGGGGTCGTAGATCAACGTGCCAATCAGATCAGCCGGCAGGAGGTCGGGCGTGAACTGAATGCGTTGGAACGAAGTCTCGATCACCTTGGCCAGCGTGCTGACCGTGAGCGTCTTCGCCAGCCCTGGCACACCCTCCATGAGAACATGGCCATCCGACAATAGTCCGATGAGTAAGCGCTCCACCATGTACCGCTGCCCCACGATCACGCGGGCCACCTCCTCCTGGAGGCGGCCTACGAAGGCGCTCTCCTCTTCGATCTTAGCCTGAATGACCTCAATGTCCGCATGCATTGCAGGCGCGGATCGGGCTTCGGGCACCGAGTCTATCACGTCTTGATCTGACATGCGCGTCTTTCGGTCTCCTGGTGTGTCGAATAACAAGGCACCAGGGCGATCACCCTCTCTTGGCCGATCGCCCTGGAACCACCGCGAGAATATACCAGATGAAGCACCCTCAAGGTTCCGGAAAGAGCCGATCTGCTGATGTAAGATCAAGGAAGTCGCCCCACCTCCACCGCCTCAAGCTCATCGGGGGGGCCGGGTTTCTTAGCCATCCTTGAAAAATCGGCAGGAACACCCGCTGTAGGAAAGCTTTATCTTCCGCGTGGAACTTCGAAGGAGCGCCCGGCGGCGGCTCGTAATACCTCGAAAACAGCCGTCAGAAGATGGCGAGGGGGTTGAGTGGCGACCCGGTGCCCCCCTCGACCGCGAGCGGCGCGGCTACCAGCATGAACTCCCAGCGACCCTGGCGGGCGGCTTCGGCAGCCACCGCTTCTAGGTCCAGATTGTCGAAGAGCGGGGTGCCCAGAGCCACGAGCATGAGCTGGTGAACCGGCTGTGTGACACCTTCGACGCCCGAAGGTAGTACGTCGTTGGTGTAATCACTGCCCAGAATCGCGACCCCGCGCTCACGGAGCCACGGAACCACGGAAGCGTGCAGCCCAGCCGCCTCCCGGCCGGTCGCCCAGGGACCGACTTCGGCCCGCCGAGCCCACCGCCCGCTGCGTACCAACACGATATCCCCGCTCCCGACGCGGATGCCGGCCTCCTGCTCCCAGGCCTCAAGGTCCTCCACGTAGATGGGCGTTCCCGGCTCGAGATACTCGACCCCCTTGAGGCGTGCGATGTCCATCAAAATCCCACGGGTGACGATCCCTTGCTTGAAGTTGATGATCGCCAGCTTGTTGCACCCGGCCTCCGTCACTTCGTCGTCACGTACGTACCCGTTGTACAGCCGACCCTCATGCATCATGTGGCACAAAGCGTCCAGGTGAGAGTGCGCGTATCCATGGTAGGAGATGCTATAACGGTCGCCTACGAACACTCCGCGACCCCCGACCCCGGACATCTCGTGCACGAACGGGGAGGTCGCGTCGGCGGCCCTCTCCTTGAGATAGTTGTGCGACAGCGACACCGAGGTCCCGACCCGCACCAAGCTACTCGCTTGGAGGCGCTTCTCGGGTGTAATCAGGTTGAGGGTCCCCAACTGATCATCGTCCCCCCATCGCCCCCAATTCGACAAATCCGTCATCCACTGCTCGACCATCGACTCGGTCACGTCGCGAGAGGCCTGCCCCAAGAGGGGCTGGCTCGCTGGACCCACCAGCAGGAAGCAGCTCCACAGAATGATCTGAATCCGGACGGCCCCGCCGCATCGTGTCGTCATGAGTTTCTCTCCAAAGTGTGAAGCCCGAGGGCGGACCGGTTTCGCCGGCCCGCCCCCGTAGTGTCACCAAAGCTGTACGTCTGCTCGTACCAACTGCGTCCCTCTGGACTACCGAGCCAAGTGCTTACGTAGCGCACGGGGACCGACTTCGGCACCGTAGACGTTGCCTTCGTTGTCCACGGCGACGCCCTCCGCCGCACTCGTTCCGCCTCCCATGGGATCAGGATCGGGGATGAAGGCAATCACGAAGCCGGTGTCGAGGTCCATCACTCGGATCCCACGCCTGAATCCCGGGTTGCGAGAATAATTGGATTCAGAATCCGCCACGTAGAGCTTGTTGTTGCGGATCGCGATGCCGCTTGCACGCCCCATGTTGTAGAAGTCCCGAACGAACGTGCCATCCTGTTCGAACACCTGGATCCGCCGATTGCTGCGGTCTCCCACGTATAGGAGGCCGTCATCATCCATGGCGAGCGCGTGCGGTGTCCTGAACTCGCCGGGGTTGGAGCCCGTCTCACCCCACTCCATGAGATACCTGCCGTCACTTGAGTACTTGACGATCCGGTTGTTTCCGTTTCCGGGGTGCCCGTCGGCTACGAAGATGTCTCCCTCGGGCGTCACCAACACGTCGTTGGGTTGGTCGAGCGTGGTCCGGGTCCGCCCCGCCACACCGGCTGTGCCCAACCGCAGCAGGACCTCGCCGTCCGGGCTGAACTTGATCACCTGATGACCCCGCATGAGCTCCTCATTCCCCCGGGCATCCACGACCCAGACGTTGCCATCATCGTCCACGTCGATCCCGTGGGGCCAGGCGAACATTCCCGCTCCAAACTGGTTGAGGATCCTCCCCTGCTTGTTGAACTGAAACACGACGTCCAGGTCATCGTACTGGCCCGCCCCATTTTCGACCCGTCCAATACAGTCGTTCGTACCGCAGCGGTCGACGGCCCAGATGGTTTCCCCGTCCGGGGAGACCTCCACTAGGCTGGTCGAACCCCAATCCCGGCCATCCGGAAGCGCGGCCCAGACACCGGGCACGGTCCGATACGGGTTGGGCGCATCGTTCTGAGCCTCCAACGCAATCGCGGTCGCGCCGATTCCGGCGCCGACGAAAACAAACATCAAACCAATTCGGCTAGCGTACGACATGAAACATCTCCCTCGACGGATGGAATTAGGACCGGTGCCAATCGACACCAGCACTCGGAGCACCAAAGGGGGCTCTTGAGCCCGACCGACTGGGACCATAGGGAAGAGAAATTGAACCGGCAAGTGTCCATAAAACACCGAGAGGGTCGTCCGATTGGACGACGTCTGGCGAGGGCCGAACTCGGCGAGTACGTTGGCTGGCCGGTGGCGCCGAGTTGGCTTCGCCGGCCACATTCCGTCTGTTGTGTTCCCTATCCCAGCGAGCGTATCGAACAATGTCACAAAAGAACCACTTACTCGTCGTGCTGGCGATCGTCGTCTCGGCCATGACCGTGCTTCCCGCGGTGGTCGCGGCCCAGGCCGACATGGCGCCGGTGAACGACATCCCCAATCCCTACACCACCATGGAAGGGTGGGCCAAGCTGCACGATGGGAGAACCTGGGGCTCGAGCAGTTCCGTCGATCTCGACCCCGACGGGGTGAGTATCTGGGTGGGCGAGCGGTGCGGCGCAAACATCGGCGCCTGCACAGCCAATCCCGACGTGGATCCCATCATGAAGTTCGATCCCAGCGGCACGATGCTCATCAGCTTCGGGGCCGGGCTCATCAACTGGCCCCACGGAATCGACGTCGACGCGGCTGGTAATGTCTGGGTAGCTGATGGGCAGAACAATGCCCCCCGCGGGCGGGGACGTGGCGCGGGGACACCTCCCCCGGCTCCCACGACACTCTACGGCCATCAGGTGCTTAAGTTCAGCCCAGAAGGGGAGTTGCTCATGACGCTGGGCATACCGGGCGGTGGCCGGGGTTCGGGCTACTTCTTCCAGCCCAACGACGTATACGTCGCTCCGAACGGGAACATCTTCGTTGCAGAGGGTCACGGGAACAACGCGCAAAATAATCCCGCCAGGATCCTCAAGTTCAACAGTTCAGGCCAGTTCCTCATGGAGTGGGGCAGCATGGGCGACGGCCCCGGCGAGTTCCAGCAGCCGCACGCGTTAGCGATGGACTCGCGGGGGCGCCTCTTCGTGGGCGACCGCAGCAACAACCGCATCCAGATCTTCGACCAGGATGGGAACTTCATCGACATGTGGTACCAGTTCGGTCGGCCCAGCGGTATCTACATCGATCCGAACGACGTGCTCTACTCGGCTGACTCGGAGTCGGGCTCGGTCAACCCTGCCCACGGAGACTGGCTCCGAGGGATTCGCGTCGGGAGCGCGATCACCGGTGTGGTGGATTATCTGATTCCCGATCCGCAGCCCGACTGCCGGGGCACGTGCACCGCCGAAGGCGTCGTGGCGGACAGGAACGGCGTCATTTACGGCGCCGAAGTCGGTCCCGTCGGTGGAATCAAGCGTTACTCCAGGTAGGCGTAGCACCGCCATCAGCACGAGGGCCCTCCCGTTCCCGCCGCAGGCCGGGACGGGAGGGCTTTTTCTTTACCGCCCCCCGGATCCTTGCTCGACAAGTGTTGGGCTACGATACTGCCCCGAATGACACAGGCACGCGGATGAATCGGCGCGACTTTCTCCGGCTCAAGACCGAGCGCGGGATCCGCACGGTCGAACTTTCCTGTCAGCAACTCCACATGCATTGCCTCGAGAGGCGTGTGACATGCGGCCAGCTGGACCAGGATTTGGCTCCCCTAGAGGACGGCGAGCCCCCCACGGCTTTTGACAAGCCTACGACCGAGCAACTCTTCGAGAGTCTGGGACACGACCTGGTCGGGGTCGATCTTCTTCGGGTCGTCGAGCACCGTTGGCTCTCAGAGGGGGACGAAGAGCTGCAGCGGGAGTTCCATGCACTACTCGCCTCCTTTCGGGCTGGGGGCGGCCGGGTGGAGTTCGGTACTTCTCCGGCAGTCTCCTGATGCCCGACCCGAACGACCTCCGCCCCCCCTTCACGGCCTCGGCACGCCGCCGTCGTGCCTACGCCGTCATCTTCGGCCACGAAACTCGAGCGGGTCGGCTTTTCGACGTCTTCCTGATCGTCGCTATCCTCATCAGCGTTCTAGCCATCATGCTGGAAAGCGTCGCCTCGGTTCGAGAAGAGTATGGCGGGGTGCTGCGCGGGGTGGAGTGGTTCTTCACGGTGCTTTTCACGATCGAGTATGGGCTGCGCCTCTGGTGCGTGGGGCGGCCGCTGGCTTATGCGAAAAGCGCGCTGGGCCTCATCGATCTGCTGGCCGTGCTTCCGACCTATGTCTCCTTGGTCGTCCCTGGAGGGCAGGTCCTCACCGTCGTGCGAATCCTGCGCGTACTCAGGGTCTTTCGCGTCTTGCACCTGAGTCACTACGTCGGGGAGACCGGCGTTCTGGTCCGGGCATTGAGCGCCAGCCGTTACAAGATCACCATCTTCGTCCTCACCGTTGTTACGATCACCGTCATCGTCGGCTCTCTCATGTACCTGATCGAGGGACCCGAGAACGGCTTTACCAGCATACCGCGTGGCGTCTACTGGGGTATCGTCACGCTCACGACCGTGGGCTTCGGCGACATCACACCTCAGACGCCCTGGGGCCAAGCCCTGGCGAGCGTCGTGATGATCATGGGGTACGGCATCATCGCCGTCCCCACGGGAATCGTGACCGCACAGCTCGTATCCTCGGTCCGTTCGGAGTACAGCCCGACACAATCACAGGACGGACCGGCATGCCCTGTGTGTGATCGGCGGGGCCACGACGGCGACGCCCAGCACTGCAAGTGGTGCGGGATGGAATTGTCCGGAAAGTAGGGGCGTCCAGTCCGCCTACTCGGGTAGCTCCAGCAGATGTCCCTCGGGGCCGGCGTTCAGCACCAAGGTTTCTCCCACCGTGGAGCGCTTCCCCCAGCACCCGTGAATATGCCCGCACACCACCAAGCGCGGCGTTGCCCGCTCGATCGCGTCAAGCACGGCATGGCTTCCGAGATGCCGGCCCCCGGCCTCATCCACGTGCCCATAAGGAGGGGAGTGGCTGATGAGCACACCGTCGTTCGGGCATCCGGTCAGCATCACATCGGCTTCGGCTTCGGTCAGATCGAAGCTCCACTCTCCAAAGGGTGTCACGGGAATGCCTCCGCCTATCCCGTAGAAGGGAACACCTTCCAACTCGACGCCCTCACCGTGGAGTACATGGGCCGAGGCCCACCCTGTACAGGCCTCCCTTAGCTCGACGTCGGACTCACCGTTGCCTGGCACCAGAACAGTCGGCTTGTCTACTTCCTTGAGGATTCTGATCACGTCGTCGACGCCGTGCCGCATGACGGCGAAGTCCCCGGCGCCGATGAGGATGTCCGCCTCGCCAGACCGCTCCACTAGGGATCGAGCCGCAACTTTATCCCGGTGCAGATCGCTGAAGACGAGGATTTTCATGGATCCTGGCTCGTGATGACGGCCACCCTTAGGATTTTCCGGTGATGCGGCTGACCGGCCCGTATTCCGGGGCCGCCTCAACCCTATCGTTTGGCTATTCTTGGGCCATCCGGCGGTGTCGCTCCTCTTGGCGTGATCGTGTTCGCTGCAAAACGGTAACGCCCCACCTCCGGATAGGCCATCATGAGATCGGGCCGATGCTTGCGAGGTCCAGCACCCAGCTTCTAGCATGCTGAAAAGCCGCCACTGAGTAGGGCAACCTGATGCGTTACAAGAAACGGGGGTTACGTCCATGAGTGAGCAGGGATCTGAACGTCAGAAAGGATCTGAAATCGACCGACGGAAATTCGTCCTCCACAGCGTAGGACTAGGGGCAGGCGCCTTGACTCTAAGCAAACTGCCCGAGGCCAGGTCGCGCCGGAACCAACAGGCCGCTGGAACCCCCCTCGTCGTCACCAGCCATTCGAACGAAACCGGAGGGGAGGCGATGCGACAAGCGTGGGAGATCCTGGACGGCGGAGGCACAGCCGTGGACGCGGTCGAGCGCGGCGCCAACGTGATCGAAGTGGACCCTGAGGATTCTAGCGTCGGCTACGGGGGCCTTCCAAACGAAAACGGTGTCATACAGCTCGATGCCTCCATCATGGACGGGAGGACGTACAACGCCGGAGCCGTGGCCTCCCTCGAGAACATCAAGACGCCCTCTTCCGTCGCCCGGCTCGTGATGGAGCGTACGGACCACGTCATCTTGGTGGGAATCGGCGCGTTGGAGTTCGCTCGCTCGTTCGGCTTCCAGGAAGAGGACCTGCATACCGAACGGTCCCGCGCTGCTTGGCTGCGGTGGCGGGAGGAACACAGCGATCGGGACGACTGGGGCCCGCCCGATCACTTGCGAAACCTGCCCAGCCCAGGCCCGGACGGGCGCGACGCCAATTCGGGAGCTACCGGGCCCGGCACCAACTCACGGCTAGGGGATGAACCCCTCGACTTCCACTATGGAACGACCAACGTCCTGGCCGTCGACTCCAATGGCGACATCTCCGGCATCACGACCACGAGTGGATTGAGTTGGAAGGTGAACGGACGCATCGGGGACTCACCGATCATCGGTGCCGGGCTCTACGTCGACAACGACATCGGCGCGGCCGGGGCCACGGGTCGTGGAGAAGACGTCATCAAGTCGTGCGCCTCGTTCTACATCGTCCTGCGCATGGGCCAAGGCCGCACCCCGCAGGAAGCGTGTGAGGACGCGTGCGAGCTGATCGTCCAGAAGTACCGGAACGTGAACCCAAACTTCTTCCCGTCGGAAAAGTTCGTCGCGGTCAACAAGGCGGGTGAGTACGGTGCCGCGTCGATGGGCAACAATCGGGGCCGGCCACGTATGACCGTCCGTAACGCGGAGAGCCTGCAGGTCCACGAGGGGACGACCCTATACACAGGGTAGCTCACGAGGTAGATCGCTCGGAAAAGAGGTGCACTCGAACGAACAATAGACCCGCTGAGGCTGTATTAAGGGGGCGTCAAAAAGTTCTGCGCACGTCCTCGAGTTCCGCGCACGTCCTCGACCCCACTCGAACGCAGGTCTTCCGAGCGCGTGCGGGGTTCCTTGGGAGAAAATGACTTGAAGGCCGCCTTCGGCTTTGTGATCTGCATATCGCTCCTGGGCTCAGGCCTTGCCATCGGTGGGCCCGAAGCGGTCGGGACCGCTCCGGGCAATGACACCCGCCAGGCTATCCCCTACGCAGATGTCCAACGCGTCCTCGACGGGAAGTGCACATCCTGCCACACGGGCGCCGACGCCGCGCGCGGGTTGCACCTCGATTCCTGGCAGGCGCTGATCGCGGGCTCTGACCACGGCGAGGCGGTCATCCCTTTCGACGCCGTTCGTTCGCTGTTGGTCGAGTTGACGACCAAGCTCGTGGGCGGCCCGCATCCCGCGGAGGTGGGCGGCGAGCGCTTGACCGAGGCCGAGGTGGCACTCCTGAGCGAGTGGATCGACGAAGGCGCCCCGTCGGAAACGGGTGGGATCCCGTATGCCGACGCGCAGCACCTCCTTTACGCGGCGAATCAGAGCGTGGCCGTGGTGTCCGTGATCGATATGGAGACCAACCAAGTGATCCGCACCGTGGATCTCCAGGAGCTCGGTTTCCCGGAAAACGCATCACCCCATCACATCGCGGTCGAGCCGGACGGCTCCCACTGGTACGTGTCGCTCATCACCGCCAACCAGATCCTCAAATTCGACCGCGATAACAACCTGGTGGAGCGCAACGACTTCGTTCGGCCGGGCCTGTTGGCGCTCGATCCCGATGGCGAAAATCTTTACGCCGGCCGGTCGATGGCGGCCGTTTCACCGCCGCAAGCCATCGGCGTGATTCGCCGATCCGACATGACACTCGAAGAGGTGGGCATCTTCCTGCCGAGGCCCCATGCGTTGGCCGTTCAGCCAGGTACGGGCACCGTCTATACGGCCAGTCTGGCGGTCAACCAGATCGCGACCTTCTTTCCCGAGGACGAGGCGGTCGAACTCGACGAGTTGGAGGGCGACCGCCAGCACACCATGGTCGGGTTCGCAGTCTCGCCGGACGGACGATGGATGATCGGCACGACCGAGCTTACGGGCACGGTGTTCGTGTTCGATCTCGATCGAGCGCCCCTCATGACCCCGGTGGATACCATCGCCGTAAACGCCGCCCCGTGGCATCCGGTTTTCACGCCGGACGGACGGTGGGCCTACGTGGGTAACAATCGGGACAACACGGTCAACGTGATCGACATGGAGACCCGGACGCTCACCAAGGTCATCGACGGCATCGGGCTCGCCCAGCCCCACGGGGCCGCCGTATCACCGGACGGGCGCTTTGCCTACATCTCCAGCCGAAACCTCGAGATGTCCGACGACCGAAGCAGAGCCGGCCACGTGTACACACCTCGCTACGACCTGGGCGGCAACACCCGGGCGGGCACGGTTGTGGTGATCGACACCGAGAGTCAGGAAATCGTGAAAGTCATCGAAATCGAAGAGTACGGCTCGGGGCTCGGGACGGCCGTACCGAACTAAGACTCCAGGGGCCGGAGCGTGACCTCCACCCCCCCCTCCCCCACCCTGCTCCAGGACTCACGCGGCACAGGGTCCGTCTCCGGAAAGTCGACGCGCGTGTGGAGTCCTCGGCTCTCCTCCCTCGCACGGGCAGCTGTCGCCATGATCAACCCGGCGAGCGAGATATTGCGAAGCTCAGTCAGGTCCGACGACGGCTGGCTTGTCCGGTAGAGGTCGCCCGACCACTCTTTCATCTCCGCCAACCGGGTGACGGCGCGATCCAACCGCCCGCGTGACCGGACTAGTCCCATGTAGTTCAGCATCAGGCTGCGGACCGCATCCCACTCGTGGTCGAGGATCACTCCCTGGTCGGGCAGCGGCGGGTTCGTCCCCGGGGGTGGCGGCGGCGGCGGCTCGGGTCCCTCGGCGGGCTGCGGTGTGATGCCTCCGGCCCGTTCGGCCAACACCGAGGCCTCGAGCAGGGAGTTCGACGCGAGCCGGTTGGCTCCATGGACACCCGTGAACGCCACCTCTCCGGACGCGAAGAGCCCCTCGACTTCCGTACGCCCATCCAGATCTACCACCACCCCACCACACATGTAGTGGGCCGCGGGAACAACCGGAATGGGGTCACGGCCCCCAACGATCCCGAACGTCTCGAGGCGCGCCGAGATCGCCGGAAATCGCTCCCGAAATCGCTTTTCACCGATGCTGGACGCATCCAGGAACACGAATTTATCGCCTCGACGCTTGGTCTCTCGATCTATTTCTCGGGCGACCACGTCGCGTGGGGCCAGGGAGCCAAGCGGATGGAGGCCCTCCATGAACTCATCCCCCGCCAGGTTTCGGAGCACGGCTCCCTCTCCGCGAACCGCCTCCGAGATCAAGAAGCTCTTCGCCTCGGAATGGTGAAGACAGGTCGGGTGGAACTGGACCATTTCCATGTTCCCGAGCGAACATCCGGCTCGAGCCGCCATCGCGACCCCGTCCGCGGTGGCGATGTCGGGGTTGGTCGTATACCGGTAGACCTTTCCGCAGCCTCCGGTGGAGAGCATCGTGTGGTCGGCTCGAACCAACCCGGTGGCTCCGGTCTCCTGGTCGAGAAACGACGCGCCGTAACACCGGCGGCCTACCTCAGCCGCGCCTATCCAAAGATCGAGGGCGAGGTGCTGCTCGAGCACCGTGATTTCGGGGTGCTTCGCCACGGCGGCGAGCAATGTACTCTCGATCTCCTGCCCCGTGCGATCCTTCGAATGCACGATCCGTCGTCGGCTGTGCCCCCCCTCCAGACCCAGATCGAGACCCTCGGAATCGCCGTCCCTGTGGGCAAACGTGGCGCCCAACTCGGTGAGACTTCGAATGAGAGCCGGCCCTTCCCGTACCACGGCCTCCACCACATCCCGTCGGCACAGGCCCGCCCCCGCCTCGAGGGTGTCGGCTACGTGCAAGTCGAAAGAGTCGGTGGGACTCAAAACCGCCGCGAGCCCGCCTTGCGCGCGGTTGGTCGAGGAGTCGCTCCGGCTCTTCTTGGTAAGAATGAGGACGGGACCGAACTGCACCGCCCGAAGCGCATAGGTCAGGCCAGCCACCCCACTACCCAATACCAGTGTGGTGCAGCGATGCGTGACGGAATGTGCGCTCATGATGTCCCGTGGAGTGTTGAACTTCGGCGGCGTTGCGAGTTTGGGTGGTAGTGCTGGTTGGGGCGGCAGTACAACTTTTCGGCCGCAGTGTAGACCATCTGGCCTCGGAACGACAGATTTCGGAGATTCGTCCAGCAAACGCGGCACACGAGGAATCCCGATGGCCAAGAAAAGTTCGTTCGATGTCTCCACTGGCGTCGATCTCCAGGAGGTCGACAACGCGGTCAATCAGGCGCGCAAAGAAATCGCCACCCGTTACGACTTCAAAGGCACGGACTGTACGGTGGAATTCGACCGGGACGGCGGCGCGATCAAGCTGGAGGCGGACGACCAGTATCGCCTCACGGCCGTCCTTCAGGTGGTCCGTGAGAAACTCTCGCGGCGAGGGGTTCCGGTGAAGAATCTGGATCAGGGCGGGATCGAAATCGGCAGTCTGGGGCGGGCCCGCCAGGTCCTGGGTCTCAAGCAGGGGATCGACCAGGAGACCGCGAAAAAGATGGTCAAGGTCGTCAAGGGCCACGGATTCAAGAAGGTCCAAGTCCAGATTCAAGCTGACGAATTGAGGGTCACGAGCCCCTCCAAGGATGAGCTACAGCAGGTCATGGCGTTGCTCCGAGGAGAAGACTGGGGGATGGAACTCCAATTCGGCAATTACCGTTAGGAGGCTGCGGTGGCTGGCTCGGCAACCCCGATCCGCTTAAGCTGCTTATCGGTCGGATGAGGCACCCGATGGTCGTGGAAATCGATAGGAAACCGATGGAAGTGAAGAGGGTTCTGGTTGTCGTGGCCTTCCTGGCCGCCGCCGCCCTAGTGTTCCTGGGTGTTCCGTCACCCTCTCATGCGCAAGAACTTGCGTGGGACCTCACGGCCATTCCAGGCCTCAAGGTCGGTCACTTCACCTTGAGTGAGCGACCGACCGGTTGCACGGTCGTTCTGGCCGAAGGTGGGGCGGTGGGTGGTGTGGACGTCCGCGGCGGCGCGCCTGGTACAAGAGAGATCGCACTGCTCGATCCGGTGAACTCAGTGCAGGTAGTGCATGCGGTCGTGCTCTCCGGTGGCAGCGCCTTTGGATTGGACGCTGCGAGCGGGGTCGTGCGGTATCTGGACGAGCGGGACATTGGGTACCGAGTCGGGCCGAACACCGTGCCGATCGTGGTCGGCGCGATCCTCTTTGACTTGTCGGTCGGCGACGACCCAAGCATCCGGCCCGACGCGGACTGTGGTTATCGCGCGGCGACCCACGCCAGCAGCGAGACGTCCGCCGAGGGCAACGTCGGCGCCGGCGCCGGCGCAACGGTCGGGAAACTGCGTGGCATGGCCCGCGCCATGAAGGGCGGGATCGGGACGGCCTCGGTCACTCTCGACAGCGGACTCACGGTGGCGGCCATCGTCGCGGTCAACGCGGTGGGAGACATCATCGATCCGACGACACAGTCCGTCCTCGCGGGGGTACGTACGGCCAATGGACAGGGGCTCGCCGACGCGCGTCTGCTGCTTCGGGAGGGCGCGTCAAACGGACCCCAGGGCGGCGCCAACACGACCATCGGTGTGGTCGCGACCAACGCGACACTCACCAAGCCCGAGGCTACGAAGGTCGCGCAGATGGCCCAGGATGGCCTGGCGCGTACCATCTACCCCGCCCACACACCCAGCGACGGAGACACGGTGTTCTCTCTGGCCGTGGGCACCTTCTCCGGGTCCGCCTCCGTATCGACGATCGGTGCGTTGGCGGCCGACGTGATGGCGGAGGCGATCGTGCGCGCCGTGCGGGCGGCTACCGGGCTTCCCGGGCTCCCCGCCGCCGGCGACATCAGCGCGGGCAGGTGAGGGACCTCCTCCTACGCCACCACCAACATTGAACCTCACACTCGTCCTACTCCTGGCCTACGCAGCCGGGCTCATCGGACTCGGCGTATGGATCGGCCGTCGAGTGGAGAGCAGCGGAGGTTTTTTTGTCGCCAACCGCCGGCTCGGCCCGGTGCTCCTCTTCTCCACGGTGCTGGCGGCGAACATCGGTGGCACCAGCACCGTCGGGGCCGCCGGCCTCGGGTACCTCGATGGCCTTTCCGCCTGGTGGTGGGTGGGGTCAGCGGCCGTCGGTACAACGGTCCTGGCGCTTTGGATCGGCCCCAGAATCTGGCGAATTGCAACGAGCAATGGGCTCTACACCATGGGGGACTATCTCGAACACCGGTACGGAGGATCTGTACGCGCGACGATCACGGTGTTCCTCTGGATCGGGATGCCCGCACTCCTGGCGGCCCAATTCATCGCAATGGCCAAGATCTTGAGCTTCGTCGCGGGGACGCCGCACTGGGCCGGTGTCCTCATCGGCGGAATCGTCGTCACCGCCTACTTCACCGCCGGAGGACTCCTCACGTCGGCGTGGGTGAACCTGGTGCAACTCCTGGTGCTCACCGTGGGATTCGCGATCGCGGTACCGTGGGCTCTGATCGCCGCAGGCGGCTGGAGCGCCTTGGTCGCCGCGGCTCCTCAGACGACCGACTACATGAATTTTTGGCGAGGAGGAAGTTCCGGCTGGATCTACTTGGCACTCGTGGCCCCAAATTTCATCGTTTCCCCGGGGTTGATCCAAAAGGTCTACGGAGCGGTGGACGAGCGAGCGATCCGGATCGGTGTGGGAGCTGCGGCCATGGCACTTCTCATATTCGCGATCGGGCCACCCCTCTTCGGTATGATCGCCAGGGTCTACGACCCGAATCTGGTCGACAATGAACACGCCTTGATGGTGGTGCTGACGACGGGGCTCCCAACCATGGTGGGGGCCCTCGGGCTGGCGGCGGTTGTATCGGCAGAGATCAGCTCGGCCGATGCGATTCTCTTCATGCTGTCCACATCCCTCTCCAAGGATCTGTACAAGCGATTCGTACGCCTTGATGCGAGTGACGCTCAGGTGCTCAAGATGGCGCGCTGGGCCGCCGTCGGGGGAGGAGGGCTTGGCGTACTCCTGGCACTCGTCTTGCCGTCCGTCATCACGGCTATAAGCATCTTCTACGCTCTGATGGCGGTCTGCCTGTTCGTGCCGGTAGTGGCGGGCTTGTACACCCGTCTACCGGGGGTGCCCGAGGCCTTGGCCGCCAGCGGTGTCGGGGCGATCACACTCATCTCGATCAGGCTCGCCGACCTATCCGGGTCATCTCCCTGGCTGGACCCCACTCTCCTGGGGATCAGCGCTTCCGCGGTAGCCTTTGTGGTGGTGGCGGCGTGGCGGCGTGGCGGTCGTCCAAGGCAGCTCCGGTAGAGCCAAGAGCCAAGCTGACAGCGATTCACCCCGCGATACGTTCCGCTCCTGCATAGACGTTGAAGCCCTCGGACCGCGTGAAGCCGAGGAGGCTCATGTTGAAGTTCCGAGCCAGGTCCACCGCTAGGCTAGACGGGGCCCCAACGGCGACGACCACGGGAATGCCCGCCGCCAAGGCCTTTTGCATGATCTCGAAAGAAGAACGTCCGGAAACGGCGAGAAGGGTCCTTCTCATCGGAAGCCCACCGGCTAGAAAGGCCTCACCCACGATCTTGTCGACCGCATTGTGTCGCCCCACGTCCTCACGCACTGAGACGAGCTCGCCTGATTCGTCGAAGCGGCCCGCTGCGTGGATACCACCCGTGCGGTCGAAGAGTCCTTGTTCGACTCGGAGCTTGTCGGGCAGGCCACTCAGAATCGCAGGGTCCAGACTCATGCCCTCGTCCGGGATCTGCTCGCACCCCCGGACCTCCACCGCCTCCAACGATGCCTTCCCACACACCCCACAACTCGAGCTCACGTAGAAATTTCTGGAAATTTCCTCCGGATCGAAGGGGACACCGGGCCGCAGCTTCACGACGACGATGTTGTACGTCTGGGGCTCGTCGGTCTGGCAGTAGCTGATCTCCGCGACGTCCTTGGGTCGGCGCACGAGCCCCTCTCCATACAGGAATCCCGCCGCCAGCTCGAAGTCATGGCCTGGCGTTCGCATCGTGACCGAGACGGCGGACGTCTGCCGCTCTCCGTTCAGAGTGTACTCCACACGGATTTCGAGCGGTTCCTCCACCGTCACGAGGTCCATACGGTCGCCGAGGCGGCCGTCGTCCAGTCGAGAAATCCGGACCCGTGACCAACCTTTCCCCGGTGAGATCACGATGAGGATTCGTCGGATGCAAAGGGGACGAACGCCACGACCCTGAGTGGACCACCACTCCCACCAGCGACCTTCATGGGCAGCGCGACCACGAAGGCACCGACCTCTGGAATCTCTTGGAGGTTGGCCACGTTTTCGAACCCGGGAATGTTGGATCCATAGATGATCACATGGGCCTCGAACCCGGTAGACTGACCATAGTCGATACTGGGCGTGTCGATGCCCACCGCGGCGACGTTGCGTTGATCAGTGATCCAGCGGGCCGCCTCAGGGTGAATGCCGGGAAAGTGCAGTTCCGCCACAGCCTCCGGCCCGGTGCGCTCCGTTCCCAAATAGCCGAGCCGGTCGGGCCAACGTTCCCCCCACCCGGTCCGTAGGAGCAGAATCGCGCCGTCCGGAATGCGTCCGTGCGTTCGTTCCCACTCTTCGAGATCCCCAACGTCGATCAGGTAGTCGGGGGTGGCGCGGGCCGCTACGTCCACGACCACTGCAGGAGCGATCAGCCGATCGAGTGGGATCTGCTCAGCGGACATGCCGCCACGAGAGAAGTGGATCGGCGCGTCGAGATGAGTTCCACCGTGCTCCGCCGTCGAGATCTTGTACGAGCTGTAGAAATAACCTGCCTCAGTCTCGCCGTACGCGAGCTCCTCGAGCTGGAAACCATCTTCGGTCGGCCAATAGAGGGTCTCTTCGGAGTACGCATAGCTGAGGTCGATCCAGCGTCCGCCCGACCCGTCGAATACCGCCGAGTAATCAGGCTGGCCGGCGGAGCCCTGGCAGGCGGCTGCTACGATCAGGCTCCCTAGCGAGACGAGCACTGCGCGCATGATTCCCTCCTCCGACTGAATAGGCAGTGAGAACCAGACTTCCTCACCTCGGGTGGAGGGAAATCCTGGTTTGGGATGACTACGCAGTCGATGGAGTCGGGCGAATCACTGCGTGGATTCTTCGTCCGTTGCAGGATCGAACGTAACCAGACTCAGCGGCACCCCATCGGTCTCCGAACGCACGAGTGCGATTCTGCTGCCGTCCGGGTTGGTGAGCTGTGCGCAGCAAATGCCGAAGGTCCCAGGTGCTCGCGATGGCTGACCAACGGCCCTGATCGGGTCACCAGCCTTGATCGTTTCAGGGGTCCAACCACGGCGGGACATCATCACGGCCGGGCCCATTTCGACTTCCCATTCCACCGTCTCACCATCTTCGTTCTCCCCCTCGATAAAGACGAACGAGTGCGGATTCTGGAAGCGGAATCTTATGACGACGCCAATCGCCTCTACGCTCTTCGTGTCATCGTAGAATGGCGCACTGGCATGGTGTGCCTCCACCGGGAGACCCGCAATGACGAGTCCGGCGACGACAACGGTGGCGAGTGACGAAATCCAGAGAAGTGGCTTCAACGTTCTGTCTCCTAGTCTTAGCAGATTTTTTATCGGTATTTCGGAACCATGAACTTCACCGCACGACGCGCGTCTTCCGCGTCACACTCGTACGGGTTGAGCTTGGAGCCCTCACCGGCGGGGAGCCAGCGGGTCGTGTACGACGCAGGTTCCCTCAGGAACAACGGATCCTCGACCGTCAGGGTCAGGCGCAACTCGTCCCCCTCGCGCCAGTACCGCTCAGTCACCTTCTTTAATTGGGACGACGGGATCCCGTTGTAGTCGTCGAATCCTGTGATATCGAAGGTGAATTGCGTGGTTTCGACGAGGAGCGCGTCGCCCTCGTATCGACCGACCGAGAAACCTTGGACGGTGTATTCGTTCAGGGGAGGCTCGCGCCCATCCAGCCACACGCTACGAAGCACGTCATCTTTCTCGTACCGGAACATGACCCGGTCCGGCCACTGAACGACCTCCATGTTGTACGGGTCGTATTGGATCGCCGGCGACGCCGATGGCACGCAGTCGTACTTCGGTGCAATCGCCTCATCGAAGATGCCCTGAAAGGCGACGGCACGCTCGTTGAGCACTGGAAAATTTTCCGACGTCCAGGGCTGATTCGGTCCGTTGACGGGACGCGCCCCAAAGCCGCCGTTCCAGACCCCCACCAGGTCGGGAGCCTCGGCCGTTTGGGCGGTGACTCCGACCGATCCCCCAGAAATCCCCAGCGCAAGCAGGGCAACCGCTGCCGCCAGACACGCGAGTGTTCGAGAAAGCATCGGGCTGTCTGTCGCTCTCATCCTTCCTCTCCTTGATTCCTGCGATCTGTGGGTCTTTGTGAGACCGCTCATTCTCGGGACACGACACGCCAGGCGCAACCTAAGCTGGCTCGCGGTCAGGGTACAAGATGGGTGGCGTTTACCACCGGCATCATTCTCGTGAACGTCATGTCCGAAGAACTGCCCACGGGAAAGGAACGTCGCCCGCGCTATTTCCTGGTGCGAGTAGCAGTGTTTGTAGTGATGTCTATCCTCGTGCCGCGGACGTGACTACGCAGTCGTCTTTGGTTCGTTCACGCGCTGGAGGAGCGCGAGGCCTATGATGAAGAGGACCATGATCACAAGGAAGCCGGGCCGTTGGTTGCCACCGAACAGGAGCGCGGCCCCCCCGAAGAGTAGCGGTCCAACGACCGAGGACGACTTTCCGCAGAGCGCGTAGAATCCGAACATCTCCGCCTCCTTGCCCTTCGGGATCAGCGAAGACATGAAGCTACGGCTGGCAGACTGCACCGCACCCAGACCCAATCCGACCACAACAGCCATTCCCCAGAACACCATCGGGTTCTGGATGAAAAATGCGGACCCACTTGCGACGATCCAGAGCACGAGCACCCCGTTCAGGACCTTCTTGGGCCCATACGTATCGGTAGGCTTGGCGAGAGCGAACGCACCCACGAGCGCGGATATTTGAACCACCAGAAAGAGAACGATCGTCTCGGTGCCGGTGAAGCCGAAGGTTTCTGTAGCGACAGTCCCCGCGCTCACGATGATGGTGAGCACACCGTCGATGTAGAAGAAGAAGGCGATCAGAAAGTTGCGGAGGTCCTTGAGCCGCCATACCTCGCTCACGATCTCACGAAAGCTGGTGACGCCCCACGCGGCCGCCTGTGGCACGCTCATCCCCCCTGCCCTGTCATGAGGGAGGTACAGGAACGCCGGGAGTGAGAAGATCAGAAAAAAAGCCGCTACGGCCGGCCACACCAGCCCAATCCGATTCTCAGCGAAAGGGAGGACCATGAGCAGGCCTAAGGCCGACCCCAGATACCCCACTCCGAACCCGAGTCCGGAGACGAAACCCCGCTTCTCCGGCGGAGCGATGTCCGGCAGGTAAGCGTTGTAGAAGACCAGCGCGCTCTCGAACCCCACATTCGCAATCACGAAGAATGCGAAGCCGGCGATGACCATGCCGGGTCGGAGACCCATCATCAGAAGCACCCCGATCAGGCACACGGCCGTGTACACGAGCATAAACTTCTTCCGGGCACCCGCACGGTCGGCGATCGCGCCGAGCAGCGGGGACGTGACCGCAACGATCAATGCCGAAACCGCCAGAGAGAGACCCCACCACCATTGACCCCGGCCAGTGTCGTTCCCGACGACAGTGCCGACGTAATAGATCGAGAAGACCGTGGTGGTGATCACCGCCGGGTAGACTGAGTTCGCGAAGTCGAAGAGCGCCCAAGCGCCGACTTGTTTCTTGTTCATCCACGGCTCCGGTGATGCAACGGAAGTAGGTGCTTGGCTCAGCATCAGCCGAACGTGATTCCGCCCTTGATAACGATCGGGTCGTTGTCGAAGTCCGGCATCGCAGTCAGTTCCTCGTTGAACTCCCAGCTCGCCTCAAGGAACAGGGAAACGCCGAGGTTCAACTCGACACCAAGGCCAAGCATGGCTGCGCTCTCGGTGTTGCTAACTCCCATAGAACTCGTCCGACGCCATTGCCACCCGCCGATCCCGTAGGGGCTGATCATCGGTGTCGGGAGCGCGTACCGGGCCGCGATCGAATAGGTGGAGTAGCTGTAGTCGTCCTCTTCGGGGAAGTAGTAAACACCCTGGCCGAGCACACCGATCGGGAAAAGCGGCACCTTGAAGCCCACGCGAGCGCCCAAGCCGTACGTGTCTTTCAGGTTGGGCGCACCCGCCACAATCGTACCCAGGTCGTCAACACCGCTGATAACGGCACCCTGCGCGCTGAAATTGAACTGAGCGTCCGCGGGCGCGGCGAGCACCACGATCGCGCACACCGTCGAAAAGGTCAGAAGTATGCCGCGCATAGTCGAGTTATCCGAGAAAGGTGGCCCTAGCTCACATGTCTACAAGGAAAACATGGGCCCTCTTTCGGAAAGTGCAACAAGGGAATCAGTTGGGGCTTACACCCGAGCACTTATGTTATTGAGAGAGAGATGGACCCCCCTTGAGGAGTGCTAGAGGCGACACAACTGATGAACGAGATGCTCTCACGCTCCATAGCCGACATCGCTTCAGCGCTGCGGCGCGGTGAATTTTCGGCGACGGAGCTGATAACGGCTGCCCTCGATCGACACAGCCTCTTCGGGGAACGTCTGCAGGCATACAAGCTCTTCGATGCAGAGAGGGCGCTTGAATCGGCGCGTGCGGCAGACCAGGTACTGGGGAACGACGATGATGCCCCGCCCCTTACCGGCATCCCGATGTCGGTCAAGGACCTCTACGGTGTCGATGGTCTTCCGACCTTTGCGGGAACGTCGAGACAGCTACCCGAAAAGTGGTCACGGGACGCCTGGCTCGTCGCTCGACTCTGTGAGGCCGGCGCGATCACGGTCGGCAAGACACATATGGTGGAGATGGCGTTCGGAGCGGTCGGTATCAATCCGAACTGGGATACCCCCCGCAACCCATGGGACGACAAAGTTCACCGGATACCCGGTGGGTCGTCGTCGGGCGCAGGCGTGAGCCTGTGGGAGGGTTCGGCGCTCATCGCTCTCGGCTCCGATACAGGAGGGTCCATCCGTATCCCGGCAGCCCTCACGGGGACCGTCGGTCAGCGGACTACGAGGGGTCGCTGGCCGACGGAGGGCGTGGTGCCCCTGAGTCACACCTTCGACACTGTTGGTGCACTCACCCGCAACGTCGAGGACTATGTCTACTTCTTCGGCTGTGTGGATCCACAGTGGGGTGCCCCTCAAGATCTGTTGGAGCGACTTGCCGCGACAGAACTGAAGAGCGTTCGCATGGCTCTCCCGCAGTGTGGGATCTGGGATGACTGCGAGGTCGACATCGTCGACCGACTCAATTCAGTGATCTCTGACCTGAGCGGCCACATCAGGAATCTCGTCGAGATCGATGGTGGCCTCCTAGACGACGCCTTCGAGCTTTCCCTGGGTCGCCGGGCCATCGCCTCTACAGAGTGCCGTGCCTTCCTCGAGAGTGAGTTGCCTGAATGGCTCGACATCCTGCATCCGATCGTGAGAACCCGGATCAAGCAGGGGTTGCGACCCGATGACCCGGAGTACCGGGCTGCTCTCGCGGACCATCGCAGAATGGCGAACGAGGCCCACAAGCTCTTCGATGACGCCGACATCCTTTTGTTGCCTGGAAACATCATATCCCCACCACCAGTGGCCGAACTCGCCGACCTCGATCGATACGGCGAGGCCAACGCGGCGATCCTCAGGCCCACATACCCGATCAGCGTGCTCGGGCTCACGGCGATCAGCATCCCGGTCGGAATCGATGGAAACGGTATGCCGATCGGACTACAGCTCGTGGCACCGGGCGGACAGGACGAGACGCTCCTCGCGGTTGCGCTTGCGGTCGAGCGGGAGTTCGGCGCGGCCACGCAGAGCCTGGGTCGCCCACCTGCGGCGTAACCCAAGTGGTAGTTACCTTCCCATACCCAAACCCAACAACTTCAAGGACCCCGCTTTCATGACGGCACGGCCCCGCACAACCGAGGGACAGCTCGGCACGTTCATCGGCGTGTTCACACCGACGTTGCTCACGATCCTCGGGGTCATCATGTACCTGCGGGTGGGCTGGCTCGTGGGGAATATGGGACTGCTCTACACGCTTTCCATCGTCGTGCTGGCCAACCTGGTAACGCTCGCCACTACCCTGTCGTTCTCCTCCATCGCCACCAACCGACGCATCGGGATTGGCGGTGCTTACAACATTATTTCAAGAAATCTTGGTCTGGAAATCGGCGGCGCCATTGGGCTCCCCCTCTTCCTATCCCAAGCGTTCTCTGTCACGCTCTATGCGTTTGGGCTGGCCGAGTCCGTCCGGTTCATTTGGCCCGGTGTACCCGTCGCACCCGCTGCGTTCGTGATCGTGCTGGGCATCGGTTTGCTCGCCTCCAAGGGATCGGCGATCGCGCTGAAGGCCCAGTTGCCGCTCTTGGTTCTCGTTGCGGTTTCACTGGCTGCGTTGCTTGCGGGGTCCGTATTCAACCCGATCTCCGACCCTCCGCCGATGGCCCAATCTACTGGCGAGATCGAGTATTGGGTCGCGTTCGCCGTGTTCTTCCCGGCGGTTACCGGGGTGATGGCCGGGCTCGGACTCTCTGGTGATCTACGCGACCCCAAGGCCTCCATTCCTCGCGGGTCCATCGCGGCTGTCCTGCTGGGTTTCGCGGTCTACATAACCATACCCGTCCTCTTGTTTCTTGGCGCAGACACCCAGGCACTTATCGATGATCCCATGGTCTGGGCTCGCGTCGCCCCTCTCGGTGCATTGCTCATTCTCCCCGGGCTCTGGGGGGCAATCTTCTCATCGGCCGTGGGTTCTGTGTTAGGAGCGCCACGAACCCTCCAGGCACTGGCTCTGGATCACCTCGCACCCAAACAGTTCGCACGAACGATGGGGCCTCATGAGGAGCCCATCTTCGGGCTAGTACTGACCCTGCTGATTGCACTCGCCGCTTGCCTCTTGGGCGATTTGAACACGGTAGCCCCCATCGTCACGATGTTCTTCCTTACTGTCTACGGGACGGTGAACCTCGTCGCGGCATTTGCGTCCTTGAGCGGAGAGATTTCATGGCGACCAACGCTCCGTATTCCGTGGATCGCGAGTCTGACGGCGGGCATCGCATGTATCGTCGCCATGTTTCTCATCAGCCCTCTGGCGGCTGTCGCAGCACTCTCGGCGGAACTCATCGTTTGGTTATTTCTGGCCCGTAAGGAACGTACGACGGCCTGGGGAGACGCACGCAGAGGTCTGTATGAGGCGCTGATGCAATGGGCTCTGGTCAGGATATCAGCCCACCCCATGACCGCTCGGAGTTGGCGCCCCCACATCATGATCTTCGTGCAAAAGATCGAACGGAGTCTGGATCTCGTTCACTTTGGCCGATGGTTTGCTCAAGGGCGCGGTATCCTGACGATATGCGAGCTCGTTGAGGCCGACCTGGCCCCAGAAGAGCTCGACACCCAAGCCCGCAGGCGGGAGATGGAGGGCTTCCTGAAGCAGGAGGGCGTTGTCGCTTTCGCCGAAACCGATGTTGTCAGAGACATTGGAGATGGCCTCATCTCCGTAGCTCAGGCGAATGGAATGGGCGGACTCAACAGCAACACACTCCTGATGGGGTGGCCAGGCGGGACAAACGGACTCGAACGAATACTGCGCTCACTTCGTGCGTTCTCCCAACTTGGGAAATCACTCATCCTTGGTCGGATCGACACAGACCGACTGTGGGCGTCACCCGCGGACCGCGAGATTCACGTCTGGTGGGGGGGGTTGCAGCGCAATGGCGATCTCATGTTGCTGCTGGCCTATTTGCTCTCACGCAACGCGGAGTGGCGGGGTGCCAAGCTCGTCGTGACCAGTTTGGCGTCCACTGAGCTGATGCGGGAAAGAACCCAGCGGCATTTGGATGAGCTACTCCCGGAACTACGGATCAAGGCCCGGACCGAGGTACTAATAAAACCGGAGAACATGACCGTTCGGGAAATGATCTTCGCGCAAAGCAAGGATGCCGATGTCACTTTCTTGGGCTTGCCTGTGCCGGAGGTGGGCGGCGAGACGGAGGCCGCTCAACGAATGGCCAAAATGGCCGAAGGGCTTTCGACGGTATTCTTTGTCAACAATTCGAGTCCGTTCGGCGGCGAACTCGTTGAACGCTCTTCCGAGCCGACTTGATAGGGGATCCTACGCTCCCCAAATCGCGGGCAGGCGATCGAAGAACCACAGCGTAGCCAGAGCACCCAGCGCGTATCCCATGACCGGCTCGAATTTCAGCACCCGCACGCGCGTTTTGGCTTGCATCAGTCGGTACAGAGCCACTAGCGCCAGCACGAACACCAGCTGGCCGGCCTCGACTCCTAGGTTGAAGAACAGGAGCGCCAAAGGGATCGCGCCCTCAGGCAAGCCGATCTCACCGAGCGCGCCCGCGAAACCCAGCCCGTGCAGAAGCCCGAAAACGAAGGCCACCAGCCACGGCTTGCGGTGAGTCAGGTGGACGACTCCGCGGCCGCCCACGACGATCTCCCGAGCGAGCAGCACAATGGACAGTGCGATGGCCACCTCGATCGCGCCGCGCTGAATCGGAATGTACCCGAGCACGGATGCGCCGAGCGTGATGCTGTGAGCGACGGTGAACGCCGTGACCGTCTTGACCAGCAGACCGAACCCCTTGGCGAGCAGGAGGAGCCCGAGCACGAAGAGCAGGTGGTCGATACCGAACAGAATGTGCTCCGCTCCGAGGGTCAGGTAGGTTCCGGCCACCCGCAGGCCCGATCCTCCGTCGACGCGCAGGTCGCCCAAAGCCACCGGGACGGAGCCACGACGGCCACGGAAGTAGCCCGACCCGGTGGACCCGTCGCTCCACCGGGCGAGCACAACGACGCCCGCCAGTGACCACGGAAGCGTCAGGACATCGCCGGAGTTGAGCGGGCTTTCACACTCGAACACGAAGCCGGAGGCTACCAGGATCTCGACGTCCTCGACCGCCACCGGTGCACAGCGCATCGGCACGACTCCACGCGGGTCCGTGATGGGCGGCACCTTGGTGTCGACGACGGACAGCAGGTAACGACCCTCCCCGATCTCGTCCAGAAAGACTCGGGCGACCGAAGTCACGTCGACGTCGTGTGCGGCGGAGGTCACGTCGACGTCGCGTGGGGCCGACGTCACACCGCCGTCGCTTGCGAACAAGGGCGTGGACACGAACAGGCTCCAGGTCAGAAAGGCCGAGCCCCACGCGCCTCTCACGGCTCGTCTCGTGCCGGTTCGACGATCACCGTGTAACGGGCTCGCAGCTCCGCGACGCGACTCAACAAGCGCCGGTCCTCGTACTCGGTGATCCAGTCCATTCGCACGAAGTCCCGCACGTCTTCGAGCGGTGGTGTCTCTGCTGCGAAGCGCTCTTTGATGCGAAACCAGTGTTGCCCTCTTACGCTCCGGTACGCGTCCACCCAGGCGCCATCGTCCGCCCCGAAGATCAGGTCGGCGCCCTCTGCTCCAAACAGAAAACCGAGATCGCTGAGGTCGAGTCTCGGCATCACGCGATGGCCGATGGCGGAGCCCGCGGGAAGGTCCTCCGGCTCGACGCCGTCCAGGAGCGCGGGGGGGAGTGGATCCCCTTCGACCACCACCAGCTCGTCGATCGTAACCGCCGGAGCCCGCTCGTAACGCTCCACGTTGCCCAGGTAGTACATGGCGAGTTCGTCGTCGCTCGGCTGGATGACATCCCCGCTCAAGACGTGGAGCATCTTCTGGACGAGGATGTCGTCGATGCGCTCGTCGACCGACAACCCCAGGGCTTGGGCCTCGCGTACCAGCACGCGCTCGTCCAGGTACTCCTCCTCGACCACCCGCCGCTCGTCGTCAGTCAGGCGTCTGCCTTGCTCCGCTTCAACCTGGAGGATTCGCCATTCGATCTCCTCCCGGCTCACCTCGATGACGTCGGATTCAGGCCCGAAAAGTGCGGCCAAGGCGAAGAGCGCAGCCGCTAGGAGAACGAAGTGAAACAGCGGCTCGCGCACGGCTCCTTGCAAGCTGAGCTTCAAGACGCCGTATCCATCAGCGGGATGGGTAGCCCATGGTCGTATTACTCCGTAGGAGGATCGGCTATCAGACTCATGGATAGGAGTTTCGACGGGCCTACGCCAGCCGAGGTCAGCGCGAGACCCTACGGTTCCGTGACTAGCGGATCGATGGGCTCCACGAATGGGACGCGACGGGTGGCCCTACCCTCCGGAGCTTACAGAAAGACCTCTTGCCGTAGTCGCCTTGTCCGTGATGCCCTGCCAATCTCCCGCCCGCATATCCTCGGAGGTAGCCATCCAGGATCCTCCGACACAGAACACGTTGTCCAGCGCCAGGTAACTCGCCGCATTGTCCGCGTTGATTCCACCCGTGGGACAAAAGGAAATATCCGGGAACGGTGAAGCGAAGCCTTGCAGTACCGCCGGTCCGCCCGCCGCCACGGCTGGGAAGAATTTCATCGCATCGAGGTCCAGATCCCTGGCCCGCATGACTTCCGAAGGCGTCGTCACTCCAGGCAGATAATAAAGTCCGAGCGCACGGGCACATTCCACGAGATGAGGATCAAGGCCGGGGCTCATGGCGAAAGCCGCCCCCAAATCGCTGGCACGTTTCATTTCATGTATATCGAACACAGTACCCACCCCCGTCAGCGCGTTGGGGAATTGCTCGATGATCATCTCCAGCGCCCCCCAAGAAGCATCCGTGCGAAGCGTGACTTCTAGAACTTCGAGACCACCTTCGATCAACGCTCCGGCCGTCCCCACCGCGACGTCTGCATTCTCGAATATCAAGATCGGGATCACTCGTGCAGACTCGAACTTGGTCTTCATAACTCGACCTCCGGCATAGCCTCTCTGGCGATTATAGCGCCATGATGCATGACGACCTCTCCTGCAATCCTGTGAGCAATGGCGGCGGCGGCGGCCGGTTCTCGACCGTTGAGCCGCGCTGCCAGATAACCGGCGTTGAACGAATCACCGGCACCGGTGGTGTCTATCGGCTCACGTCGTACGGTCAATGGAACTTGCATGGCTTCTCTCTTCCCTGCCCCATCAGGTCCTGCGCTGTCACGCTCACCTCCTCCATCACACGATACAAAACAACCGCCCTCGCCCATTTTGACCGCGATCTCAGAAACACCTGCGTCGTGGTGCCGTGCGGCACACTCACTGGCATCCTCGTCACCAAACAGAAGCCTTTCATCATCCAAGGTCGGCAACGCCAAATCAACTCTCTCGAGCATTTCCCTGTAGACATCTTGAGCCGCGTCGTCTGAGGACCAACGACTGGCGCGATGATTGGTATCGAAGACCACCTTCCCACCTCGCTCTCGCAGAGTATCCAAGAGATCGAAGAGCTCGGCACGGTCGTCTTCGGAAAAGAGCGATAGGGTGATGCCGCTCAACAGCAGGAAGTCGATGTTGCGAAGACGCTCGCGTGCGCCAGACGACCCCGAAAACTCCGGAAATTCGAATAGATCATGCGCCGGTGAATGGTCGCGCCAGTACTGAAAACTGCGATTGCCTCGCTCGTCGGTCCTGATGGCATACAGCCCGGGCATCCTCCCCTTGGCTCGAATCGCAAATCGTGTATCGACACCCTCGTCCCGCCACTTGGAAACCATATCATCACTGTACGGATCGTCGCCCAGAGCGGTCACGTAACCCACATCCACGCCTAGCCGTGACAAATAGATGGCGGTATTCAAGGTGTCCCCGCCGTATGACACCTTTAGCGAACCATCTCTCAATCGAGACAGCTCGACCATGCACTCACCCAGGCACGCGATGCGCATCGATCGTCGTCGGTCCTCCCTAACCATGCATTGAGGAAGTAGAGTCTACCCATGAAGATCGATTCCCATCAACACTTCTGGAATTACAACCCCCGGGAATACACCTGGATGAAGGACGGTATGGAAATTCTGCAGCGGGACTTTACGCCGCAGGATCTCGCCACCGCTCAGGCCGAAATCGGGTTCGACGGGTCCGTCGCTGTTCAGGCTCGAATGACATTGGACGAGACCCGTTGGCTTCTCGAGCTCGCTGCGCAACACGAGACGATCAGGGGTGTCGTCGGCTACGTCGATCTCCTGTCCCCTCAGGCCGGAGACCAACTCGACGAGTTCAAGGACAACCCCAAATGCGTGGGCATGCGCCACGTCGTTCATGACGAGCCGGACGACCACTTCATGCTTCGTGCGGACTTTCTGAACGGGCTCGAAGAACTCTCAAGGCGCGACCTAGCCTACGACTTGCTCCTATTCGAAAAGCACCTTGCGGTGGCCATCGAAGTCGTGAGCAGATTCCCGAACCTACGCTTCGTGGTGGACCACATCTCAAAGCCGTTGATTCGCGAGGGCGTCCTCGCGCCCTGGGACGACCATATCAGAGACCTGGCGCTTTTTGAAAATGTCACGTGCAAACTCTCTGGCATGGTGACCGAAGCGGATTGGGAGCGCTGGACACCGGACGATCTGGAGCCGTACATGAGTGTCGTGCTGGAGGCCTTCGGTCCGGATCGACTCATGATCGGCAGTGACTGGCCGGTTTGTCTCGTGGCTGGTTCTTATGGCTCGGTCATGAGCGTGGTCATCGACTTTATCGAGCGACTATCGAGCGATGAGCAGGTCCGCATTTTGGGCAGTACGTGCTGGGACGTCTACGGGCTTTAAGCGATGGTCGGCCGGAACGGCTTATCGAATCAGCCCATACATCAGCATGAGAAAGCCGAGAATCAGACCCGCGAGCAACCGTGGATCCCGGACGCCTCTAATTTCCGACTGCCTCAAGAACGCGAGCGGTGAGTCCCAGGTAAGGCCTTCGACCTGCTCGGCCCTCGGCGGTGGAGTCATGAGGCTGATGACCACATAAACGACGCTCAGAATGCAGAAGTACCACCAGGCCTGCATCAGGAACGGAATCCCCAGCCCCTGCACCGGATCGGAGACGTACTGCACCCCGCCGAGGAACCCGAACCCCATATCGAACAGGAAGACGATAAACCCGGCGAGGAAGCCGAAAAGCAGCGTGAATGTGCCCGCCTGCGCCGTTCCGCGCCTCCAGAACACACCCCACACGAGAACCGTAGCGATGGGAGGCGCGATGAACTGAGCCGGCATCTTGTTGATCGCCTCGAAGATGGAGCCGAATCTATCGCCTTGGGTGGACCACAAGATCGCGAGAGTCATCACGACCACCGAGCTGATGCGTCCGATTCGCACCTGCAGCGCTTCGGATATGCCGGGCCGGATCTGCTTCGCGATGTCCACTGCCACTAAAGTGCCCGTGCTGTTGACGGCAGCGGCGATGGTACTCATGAGCGCTGCAAGGAGAGCGGCCGCCATGATGCCGATCAGCCCCGTCGGCAACAGCTCCGTAATGAGTGTCGGCAAGGCGTCCGTCGGCTCGACGATGATGTCCCTGAAGAGCACATAAGCCAATACACCCGGCAATACCATGAAGAACGGAGGCAGAATCTTGAGCAATGAGGCGAAGAGCGCGCCATGCTGCGCATCCCGTAGTGTGTCGGCTCCGAGCACGCGCTGAACGATGGTCTGGTCCGTGCACCAGTACCAAAGACCCAGGATCGGAAAGCCCAGCACGAAGCCGTACCAAATCGACTCGCGATCGAATCCGTCTTCCCCGGGCACGTGGATCATGCTCAGCTGATTCGGCTTGGTGGCTTCGAGGAGATCTGCATAGGAGTTGATCCCCACCCCAGGCAGCTTGGTGAGGGCAATCGCGGTGATGATCACGGCGCCCGTCAGCAAGATGACCGTCTGGATGGTTTCGGTAACCACGACCGCCCGCAGACCGCCGACGGCCGTATAGATGACCGTGATGATCGAGATCGCCGCGATGGACGCCAGGGGCGGAATTCCGAAGAACTGTTCGAAGACCGCTGCACCCGCGTATAGGCTGATACCGATGTGGATCAGCATCGCCGACATGATGAACATGAAGGCGAGAGTCGTGCGCGCGGCCGGGCTATAACGGCGCTCCATGAACTCGGGTAGCGTCGTGATCCGGCTACGGAAGTAGATGGGCACGAAAATGAGGCTGAGGAGCAGGAGCGTGAAGGCCGCCATCCACTCGAAGTTCCCCACGGCCATGCCGATTCCGAATCCGCTCTCTGCGAGGCCGACCAGGTGAATCGTAGAAATGTTCGAAGCGAAGAGAGCCGCTCCCACCACGGGCCACTTCAAGTCGCGGTTCGCGAGGAAATACGACTCACTGGTTTGTTGCCCAACCTTGCGAACCGACCACAAGCCGACGAAAAGGATGCCCAGCAAATAGGCAATGATGATCAGGAAATCGAGTGGCGCGATAGTCATCGGTTGTACCTACTCACGCCAAATCCAGGGTTCTGATCGTTTCCATGACTCCCCGCACCTCCGCCAGGCCTTTTAGGCGGCCGATACCGGAATAACCCGGATTGATGTCTTTGCCGATGTCGTCTAAGAGCACGTGGCCGTGGTCGGGGCGCATCGGGATGTCGGCATCTGCCCTCCCCTGGGCCCTGCGGCGGCTTTCTTCGGTCATAAGTGCCTGCACCACGGCAACAATGTCGCTACTACCGGCAAGGTGGTCGGTCTCATGGAACGAGCCATCACCCTCACGCATCACATTGCGCAAGTGGACGAAATGGATTCGCGGGCCGAATTCTTTGATCATCGCGACCAAATCGTTGTCGGCGCGAACTCCCAGAGAACCAGTGCAGAAAGTCACGCCGTTAGCAGGGGAATCAACCGCCGCAAGCAAGCTCCTGTAATCGGCAGCGGTGCTGACGACTCGGGGTAATCCGAACAGTGCAAAGGGAGGGTCGTCAGGGTGAAGACACATTCTGACCCCCTGCTCTTCCGCGGCCGGGATGATCTCCTGTAGGAAAGCGATCAGATTGTCGCGAAGCATTTCGGGCGTGACGGAATTGTATTTGGCGACCTGCTCGCGTAGGCTGTCACGGTCGTAGCTCGCCTCCGACCCCGGCAGGCCCGAAATGACGTTTCGTTCGAGTCGATCGATCTGCTCTTCAGAAAACTCGGCGGCCCTTTGGCGAGCCTCCCCAATCACCTCGTCTTGATGGTCGGCCTCGGCGCCGGGGCGTTGAAGGATAAACACATCATAGGCAGCGAAGTCCACGATATCGAAGCGCAGTGCCTGGCCGGTCGAGGGCACGTCGAAGGTCAGATCAGTACGGGTCCAGTCGACCACCGGCATGAAGTTGTAACAGACCGTTTCAACCCCAACTTCGGCAACGCGGCGAATGTTGGTCTTGTAGTTCTCGACATACGAGTCCCAGTCTTCGTTTCGTAGCTTGATGGCATCATGCACGGGAAGACTTTCGACCACCGACCAGTGCAAACCGGCCCCAGCGATCTCGTCCTTGCGAGCCTGGACGGCGTCCCGTGGCCAAACTTCACCGGTGTAGTGGGCATGCAGCGCGGTGACCACGCCTGTCGCGCCGGCCTGTCTAACATGGGCCAGTGTGACCGGGTCTTCAGGACCGTACCATCTCCAGGTCTGTTCCAGTTTCAGTCACCGCTCAGCGTAATGGGTCACGGTCCGGAGTGTGCCTTTCTCATAGAGTGTCGCCAACGCTGCAGTAGCAGCGACCTTGAACCGGTCTGATTGGCGGAGATCACTTCCGAAGATCTCGTCCAGGCCAAGGTATCCCTCCACCAGCTGCGTCGCATCACCAGCGCCCGCCTGACCGACATCAAGGAGTTTCGGGGCGAGGGGGTCCGACACCTCAATGGACTCACCGTTTTCGTTGGTGCCGGTAACGAACCTCATCCACGCTGCGACACTCAGCGCGAGGCAATCCAGGGGGAGGCTTTTTTCGAGGGCGCTGCGCACGCTCTCGAGCAACCGTTGCGGCAGTTTTTGCGAGCCGTCCATCGCAATCTGACGGGTCTCGTGTGCCAGAGCTGGATTGGCGAAACGATCGAGCACGGAGAGCTTGTAGGACTCGACGTCCATGCCTGCGGACACCACGAGACCCGGAATGATTTCTTCGTCCATCATGCGCAGTAGAAACCGGGGAAACTCCTTCGTTGCCACGACTTGAGCGATCGTCGCGAACCCCGCGAGATAGCCGAGGTAGGCACACGCCGAATGAGGACCATTGAGTAAACGGAGCTTCATGGTCTCGAACTCGTCGGCCCGCGAAACCATCTTGACACCTGCGATTTCCCAGGCGGGCCGTCCCGCCCTGAAGTCGTCTTCGAGCACCCATTGGGAAAATGCTTCCGCGATGACCGGGGATTCATCGCGTACGCCCAGAGTGTTCGCGATGTGCGTGCGATCATCCTCGGTGGTCGCAGGAACGATGCGATCCAGCACGCAGCTCGGGAAACTGACTGCGTCGTCGATCCATGCCAGAAGACTTGGATCCACGAGCTCGACGTACCGTCGGAGAATGCGGGCCAGTGCTGAGCCGTTCGCTGGCAGATTGTCGCAGGAAAGCAGTGTCAGCCGTCCCGACTTCAGATCACGTCTGAGCCGGAGTCCCTCAGCGAGGGCGCCGATGGCAGTCACCGGTTTGTCAGGACTTTCCAGATCCAGCAAAACACCGGGATGGTTCTCATCCAGTTGGCCCGTCGCTGGATCATGGCAATAACCTTTTTCGGTGATGGTCATGGAGACAATTCTCGTCTCGCGGTCGGCGATCAGCGCTGGGCAGACCAACGGATTATCGCCAGCATAGACGATGTCTCTCACCGCGCCGATGATCTCGATGTCCTCGTGTTCGTTATCGCACGCGGCAAGCGCGTAGAGAAAGTCCTGCGGCCTGAGTCGATCTCGGACGGCTGTACTGCGAAAGCTGACCCCGCGAATTCCCCACGTCGTATCCCCGGCGATCGTATCCTCAGGCGTCTTGCCCATCGCGCGTTGCGTGTAATAGGCCATATGCGCGCGGTGGAATGCACCGACGCCGAGGTGAACGATGCCAGGCGCCAACTGAGTGGGATCGAACGGCGGACGTCGAACGGAAGGATGCAACCCATCCAAGGTCGAAGAATTGAGTATGTTCACAGACTCGGCAGATCTTTATGGCTCAAAAGGTTGATACGGTCGCTAGAAATAGGTTCATGAAGGCATGAAAGGCAAAACAGCTTTGGTAACCGGAGTTGCCGGCGCCATCGGTGGCGCAGTGTGCAGATTCTTGGCCGAGGATGGGCTGCGCCTCGTTCTGGTCGATGTGGACGAGGTCGGTATACGCAGATTGGCCGACGAACTCGAAACCGAGTCCTACGTTCTGCCGCTGGATGTTTCGGAGTACGAGGCGGTCGTCAGCGGTTGCGAGAAGGCCTTCGCTGAATTTGGTCACGCGGACGTCTTGGTGAACGTCGCGGGCATCCTTTCGAACAATAAGCTCCTGGAGACCGACCCCGCGGAATGGAAGCGCATTCATGCGGTCAACCTCGAGGGGCCCTTTTACCTCACTCAGTTGACCGTGCCGCACATGAAGAGGGAGGGATGGGGCCGCATTGTGAATATTTCCTCTTATGCCTGGAAATCTGGTGGTTTGACTTCGGGTACGGCGTATTCATCCTCCAAAGCTGGAATGGTCGGGCTGACGTTCACCGTCGCCAAAGAAGTCGCCGAGTTCGGAGTGACCGTTAACGGGATCGCGCCCGCCTACGTGATGTCGCCGATGGTGATGGATCAACTGACCGAAGAACAACGCCAGGAACTTCTCAAGCTGATCCCGGTTCGACGTTTTTCCGAGCCGGACGAAGTCGCTCATGCGGTGCGCTTTCTGGTCTCGCCGTTAGCGGCGTTCATCACCGGCGAGATCATCGACATGAATGGTGGGTTTCAGTTCGATTGACCTCAGGGGTAGCTGTCGCGAATACTGGGCAGGCTATTAACAGGCTGGTAGATTGCACGTGACTCTGGCGGGCCAAGCGCCAATGTGAGTCGCGACGGAGGAATGTGGATGCGAAGGATGCCTCGAGCGTGGTTTTTTCTACCGAGTGCGGTCGGTATCGGAGTGTTGGGTATCGCTGTGGTCACGTCGGCCACCGTTGAGAGCCTGGCGGCGCAGAACGTTCAGACCGCCGCATCGACTCCCGAGGCTCCGGAGCTGGAGCTCCTTCAGCAGTACTGCTTCCGGTGTCACGCGGCGGCCACGCAGAGAGCCGGACTCGACCTCGAGGGCCTGACCACCCAGCATCCGCTCGTCCGCAACCGCGAGATGTGGGAGCGAGTGATCGAGATGGTGGAGATCGGCAGGATGCCCCCGCCTGAAGCCCCGCAGCCGACGGACGCGGAGCGTGCGGGCCTGCACGCATCGTTGAGCAGCGCAATCTACGAATTCGACTACAGCACCGTGGACGATCCAGGGTTCGAGAGCATGCGCCGGCTCACACACGAAGAGTACGACAACACCCTGCGGGACCTGTTCGGCATCGACATCAACCCGACCGATCGGTTCCCCGACGAACTGAGCGGATCTAGCGGCTTCGTTAACTCCGCCAACACGCTGTTCCTGCAGCCGTCGCTCATGGAGCGATACATCGCGGTCGCCGAGCGTGTCGTGGAGGTCGCGTTGCCGCTAGCCCCCGAAGCGACTGCTGCTGCCCAGGAGCGCACGCGCGACCTGATCTTCATAGCCACACCCGATAACGCCACGAGTGAACTCGAGGCCGCAGAGCAAGTGCTCGAACACTTCCTGACCCGCGCGTATCGACGGCCACCTTCTGAATCCGAGGGGACGCAGGCGATCGGACAGTATCTCGCTGGACGCGCGGCGGACCTCGACCACGAACGTGCCATCAAGCGCGTCCTGCAGGCCGTGCTGATCTCGCCGAAATTCCTGTTCCGGGTCGAGGCGGGCAGCGAGAGCGCGGAGCCATTTTCAGTGACCGACTGGGAACTGGCGTCGCGCCTTTCGTACTTCATTTGGGCGTCGATGCCGGACGACGAGCTCTTCGATCTCGCGGCCCAAGGGGTGCTTCGCGAGCCCGAGACGATTTCCGCACAAATCGACCGTATGCTGGCCAGCCCCAAGGCCAACACCTTGGGTGACGTCTTCGCCGGGCAGTGGCTCGGTTTTGAACAGGTCGGCACCCGGATTTGGCTGGACCCGATCGACAATCCCTGGTGCACCGCAACGCTCATGACGGCGATGCGAGACGAGACGTCGATGTTCTTCATGTCCCTACTGCGGGACAACCAGCCGATCGATTGGCTGATCGACGCAGACTACACCTTCGTGAACGAGGAGCTCGCGACGACGCTGTACGGGATGGACGCCGTCCAGGGTGAGCATATGCGCCGCATCGAGCTGACCGACCCGAACCGCGGAGGCATCCTCGGTCAAGCCAGCGTGCTGGCGCTGACGTCGGACTACACACAGACGAGCCCCGTGAAGCGAGGCATCTACGTCCTCGAGACGTTGCTCGGAACACCGCCTCCACCCCCGCCGCCCGGCGCAGGCGTGCTGAGTGAAGAGGTCGACGACATGCGGAACCTGAAGTTCCGCGAGAAGCTCGAGTTGCACTCCACGGACCCGACGTGCCGCAGCTGTCACAGCAAGATCGACCCGATCGGATTCAGCATGGAGAATTACGACTTCTTCGGGCAGTGGCGAGATACCTACGACTTCCGGTCGCGGGTCCGGAACCCGGAGGAAGCCGACGAGGTCGTCACGATCAACACCGAGACCAGCCCGGACCCGATCACCGTGTACTACAAGAACACACGGCGTCCGATCTCCGTGGACGGTTCCTTGCCCAATGGCGCGACCTTCGTCGGACCCGCCGGGCTCAAGCAGGCTCTGCTCGAGCACCGCCACGACGATCTGGTCCGTCAGACCGTGTCGAAAATGCTGTCCTACGCGCTGGGGCGTCAGCTCGACTACTACGATGAACCGGCCATTCGGGGCATCATCGCCCGCCTCGAAGCCGATGAATATCGTTTCCACACGCTGCTACAGGCGGTAGTCGAGAGCTACCCCTTCCAGTACAAGAAGAATCCGGAGGAGTCGACCTTATGACAGGCCCCCGTATTTCCCGCCGGACCGTGCTTCGTGGGCTCGGAGCATCGGTTGCGTTGCCGTTTCTCGACATCATGGAGCCGCTGGCCCTGGCTGCACAGGCAGCGGCACCGATGGCGGACCCCGTGAAGCGCTTGGCCTACATCTACTTCCCGAACGGTATCCCCCGTGGAGCCTGGTATCCGGAAGAAACGGCTGCCGATGGGCGCCTGATCAGGCTGAACGAGTGGATGAGTCCGCTCGAGCCGTTCAAAGAAGACATCCTGATTCCAAGTAACCTCTGGACGCCACAGGGTAATGGGCACGTCAACGGACCCCCGACTTGGCTGACTGGTCAGTCCTACAGATCGCGCGCCGTAAATGCCGGTGGGGTCTCGGCCGATCAGCTGGCTGCGCGTCATCTAGGAGAGGAGACCTTGCTCCCCTCGCTGGAGCTGTCGCTGCAAGGCGAAGGGTACTTTTCCAACTCACTGCCCCGCAACGCCATCTCTTGGTCGGCGCCTGACCGCCCGATGGCGCGCGAGATCGAGCCCCGCGCCGTGTTCGACCGCATGTTCCGGCCACCCTCGGGTGGGGTCACCGACCGCTCGGTGATGGACGCCGTCCTGGTGGATGCCAGGACCCTGAGGGGCTACACCAGCAAGGCCGATCAATATCGGTTGGACGAATATTTCGAGTCGATCCGTGCGCTCGAGCGCCGAATCGAGTTCTCGGAGGCGCGATCGGGCCAGATGCGTAGTGACGGTGCACTCACAGACACCATGATGACACCGACGCCTGGCATCCCGGCGGACCACCAATCGTACGTGCGTCTCATGCTCGACCTCATGATCGCGGCGTTTCAGTCGGACGCCACGAGGGTGGCCACCTTCATGCTCGACCACGGGCAGTCGAACCGATACTTCGATTTCATCCCCGACGTCCAAGGAACGTGGCACGCGCTGTCACACTACCAGAACGCCTCTGGCAAGACCGAAGACGACGACGGCATCACCACGTGGGAGTCGGTGGAGTCGAAGCGTGCGATGTATGCCGAGGTCATTCGTTGGCATCACACGCAGGTGGCCTACCTGCTCGATCGTATGAAGTCGATCGTTGAACCCAACGGCGGAACTCTACTGGACAACAGCATGATCCTCTACGGCGCCAGCTTGGGCGACGGCAATGAGCATGATGCGAACGATCTGCCCACGCTCCTCGCGGGTGGTGGCGGAGGGACGATCACGACCGGTCGGTACATCGAAAACGCCGAGCCGACCGACCTCGCAGGACTGCACCTGTCGTTGTTACAGCGGATGGGTGTGGAGATCGACGAGTTTGGGACGGCGTCTGCGCCGATGGAGGGACTGGCGGTCTAAGAATGTGCCGGACCCGGCCACTTGTTCGACCGTCGGAGCTAATCGCCTACCGCCAGCGCCTCCATGCACTCCCGAATGTCGACAATACACTGTGCCATACGGTCCCGGTGCGTCCGAAATGACAGCACACAGATCCGAAGGGCGTATCGGCCCCGCAGCATCGTACCCGTGATGTAGACGTTCTGCCGAGCGTTGACACACGTGAGCAACTCGCGGTTGAGGTCGTTCAGTCCGTCTTCCGAGTAGCCTGCGGGGGCCCAACGGAAGGCAGTGAGGGAGAGCCGGGGCTCCGCGAGGATCTCCATGTCCGGCAGCTCTCTGAGCCGGTCCGTAGCCCACTGCGCGAGATCGAGCTTTTCATCGAGGCTCGAGCGAAAGGCATCGATTCCGAAGAGCTTGATGGGAAGCCACGCCCGCAGTCCTCTGAAGTCCCGGGACAACTCGGGTGATATCTGGCAGAAATCGACCAGGTCGGTGTCCTGCTGCATCTCCGGCATATAGTCGGCGAACGTCGTGTGCGCCCGCCGCAGAGCCTCTGGATCACGCACGAGCAGCGATCCGTTGCCGTACGGGAGAAACAGACCCTTGTGCGGATCGAGCACGATCGAGTCGGCCCGCTCGATGCCCCGCATGGACTCCTTCCCTCGCTCCGTGAGCATGAAGAAGCCGCCGTACGCCGCGTCGACATGCAGCCACAGTCCCTCGGCTTCGGCCACGTCGGCGGCGCCACCCAGATCGTCGACGGCCCCCGTGTTCGTGGTGCCTGCGCTGGTCACGAGCATGAAGGGTTGCAGTCCACCCTCCCGGTCTTCGGCGATGCGCCGCCGCAAGTCGTCGAGGCGAATCTCATAGGCCTCATTGGTGGCGACCTCCCGTACGTTATCCTCCGGAAAACCCGCCAGGACCGCCGCCTTCCGAACGGAGTGGTGGGTTTGGTCCGACGTGTAGATCGTTCCGGCCAAAAAGTCGTCCGGAAGGCGTTCCCTCCGCGCGGTGACCACGGCAGTGAAGCTCGCCAAGGACCCCCCGCTGGTGAGGATGCCACCCGAGCTGGGCGGGTAGCCGACGATCTCACAGAACCACCGAACGACGTTCAGCTCTAGCTGCGCGAGTCCCGGCGCCGCAATCCACACGCCGACGTAGCGATTCACGGCGTTCGCGATGAGGTCCGCTAGTGCGGACGGGAAGACTCCACCCCCGGGGATGTACGCCAGATAACCCGGCGCAGCCGTGTTGAACGAGAGCGGGATCGCCTCCCGGAACAGGATGTCCAACAGCCCATCGAGGTCTGCGCCTCGCTCAGGGAGGGACTCGGCGAGGGCCCCTGTCCTGGCGCGCACATCGGCCTGGTCAGCGGCGTAGGAGGCCGGCTGACGCGGTAGCGAAGCGATGTGATCGATCACCCGTTCAGCAGCCCTGTCGACCATCACTCGCATCTGGTCCGGTGAGGGCTCCAACGGATACGCTTGGGTCTCTTCGTTCATAGCTCCCTCCTCATACCCCCATCGAGTACGACCTATGGTCCTCTGTTGCTCCCTACCCAGCGTGCTAATGTTCCATTGGTGGCACGTCGAGCTGCTGCATGGTGATCAAAACGAACGATATGGCAATCGCGCCTAGATAGAGGAAAGGCCGTGACACGACACACTTTGCTATTTTTTGGATTACTACGCCGGTGATCTCAGGTTCGAAGGCACTCGAGAAGTTGCAGGAGGGAAACCGGAGATTCGTGGAAGGCGCCACTGAGGGTCGGGCACCCGTAAACGCGCCGCGGCCGGAGCAAGACGTCGAGAACCAGGCGCCCTTCGCGATTCTCCTTGGGTGCTCCGATTCGCGCGTGCCCACGGAGCCGATCTTCGATCAGGGCTTTGGCCAGCTCTTCGTCGCTCGTGTAGCCGGCAACGTCATCACGCCCGCTCAGGCCGGCAGCATCGAGTTGGGTGTGGAGCGCCTCGGTGTGAAGCTGATCGTGGTCCTGGGGCACTCGCACTGCGGAGCGATTCAGATGGCCTTGGACGACCTCGAGGGGAAGACCGTAGTCACATCGCCGAATCTTCGTTCGATCCTGGACTGCATCCAGCCGTCAATAAAGGCCCTGCTCGCGGCAAGGCCCGAACAAGATCGGGAGACTTTCCTCGCCGAAGCCGCTAGAAGCAACGTTCGGGCATCCGTGGCGCGGCTCCGGCAAGTATCACCGTTGCTTCGGCGGCAAATCGAAACCAACGGTCTCCTCGTGGTGGGTGCGATCTACTCGCTGGAGAGTGGGATCGTGGATTTCTTCGACGGGTTGCCGCTCGATGGATGACCGAACACAGGATCCACCCAGGTCCTCTCGGGCGCGCTGTGGCGGATTTGTTTCTGGCGGAGGAGATGGAGCGCTAGGTCGGCCTTCCCCTAATCGCTCCTCAGCATAGAAACCGGATCGACCGACAGCGCACGCCTCGTGGGGACCATGGAGGAGGTGAGGAGACCCTTCTTTTCGAGTCTACGAAGCGTGACGTAGACGGCCGACGGAGCGATGGAACGTCCGGTCTGTTTCTCCAGCTCAGAACGATTGGAACGCCGTACGCCCTCGAGTCGAGGCGCATCATCGCCAGCAGCACGCTGTGTTCGACCTCCCCCAAACCTCAGCCATCTCTCCTCCCATTGATCCATACACTGTCAGTACTGACGCTGTCGGGATCGAAAAGGGTTCAAGGAGTTTCGCCCCACCCCCGCCCTTCCTATTATCACCGCGCTGTCCCCGGGTGGCACAGCAGAATTACGAGACGTTCGCTGGAGTCCATTCGAGCCCGAGAGGTCTAAATGTTCGAGGCAGCCAAGGCGCGGCAGCGCTCTCAGATCTCCTTTGGGTTTATCGGCTTAGCGCTCCTCGTCGCCTCCGCCTGCGCAGACACATCAGATCCGGCAGATACGCAGGAACGACTCAATCCGATGATCGGGTTGCACAAGCAGGGACAGTCACAGTTCGGGATGTACGCGCCGGCCAATCGACGGGGCCGTGGCGGAGCAGCCGGGGAGCAGAAGACCCCGACACAGCTCGCGCTGGAGACGCTCGGCTTCACTGAAAGTGACTACATCTTCAGCGGGTCCATGGAAGGCAGCGTCGAACGTGCATTGCCCGCCTGGACCTCGTACGTAGAAGCGCTGAAGGAGGCCGGTGCCACGATTCGAACCAATCCGCTCGTGGTGAAGACGCCCGGGATCGCCGAGGACCTGGAGCTGGCGACCCGCAACATCGGTGCGCAGCTCAACACGGGCGTCAGCGGCGTGATGTTCGTGGGCGTCGAGAGCGCCGACGAGGTCCGCCATGGACTCGCCGCCATGCGCTTTGCGGCAAACGGCGGCTCGCGCTCCGAAGACGTCGGGAATGCGCCGGCTTATTGGGGAATCAGCGAAGCCGAGTACCGCACAAGGGCTGATCTGTGGCCGCTCAACCCGGAAGGCGAGCTAATCAATTGGACGATCGTAGAAAGCCTGGAAGGGCTTGCCAACGTTCGCGAAATCGCCGCCGTAGAGGGAATCGGAGTCCTGTGGCCGGGAGCCGGCACTTTGCGCGGGCTCTTCTCCACGCGAGACGCCTCGGGAGGTCGGGTACTGGACGAGGAAGCCTGGGAAGCCTCGATCCAGCAAGTGCTCGATGCTTGTAAGGAATTCGACGTCGCCTGCGGATTTCCCGCGAACGAGAATGATATCGGGATGCGCATCGAACAGGGCTTCAGCGTATTCGTCATGAATTGGGGTGATGCGGGTTTCAGGACGATCGACGTGGGCAGACAGGCCTCGGGGCGCTGACAAAGGCGGGTTGGTTGGATCGCTCAACCACCCCCGAACCAGAAAGAGGAAGGCTCGTCGCTAGCTCCCACGTTTGCCGCCCCACCCCTACCCTTCCTATTATCACTCCGCTGTCCCCGACCGCCTCGAACCCGCCATCCCCGTGAATGAAGAAACGCTGACCATGGACGTCCCTCAACGATGACGATGGACAGCTCTCCACGATGACCCCGGACATCTCCCGCAGAGACCTCCTTAAAGCCTCGGCCCTCGCAGGGGGGGCCACACTCGTCAACGCGTTGGGCTTCAACTTGGAGCCCGCCTACGCGGCCGCCCACGAGCTCAAGATCTCCAACGCAAGGGAATTCAAGACGGTGTGTCCGTACTGCGCGGTGGGGTGCGGGGCAATCGCTTATGTGCACGGAAGCGGCGGCCTCAACACGGTGAACTCCATCATCCACGTGGAGGGCGATCCGGACAGCCCGATCAACGGTGGGACGCTCTGCCCGAAGGGGGCCGCCCAGATGCAGCTCGCCATGAGCCCCCGCCTCGAGAAGGGCCCCAAATACCGTGAGGCGGGCGCTTCGGAGTGGACCGATGTCACCTGGGACTTCGCGATGGACTGGTTCGCCAGGAAGTTCAAGGATTCGCGAGACGCCTCGTTCGTGGAGCAGGACGCCGAGGGCCGGACAGTCAATCGGTGCGAGGGCATCGGCTGGGTGGGAAGCGCCACCGTGGCCAACGAGGACGCCTACTTCATAACCAAGACGATGCGCACCATGGGGCTGGTCTACATCGACCACCAGGCCCGTATATGACACAGCCCCACAGTGGCCAGTTTGGCCGCAACGTTCGGGCGGGGCGCCATGACCAACCACTGGAAGGATATCAAGAACGCCGACGTCGTGCTGGTCATGGGCGCGAACCCGGCGGAGAATCACCCCTGCGGGTTCAAGTGGGCACTCGAGGCCCGGGATGAGCGCGGCGCCCAGATCATAACAGTCGACCCCCGTTACACGCGCACCTCGGCCGTCGCCGATCATCACCTTCAGATTCGCCCCGGCTCCGACATCGCGGTCCTGGGCGGGATGATTCACAAGATCCTCGACGAAGGGCTCTTCCACGAGGAATACGTCCGCCTCCACACCAATGCCTCGTTCATCGTGGAAGAAGGTTTCGGATTCGAGAACGGCCTTTTCGCGGGATTCGACCAGGCTCAAGGCGCTTACGACCGGACGGCTTGGGAGTACGAGCGTGGTGCCGACGGGTTCGTGCGCCGGGACATGACGCTCCAGGACCCCCGCTGCGTCTTCCAGCTGATGAAGAGCCACTACAGCCGGTACACGCCTGATGTCGTCGCGCAGATCGCGGGTTGCTCCGCCGAGCAGTTCCTCGCCATGGCGGAGATCGTCTGCTCCACGGGGACGGCCGACCGGGTCGGCACCATCATGTACGCGGTGGGCTGGACGATGCACACCGTGGGGAGCCAGATCATCCGGACGGCGGCGATCCTCCAGCTCATCCTCGGCAACATCGGCCGGCCGGGAGGAGGCATCAACGCGCTCAGGGGTCACGCCAACGTGCAGGGCGCGACCGATCACGCCATCGTCGCCGGCATTCTTCCTGGCTACTTGAAGGTCCCGACCCCCGCTCAGACGTCTCTGGCAGGCCATCTCGAGGAGTCCACTCCGAGGCCGCTGGTGCCCGACACGGTCAACTACTGGGGCAACTATCCCAGGTTCATGGTCTCCCAGCTCAAGGCTTGGTTTGGCGACACGGTCGGGCCCGAAAACGAGTTCGGATATCACTACCTGGGCAAACCGGCCGACGACTCAACATGGCTCTCCATGTGGGACCAGGCGCACCAGGGCAGGCTCGAGGGGCTGGTGGCCTTGGGCTTCAATCCGCTCCTCGCCGGACCGGATGTGCCCCGCCTCCTGAGGGCCATGGCGAACCTGCAGTGGAAAGTAGTCATCGACCCGTTCATGCTCGACTCAGCGGAGTTCTGGCGGGCACCGGACGTCGATCCCGCCGAGATCCAGACCGAGGTGCTCTACCTTCCGGCCACGCACTGGGTCGAGCGCGCGGGCTCGTTTACGAACTCGGGCCGGTGGGCTCAGTGGAAGGAGCAGGCCATCGATCCGCCCGACGGCGTCCGCTCCGACACGTGGATCCTCTCCGAGCTCTTCTGGCGCGTGAAGGAGCTGTACGAAGCCGAGGGGGGAGCGTACCACGAGCCGATCCTCAACCTGCAGTGGAACTACCTGAACCAACGGGAGCCACGCCTCGAGGAGCTGGCACAGGAGATCAACGGGTCCGACCTGCGAACGGGCGAACGCCTTTCGTCCTTCGGCCAACTCCGCGAAGACGGCACCACCACATCGGGAAATTGGCTCTACACGGGCAGCTTCACGGAAGAGGGCAACATGATGGCCCGGCGCGGGACCGACGACCCCTCGGGCATGGGCTTCCATCATGACTGGGGGTTCAGCTGGCCCTTGAACCGGCGGGTGCTCTACAACCGGGCTTCGGCCGACGGAGAGGGCCGTCCTTGGGACGTCAGCCGGACCGGAATCCGATGGACTGGGGAGCGGTGGATCGGTGACGTCCCCGACTACGGCCCGACCACGCCGCCCGATCAAGCCGGCGCGTTCATCATGACCGAAGAGGGCGTCGCTCGGCTGTTCACCACCTATCTAGTGGACGGACCGTTCTCCGAGCACTACGAGCCGGTGGAGAGCCCCACACCAAACATCCTGCACGAGGACGTTCCGACCAATCCGCTGATCCGTTGGTACGACGGTGTCCAGGAGACGCTGGCCAACGGCTCGGACGACTTCCCTTATGCGTGTACGATCTATCGTGTCGTGGAGCGCGAGCACTTCGTCACGTCCCACGTGCCGTACCTCGTCGAGTTGATGCCCGACTTCTTCGTCGAGGTCCCGTACGGCCTCGCCGAGGAGAAGGGGATCGAGAACGGCGAGCGGGTCCGCGTGTGGTCCAAGCGCGGTGAGGTGGAGGGAGTGGCCGTGGTCACGAAGCGGATCAAGCCGCTCACCGTAAACGGCCAGACCTGCTGGACCGTCGGCATCCCCGTGCATTGGGGGTTCAAGGGGATCACCACCGGTTCGATGGCCAACAACCTCACACCCTTCGTCGGCGACGCAAACACCAGCTGTCCCGAGTTCAAAGCCTTCCTCGTGAATCTGGAGAAGGTCTGATGGCTCAAGCGCCCGCCGGTAGCCTTACGATCAAGCGTATCTCGGCCTCGCCCGACCCGGCGCCCGGAATCCGAACGGGCCCCGAGTACGCGAAGCTGATCGACATCTCGCGCTGCATCGGCTGCAAAGGCTGCGAGGTCGCGTGTAAGGAGTGGAACGAGCTGGGTGTCGAGCCCACCGAGAACTTTGGGAGCATGCAGAGCCACCGTGATCTCGGACCGGACACCTGGCTGCTCATGCGCTTCAACGAGATCGAGGTCGCGGACGACCTCCAATGGCTGATCAAAAAGGACGCCTGCCTTCACTGCGAGGAGCCCGGCTGTCTGTACGCATGCCCGTCGCCTGGGGCGATCGTCCAGTACGACAACGGAATCGTCGACTTCAACCAGGAACAGTGCATCGGATGCCAGCTGTGTGTGTCGGGGTGCCCCTTCGATATCCCCCGCTTCAGTCCGGAGACGAAAAAAGTCTATAAGTGCAACATGTGCGTCGATCGGGTCGAGGCCGGGCTGGAGCCGGCGTGTGTGAAGACCTGCCCCACGAACGCCATCTCCTGGGGCACGAAGGAGGACATGGTGGCCCTGGCGGAGAGGAAGGTCGAGGGTCTGCGAGGGCGGGGCTTCGACAACGCCGCCCTCTACGACCCGGCCGGCGTGGGCGGCACGCACATGATGTACGTGGTGCCACACGGAGACCAACTCGACGAATACGATCTTCCGGCCAATCCCACGGCCGCCCCCGGCGCCCTCGCCGCCTTGGGGAACCTCAGGCAGCTCGGCGCCTCCGCGCTCGGCCTCGGACTCCTGGCCACGGCGCTTCACTACCTTGGATTCGGGCCTCAAGAGCCCGAGTCGGAGACGGTGGAAGCGGCGCATCCCGTTCCTGCCGGTGCCAGGTCTGAGCCGGACGGCGGTGGAACAGGAATGGACGGCGGCGAAGGCGGCAGGAGGCCGCCCCAGGGCGGAGGGGCCAACGCATGAACGACCCCAGCGACCTCAAGCGCTTCACGTACGCCGAGCGGGTCACCCACTGGGTGGCCGGCCTCTCCTTCGTGTTTCTCCTCTTCACCGGGCTGGCCTTCTCTCACCCACGGCTCTTTTGGATCACCAGCCTCGTCGGGGGCGGATCGACCGCTCGCGTCCTGCACCCGTGGATGGGCGTCCTCTTCACAGTGTCGATGGCGGTCATGTTCGCCATGTGGGCCAAGGAGATGGGGATCCAGGACCAGGACCGGGCATGGCTGAAGGCGATCAAGCACTACGCCGTCCACGACAAGGACAACGTCCCTCCGGCGGGTAAATACAACGCCGGTCAGAAGCTGTTCTTCTGGTCGATGGCGCTTCTCGGCATCGCGTACATCGTGTCGGGAATTCCCATGTGGTTACCCGGGGGTGTCCTGGGCGTGGGTCCGTTCTACGGCGGTGTCGTGAACAGCATGCGCCTCGTCCACTACCTCTCCACGGTGGGCGGCGGCCTGCTCTTGATCGTGCACATGTACCTCGGCACGGTCGCGTATCCGGGAACCCTCCGGGGAATGCTTCACGGATCCGTGTCGCGCGCCTGGGCCAAGCTCCACCACCCGCTTTGGCAGAAAGACCAGTCCGGGCCTTGAGCCCCGACCGCCCTTGACCCCCGGCGGAGATCCCTGGCGCCTCCGTCGCGCGCGGGCCATCCACCTTCTCCCTCACACCCCCCACGCGGAGGAGATTCTCTCGTTCTACGTGGAGCTCACTGAGGCACAGGAGAGCTTGGCGGACCGCGTGCCCGTAAGCGACTGGTCAGGGCTCATCCAATCTCGTGAGGGTGAGTTCCCCCGGCTACGCGTCCCAGGGCTCCCACTTGAGGAACTCGCCCTTCCCTTCCGCGATTTTCTCTCCACCGTGGCGGAGTTCGGAACCGAGACGATCAAATCAGGCGCCCACGCCCTGCTCTCTCGAGACGATGACCGGCAGCTCAAGCCGCTTCGTGCTGCTCTGGGCGCTTGGGGGAAGGCAGAGAAAACGGGAGAAGACGTCGAGGACGACAGGGAAGAACAAGAAGAAGACTTCTATTTCTACGCTCGGGCATTTCTCGAGCCCATAGTCACTTCGATCGCCCAAGCGGACTCGAGTCGGCCCACGGATTGGATCCAGAACTTCTGTTTCGTATGCGGCGAGCCGCCCCAGGTAGCCGTACTACGAGATCTGCCCGACGCCGTCGGTCATCGCAGTCTGATGTGCTCGATATGTGCGACAGAGTGGCGCTTCCAGCGCCTCACCTGCCCTCACTGCCGTGAGACCGAGGCCGACAAACTTCCGGTGCATACAGCGGAGTCCATCGCCCATGTCAGGGTCGATGCCTGCACCACGTGCTCCCGATACGTCAAGACGGTGGATCTACGTCAGGACGGTACCGCCGTGCCTCTCGTTGATGAGCTGGCCGCCGTGGAGTTGGACATCTGGGCGCAGGAGCAGGGGCTGACGAAGCTTCGGGCTAACGTTCTGGGGCTGTAGTCCGGCTCCCCCTGTTTGAATCTCTACCCCGGTTTGAATCTTGAGGAAACGCTGGGGATATCTTGCCAGCGACTACGAATGGATTCAGCTCGGCGAAGAACCTGCTTGTGTAGATCACTGCTTTGGTAGGTCTTCTTCGTCTCCGCCGCCCTTGCCATTGCTTTTTCCGTTGGCCCTGGCCTCCAAGAGGCCCATGGGTTGGATTTCAAACTTCTTGAGGCGTTTTTGGATCTTGCGCATGGTTTCATACTAGGATGACTTAACTAGTTAACTCAGGAAACAAGTTCGCAAACGATACGTCGAGCGCAGCCCCCTCTTGCCCTTCCCCGACCCTCCACCCTACGCTATTCCCCACGGGGGAACCGGGTGCTTTGTAGGGCCGGGTGTTTCGCCCCGCTAAAGGTCACCAAAAGGAGCCATTCCATGATGCAGCGTCCACTTCGAAAAGATCGGTCGTCGAACAATCGGTGGTTGGTTGTCGCCGTACTCGGCGCTCTCGCGGGTGTTGTCATGCCGCTCGGGTCCTTCGCTGGGCAGCCGGCGGCCGCCCAGCAATCCGACGGCCCTGGAGCCCTGGCGTTGCAGGAGGCGGCTCCAGAGGAATGGTTGACCTACGGTAGAGACCAGGCTGAAACGCATTACAGCCCGCTCGATCAGATCAACTCAGACAACATCGACCGGTTGGGGCTCGCCTGGAGTTGGGAGATCCCCAAGGCCGGAGCGAGGCTCGAAACGACGCCACTGGTTTCGAACGGTGTGATGTACGCAACGGGACCGCACAGCTTCGTCTTCGCTCTCGATGCCCGCACTGGAGAGAAAATATGGCAGTGGGACCCCGGAATTCCCGACGAGAGGAACGGGGGGCCGAGCGTCTGTTGCGGGGATGTGAACCGGGGGCTCGCGATTTATGAAAACCATGTGTTCGCAGGGCTTTTGGACGGACGGCTAGTTGCGCTGGACAAGGAGACGGGCTTGGTGGAGTGGGTCCAGCAGACCACACCTCCCGGGCAAGACTACAGCATCACCGGCGCTCCGCGAATCGCCGCCGGAAACGTGATCATCGGCAACGGTGGCGCGGAGTACGGCATTCGGGGTTATGTCACGGCTTACGATACCGAGACGGGCGAACAGGCCTGGCGCACATACACCGTCCCTGGCAATCCAGCGGACGGGTTCGAGAGCGAGGCGATGCGGGTGGCCGCGGAGACGTGGTTCGGCGAGTGGTGGGTGGTCGGCGGCGGTGGCTCGGCCTGGGACACGTTCGCCTTCGACCCGGAGGCCAACTTGGTGTACGTGGGCACCGGGAATGGTGCTCCCTGGAACCGCGACATCCGAAGCCCGGGCGGCGGCGACAACCTCTACCTCTCTTCCATCCTCGCCCTCAACGCGGACGATGGTGAGTTGGTTTGGTACTATCAAACGACACCCGGCGACGACTGGGACTATACAGCTACGCAGCCCATGATGTTGTTGGATCTGACGATCGACGGGCGGGAGCGTAACGTCATCGTTCAGGCGCCGAAGAACGGCTTCTTTTTCGTCATCGACCGTCTGACCGGTGAGTTCATATCCGGGGAGGCCTACGCCGACGACGTGACTTGGGCATCCGGAATCGACCAAGCGACCGGACGACCGATCGAGACGCCTGAGGCCCGCTACGGCATGAACCGCCAGGGGGCCTATCTCTCACCCGGTCCGACCGGCGCGCACAACTGGCGCCCCATGTCATGGAATCCGACGACCGGCCTCGTTTACCTTCCAGTCCAGAACACGCAGTCATACTACGAGATGGTCACCGATTTCCGGTATACACTCGGACAGTGGAATACGGGCACGACCATACGGGGAGGTGGCAGCAGAGCTCGACCGGAGCGGCCGGAGTTGACCGGACCCAGGACGCTGCTCTCGGCACGCGATCCTGCGACCAACCGCGAGGTCTGGCGCGCTGCGTCCGAGGAAGGCTTTGGGGCGGGGAACGGCGGCACGATGTCGACCGGTGGTAACCTTGTGTTCCGTGGCTCGGGAAGTCTGCTCATCGCGCATGATGCGACCACCGGCGAGGTGCTTTGGCAAACCGAGGTCGGGGGCGGTACCGCGACACCCATGACCTACGAGCTCGATGGTGTTCAGTACCTGTCCATCGCGGGCGGAAGCACCCGTGAGGGGCCCCGGATGTGGACGTTCCGCCTGGATGGAATGGCGCCACGCCCGGGCGGGAACTAGACACGAAATGACCCCCTGTCTCTGCATCATTCGCGGACCATCGTGATAGCCTGAATCGGACCCTGTTATCGGAGACATCCAGTGAAAAACGACCATCCCGCCGGCCCCCTAGATTTCGACGTCAGCCGGCGCGAAATGCTGAAACAAGCGGGCCTGGTTTCGGTCGGGCTGGCCGTAACCCCGGTGCCCGGGTGGCCCGCAAGCTGGTTCAAGCAGGAAGTCACGGTGGTGCCGTTCACGGATATGGCAAACTATCGAGGGGCGAGCCGGATGGCCCAGGACCTGCGAGAACTCACTTCGTGGTTGACTCCCACGGAAGACTTCTTCTCCATCGGCCATTACGGGACTCCCGAAGTGGACGCTTCGGCGTACCGACTCCAGGTGACGGGCCTCGTCGAGCGACCGATCACCTTGACACTCGACGAGCTCAAGGCGCGACCGAAAGTCGAACCCACCACGGTGTTCGAATGTTCGGGGAATTCCAGGGGGCTGGTCCACGGTATGGTGGGGAACGCCACCTGGGCCGGAGCCGCGCTCATACCACTCCTCGCGGAAGTCAGGCCGACGGCTGATTCGCGGGAGGTCTATTTCTGGGGTGCCGATACCGGAACGGAGGAAATTCGAGGCCAGGAGTACGAACAGAACTTCGCCCGCTCCATGTCCCTGGAGCATGTGAACGAGACCGGCCCGATTCTGGCCTACGAGATGAACGGCGAGCCTCTACCGGCAGCCCATGGTTTCCCGGTGCGCCTCATCGTTCCCGGCTGGTACGGGATCGCCCAGGTCAAATGGCTCGAGCGGATCGAGCTGGGTGTCGATCGACTCATGACACGTTTCATGGCCAAGGACTACGTCACTCTCATGGGGCGGGAGGAAAACGGCCGGACCGAATGGCTGGAGACGTCGGTTACACACCAGCGGGTTAAGTCGGTCATCGCGAGAGTGACTCGTGCCGAGGATCAGTTCACGATCTTCGGGGCGGCCTGGAGCGACGGAACGCCGTTGGACAGGGTCGAGGTCCGCGTTGACGACGGAGCTTGGCGTGCCGCCACCATGGATCGGCCGGACGATCCGCACACGTGGACGTTCTTCACGTTTGAGACGGAGGGACTCACTCCCGGCGAACACACCCTGGTCTCGCGCGCCACCGATGTGGACGGGCGTACGCAACCGGTGGACCTCAGCATGAAACTGACTCGCTGGGAGAACAACGAGTTGTTTGAGCGTACGATCCAGGTATCGTAGCCCCGACCAGATGAAGAGACTAAGACTCGTGGGCGTGTTGGTCCTCCTCATCGTAGCTGGGGCCTGTGTGCAGGATGAGGCCGGATCCGGCGTCGGGTCCATCCTCCGTGTCGACCCGGCTCTCGACGACATCGTTCCCACCAACGCTCGAATCGAGAAGCTGGCCGACGGATTCGTATTCATCGAAGGGCCTGTTTGGATCTGGGATTCGTACGTGCTCATCTTCTCCGACGTGCGCGACAACATCATCTACCAGTGGACCGAGGAGTACGGGGCAAGCCCCTTGATCGCCCCGGTGTTCGAGGGCGACCCCACGGGGCTCCGGTCCGTCAGCCCCAACGGCCTGACGCTCGACTCGAACGGGCAACTCGTTATCGCCGAGCACGGAAATCGCCTCATCTCGCGGCTCGAGGAGGATGGCTCCCGGACGACGTTGGTCGACACCTACCAAGGAAGACGGCTCAACAGTCCGAACGACTTGGTCTACGGTTTGGACGGCTGGCTGTACTTCACCGATCCCCCGTATGGGCTGGAGGGGCTCGAGGAATCGCCGTTACGAGAACTCGACTTCAACGGCATCTACCGGCTGAGTCCTGCCGGTGACCTCCAGTTGCTCAATGCGGACCAGACCCGTCCAAACGGTATCGTGCTCTCGCCCGATGACCTGACGCTCTACGTGTCGAACTCCGACGAGAACCAGATGGTCTGGTACGAATATGACATCGGCGAGCGAGGCCTGTCGGAGCCGCGCATCTTCTACGACGTCAGTGACCAGTTGGGAACGGGGGTTCCCGACGGTATGACGGTCGACCTCGCTGGGAACATCTTCGCGACAGGACCGGGCGGCGTCTGGATTTTCGCGCCTGACGGCACACATCTGGGAACCATCCAACCCGACGAGGTGCCGGCCAACGTGGCCTGGGGTGACGACGGGTACACGCTCTACATGACGGCGCGCACGGGTCTCTATCGAATTCAGCTAACGACGGAAGGGCGGATTCTGTAGGTCGGGAACTACCTCTGGTTCTCCGCCTCCAGACGTTCCTCGTAACGGGCTCCCCTAAGAACGTTGCCGAGGGCGTAGTTCCCTTCGTGGCAAGCATACTCGTATATGAGGCCGTCCAGCGCCCTCATCGGTACCTCGCCTCCCCACTCCCCGGTGTATGCCCCGGGGTCGTCGACCGTGAACTCGTAGTTGATCGTGAACTCGTCCACCCGCGTGAGGCGCTCAGTCACCCTCGTCTCGTCAGAGCCACCAGGGTAGGTCAACGTCCCGTTCAGCTGCTTTGCCGCGAGGTTGGTGGTCTCGATCACGAGTGTATCACCCTCCCAGTGACCCCACGAGTCGCCCATCCAGGGACGCATATGCTCCGGCATCGGCACACGCTCGCCCAGGCGGATGATGCGCACGTCGTGGACCATCTCCGTAAAGATCAGGATATGGTCGGCGGTCTGCACGATCGTGTAGTTGTTGTTGTAGAACCCGTTGGGGAGCATTGGCGGGCCGGCGTTGGACCCGAACGACGTGATACAGCGCAAGGCGAGGTCCATATTCTCAGGATTGTCGTACGGGCCGAATTGGCTATTAAGCTCCCTTCTATCGGCGCGCCGCTGCTGCTCCTCGGGCGTAAAGGCAGGAACACGGCCGTCCGCGGGGTTCGTGACGAGCGAGCTTCGCGGCTCGCCGTTGTAGATGGCAACCCGGTCGCCGCCGTCGATATAGACGTAGTTGTAGGTTCCCGTTCCGACGTCGAGCACGTTTCCGTTGAACCCCGCACCACCTACCGGCGGCGCCCCTCGATCGGGATCACTGGCCGCAGCCGCGTCGTCGATCAGGTCCTGGCGCCGCCCCTCAATCGCCGCGACCTCGTCCGGCGTCAGCACAGGGCCCTGTCCCCTCGGGCGCTGCAACGGTGTGATTGTCTGGTTGGTCCAGTTCCCCTGGAGGTCCGGATGACCATCGGGCGTACGGGGCATCACCCACTGCTGCGCTCCAAGCGTGGGCCCCTCGGCCGCTGCGGACGACGGGGCCACCACCGTGAACACACCCATAAAGCAAAACGCCATGAGTGAAGCAGAATAACGCGCGATCATCGTATCCTCCTCTGAGCCAGCCAAGTTCGTGGACCTAGTTCTGGTTCTCCTCCTCCAAACGCTCCTGATAACGCGCACCGCTCAGTATGGCCCCCAGGGCGTAGTTCCCCTCGTGGCAGGCGTACTCGTATATGAGGCCTTCCAGCGCCTTCATCGGCACCTCACCTCCCCACTCGGCCGTGTAGGTCTCTGGGTCGATGATCGTGAACTCGTAGTTGATGGTGCTCTGGTCCACCCGGGTGAGGCGTTCGATCACTTTCAGATTGTCCGAGGGGTTCCCGTTGAACCGCTGAAGGGGGTGGAGGTTGGTGGTTTCGATCACGAGCGTATCATCCTCCCAATGACCCCACGAGTCGCCCATCCACGGACGGACCTGCTCCGGCAGAGGCACGCGCTCGCCCATGCGGATGATACGCACGTCGTGGACCATCTCCGTCATGATCATGATGTGGTCCGCGGTCTGTACGATCGTGTAGTTGTTGTTGTAGAAGTAGTTCGGGAGCATCGGCGGGCCGGCGTTGGACCCGAAGGACATCAGGCAACGGTCTGAGAGCGGTCGATTCTCCGGATTGTCGTACGCGCCGAATTGGCGATTGAACTCACTGCGCTCGGAGCGCCTCTGCCGCGCCTCAGGCGTCAGCGAAGGGATGCGGCCGTCAGCGGGGTTCGTAACGAGCGAGCTTCGCGATTCGCCGTTGTAGATGGCAACCCGGTCACCCCCATCGATATAGACGTAATTGTAGCCTCCCGTTCCACCGGAGGCCGCGTCAAAGGCAAAGTCTCCTGTGCGCACGCCGCCCACTGCCGGCGCCTCGCGATTGGGATCGCTAGTGGCCGAGAGCACCTCTATGAACTCCTCGCGCCGCCCCTCGATCTCCGCCACCTGGTCCGGCGTCAGTACCGGGCCCCGTCCTCGTGGGCGCCCAAGGGGGGTGATCGTCGCGTTGCTCCAGTTCCCCTGGAGATCTGGATGACCATCTGATGTGCGAGGCATCACCCACTGCTGTTGGTCAGGCGTGAGCTCAACGGCCGCCGCAGACAACGGGGCCACTCCTACGGAGGCACCTGCCAAACCAAGCACCAAAAACGAAGCAGAATAACGCGCGATCATGTTACCTCCTCTGGATCCTTCAGCTTTATTCCGAATCCTTTGAATCGGCCAGTATTACTTGGGCGGACTCTACCTCTGGTTCTCCGCCTCCATACGTTCCTGATAACGAGCGCCGCGCAGAATGTTACCGAGCGCGTAGTTCCCCTCGGCGCAGGCGTACTCGTAGATGAGGCCCTCCAGCGCCTTCATCGGTACCTCGCCCCCCCACTCGGCCGTGTACGTCCCGGGGTCGACGACCGTGAATTCGTAGTTGATCGTGTTCTCGTCTGCCCGGGTGAAGCGCTCTATGACCCTCATCCCCTCGGAGCCGCCGGGGTAAATATAGCCGTGTTTGTTCAGCTGCGCCGTTGGAAGGTTGGTGGTCTCGACCACGAGCACATCACCTTCCCAGCGGCCCCACGAGTCGCCCATCCAGGGACGGATATGCTCCGGCAATGGCTCTCGCTCACCCATTCGTATGATACGCACGTCGTGGACCTGTTCGGTCATGATCATGATATGGTCAGGGGTCTGCACGATCGTGTAATTGTTGTTGTAGAAGTAGTTCGGGAGCATCGGCGGGCCGGCGTTGGAGCCGTACGACATGATGCAGCGCTCAGCGAGCCCCCGATTCTCCGGATTGTCGAACTCGCCGAATTGGCGATTGAACTCCCTGCGTTCAGCGACCCGTTGCTCAGCCTCTGATGTCAGCGAAGGAATGCGGCCGTCTGCGGGGTTCATGACGAGCGAACTTCTCGGCTCACCGTTGTAGATGGCAATGTGGTCGCCCCCGTCGATGTAGACGTAGTTGTAACCCCCCACACCACCCCCGGCCTCTGGCGCTTCGCGATCGGGATCGCTGGCCGCCGAGGTTGCGTCGATGAGTCCCTGGCGCCGCCCCTCCATCGTCGCCACCTCTTCCCACGTCAGTACAGGGTCGGACCCATCCGGACGCTGAATCGGGGTGAGTGTCGCGTTGCTCCAGTTCCCCTGGAGGTCCGGACGACCATCGGGCGTCCGGGGCATCACCCATTGCTGCTGATCAGGGTTGAACTCAACGGCCGCCGCAGACGATGGGGCCACCGCCACGGATACGCCCGCGAGGCCAAACACCAACAACCAAGCAGAATGACGCGCGATCATGTTCCCTCCTCTGAATCGGCCAGCATTACTTGGACGGACTCTACCTCTGGTTCTCCGCCTCCCTACGTTCCTGATAACGAGCGCCGCTGAGAATGTTTTCGAGCGCGTAGTTCCCCTCGGCGCAGGCGTACTCGTAGATGAGGTCGTTCAGCGCCTTCATCGGTACCTCACCGCCCCACTCAGCCGTGTAAGTCCCCGGGTCGATGACCGTGAACTCGTAGTTGATCGTGCTCTCGTCCGCCCGGGAGAAGCGTTCGACGACCTTCATCTGCTCGGAGCCACCCGGATAGATATACCCGTGTTTGTTCAACTGCGCCGTCGGAAGATTGGTGGTCTCGACGACGAGCACATCACCCTCCCAGTGGCCCCACGAATCGCCCATCCACGGGCGGATGTGCTCCGGCATCGGCACGCGCTCGCCCAGGCGGATGATACGCGTGTCGTGCACCATCTCCGTCATGATCATGATGTGATCAGGGGTCTGCACAATCGTGTAGTTGTTGTTGTAGAAGTAGTTCGGCAACATCGGCGGGCCGGCGTTCGAGCCGTACGACATGATGCAGCGCTCGGGGAGTCCCCGATTCTCCGGATTGTCGAACTCGCCGAATTGGCTGTTGAACGCCCTGCGTTCAGCGGCCCGTTGCATGGCCTCTTGTGTCAGGGGTGGAATGCGTCCGTTCTCGGGGTTCGTAATGAGCGAGCTGCGCGGCTGACCGTTGTAGACAGCAACCCGAGTGCCCCCATCGATATAGACGGAGTTGTAGCCCCCTGTTCCGCCGGAGGCCCCGTCGGCCAGCGGGTTTCCTGTCCAGATGCCACCTGTCGGAGGCGCTTCGCGATCGGGATCACTGGCCGCGGAGCCCGCCTCGGCGCCTCGCGCAGCCCCCCCCTCCATCATTGCCACCTGCTGCGGCGTCAATATGGGGCCCAGGCCCGGCGCGCGCTGAATCTGTGTGAGCGTCGCGTTGCTCCAGTTCCCCTGGAGGTCCGGACGACCATCGGGTGTACGGGGCATCACCCATTGCTGCGTATCAAACGTGGGTGCCTCGGCCACCGCGGACGATGGAGCCACTCCTAGGGATGCGCTTGCGAAGCACAGCACCAAAAGCGAAGCAGAAAATCGGGTCGTCATCGTACCTCCTCTGAGCCGGCGAACATTACTCTGAATAATGTCATCCTCGACTTGATCCGGCCAGACGACGCCCCTCATCAGCAAGCGGAGAAGGCGGGCCGTGAGAGGAACCGGATAGCCTGACGCCAACAGCGGGACACCGGTGACTCCCGGAGCCATCTCTGAACGGGACTCGCGTGTTTGATTGCCACCCCGTACTCTCAGAAAGTTCGTCCTGCTAAGCTGAGCCTGCTCTTTTGTCTTGCTCCGCGACCCCGACTTTCCGAGGGATGGAAATGATCCGTAAAGCAACGATTACCTTCGCTCTGCTCAGCCTGTTCGCGGCGCCCGCAGCCACGCAGGACTTCCCGCTCGCCAGTCCCGAGGAGGTCGGACTTTCCTCCGAGCGCCTCCAGCGAATCGACGATGTCTTCGGTAGCTACGCCGAAGAAGGTCGCACGGGGGGTGTGGTCGGGATGGTGCTGAGACACGGAAAGCTCGCGTACACAGGGGCTTGGGGAATGAGGGACGTGGCGGCGGGTGACCCCGCCGAGGTGGACGACATCTATCGCATCTTCTCCATGACGAAGCCGATTACCAGCGTGGCGGTGATGATGCTCTATGAAGAGGGGCGCTTCTTCCTCACCGATCCCGTCGGTCAGTACCTACCCGAGCTCGCCAACCTCCCGGTAGCCCTGCTCTCCGAAGCGACTTCCCCGGATGACATTCCGACGGAGCGGGCACGCCGTCAGATGACGATCCAGGACCTGCTGCGCCATACGTCCGGTCTGACCTACGGGAGCTTCTCCAACTCCGTCGTCGACCAGCTCTACGGTCGCAACAGAGTCGGGGGTCAGCCGACCCTCGCGGACATGGTGACCGAAATGGGCAAGATCCCGCTGATGTACCAGCCTGGAACGGCCTGGCACTACAGCCTTTCCACCGACGTGCTCGGCCGGCTCGTGGAGGTCGTCTCGGGGCAGTCGTTCGACGAGTTCCTGCGAGAGAGGATTTTCGAACCCCTCGGTATGGACGATACAGGTTTCTATGTGCCAGGCTCCAAGCTCGATCGTTTCGCCCGCAGCTATGGGCACCGCGGAGCCGAGCGGACACTCACACTCGGCGACACGATGCGCTTCACGCGGCCCCCCACGAACCTCTCCGGAGGAGGCGGACTGGTCTCCACCGCACACGACTATTCCAGATTCGCCCAGATGTTGCTGAACGGCGGAGAACTCGACGGAGCTCAGATCCTCAGTCGGAAGACGATCGAGTTGATGACCATGGATCACCTGCCGGAGGGGGTTCCGACCGAGTTCCTGTCACCCGGATGGGGCTTCGGGCTCGGCTTCACCGTCAAGAACGAGGCGGGAACGGACGGAATGCCCGGATCCGTGGGGAATTTCTACTGGTTCGGCGTGCAGGGGACTTCGTTCTGGGTCGATCCCGAGGAAGACCTCATCGGCATCTTCATGATTCAGATTCGTCCGAATCGTGACGTCACGTTCAGACAGCAGTTCAAGAGGCTCGTATATCAGGCGGTGATCGAGTAGGTCTCCTCCCAAGCCTCCTAGTTGTAAAGGTACGAAGCGACCAGCGTGAACTGACGAGGCCACCCCAGATTCACGTTGGCGGTGCCCCCGGAGCTAAAGTACCGTTCGTCGAGCAGGTTGTGGCCGGACAGCGTAAACCGCACAGGCCCCGGCGACCAGTATGCGCTGGCATCAAGCAATGGGTACCCATCCAGAAGAAGGATGTTGTCCTGGTCGGCGAAGCGGTCACCGACGTACTTGAAGCGCAGCGTGAATCCTACGTTGTCGACCGGCTCGTAGCTGCCACCCACATTATAGATCCTGTCCGGAACGGCAGGCAGCCGGTTGCCGGTCAGGTCAATGGTTTTCGTGCTGGATTTCTGCTCAACGAAGTCGCCGAAGCGGTTGTGATAGACAGCCACATTGCCCTGGAAGCTGAGGTTCGGCATGGGCGCCCAGGCCGCCGTCAGCTCTAGCCCCTCGAAATCCTGCTTTCCGGCGTTGCTGTCTATGAAGAGCGGCCCGTCCTGCCTGCTTATCACCACTCCGTCCCGTTCCATGTTGAAGTAGGTTGCTTGCACGCTGCCCCGACCGTCCAGGAACGAGCCCTTCAGGCCTACTTCGAAATTGGTGATGTCCTCCGGATCCAGATTCGCGTCTTGCCCCGGGGGGTTGAGTGACGAGGGATGTCTCGGAGGCTTGAATGCCTCGGAGTAGGCCGCGTAGAGGTTGAGGTTGACCTGGCCCGACCCCGTCTCGACCCCGTCTACGAGCCTGAACAGGGCGCTGAACTTCGGGCTGAACGCATCGAAGGTCTCTTCGCTCTTCTGACCCGCTTTTAACTCATCCACGTTCTCGAGGTCGAGTCGATCAAAGCGACCGGCAGCGGTCAGCTGAAGTCGACGGACCGGTGTGATCTGGTATTGGAAGTAGGCGGCGTAAGTCTGAAGGCGATACCTGACTCTTGCCCACTCGTGAAACTCCCAATCGGACCGTGACGGCAGCTCGAGGTCAAGGTAGTTGATGTTGAACGCTCCGAACGGGTCCATGGGGTCCAAGGTGATGAAATCAGTGGCCTTGTCGCCCTCATTCGACTCGTAGGAAACCCCGACAAGCAGCTCGTCGTCGACGTTCCCGAAGGTCGGCAGGTATGAGAAGCGGACCTCATCATAGAAAATATTCTCGTCGGTCAGGAGCTGGAACGGGTACATCTCAATCGTTTGGGAAACCGTGTCGGTGCCCCCGAGGAAGTCGCCCGATTCTATGAAGTTGTACTGGATGTCCCGATAGGAGAAAGTGTTCGAAAGAGAGATATTGCTCCCGAAATCTCGGCTGTAGAACGCTGTCAGCCGCAGCTCCTCTTGATGGTAGTTGGCGGTCGACAAGTTGAAGTTGGTGAACACGTCGAATCTTGGATCGAACTCGTGGAGCATCACACCATTTTCGGCATCCACTACCGGTACGTTGGTGGGCAGAGAATTGTCCGACGTGACATTGTTGACCGAAATCCACGCTTCCGACCTGTCGTCCGGCGCGACCTCAAATTTGGCGAAGACCGCAGTCTCACTCACGTCATAGTCGGAGCTTCCGGTGTAGAACCCTTTGTTCCCACCCGATGTCCAGGAGACGAAGTAGCCGGCATTATCCGCCAGTGGCCCGGACGCGCTGGCCACGCCCCGAAGATGGTTGAACTCTCCGACCTGGAATTCGGCGGCGACTCTGGGCTGAGCGGTGGGCTTACCGGTGATGATGTTAATCGCCCCACCGATGGCGGTCCGGCCATAGAGCGCTGAGTTGGGGCCGTTGACGACCTCTACGCTACTGGAATAATCGATCGGGAGATTGATCACCCGGGCGCTGTTCCTCGAATCGGTCTGCGGTACGCCGTCGATGAGTAGTAAGGTGGTCTCGAACTCGTTCCCCTGTCGTGGCATCCCCCGGAGCTCGATCGACTCGAATGCGTTGGCCTGGGCGGTGTGCATGAGGCCGGGCGCGTTCTCGATGGCATCGACGAGCTCGACATCACCCCGCTCTACGATGTCCTGGCGATCGACCACGGTGACCACCGCCGGTACTTCGAGTGAGTTCTGGGCAATCTTCGTCGCGGTCACGATGAGTCGCTCCACCTTCAGGGGCTCGCTCTCCAAGGTGATCGTGACACGCGTCGCCGAGTCGCCGGCAACCGTCAGCGGGGCCGTATTAAAGGTCCGATATCCCAAAGCCGTTATCTGAAGCTCGCGAGTTCCCAGGGCCACGTTCTCGATCCTGAACCGTCCACTTTGGTTCGTAGTCACCGTATTGTCGGTCCCGGCGACCCGCACGAGGGCTTGGGCGATCGGCTGCAGAGATCCTTGCTCAGAGACCGTACCGCTGACGACCGCTTGCTGCAGCGGGCGTGCGGTGAGCCCAACGGGCGTACCAACGGCGAGCAGGATCAGCGTGAGAAACACACGCTCGACGGACACGGACGCGAAGTCATGTAGGTCTATAACCATGGAGCTTTCCTGATTACTCAGAGGTGATTTACCCGCGAGGTGTGGAGGGCCACCTCGTGAGTTCAAATTGCCCCCTCACTAAAAGGAGGCCCCTGTAGTCTACTTCGAAGAAAACGTGGACGCTGGGAGGGTTACTGTCAAACTCAGCACTGAGGGGAAATCCTCGCGTCAGTTCCTTGCCCTGGCGACACGCACGGCTCACTGTGGCACGCACAGCCTGGCCGCAACGACCAGGTAGCAAAGGGAGGGAAGACGGATCGAATGATGGCTCAGTTCCGAAAATGGTTGATCCTGTCACATCGGTACCTGGGCATCGGCCTGGGCCTACTGTTCGTGGTTTGGTTCGCCTCCGGAATCGGCATGATCTACGCGCGGGGGATGCCGAGCCTGACGGATGAACTGCGCCTCGAACGGATGGCGCCGTTGGATCTCGAATCCGTCCAGATGCCGCCGTTGGAGGCCGCCGAGCGGGCGGACCTTGGTGGATCCCTGGGCAGAGTCACGCTCCTCATGGTGATGGATCGGCCGGCGTACCGACTGGGTGGCAGAGGCACGTCGATGGTCTTCGCCGACACGGGAGAGTTGATGCCCGAGGTGGATCCCGCCGCGGCACGCGAGGTAGCGAGTCGATTCATGGACCTTCCCTCGGAGCGGGTCAGTTACCTGGAGCTTCTGACGCAGTCCGACCAGTGGACTCTCGAACAGCGCAGCCAACTCCCGTTTCACAAGCTGAGCATCGACGACGGACGAGGTACTCAACTCTACGTGTCGCCGGAATCGGGAGAGGTCACGCTGCTGACCACACGCGCCAGCCGGGCTCTCGCCTGGGTCTCGGCGATCCCTCACTGGCTCTACTTCACTCCGCTGCGGGACACGCCGAACCTCTGGACACAAACCGTGCTGTGGACCGCGGGTCTCGGCTGCGTTCTCGCGATCCTAGGAATCACCCTTGGAATCGTTCAGTTCAAGTTCTCCCGCCCCTTCAAGTGGTCACAAATCCGCTCCTACCTCCCTTATACAGGCTGGATGCGGTGGCATTACATCACGGGCTTGGTGTTTGGTGTCTTCGCCCTGACGTGGGTATTCAGCGGTCTGCTGTCGATGGAGCCGTTCGGATGGGCGTCCGGGCAAGGGCTGGGAACGGGCGAACTTCGGCAAGCGCTTGTCGGTGGACCACTCGACGCGTCCAGCTTTGCGCAGATCGACAGCGAGGACTGGGAGACCCTCCTACCGGGCCGGAGCATCAAGGAGATCACCTACACACGCATCTTGGGAGAGCAGTACTTCACGGTCCGCAGTACTGCGGCCGAACCCGGTGGGACCGCTGGTGACCAAATCGCTGGAAACGATACCGCGCGGCCAGGGGACGCTAGCCGAACGCTGGTCTCTGCCGAAACCCTCGAGGTCCGAACAGAACCGTTCACGGTGGCCGCCTTGATGGATCGAGTGCGCGAGACCTATCCGGACGTTCCGATTGTCGAAGTCGACCTCCTAGAGGAGTACGACTCCTACCACTACTCACGAGACCGGCTGGCCCCGTTGCCGATCCTGCGCCTCAAATTCGACGACCCCACCCAGACATGGCTCTACATCGATCCTGGATCAGGACAGTTGTCGACGAGCGTCCACCGCCTCGACCGGGTCGAGCGTTGGATCTACCATGGTTTTCACAGCCTGGACTTCGGATTCTGGTACTACAACCGCCCCATCTGGGACATTGCTGTCATAGTGCTCAGCCTCGGTGGGCTGGCTACCTGCACCATCGGCTTGTACGTCGGGATACGAAGACTGTGGCGTAACAGGAAGTCGGCTTCCAGAACCGCCCAGACGTCTTCCTAGCCTACCGCCTAGCCAGCCCCACACCATCACGACGACGATCGCCATCAGCGCGAGGTTGAGCAAAAATTCGGCGCCGATCCCTGGGATGTTACCCGTGAAAGCACCGCCTACGACGGCAAGGACGAACGTGACTGCGGCGAGGAAGGCCAACGCTATACGATGCAGCCATCCTCGACCCGTCGTCAGCCGTTATCGTTGCGCAGCCACCAGCGCCCTGGGCATCCTTCCATCGCGCATGGCGGAGTGATAAAGAATCGACGCCATCACGACCGCTGCCTGTTTGAGGTCTTCCTCCTGGACACGCTCGAAGGTGTCCATGTTCGTGTGATGCGTCCTCACGTCGTATCCGGTGAAGTCGTGGATCGACTGAAAGCCCGGTAGTCCAGCCCCGATGAACGAGAGGTGATCCGTGCTCCCGACCCCAGCCATCGTGGAAATGTTCGCACCCAGGTCGTTGAACGGCTCGAGGTAATCCTCCATGATCTCCCTCGCCGCCTCGTTGCCCTCCATGAAGAACCCGTAGATCGGAGCGAAGCCGTTGTCGAGGTTGTAGTAGACAGAGAACTTCTCGTGTGCCACCACGTTCTCGGCACCCTCGAAGTGGCGCCGCACATACTCCCTGGACCCCAGCAGGCCCTGCTCCTCACCCCCCCAAAGAGCCACCCGGATCGTGCGCCGGGGTTGGACGTCGAGCGCTTTCAGAATCCTGAGAGCCTCGGTCACGATCGAGGAGCCGTCCGCGTTGTCCGTCGCGCCGGTACCGGTATGCCATGAGTCGAGGTGCGCCCCCACCATAACAACCTCGTCGCCGATCTCCGGGTCCACGCCCGGGATCTCGGCAATGATGTTGTAGGCGTCGGTATTGTCCTCGTAATACCTCCCCGCCACCTCCACCGCCAACGTCACCGGTACCTCCTGCTCGAGCAGCCTCGCCACCAGATTGTAGTGCTCCGCCGCCAGGACGACCGATGGGACGGCACCTTCGCCTTGATCTCGTCCTGTTACGAAGAGCGTTCCGTGCTCACCGCGAGTCGGAGCAAGTTGGACTCCCACCCCTCCACCAACCATCAAGTCGCCCAAGGCGCGCGAGGCCTCCTGCCGCCGGCTCCGCTCCGCCTGCTGGGCAGCGGCGGGCGGCGTGGAGGGACTCCGTGTGAGGGAGCGGGACGGTGTGAACCGATCTTCGAACTGCGGCTGGGGACGATCTTCGCGGAAGAAGTTCGTCTCGATGGGCCGGGTGAGGACGATGGCGCCTTCGAGACCGCCCTGGAGTGACCGTAGCTCCGCCGCCGACTTTCCACCCAGCATGATCGGCTCGGACACCAGCCGACCCGGGGTCGATGCCGACCATCCCACGGGAAACCCGATCATCGGCAAGTACCGGGGCTCAAGCATCTCGACCGAGAATCTCTCGAGACTCCATCCCCGGCCGAACTCCCACGCCTCGACGTGGACGTCCTCGAATTCCCACTCGATCATCTTATCACGCATGAACTCGACCGACTCGTAGTATCCCGGGGAATTGGTCAGCCGAGGGCCGATCACGTTGGTGAGGTGGTTAAAGAGCTCCAGGACGTGGGAGTTGTCGAAGCCCTCAGCTCGAATGCGAGCCACCATGTCTTGGTCGATCTGTTCTTGGGCGGCCAGTGGAAGGGTGCCCACCGAGAGAGTCGCTCCAAGAGCGATCAGGAATGACAGGGCTAGGGCACGCGTCATGGGAGGCCTTCCTTGGTCAATGGTCGGGACGCCGGGTCATATCGAGCGTTTCTTGGTCGTGCAGGATAAGCCGACCGACCGGGATGGCGCGAGGGGTCGCGGTGTCGGGGACGTCAGTCAAGGAAGACAAAGCTTGGCAGAGACAACAGGGACCCTATGGGCCGTCGTCCCTCAGGATCCCCATCCCGGCGTCCCCTACGTGAGTGGCGACCACGTAGTCATCGCCCAGCAGGGCGACGTCTGAATACTGTGTGTGATCCACGAACCTCCCTGCTTAGATTTGACCGGGCGGTCGAACCATCTCATTTATCGCGCCCAGATCGAGGCCGCTCTAGGCAACCAGGACCGGGCGATGGAACTGTTGCGCCAACACGGATCTGAGCCCGGTCTTCAGAGCATGCACGGACTGGCATTGCATTACGGGGTTGGCTCGCTGCGGAACTACCCTCCATTTCAGGAATTCATCAAGACTTCAGGTTAGCCGGCCTACACAACGGCCGCGCTGGCCTCTACTCTACCTCCCCCGGCCGTCGCGCGCCAAACTAACGAACTACCGCCGGTTGGACTCCTCCGCCGCCTCCATCCGCTCCTGATACCGCTCCCCACTCAGGATGTTGGACAGCGCATAATTTCCCTCGTGACAAGCGTATTCGTACACCCTGTCGTTCAACGCCCTGAACGGAATCTCCCCCCCCCACGCGCTGCTGTAGGTCGTGGGGTCGTCGACCGTGAACTCATACAGGATTCCGCCTTCCACCCGCGTAAGACGCTCGTTCACCACCAGATGCTCCGTTGGGGGGATCCCCCGGAACGTCTGCTGGGGGTTGATGTTGGTGGTTTCGATGACGAGCGCGTCGCCCTCCCATCGAGCCCGGGAGTCGCCCATCCACGGACGTACGTGTGCCGGAAGCCGCGGGCTGTCACCAATCTCAATGACACGAGCGTCATGGACCATCTCCGACATGATCAGGATGTGGTCGGCGGTCTGCACGAAGATGTAGTTGTTGTTGTAGAACGTGTTGGGGATCATCGGTGGACCAGCGCTTGACCCGAACGACATGATGCACCGTTCTCCGAGCGGTCGGAGCTCCGGATGGTCGTACTGCGCGAATTGGCCCCTGAGCGCTCTGCGCTCCGCCATCCGCTGTTGCCCCTCCGCCGTCAGGTCCGGCCTCCGGCCGTCCGCCGGAACCGTGATCAGCGAACTCCTGTACTCGCCGTTGACGATGGCGATGTTGTTGCCGCGATCGATATAGACGTTGTTGTAGCCCCCTACACTTCCCCCGGCCCGTGGGGCTCCACGATTGGGATCACTGGGCTGAGCACGGCTCACGACCCGGGCCACCTCCCTATCCTGTCGTTCCTGGACCTCCTCCCGACTGAGAACCGGACTGTCCTGGTCCTCCGGGCGCTCGAATGGTGTGATCGTCACGTTGGTCCAAGTCCCTTGAAAATCCGGATGACCGTCCGGAGTCCGCGGCATGACCCAATCCCCCGCGTCCGCTTGGGACTGCTGCCCGGCCGCAGAGGCCACCGGCCCCACGGCTGCGGTGATGAGGAAAAGCACCATAAGTAGGCTGGAATAACGCGCGATCATGTGACCTCCTGAGCTGAGCAACTTTGGGTTCCTTAACCTATCGTGGCTGTGGGGCGGGCTCCACGCCTTCACGCGCCATGACCTCGCGGATCGCAGCAGCCGTCGGAGCAGATTTGAGGATGTTCATCCCCACGTGGATGCCGCCCTCTACGATGTCGAGCGGCGTCCAGCCTTGCCTGTTCTGCTGGTTCCACACGTCGATATCGGCCCCCGCTTCATAGACGAGCTCAACCACGGCGGGAAAATGCTTGTAAGCGGCACCGTGCATGACAGTCTCCCCGTTGTCGTCGACGGCGTTGAGGTCACCACCGAGCTCGATCGCGAGTGCGACCGCTTCCAGCACTTCGGGCTCGGTCCCTGGATCCTCACCGGGTGACGCGGTACCCAGACCGGCCGCGACCATCAGCGGGGTCGAGTTGGTGGTGTTGGTGAGCAGCGGATCGGCGCCCAACTCGACCAGCAGACGCATGTACTCCGCGTCGGCCGTCCTGGCAGCGAGGAGAAACGGCGTACCTCCAATAGAGTTTAGACGCGTGATACCAGCGGGCGGACGCTCCGTCACCCGGGCGTTCACGTCGGCGCCATCAACTATGAGTCTTCTGGCGAAGTCGAGACTGTTCATATCACCCGACCCGGCCGGGGAGGGGTTGTTGCTTCCGGCGATCCCAGCCTTACGGACCCAGGTCAACTGATGCAGGGCCGTCCATCCGCGAGGGGCGGAGTTCGCATCGGCTCCTCGATCGAGGAGCAGCGCGGCCAACTCGTAGTGTGCGTTCGCCGCCGCAATCAGGAAGATGTTGATGCCGGTCGGCGCGGCCTCCGCGCTGGTGCCGGCATCGTCCTGCCGCCCCCGTTGCAACGGCAACCCCTCGTCCACAGCTCCGCCGGCGTCCAGTAGCGCCTCCACCACGTCGATGTGGCCCTCTCGGGCAGCGAACAAGAGCGCAGAGTAGCCGCCGAGCGACCGGGCGCGCAGGTCGGCGTCGTGCTCGAGCAGCGTCGGGATGATGCCGGCATGCCCCTCGGCAGCAGCCCACATCAACGCGGTCTGACCGCGCCACTGCTCGACGGCATTGACGTCCGCCCCATGATCGAGCAGCACCTCGACCGCCTCCAGCTTCCCGGTGCGGACCGCCGTCATCAACGCCGTCTCGCCCTCACCCTGCACGGTGTTCGGATCCGCCCCGGCCACCAGCAGCAACTCGATGAGAGCAGCGTTTCCACCGACGGCGGCGACCGAAAGCGCTTCGACACCGTAGCGATTGGCGATGGTCGCGTCAGCGCCCGCCCGTACGAGGAGTTGGGCGATCGTCAAGTCGCTGCTGTACGCAGCCCAATGAAGCGGCGTGGTACCGTCCGCTTCACTGGCGTTCACATCAGCGCCGTCCGCAATGAGCGCGCGTACGGCCTGCTGGTCCCCCGCCTTCACGGCGTCCAGCAACTGCGTGTCGGCTCGTGCGTCGGCCTGCGTGGATACCTGCACGGATGCCGGCACGGACACCTGCGCGGCCAGAGGAACAGCCAGGACGAGATGCCCAGAGACGAGCAACAGTGCGAGCAAGCGCCCCGCCAGACGTGCCGTCGGACGCATGAGCGGACGTGTCATCGAACACGTCACCGCACTCGTCATCGGACGTCTCACCAATCCCGTTTCTATCAGAGGGACAGAGGCTCTAGCACCCCGCCGGCCCGTCCCGTGCTGTCGACGAAGCTGTCCAGCTCGACGCCCATGTGATCCATGAACGAGAGATGCATGTTCGCCAGCGGCGTGTGCTCGTCGAACTTGACGTGGCGCCCGTCGTTGAGTGAGCCGAGGCCGCCTCTCGCCACGACGATCGGCAAGTTCGTGTGGTTGTGGACGTCGGGGTTCCCCATGCCGCTACCCAGTACGTAGGTGGTATGGTCGAGCAGCGACCCGTCCCCGTCCTCCGTGGTCCGAAGCTTCTCGAGCAGATACCCGAAGAGCGACACGTGATACTCGTTGATCTTGGCTAGCTTCTCGAGCTTCACGGGATCGTTTACGTGGTGCGAAATCGGGTGATGCGGCTCGGGCACGCCGAGGTGTGGATAGGTCCTGGTGCTCCCCTCTCGCGCCATCTGGAACGTGATGACACGGGTCAGGTCGGCTTGCAATGCGAGCACCTGCAGGTCGAACATCAGCTTGACGTGGTCTTCCCACTCCTCGGGCACGCTGGTCGGACGCTCGAGCGCCACCAGTGGTGACCCGTCGGCCTGCTTCTCCGCCTGCTGGATGCGGCGCTCGACCTCTCTGACCGTCGTGAGATACTCGTCAACCCTCGTGCGGTCGCCCGGGCCGACGTTGCGCCGAAGTCGCGCCATGTCTCCCAGCACCCAGTCGAGGATGCTGGAGTTCTGTCGCATTTCCACCAGGCGCTGCTCAGGCGTACCGCCCTCGCCAAATAGGCGTTCAAAGACCCGTCGCGGATCAGCCTCCATTGGAAGTGGTGTCGTGGGTGACGACCACGAGAGACTGTTCATATAGACGCACGCAAAACCGTTGTCACAATTGCCGACTTGAGCGATCAAGTCCGTTCCGAGTTCAAGCGACGGGAGGGGTGTGTCGTTGCCGATCTGCTGCGCTACGATCTGGTCGACGGTCGTGCCCAACTCGTAGTCGCTCCCCTCGGTGCGTTTCGCTTGAGCGCAGCTCAGGAACGCCGAGCCCGCCGTGGCGTGGTTTCCGCCCGTGACAGCGGCATTGTCGACTTCGAGATTGGTCACCACGCTCAAGTGGTCGAGATACGGCGTGAGCGACGACAACGACGGTGACAACTCGGTGAGACGGCCTTCGATCTTCGGGGTCCAGGGCTCCGGGTTCATCCCCATCGGAATGTAGACGTAGCCCAGGCGCCGGATCGGGTCGGCGACCGCGGCCGCCTGCGCCGACCAAGCCGGCACCATGGAGTCCAGCAGGGGCAGCCCAACGGCGGCGCCCATACCACGCAGGAACGTCCGCCGTGGCATGGCCTTCTGGGTGAGGATCATTGCGACCTCCGCATCTGGAATGGGGGACTCTCCACAATAGCGAGGATGAGCGAAGAGAACGAGTAGTCGTCACTGGCGGCCGTCCGGACAATCTCCCGGACCGCCGGAGCATCATGATAGTCAACGCCGCGGCCCAACCCGTAGGTGAGCAGCTTTTCGGTCATTCTTCCTACGAATACGTCCGGGCGAGCGAGCACCGCCCGGCGGAGTCCGGCGACACCTTCGAAGGTCACACCACCGGGCAGACTACCGGAAGCATCGATCGGCGTCCCATCTTCGCTGCGATCCCGCCAGCGGCCGATGGCGTCGAAGTTCTCCATCGAGAGACCGGCCGGATCCATGAGCTCGTGGCAGACGGCGCACGCCGGATTGACCCGGTGCTGAATCATGCGCTCCCGCATCGAACGCGGCGCTTGCCCCGGAGGGGGCTCCTCAAGTTCTGGAACATTGGGCGGTGGGTCCCCTGGAGGCATACCCAGAAGGTTGTCGAGAATCCACTTGCCCCGTAGTACCGGCGAGGTGCGCGTCGCATAAGACGTGACGGTCAGAACGCTGCCGTGGCCGAGCAGGCCGGCGCGCGGGCTGTCTTCACCCAGCTCCACCCGCTGGAAACGATCGCCGTACACGTTGGGCACGCCGTAGTGCTTGGCGAGCCGCTCGTTGAGGAACGTGTAATCCGCGTCGATCAGCGTGAGGACGCTACGGTCCTCTCGATGGATGCTCTCGAACAGCAGTTCGGTCTCCCGCCTGAAGCCCTGTCGCAGGTTGTCGTCGAAGTCGGGGAACAGCCGCAGATTCGGTGTCGAAGCGTCGAGGTTACGCAGATGGAGCCACTGACCGGCGAAGTTAGTCGTCAGCGCCCCCGCGCGTGGATCGGCCAGCAGACGCTGCACCTGGGCGGCGAGCACCACCGGATCGCTGAGTCCTCCACCAGCCGCCACGTCGAGGAGGTCTTCATCTGGAATGCTGCTCCACAAGAAGAACGACAGCCGGGACGCGAGCTCGAAATCGTTGATGTCATAGGCCGTACGAGCCGAGAGACCGTCCGGATCGCGCTCGATACGGAACAGGAACTCGGTGCTGGTCAGGAGCGCACGTAGCGCCATCTCGATGCCGGCCTCGAATCCTGATTCGGCCCGAGCGTCGGCGTAGAAGTCGAGGAGCACCTCGAGGTCCTCGTCCGTCACAGGCCGCCGGTAGGCGCGCTGCGCCAGGGTCGAGATGATCTGATGCGCGCAGCCGGGTTCGTCCGCCTGGGTCGCCGGACGGCACGTGAACACGCGATCCCGACTGGGCGTCTCGCCCGGTCCCATCTGCTCGAAAGGCCCGGCGATGGCGACCGAATACACGGCGGGCTGTTGGCGAGGATGCCGGTCCATGTTGAACTGTGCCTGGTAGGGCTGCCGCGTCGACTCGATCAGCGCCGCGCTCCTCCGGAGGAACGTGACAGACACGTCGTGCGGACCCGATGCAACCGGAAGCGCGACCTCCAGCCCCTTGTCGACGTCCTCGTCCGAATAGTATCCGCCCAGCCGATTCCGGTTCGGGACGATCGGGAAGAGCTGCAGCCGCTCGCCATCGAGCAGGATCTCCATCTCGTGTCGATCGGTCAGCCCCTCGACGTTCTCGTTGCGGTTCCGAGCCAGGCGCACTTTGATCGTGTAGACGCCGTCCGTCGGGAATGTGTGACTGAAGGTGGTGCCACCACGCGTGCCAAAGGGGAGGCCGTCGAAGTGTCCCTCCTGCGTAAGATCCGCGGAAAGCACGACCACCTCGCTTCCCGGGGCCGGGACCGCACTGCCAACGGCCAGCCGGCTGATCTTTTGCGCGGCCGACAGGTACCGTTCCATCAGGGTTGGCGACAACCCGGCCAAACTCACGTTGTCGAACCCGTAGCTGGCGTCGTCGCGCGGTAGTAGCGCCGTCACGTCGACTTCGAGCGTGAGCAGATCACGGATGGCGTTCTGGTATTCGGTGCGATTGAGCCGCCGGAAAGTGTCGGTCCGACCCGGGTCGGGGCTGGCCGCAGCGGCCCGGTCGAGCGACGTCTCCAGATACGCGAGCATCACCTCGTAGCCTGATTCGTCCGGCCGCTGCCCACCGGCCGGCGGCATGGCGCGTGCCCTCAGCTTGCGGACCGCCTTCTCCCAGACCTCGACGTTCTCGCCTACGTTTCCAACATCGATCGCGTCGAGAGCAAGCCCGCCTGTGTTGCGTTGTGTGTTGTGGCAGCGCACGCAATACTGATCGATGAGGCCGGAGGTCTCACCTGAGACCGACTGTGCGGACGCGACTGTGGTTGGCTGCTGGAGCTCGGCTGCCCCCAGATGGACGGCAGACAACGACAGGTGGGCTGCAGACAGCGACACCGCTACCAGCACAGCCGTGCTGCAAATCAGCCAAGGTCGTGCGCTCGTCATTCGACCTCCAACGCTCGGGGCCTATCCTTCTGCAGCTATCCTATGCTCGTTGCGCTGTAGCGTCCAGCCCGATATACGTCTCTTCATCTGAATCAACGCACTTTGGGTGATCAAGATGAACACCTTACGTCGAAACAATCCCAGACTCCTGCTGATCGTGGCAGCGGCCTGCTGAAGGGGAGGAAACCGCGATGAGGACACGCCTGTACGCCGCCGCAGGTGCCCTGGCGATGGGTGCCCTCGCCATGCCGGGTGCCGCTGCTATGCCGGCCGGCGCCCAACAGGGAGCGACCGACGGACAGTGGCGTACCTTCGCCTCCGGCAATGGCTCGAGCAGATACTCCCCCCTCGACCAGATCACCCAAGACAACGTTCGGGACCTGCGGATCGTCTGGACCCGGCCGTCGGTCGATCAGTCGATCGTTGACCAGGCTCCCCGGTCTGCAGGCCGCGCCCTCCGCGCGGAGCCCCTCATGGTGAACGGCATCCTGTACGGCTCCAATGGCGTGGGGCTGGTGGAGGCGTTCGACCCGGCCACGGGTGAGACGCTCTGGATTCAGGAGCCGATGGATGAGGGACCGGACGCTTATCTGGCCGGTTCCTCGACTCGCGGTGTGGTCTATTGGGCGGATGGCGCCGACCGGCGAATCTTGATGCACCGCCAGCAGTATCTTTACGCGCTCAACGCCCTGACCGGAGAAGCGATTACCGACTTCGGGGACGGAGGCCGGGTCGATCTGACCACCGGACTCCGGGAAGGCGCGAGGTATGGCTGGCCCGGCGCACCCACGGTTGTCGGCGACGTGATCGTCTTCGGCCAGGCGATGACGGACGTCGTCTTCGAGAAGGAGGGCTTTCGCGGAGACGTACGGGCGTTCGACGTGCGGACAGGAGAACTCCGCTGGACCTTTCACACCATTCCCCAGGCCGGTGAATTCGGTAACGACACGTGGGAGGACGACGCGTGGGAATCCATTGGGAACGCACCGGTGTGGGCTCTGTTCAGCGCGGACCAAGAGCTCGGCTACATCTACATGCCCGTAACATCCTCCACGAGCGACATGTACGGTGGCCATCGCCCTGGGGACAATCTCTTCACCCAGAGTCTGGTCGCCGTCGACGCGGCGACCGGGGAGCGGGTCTGGCACTACCAACTCGTCCACCACGGATTGTGGGATTACGATCCGCCGGCCGCTCCCATTCTGATGGACCTGGTCGTCGACGGACGTCCGGTCCGGGCCATTACACAAATCACCAAGCAGGCATTCGCGTACGTATTCGACCGGGTGACAGGAGAGCCGGTCTGGCCCTTCGAGGAACGTCCTGTTCCCCAATCGCAGACACCAGGCGAGCGGACATCGCCGACCCAGCCGTTTCCGACGAAGCCCCCGGCCTTCGACCGGCAAGGTGTCACGATCGACGATCTGATCGATTTCACGCCAGAGCTGCGCGCCGAGGCCCTCGAGATCGTCGAGCGCTACACGCTTGGTCCGCTCTTCACGCCGCCTTCGATCATCGAGGACGGGCCGAACGGCAACCTCGGGACGATCCAGCTACCTGGTTCGCAGGGCGGCGGCAACGTACAAGGCGCGTCGTTCGATCCCGAGACGAACATTCTGTACGTGCCCTCCATCACCACGCCATTCGTCGCGGGCCTCGTCGAGGGTGATCCCGAGCGCACAAATCTGCGCTACAGGCAGGGGACCCGCGAGTGGATCGGTGGGCCCCGAGGGCTGCCGCTACTCAAGCCTCCTTACGGCCGGATCACTGCCTTGGATATGAACGCCGGCGAGATCCTCTGGCAGGTGGCGAACGGACACGGGCCACGGAACCACGAAGCGATCAGGCATCTCGACCTGGACCCTCTCGGCTCCCCAGGCCGCCCGTCGCCACTGGCCACGAGCACGTTGCTCTTCGCGAGTGAGACCGGCGGTTTGGCTCCTGGTGGTGCCAGGGTACCGGACGGGATGCCGATCGAAATCTCCGCCAATTACGGCGAACCGATATTCCGCGCGTACGACAAAACAGACGGAGACGTGGTGTGGGAGATGGAACTGCCCGCGAGAACCTCATCGTCGCCCATGACCTACTCGTACGAAGGCAAACAGTACATCGTGATCGCCGTCGGTGACCGGCAGGTTCCGTCTCACTACGTAGCGCTGAGCCTGCCATAACAACGTAAGCCGAAGAACCGGCTTCGCTAACGGCGGAAGCCGGCGCGCCGCCCGTTGGGCAGCGCCACCGGCCTCCTGACCCCCTGCGTTAGTGATGTTGCAAAGGAATCGGCCGCCGGGCGACCGAACCTCTGCGAGATCACTAGTCGATGTCGACGATCAGTTTTTGGATCCGCCAGTTGTTCATGTCGGCGACCCAAAGTATGCCGTCATCCAGCTGTGAGCAGTCCAGGCTGTGGATCCAGTTGAACTGCCCCAACTGCCGACCCGAACTGCCGAGCCAACCCAGGATCGTTCCGTCCAGTGCCATCCGGTAGATGCGTCCAGGATCGGCGTCCGACACCCAGAGCTCCTGAGGAGTCGAATTCGTCAGGCACATGGACCAAGGTTGCGTCGCCGGCGCCACACGTCGTTCGGGATTGACCGCGGTGAACGGCGGCTGATAGTCCGCAGGGTATGGAACGCTCATAGTGAGGACCCGCAGGAAGTTGCCGTCAGAGTCGAAAACCTGAATGCGCGAGTTCGAGCGATCCCCCACGTACACCTCACCGTTCCGGTCGACTACCATCGTATGCGGCAGGCGGAACTGTCCGATCTCCCTGCCGAGGGATCCCCAGTCCATGAGGAAGTTCCCGTGCTTGTCGAACTTCACCATACGGGAGTTCACGTAGCCGTCACTGACGAAGATATTGCCATCCGGGTCCCACGCGACGTCCGTCGGCCCGTTGAAGTAGCCCCCCCTCGCCCTTGCCTCCTGCGGGCTGGGAAGCTCCACGATGCCGTGAAAACCCTCTTCCCTGCGCCCCAGGTTCATCATGACGTATCCGTCCGGATCGAACTGGATGACGGTATTCGCCGCTTTGTCCACGACCCAGAGATTGTCTTCGTCGTCGAAGCGAACCTGGTGAGCATAGGCGAGCCCGTAGACGCCCTTGCCGATCTCGCGCAAGTATTCGCCGTCGGCGTCGAATTCGAGCAGCTGCGTCGTGGAGTTCATCCAGATCGGGCCTGCGTTGGCACTACCCGGGTGGTTCAAGACCACGATATGGCCCTCGGAGTTGAGCGCCACGCCGAGCACCTCACCGAAGTTCATGTCGGGTGAGTACTTGAGGGGCCGTTCAACCGACTCGAACTGGATCTCCGGCACGTCTTGCTGTGCGACCGCTGGAGTGCTGACCAACGCGGCCAACATGGCGACGAGGGTGAATTTTTTCACGGTAACCTCCTGAACTCTAACAATGTGGAGAATGGGTTGACGACTGTGCGATGCAGACCCAAGTATTAAGGGTCCAAGCTTAGGATTGAGGGACCCGACCGCGCAAGTAGTCACGCAGGTGGAATAGATGCCAATTTACGAATACGAATGTCGTGAGTGTCAGAACCGGTTCGAGTTGCTGGTGCTCGGCTCGACCACGCCCAAGTGCCCCGAGTGCGAGGCCGCGGACCTCGAGAGGCTCATGTCCCTCTCCGCTGTCAGCTCCGACGGTACGCGGAAGCGGAATCTCGAGGACGGGCGAAAGAAGGCGCAAAAGACCCAGGACGAAAAGGCGCACGCCGAGCACGAGGCGATCCACCACCACCATCACTAGAAGGCCGTCGTACCTGTTGGAGTTGGTGGGCGCGACCGCTCGACGCAGTCGGGTCGCTTTTCTATGCGTCTAGTTGAGGAAGTTCAGCGTCTGTAACCGCCCCTACCACCCATACCTCCTGGCATCCCTCCACCGAACGGGTTCCCCCCCATTCTCCCACGCATGCGTTCGAGCATCTCGTCCCGCTCGGCCTGGAGCCGAGCCCCGCCGATGATAGCGACGTAGTCACCCTCATCCAGTCCGCTCACTACTTGTGTGTGGTCCCAGTCCGTCAAGCCGATCATGACCATGCGTGGTTCGACAGCTCCCTCCTCCGCAACCACGAACACGACCGCCTGCTGTGTCCGGACCTCTCCTGAACTTTCGCGCTGGCCCTGACCGGCCCCGAATCCCCTGCCGCCCCTGCCACCCCTGCCGCCCCTGCCGAACGGATTGCCCCCCCCCATGTTCGAACGCAT
>ERZ651768.11-NODE-11-length-153542-cov-7.972059_pt1 | contig 153542 bp, 150 predicted proteins | sample MGYA00514754_ERZ651768 | MGnify/ENA metagenome assembly ERZ651768
ACGCCAAGTTCTTGTATTTTAGTCTTGGCTCCCTCGATTATTGTTTCTGCTTCTTGCAAAGTAATTGTAGGCATGATATTCCCCTATTTTGACGCACCAAGCTGATAGATTTTCCAGTTCACAGTCCACAACTTATGAGTTCTTAGTTGTTGCCGGCAGGCGCCGATATTAAGGGCAGGGTGCCTTAGATGCAATCAAACAATGGCAGTTAAAGCATTTGAAGACTCTATGTCAGGGCTTTAATTTAAAAAAATGTTGTCAAAATGTCGGCAAGATGAGAATTGGATAACCCCGACGGGACGTAAATTCACTGTTTTCGTGACTACAAAATGGTGAGCCGGGTGAGATTCGAACTCACGACACTCGGATTAAAAGTCCGATGCTCTGCCAACTGAGCTACCGGCCCATTTTAGTTTCACTAAACATTAATTCTATATACAGAATTTCCTGTCTTCAAGAAAACTTTGTTAGTTATCGTAAGTTTCCTGGGTAATAGGTGATAAAGAACACACTGAGGAAGGGTATCGTCCAAGGTATTTTCCTATTATGTGTTCGGCCGAAATTGTTCCCCAAGTTCTAGAGTCATTGCTTGCTCTTCTGTTATCACCCAGGACGAAATATTCTCCTATTCCTACAACATTTGGGCCCCAATTGGAACTATCGGTTAACGAGGGATCGAGATATGGTTCATCCAATAAAACACCATTTAAGAAAACCTCACCATCATTGATATGAATGCTATTTCCTTCCTTACCTATCACTCTTTTTATGAAATGGCGATTCGGGTCTTTTGGATAGGTGAACACTATGACATCGCCTATATCTGGATCTCCAAATAAATATCTGCTTTTTAATATAGGAGTGTTGTTTTCTGAGAAAATTCCAAAGTGGGTTTCTGATATTTTCCAGTAGGCAGCTTTACTGGCTATGACACAATCGCCTTGGTTGATATTTGGGGTCATGCTGGAGCCTTCGACTTGGTAATTTTGAATCGAAATATACAAAATAGAAAAGACAAACATAGCCAATATTGATGTTTCAATAATTTCGCGAATTGCCCTTTGAATTTTTCTCTCATAAATGTACATAGCATCTAATTATATCTTTTAATACAAGAAGCCGGTGACAAAACAGGTTTTTTGAATCCGGATAGTTGTATCCTTTAAGAGGTTAGTATTTGTCCTAAATGCATTATTTACAGGTGACCAGATGAACAAGCTGATTGTTTCGACCCTGCTGATAATAATTACGAGTTTGGCCTGCTCCAGTAATGACCCGATCACCGATAGGAATGTTGCGCCCTTAGAACCAACAGCCTTGTCTCCTGTTTATGCTTCCTCCTCCACATTTGCAGACGGAGGAACTGTAAAGGGTGTTGCCAATTCAGATTCTTTAAGCGTCAATGAGGTGCAAGGTGGGATAAGGGTTTCGGGTACGGGGACGATATCCGTGGAGCCGGATGTTGCGGTACTCGATATTGGGGTCGAAGTGTTTGCAGGTAAGGTTAGTAACGCCAGATCTGAAGCATCTATAGCTATGGATTCAGTAATCTCAACCATAAAGAAACTTGGTGTAGAAGAGAAGGATATCCAAACAACCAGGTTCAGCATTTCCCCTAGATATGACTACGAGGAAACGATAATTAACGGTAAACGGGTCGGTACCCAAGTGCTTACCGGGTACACGGTAAGTAACACTGTAAAAGCTAAAATTTTTGAAGTGGATAAAGTGGGGGAAATAATTGATAGTGCTGCGGATGCAGGGGGTGATTATGTTCGGATTAATGGTGTTGATTTTACTGTTGATGATCCTAGTCCGTACAAAACAACGATTAGAAAGATGGCAGTGGAAGAGGCAGTGAACAAAGCTCAAGAATATGCTCTTTTGACCAATGTCGAGTTGGGCCCCATAATCTCATTAGATGAGATGGGATCTGGCTCTATTCAGTCTCCATATGAGGCTGATTATGGTATGAGGATGATGATGGCTGCTGCACCGACTACCTCAATAAATAGCGGCCAGTTGGAGATCAGTCTGACTGTAAATACATTGTTTGCGATTAAGTGATACTTGCAGTGACTCTGAATGGAACGTCTTCGGGAAATTTCTCAAGTATTGATAGAATCAGGATTTAATATTACGGAGACCAACAATGGTACTTAGCGACCGAACAATAAGGGAGGAGATCGCTGCTGGCAGGATAGTTGTGGAGCCTCTGGGGGAAAATGCTATTCAGCCTGCAAGTATTGATGTTCATCTCGACAAAACCTTCCTTGTTTTTCGGAATTCTAGATTGCCTTATATAGACGTTAGGCAGAGTGCGGAGGCTTTGACAGAAAAATTGGAGATCGAAGCCGATATACCATTTATGCTTCATCCAGGAGAATTTGTACTCGGTAGTACTCTCGAACATATAGAATTGCCTGACGATCTTGTATCAAGAGTAGAAGGCAAGAGCTCGCTTGGTAGATTGGGATTATTGATACATTCTACGGCAGGCTATGTAGATCCTGGCTTTAAAGGACATCTAACACTTGAACTGAGTAATGTATCTAATTTGCCGATAACCTTGTATTACGGCATGAAAATAGGCCAATTGTCTTATGTGCGCCTAACCACTTCAGCGGAATATCCCTATGGTTCGCCACAGTTGGGCAGCAAATATCAAGGGCAAACAGATCCAACTGCAAGCAAAGTGCATCAGGATTTCCAAAGAAGGTGATCCATGTCATATATGGACATCGCTCTAGCTGTTGGTAAAAAGGCCCGAGGCATATCCAACCCCAACCCCCCTGTTGGGGCTGTCCTAGAAAAAAACGGACAGGTATTATCAGAGGGGTTTACGGGAATACCTGGGTCTCCACATGCTGAAGTGATGGCGATAACTGCAGCGGGAGATGGTGCAGAAAAAGCTGCTTTATATGTTACTTTGGAACCTTGTTGCCATTTTGGTAGAACTCCTCCTTGTACCGAAGCAATTATTGAATCGGGGATTTCTAAGGTCTACATTGCCATTAAAGACCCTGATAAAAGGGTGTGGGGCAAAGGTATTGGCCGGTTACAAGAAGCGGGTATAGAAGTTGTATTGGGTATTGGTGAAAAAGCGGCTGAGGTTGATTTGGAGGCCCATATTAAATTGTCGAAGACAGGGTCCCCTTTAATTACTGCAAAATTTGCTGTTAGTTTAGATGGCAAGATAGCAACCTCATCCGGAGACGCTAAGTGGATAACCAGTGAAGAATCTAGGGCACGAGCTCATTTTATGCGATTTGAGTCAGACGCTATTATGGTCGGAGTGAACACTGTAATAGCCGATGACCCTCGGTTGACAGTTAGGTTGAATGAAAAAAAAATTGAGAGACAACCCTTGAGAGTGATAATTGATTCGTCTGGGCGTATTCCTGAGAAAAGTGCCTTGTTTTTGGAAAAAGGAACTACTTTAGTTGCCTCGACCCAAGACTTCAAACTTCCAGACAATCTGCAAAATGTCAAAATCAAGGCTTTTCCTAGTAAGGAAGCAAGAGTTGATCTAACCTCGGTTTTAAAATACTTAGGGAATATTCCTGTTTCCTCAGTATTGGTGGAGGGAGGGTCGGAATTACTTGGGTCCTTATTTGACGAAGGTTTAGTAGATAAGGTGGTGGCTTTTATTTCTCCAAGTATTATTGGAGGAAAATTGAGTTTAAGCGCAGTGGGAGGAAGAGGAGCAAATGTAATGTCGGAAAAGTACTCACTGGTTAATGTCTCGAGAGAATTCATCGGGCCCGATGTTTTAATATCAGGATACTGTGAAAAAGGAGATTGATGTTTACCGGTCTAGTAGAAGAACTTGGAGTTATTTCATCTATCAGCCAGACTGATATATGGATAGAATCCTCGATCGTTATGGATGATCTCGGCGTTAAGGACAGTATTTCTGTGAATGGTGCTTGTCTTACAGTAGTCAGCATTGAAGAAAATTTATTTAAAGTCAATGTTGTACCCGAAACTCTACGCCGTACTGATTTAGGAGATCTTTCAGTAGGAGACAAGGTTAACTTGGAAAGATCGGCTCAACTTGGAGGGCGTCTTGGGGGACACATTGTTCAAGGTCATGTGGATGGAACTGCTCAAATAACTGCATACGTACAAGAGGGAAGCGCGTGGCTTATAGAATTTCAAATATCAAAGAATTTATCTAGATACATTGTGGAAAAAGGGTTTGTTTGCGTGGACGGTGCTAGTCTCACGGTTGTAAACTGTGACGAAAATACATTTACCATAGCATTGATACCCTACACTCGAGACAATACAGTTTTGGGATACAAAGGAGTAGGTAACTCTGTAAATATAGAGACCGACATAATAGGAAAATATATAGAAAAACTCTCCACTGGGAATCAAGCCAGTATTAACTTGGATTGATCTTATTGGGAAGGATACATATCCATGCCATTATCCAAGATAGAAGAAGCCATAGATGATATAAAAAACGGCAAGATGGTCATCGTTATCGATGATGAAGATCGTGAGAATGAAGGCGATCTAACGATGGCTGCAGAAATGGTGACTCCGGCAGCTATTAATTTCATGGCTACATACGGCAGAGGTTTAATATGTGTGCCAATGCTGGGGGAACACTTAGATAAATTAAATTTGCCGCTGATGGTCTCGAACAACACCGCAAGATTAAGTACTGCCTTTACTGTATCTGTAGATTCGTTGATAGGAACCACCACTGGGATTTCGGCATTGGATAGATCTAATACTATTAGAACTCTTGTAGATGACGAAACAAAACCAGAAGATTTGGGTCGGCCTGGACATATTTTCCCGCTGCGGTATGTCGAGGGTGGGGTTTTAAAACGGACTGGGCAGACTGAAGCCTCGATAGATCTTTGCAGGTTAGGCGGGCTAAGAGAAGCTGCTGTGATTTGCGAAATAATGGCAGATGATGGTCATATGGCAAGGATGCCTCAATTAGAAGAATTTGCTCAACAACACGATATAAAGATTGTCAGCGTAGAGGATCTGATTTTGTATCGTCGACGGCACGAGAGACTAATTGAAAGGGTAGCAGAAGCAAGAGTGCCAACAGAGTATGGGGAATTCACTGCAGTGTCCTATAGCAGTGTGGTAGATGCGCAAGAGCATGTCGCTTTTGTAAAAGGAGACGTCAGCCAAAACGACCCAGTATTAGTGAGAGTTCATAGCGAATGTTTAACGGGTGATGTGTTTGGAAGCAAGAGGTGTGACTGTGGATACCAAGTTGAACTGGCTCTTGAGGCAATTGAAAAATATGGGAGTGGAGTGCTCCTTTACATGAGACAGGAAGGTAGAGGCATTGGGATTCACAATAAATTGAAGGCCTACGCCCTTCAAGACGAGGGGTACGACACCTTGGAGGCTAATGTGATGCTGGGATTTGCACCAGATCCTAGGCAGTACGGAATAGGTGCCCAAATTTTGGAGGATCTTGGCATAAAAAAAATGAGGCTCTTGACAAATAATCCCACCAAAAGAGTTGGGTTGGAAGGATTCGGCTTGGAGGTTGTGGAGCGGATACCGATAATTGCCCCCCCCACTGAAGAAAATGTGCGTTATATGGAAACAAAAAGGGAAAGGATGGGACATATTTTAGATCCTATTGAGAATGCTCCGGGAGATGGCTCCGGTGATTGAGGGTGATTTGAACGGAACTGGTATGCGGTTCGGTATTGTCGTCGCCGAGTTTAATGATTTCATTACATTAAAATTATTGGACGGTGCCAAATCAGCTTTGTTAGAAAATGGGGTATCAGAGAGTGACATAACCATTGCCAAGGTACCCGGTTCATTTGAGATTCCCCTAGTGGCAGATGACATGGCATCCTCTGGTAATCATGATGCTGTTATATGTTTAGGGGCAGTAATTAAAGGTGAAACGGATCACTATGAGTATGTTTCACAAGGGGCAGCGGAAGGTATTTCCAGAGTGGCCCTAGATAATCGGATTCCCGTAATGTTTGGAGTTTTGACGACCCACAATGTAGAACAAGCCTTGGATAGGTGTGGCGGCCGCAAAGGTAATGAGGGTGAAAGTTGTGCGATCTCAGCGATCAAGACAGTAAATGTACTTAACAAGTTAAATAATACCGGCTGAATTATCCGACAATACTTTCGATCATTTCCTTTAATAGCCCCTTTTAATGACATGGAACTCAGACAATATGGCTAATCTTGATAACCCACATGAAGAGATCAACCGACTACTTGATGGCAATATAAGAGCTCTTTCCAAATTAATCACATTAGTCGAATCAGATCCACAGATACTAGCCTCTGTCTACCCTGAAATAAAAGATGCCGTTGGGAGAAATCACATTGTCGGGATAACAGGCCCTCCAGGAGCAGGTAAAAGTACTCTTTCTTCGGCTTTGGTTTCCATTATTAGAGACACGGGCCGGACAGTTGCAATACTTGCGTGTGATCCAAGTAGCCCTTTCACCGGAGGGGCTGTTCTCGGTGATAGAGTAAGAATGCAATCGCATTACGCTGACCCGGGTGTGTTTATCAGAAGCATAAGTAGTCGAGGATCGGGTGGTGGATTGTCCGCTTCAACTTATGGAATTACTACCTTGCTTGATGCATTTGGTTTCGATATGGTTTTGTTAGAAACTGTAGGAGTGGGACAGACTGAACTGGATGTGATGAAGATTTCGGACACAGTTATTGTTGTTCTTGTTCCTGAATCGGGGGATTCCATACAAACAATGAAAGCTGGGCTGATGGAAATAGCTGATATATTTGTGGTTAATAAATCTGATCGGGTCGGCGCTGATAGAATGGTCAAAGATGTCAGGGGTGCCCTACAGCTTTCCGAAAATCACGCTGTGAGCTTACCACCGGTCCTCAAAACTAGAGCTGATGCAGGAGATGGTGTGCCAGAACTTCTTTTTGAGATTGACCGTATGCATTCAGATAGAGAGTCCCATGATCGGCTCGATAGCCATAAATCTAGGAAAAGATTGGAAGCGTTGCGAACCACTACCTTATTGCAGATAGAGTCTATATTAGACACGAATCTTGACGAAGAAAATTCTGGTGCTAACTTTGAAGTGATAAAACTTAAAAAAGACGTGGAGCTCGGACGAATAGACCCTATTAGCGCTTCGCGGACTTTAGTTGACTTGATAAAAAACCTGGAATGAAGCGTTATATAAAATAAACACTTTTTGAATATGGATATTCCTTTAGAAAATTTTTTTATTGTAAGCGTTCAAAACGACGCCTATGAACTGGCAATGGCAGCTGGCAAATTGCTCCAAATGTACTTTCGGGACCCTCTATCAGAGCCACAAGATTTGAAGGTAAGTTACAAGGACTCGAAAGGAAGAGATCCGGTGACTAGGGCTGATAAAGATGTACAGGATTTTCTCTCTGAAGAGATAACAAAAAGGTACCCCGGTCATGGGATTGTCGGCGAAGAGGGAGATTCAACTGAAGACTCTCTTCCTGACATAGTTTGGGTACTAGACCCTTTAGATGGTACCCGTAATTTTATGCACGGGTTTCCATGCTATGCCTCTTCTATTGGAATTATGTACAAAGGGGTGCCAATTGCCGGTGCAATATTTATACCCTGGCCCAACCAGAATCCAGGTATCGTTATTCATGCAAGCTATGGTAATGGTTGCAAAGTAAATGACAAACCCCTGGAGATCCCTGTAATTAAGGAAATCGATCCAAACGCAATAAATACCCTTCCTGGTTCCTTTGCCAGTAGGTTCAAATTTGATAACCAGTTTTCCCCTAGATCAGGGGAGTCTCGCATGGGGGGGAGCATAGCTTATGAAATGTCGTTGGTGGCCCTCGGCATAACAGAGTACGCTGTTATATCAGGGTCGCATTTGTGGGATATTTTAGCGGGAATAGTTCTGGTGAATGAATCTGGAGGCAGATCTTTGATGCAAAATCCCAGTAACTCCCTAAAAAGGGATGTAGGTGTGTGGTCCGAGTTTGGAGCGGTTATTGAGAGTTGGGAATCTGGCATAACAAAAGTCAGCGATCTTAGGCGTGAGGTGCCTCCATTGCTTCTGGCACAGTCAGATATTATCAATACTTTGGCCAAGAGCATACAACTTAAACAAAATCCGATAAAAAAAATTGCAAAATCCATATTTTCCCAAAATATAATCTCAATATAGTAATAATTTAAATAGGATCGATTAGTATTTATGAATATATATTTCGATGTTGATTATACTTTAATAGCTATGGATGGTAGTCTCAGACCGGGCGCCACTGAAGTGTTTGCAGGATTGATTAATGACGGCCATTCGATATACATTTGGTCTGGAGTTGGCATGCGGACAGATGACATAGAAAGATTAGGACTTTCAAAATTTGTTTCGGGTATTTTCGTAAAGCCTATTACGGAATATGAAGTTGGATTAAAGAGGTTTTCAGTGTCTCCAAGACCTGATTTTGTAATTGATGATCATAAAGAGATCGTAGATGCTTTTGGGGGGGTACACATAGAGCCCTACTATTTTAGATCTGCGGAAGACGGACATATGTCAGAACTGTATAAGGCCATAAAAGATTTCATATCAACTGGTACTTCAAATCATAGAGGATTCAAACCAGTTTCAGAAAAAAAGTGAAATTATCTATGCCTGTTATAAGGAAACTCACTTCCGAAATTTCTGCCCTGATAGCAGCCGGAGAGGTGATTGAGCGACCTGCTTCAGTGGTGAAAGAGTTAGTGGAAAATTCTCTGGATGCCGGTGCAGACAGGATATATATTTCTACATCCGGAGGTGGAATCGATTCAATTGTTGTATCTGACAACGGTACGGGCATCAATCCAGAGGAAGTAGAAGTTGCTTTTGAAAGACATTCGACGAGTAAAATATATACCCAATCAGATCTGGATTCTATTTCTACTTTAGGGTTTCGAGGAGAGGCACTTTATAGCATATCTTCAGTGTCCGAGGTAGAACTTGCAACTAGGGCAAGAGGTGAAGTAAAAGGTGTACGCATAGGTTTAAATAACCGTGTTCTCATCTCTAAATCATTCGCAGGCATCGATTACGGCACAACGATTTCTGTCTCTGAACTTTTCTCGCAGTTTCCGGCCCGAAGAAAATTCTTCAAATCGGAGTCTGCTGAGGGAAATCGAATTCATTCTCTGATACAAAAGTTTGCTATATGTAATCCGAGGGTGGCATTTGAATTAAATCAGGGTTCATCGAGGCCATTCAGGACATCAGGTTCCGGAGTTTTGAGAGATGTTATGGTTGCAATATTAGGTATATCTGAGGCCTCCAAAATGATTGAAATATCAGAGGATTACGACCAAGCTTGGCAAGGACCTGTAATAACTGGAATCATAGGCACCCCAGACCAAAAACGTTCTAACAGATCTCGTGTTTTTCTATTTGTTAATGGACGATTAGTACAAAGCAGAACCCTTTCGTTTGCATTTGAGCAAGCCTATAAAGGATTTTCCTCGGACAATAAATTTCCTATCGGAGCAATTAAACTTCAGGTACCTTTGGATGAAGTGGATGTGAATGTTCACCCTGCTAAAACTGAAGTACGTTTCAAAAATGAAAGTCAAGTTTTTTCCGTTGTTCAAGGAGGCATTAGGAGCACCCTTCTAAAGCAATCTCCTGTGCAGTCCATAGTAAATTACACTCAGAAAGATCCTACATTTACAGAAGGTTCAGAGCCTTCTGCATTCTGGCCAACAATCCTTAGTACCGGTGGGTTCGAAGCTGGGGGAACTCCTGATTTAGATGCTTTTGTAGAACAAAGTGCTGTTAGTCCATATCAAGAAGTGCTTCCATTGCTCCGTGTCTTGGGGCAAGTGTCTGACACATATATTGTGTGTGAAGGACCCGATGGTATTTATTTGATTGATCAACATGCTGCGCATGAGAGGGTAATTTTTGAGAAAATTGTTGCGGATGCTAAAAGGAGAACAATTGAGACACAAATGTTGCTTGAGCCTATCAACCTGGAATTAGATTCGGATCAAGAAATATTAGTTGAGGAAAATAAAGATATTTTTAATGCCTTCGGAATGACTCCAGAGCCATTTGGGCCCAATTCCTATTTAATACGGAATGTACCCAAAATGTTAGCAGAGGCCGATCCGAGAGATTCATTCCATAAAATGTTATCTGCTTTAAGTGAACAGGTTGAATTTAAATCCTGGGAAGACAGGGCTGCCTATTCATTAGCGTGCCACGCCGCTATCAGAGCTGGCAAAAAGATGTCTTATCGCGAAATGTCCCTTCTCGTGAAGCAACTAGAATCCTGTCTGCAACCCAATAATTGCCCACATGGTCGTCCGACTATGATCAATATGAATAAGAACCATTTAGAGCGGGAGTTTTCTAGAATTTAGGTTAACGATATTGGTCAAATACCTACATCTCTATTGTAGAAACCGTACAACGAGATGACAAAAAACAAACCCGATAATCCTAACATTACAGAGAAACTTGTTTCATTCAGCCCGTTCATCAATACTGAAGGGCCATCATAATAATTAAAAAGTGATATATATTTCAAGGAATTCAAACCATTGAGCAACCCTGATATTATCATCATCACATAACTAAGCCCAACAAACCCGCTTCCAACACCCAATGCAAGTCCCTTTCTGCCTTTAAGTGCCTGGGTGGACATAGTTATATAAGCCACAGTCGTACCAAAAATCCATCCCATAGCAGTTGCATAAAACACGTTGGTTAGAGACACATCGAATGGAAAAAGGATTGATCCTATCGCAATACCTCCCCATAAAAATCCGCTGACAATCGCCAGGTGGGCCGTTATTCCTAGCGATTTCTCCAGTACCACTCTGCCTCTGCTTATTGGGCTGGCCAGGATAAGTTCAATAGTACCTGATTCTTCTTCTCCACCGATTGCCGAAGCCCCTGCCGATACCGCAATTACTGCTAGTAGGATAGGGAATAATAGTCCATAAAGTTCTAATCCCAACCAACCTTCGGGTGTGACAGCGTCTTTCGGAAGTGGTCCTATCATGGCCTCCATTAGTTTGGGGACATTATCTATCATATCGGTGATTTCGCCTTTAAAAGAGTCATAGAGGCCTGTGAACATTAGGGCTAAAAGAAACATTGAGGCCGACCAAACCACGATGTTTTTCCATCTTGAGATGATGTGAATAGTGAATATGTAATTAAGCATGAGGTCAGTCCTCGTAGTACTTCATAAATAAATCTTCGAGACTGGTTTCTTCTTCAGAAAGGTCTATTGGATCGTGATTTGAAAGGGTTCTGATAAATTCCGAAATGTCTCCTTTCACCGTCACAGTTAATTTGTTCTCATCTTGGGTTATTTCAGATACTGATTCTATTTTTTCAAATTCGCTTATGTCAGGGAATTTGGGAAACATCACCGTGTATCTCCTAAGGCTAAATTCGAAATCTTCCCTAATACTTTCGGTTGCTATGAGTCTTCCTGACTTAATGAATGCTGCTTTATCGCAAATATGTTGTACTTCATTTAAGTCATGAGATGACACGAAAACACTATTCCCAAGGTGTTTCATCTCGAGGACCATTTCATAGAAAATCTGCTTCATCAAAGGGTCTAATCCGCTGGTAGGTTCATCTAATATCAACAATTTTGGTTGGTGCATGAACGCTTGAATTAAACCAATTTTCTGTTTGTTCCCCTTTGACAGGGTTCCTATTTTTTCTTGAAGCGATATCTGTAACCTGTTGCTTAGCTCATCAACATAATCCCAATTAGTGTTTTTTCCTAATCCGGTTAGGTATTTACACAATTGGTAACCAGACATGGAATCATAAAGTGAAATATCGCCTGCCAAATATCCAATATGATTCTTAATTGCAACGCTGTTTTTTACGCTGTCTAGCCCAAATATGCTGATTTTACCGTTGGACGGGGTTAGAAAGTTTAGTATGGATCTTATTGTGGTGCTTTTTCCTGCTCCATTGGGGCCAAGAAATCCAAACACTTCACCTTTCTCCACTTTCAGGTCTAGCCTGTCAACCGCAACTTTAGTTCCGTAGGTCTTGGAAAAATTCGTAATTTCTACAGGGACATCGGCTGTTATGGAATTCATACCAATCTCTAAGTTTCGCCTTCGTCTGACTCAGATGGACTGGGCATGTCTTGACTACTGGGGGGCCATTCTATTTTGTGGTCGAGTCTAGATACAGGTATAGCCGGTACTGTTTGTATTTCAACTCCAACTTTAACCCCTAGTTCAAGAGAAAATCTCGCAGCGGCTTCATTGTCGGGAGCTTCAAGAATAGTTATAAAATCGTGAACCCCTAGAACCGCGTATAATCCCATACAATGAACATCAGGTAGGTCACTAGAATGGGCGGCGTGCAGAACTATTTCCGGGTTATCGTTAACTAGGTGTCTTCCTTCTTGCGTAAGGGTCATCAACAAAAAATAAGTAGAAATTTTATTACCCCCTATGTATTACGTTAATTAGGAACGGAGGGAATAGGTAAAGGACCTACCAATTCAGAAGGCAAGGTTTTTGATCCTTCCATCCTTGATCAGAAGGGAAGACAGTGTTCATCATTACTCTTTCAACGTCTCCATCAAACCAGGATTCTACTGTCGACCTCCACTTCTTGTAGTGAGAAGCCTTTCTATGTGCATCCAGCGCAGACTGGTTTTCATAAACTTCGTATAAATGGAATTTATTTGGATCTTCCGAATTTCGAAGGATATCAAATCTGTAGCACCCTGTTTCGTCCCGAACAGACCCTTGACCGTCACCGAAGCTGGCCTCAGTAAATTGCTCTGCATAACCATCTTTTACTTGTATCGTGACAAATATTGAAATCATAATCTTCCTCAGTGTAATTGTAGGATTTGGTGGACCCGGGTAGTTTTAGTCAACTAGATTATATCAGCGAGGACCATCTAATCCTTGCTACTTGTAGCCTAAATTTCTTCTAAGAGTTCTGCAGGGTGTTTTAAATGCCAATCAGTTTCCTGTTGAAACCGATTGGCCAAGTTCAAGATTGAATTTTCAGCATATACCTGTCCTACAAACTGAATACCTGTAGGCAAATTGGCTTTAGTGAACCCGTTTGGGACTGAGATAGCAGGCAACCCGACTGAATTTCCTAGGGCGCCAAGGGTATCTTTTGCGTTGCCCCGAATGGCACCCCTGAACTCATCTTCCAAATTTGATGCCGGCGTTCCCCTAGTTGGCCCACACACGGCGTCATATTTTGACATTATCGGATCAATTTTCTGGGATATTTCGTCTCTTAGCCGTAGTGCCTTTAAATAATCCTTGGCAAGCACTGCGGTGCGGGCGTAAGGTCCGTATTTATCTTCCGGTGCTGTAAGGAGGGCTGCTGTTCCGCTACCAGAAAATTCTTCAAAAATGGTACCAGATTCCGCTAACATGATCGTTCTAGTTACTGCTTCATAAGGGTATTCCGGAAAATTTATTTCTTCTATCTCACAAAATTGGCTAAGAGTATCCAAACTTTCTTTGAAATTGTCCGCTACTTCTTCATCTATGTTAGAAGAAGCACTAGCTAATACTGCCAGTTTGAATTTTCGTTGATTAGAACCCACCCTATATTCATAGAGCTTATCGCTTGCTGAAGGATCTTTGGGGTCTGGTCCCGCGATTTCGTTTAGCACGATGCCGCAGTCATCAGCAGATAAACATAGTGGACCTATTTTGTCTAGCGACCAGCTAAGGGGCATTGCCCCATATCTACTCACTCTCCCGAAAGTGGGCCTTAGGCCTGATACCCCACAATTGTTGGCTGGTGACAATATGGAACCCCAGGTTTCTGAGCCTATAGCGAAAGGTACCAAGCCTGTTCCAACTGCAGAACCAGACCCACTGGATGAACCTCCGGCCCATGTATTTTTGTCCCAAGGACTTTTGCACGGTCCTGTAAGAGAGGCATTTGGCTGCCTATAGCCCATTCCACCGGCGAGTTCTATCATAGCTAACTTAGAGACTAATATTGCCCCAGAAGAGCCCAGTTTATTTATCACTGTGGCGTTGTATTGAAAGGTTTGATGCCGGAACGGTTCCGCACCCCAAGTTGTTGGAATACCTCCGTCTGTCGCCAGTAAATCTTTCGCTCCAAAAGGAATGCCGTGTAAGGTTCCCTTGTATAAACCGGACATAATTTCTTTCTCAGCAGCCTCTGCCTGCTTCAAAGCTAGCTCATCTGTGACGGTGACTACGGAATTATATTCCGGGCCCAGTTCATTTAGCCGGGTTAGGTAGTATTTTGTTATTTCCGTAGGGGAAATGGTTTTGTTTTCTATTTCTTTTCCTATGGATCGTAAATTTTTAAACAAAGGAGTCTTATTCATTTGCATCGCCTCTGAAGGGCTGGTACGAATTTAACAGCGGAAAGCTATCATCCAATTTCGCTGTTCGGATCTCATTGGCGTCGGTAAGTATGCCTGCTATGGATTCCTTAATCTTCTCAACTTGATCGTCAGAGATTAGGTTAGTGAAATGTAGATTCACCAAGTCCCACATGATTTCTTTTTCGCGCTCATGGTCATTTATATTCATGGTTGCCTTTCCTCTAACTTCACTTGTTGCCATAAATCATCCTGATTTTTCAATGGCAAATCAGAAAATTTTTGCCCTGCCTGTTCAGATAATTTTTCCATGCTAGTGAATCTGGAAATAAATTTCCTATTGGAATTTCTCAATGCCTGTTCCGGGTCTATGCCGTTATGGCGGGCCATATTTGTGACTGTGAACAACAAGTCTCCGACTTCTTCTTGTTGCTGATCATAGTTATTAGCAGCTTCGAATTCTGATAATTCTTCCAATATTTTCTGATGGATTTCATTAGAATCATCCCAATCAAAACCGCACCTCGCTGCCTTTTGTTGTATTTTTAGTGCACAGGAGAGGCCAGGCAAATTGCTGGGTATACCATCCATTTCGTAGTGTCTGGACTCTTCCTTTTCTTCTCGTTTTATTTTTTCCCAGTTGTCCTTTAACTCCTCAATAGAATCCACTGTTTGATCGGAAAAAACATGAGGATGTCGACGAATGTACTTTTTTAGCGTGGATTCGAAAACGTCTGACCGGAAGAATGAACCTGACTCTTCTGAAAGTAGAATTTGGAATGCGATATGCAAAAGAAGATCACCTATTTCTTCCAGCCTCTCAGAGTCTTGTTCATTTTCTGTGGCCTCTACCAATTCGTAACATTCCTCCAGCAACAGTGGAGATAATGTTTGTAAGGTTTGCTCTTGGTCCCACGGACATCCGTCCTTGGAACGGAGTTGAGTCACTAGTTGGAGAATTCCTTCAAAGGAATCAGGGAAAGGCAGTGATGTAGCCATTTTTTCTATCCTCTAGGACCTTTGTTGACACTCTTTAGGGCAGGTCAATAAGCTTAATAAGGTATGCACACTAGAATTTTCAATATCATTCTACAGGCCCTGTTTATTATTTGCGTCCCGCTGTTACTCATAACCACCAATGTCAGAATAATATTGAATTCAGCCATAATATATGACTATGGATTCAACAAGTACAAAATCGAGAAATATACGGGTATAGAATTCGAGCAATTGCAAGTAGCTGGGCAACAAATAAGGGATTATTTCAACAATGATTTGGACCAAATCACAATAAACATCTCGTTACATGGAGACAATGTTCCAAATTTATTTAATGAGAAAGAAATTCTTCACATGTACGATGTTAAGCAGCTTGTGAAAATGGTTTACTTGGTCCAATTATATTCTGCGATATTACTTTCAATGGGTTGTGTTTTTATTCTTTTTAATCCTTCCACTAATCGAGGGATTCTGACTTTGAAGTATTTTAGCAGAGGGGGGATGTTCACTTTTAGTTTGGTGATAGCAGTTTCGGTTTTGGCTATTATTGGATTCGATAGGCTATTTTTGTTTTTCCATTTGGTTAGCTTTAGTAACGAATTATGGATTTTAGACCCAAGACACGACTATTTGATAGCCATGTTTCCACAAGGATTCTTCTTTGACTGTACGGTTGCTATTGCTTTCCTCACTTTGTTGGAAGGTGGGATTTTGAGTTTAATACCTCGGGTGATTTGGCTTGTTGGGAAAAAATAATTTCGGCTTTCTTAATTTTCCATAGTGCCATAAATATTATCCCCACTCACGAATATAGCCACTCTCTCATCTTTTTTCATGGCTTCATCGTAATCTGCCCAATTTGGGTGTTCTTTCCCTGCTGCTGATCTGTAGGCCGCGCGAAGAATATTCTTTAAAGTTTTTGGATCTAATGTATCGGCGGAAAAAATATGGGCTTTACCTTCTAGGACAAGATATGGTCTCCAATTCGAATTTGAAATAAGTAGGGAGCATTCAGGAGTTCTGTTCAAGTTTATAAATTTGGCTCTAGACTTTGTGGTGGTGAATATCGCGCCTCCTTTATAGAACCCAACCGTGACAGCACTAAGTTGAGTTGCACCGTTCATTCGTATTGTTGAAAGGACCGCATCGTGGTTGCGGGTAAGGAAATGTTCTACCTCTCTGCTACTGATAGCCATTATTCTAGTTCCTTAGCATGATTAAAATTCTTCTTCGTATAGATAATAATCGGTTTCATGCATACCTAGATTTCTGTATACCTTTTGAGCGTTTCTATTATCTTTTTCAACATATAATCTAATTCCACAGCAATTCCCACTTGCTTTGGTACGTCGAATCACTTCACTATGCATAAGCCGGTATACTCCTTGTCTTCGATACACCGCATCAACAAACACACTTTGTATCCAAAAGAACCAACCATTTCTCCAGTCGCTCCATTCAAACGTTACCAATAAGCTACCTATGATCTTTGAATCTGCTTCTGCGATTATATAGAAGCCTTTATTGGGACATTTCAAAACTGATTCGACCCCTTGTCGCACTGTCCATTCATTTAAAATTTTAGATTCTGTCTCTAAGGCCATTTGCTGCTGAAATTTAGAGATGGTTGGGGTATCGGATATACTCCCCTCTCTTATTGAAATTTGGTTCATTATTGACCTCTCTTATTGAACCTGTATATTAGACTTGATTATCGTGCATTTGCTGAAAACCAAATCTTCTAGGAGTATACGATAGGTGGAAAAAGTATTCAGTTCATTTGATGAAGCAGTGTCAGATATTTTTGATGGTGCCGTTATTATGGTTTCCGGGTTTGGTGGTACAGGGGGGACAGCCCAAAATCTTATTGTTGCCCTGAGAGATCACGGTGCTTCGAATCTGACCATCATAAGTAATACGGCAGGCCTTGCAAGCCTTATGGGTTTTGGTACTTTACCAGGACACTCTGCTATTGACTGCGGAATTTTGATCGATAATGATCAAGTAGGCAAACTCATAGCCTCTTATCCAGTTTCTCCCTCCCCTTCCAAGATAAATTCATTTGAATCTCATTTTCGGGAAGGGAAAATAGGGTTGGAATTGGTACCACAAGGTACTCTGGCTGAACGGATAAGAGCCGGCGGTGCTGGGATACCGGCATTTTTTACTCCCACTGGAGTAGGAACCGAGCTGTCTGAAGGAAAAGAAGTGAGGGAATTTGATGGTCGTAGTTATATAATGGAAACTGCTTTGAAATCAGATTTCGCATTAGTTAAAGCACACAAAGCGGATACCTTGGGAAATCTTTCATACAAGGGCACTTCGCAGAATTTTGGTGCTGTCATGGTTAGATCTTCTGGCATTTCTATTGTGGAGGTGGACGAGATAGTAAGCCCTGGTCAAATCGAATCACATTTGATAAATACTCCGGCTTTATTCGTAGATAGAATCGTGAAAAGATGAAGCGAACTCAATATATTTCTGAGGGAGTTAAGAACGATGCTCGATAGATTGCCGAGAGAGGTTATAGCGATGAGGGTAGCTCGAGAATTAAAGGATGGCGATATAGTCAATCTGGGATTGGGTATACCTTCACTATGTTCTCAATATGTTCCGGAAGGGAGAACTATTCTGTATCACAGCGAAAGTGGGGTACTTAATTATGGACCCATGGCAGAGCAAGGCGAAGAAGATGACGACTTGATTAATGCCAGCGGACAGTTTCTTGAGCCTACCCCTGGAATGTCTTTTTTTCATTCTGCTGACGCTTTCGGAATGATAAGAGGAGGTCACATTGATGTTACCGTTCTGGGTGCCTTACAGGTTTCAGAAAAGGGAGATTTATCAAATTGGATGCTTCCATCTAGAGGGATCGGCAATGTCGGTGGCGCTATGGACCTAGCTGTTGGTGCGAAAAGGGTAATCGTTGCGATGGAACATAAAGGAAGACATGGGGAACCTAAAGTGGTATCGGAATGTAGTTTTCCTTTGACTAGCCCTACATGCGTTAGCTTAATTGTTACAGATATTGCTGTTATTTCTGTGGAACAAGAAGGCCTAATCCTAAGAGAAACTGCTCCTGGTTGGAGACTGGAAGATATTCAAAACGAGACCGAACCTGAGTTAATTCCGGCCAATGATTTGAAGGAAATCGAAATATAGTTATTACTGTAATGTAAAAACGGAACCGTATTCTGTTTTTGAAATTTCAATCTGTTGGTCGAAATTTTCTTTCATTGAATCAATGTGAGTTATGACTATGATCTTTTCAAAATCTTCACTTATGGATTGTATAACTTCGATAAGCCTCCCTTGTCCTATCGTGTCCTGAGAGCCAAACCCTTCATCAATAAACAATATTGGTAACGGCGATCCTGATCTGGATGCAAGTAATTTTGACATTGCTATTCTGATTGCAAAGTCGATTCGAAAAGTTTCTCCCCCACTGAATGTTTCATAACTTCTTGTGCCTTGTTCATCAGATATAGTTATGTTTAGTTCTTCTGAGGGGAGCCCTGTGGCCCTATCTATTCTGCCCTCTTTTAATTCCAATTTTATTGTCATTTTATTGTCACTAAGGCGAGCCAGCAGTTCCTTAGCGGTATTTTCTAGCATTGGAACAGCTCTCTCTATCATTAATGCTTGAATCCCATTCCGACCAAAAGCGGAAGCTAATTCTTCGTACAACTGAACATCTTCATTGGTTTTAAATATTTCTAATTCCATTGATTTTATGTCTTCTTCAGCTTTAACGATCTGTTCAATTTGGTAACGGGCCTGTTCCCGCATTGTCACCGCATTGAGACTTTGTCCTTTCACTTTCTTAATTTTTGATTGAATCAAATTGATCTTTTGGTCAAAATCCCACTCTTCCGTCAATATTTTCTCAATTCTTACTAGCTCCAATTTCCAGGTTTCTGTTTGCAATTGCCTGGCTTCTCTAATGGATTTGGTGTCCTCTACAGATTGGGTTACTGATAGAAGTCTGTCTCGCGACCCTTGTAGTTGTGCGTGAAGTTCCAAATAGGGGCTCAGGCTTTCAAGTTTAGATTCCAAGTGACTATGATTTTTTTCAGTGTCCTCCAATTTTTTAAGCTTAGAGTCCAGGATTTTTAGCCGGTTTAATTCCTCAGAGCAAAACCTTTCAGAATTAAGTTCTTCTTCCATTTGGACCAGATTCAACTTAAGGGAGCTGAGTTCGATGGAAGAATCTTCACTTTTCCCCAATTGATTCATTAGATCGTATTGTATTTTTTCCGTTTCGGTCCTTTTTCGCACCAAAATGGTTTGCTGTAACTCATTTTGAGTAATAATCTCGTTTTTTCTATCAGTAAGGGCCTGGATTTTTTTCAAATTTGATTCGTATTCAATCTTGCTGGTTTTACCCTCACTTTGAAGCCCGTCCCTTATGTGTTGTTTATTGCCGGTTGAAAGAGACTGAAGGCAAAGCGGGCAGGTTGCCTCGGCATGATTTATCATGTCAAACCTATTTCGGCTATCAGACATCTGTGTCAATAAAGTCTTATTGGAGATTTGCAAAATGGTTACTTTCTCAGACATGGCGTTTGCTTTATTTAATAGGTGTTCCGTTTCGCTAAATTCGATCTCCAAATTTTGAAGGGCGGTGTTTGCGAGATTGATTTCACGTAACAATTTAGGAATGCCATCAACTAATGGTTGGAGATCTGTCTTGATCCGGTTCGATTTATTGGAAATTTGAGATTCTAATTTCAGTGTCTCAATAGCTATTGTCTTTTCTATTACAATTTTTTCTGCGTTTATTTTGTGAAAATCAGATATTAATGTAGAAGATCTACCGTACTCAGACCGCAAATCTTGGTATTCTTTATAGGTTGATTGAATCTCTTCAGAACGACTTAGCAAGATTTTCAACTCACCTAATTCCTTCTTCCATCGCATCTCTTGAACCAACATCATACCTATTTCTTTTTCTGATGTATCGATTTGGTCAACCATGGTTTTTTTATTAGAGATTTCCACTAATAAGGTTTGCCGTTTTTGGTTTAAGTCCTCCAATTCTTTACTAAGGCTTTGTTCCTCAGATAATAAATTCTGGGACTCTTTTTTATACGTTTCCAATTTTTCAAGGATTAATTCTTTCTCTTGAAAAGCTGAAGATTTGTGCTCTATCACAGATTGTTGTACTTCAACATCATTTTGCAGTTGGCGGGAATGTTGTTTCGATGCTGATTCCAAGCGTTCATAATATGAGAGGTCGAGTAAGTCAGCTAAAATCTTTTTCCTGTCGGTTGGCCTAGAGGATGTGAAACGATTGGAATCCCCTTGCTTTAGATAAGAAGTGTTTATGAAAGTTTCATAGTCCATATTGAGTAAATTGACTATTTTTTCCTCAGTTTCTTTTATGGTGTTGGCCATCAGGGAGGTTACCGTGTTACCTATGATAATGGAGAGGTTTAGTTCTGATTTTCCTGATGAGGCGCCTCTACCTTTTGTATAGGTGCGAGTAACTCTGTACCTGCTTTCGCCCGCAAAAAAATCTAGTTCTACAAACATGGTGTTTCGAGCGACATTGACCAGTTCATCCTGGGTTTTTGCTCTTGCTTTTCCCCATATCGCCCATGTTATCGCGTCAAGTAAAGCCGTTTTACCATAACCGTTATCACCGGAAATGCAGGCGATGTGGACTGGCTCAAGATTTAGAGAAGGAACATCTTCCCCATAGCACATAAAATTTTCGACCGTTAACAATAGTGGGATCATATTTAATTTGTCGGCTGGTAATTTACTTTAGTTTGTATCTACCTCTGTTCCGTTTAGAATGCATACACTTTTTAGCGGTACTGCGGTTTTCACTAGACTTTCAGCGAAGCAACCTTTTTTTGCGAGTTGGATGACTTCAATTAAATCTTCCGCCTGTTGGTCGGATTCAACATCGAAAAAGCTTCTAACTTCAGTTACTCCGTTTTCCACTGTGTTGTCAGCTATCGAACCTTTTAAATAGTAATCCATTTCAACATGGACCTTCGCTGAGTGTATTTCTACCTCTTTCATCGAAGCGTACCGCTTCAAATTAGTTAATAGTCAAAACCCTATCCCCCCGACTATGTACGTGAGTGGAGAAGGGTAGTTGTCATCCCCTCCCAATCGGGGCGGTTCATCAGAATAAAAGGTAAATTTATCTCTTGTACCTATATGAAGCATTTTTTCAAGATGTTCGCATTCGACAGACACTGTCGATTTAAAAACATCTTTGGGTAGTTCGGACCCGACTGTAGATTGTGGTATGTCACTTGGCATTGTGGGATTCTCCTTGGGGTGCCCGAATATATTCCAGCATTGATTTGACGTTATAATTTGGACCTTCTGAAGTTAGGCTTTCGGCGGCAGCTGTTGCAGTGTCAATCGAAGTGAAACAAGGTATTCTTTTCTCCACTGCCGCCCTTCTGATATGGAAGCCGTCTTGTACAGCACTTCCATTACCGGTAATTGTATTAACGACGGCATTTACTGTGCCGTTAACGATTACATCTACCACATTTGGATGTCCTTCATTGAGTCGTTTTGGTATTGCAACCACCTTTTTCCCCAATTCGCTGATAAGAGAGGCCGTACCTTCCGTGGCGAATAAATCATACCCTGCGTCAACTAGATTCTGAATTAGCCGGCCTGATTGTTTTTTGTCCTCATCAGAGATACTTAGAAGTATAGAGCCTTTTTCAGGGAGTCTTAAATTGGCAGAAATCAAAGCCTTGCTTATTGCCGATTCAAAGTCATGATCTATTCCCATTACTTCCCCCGTCGATTTCATTTCGGGCCCTAGGTATGTATCTACGCCCGTTAATTTAGACATTGAGAATACTGGGGCTTTTACCCCAACTATGCCATTAGCTGAAAATAGACCTGTCCCATATCCCATATCTGTTAGCTGCTTGCCTAACATCGTCTTTACGGCAAGATTTACCATGGGAACTCCAGTCACTTTGGATATGAATGGTATGGTCCTGCTTGACCGAGGATTGACTTCAATAACAAATATTTCAGTTTTTTCGTATTCAGCAGTATCTTCCGTTATGGATCCTGGGCTTCTGTAAGTGTTGCCGCCGACAATAACGTACTGAATGTTCATGAGCCCCTTAATATTTAAAGATTTACCGATTCGAGTGGTGTAGTCAGTAATTGTGGCTATCTCCTGCTTCGTTAGCGTCAGGCCAGGATAAATTGCCATTGAGTCCCCACTGTGGACTCCAGCTCTTTCTACATGTTCCATTATCCCAGGAATCAAGACTGAATCTCCGTCGCATACGGCATCTACCTCCACTTCCTTGCCGACGAAATATTTGTCAATCGAAACTTTTCTTCCTTCGCCAGCCTCCAAAGCATCCTTCATATAGCGTTGCAATTCCTCGGGGGTTTGAACAATTTCCATTGCTCTGCCCCCCAAAACATAGCTAGGTCGAACCAGGACCGGATATTTTATTTCGTTTGCTACTTGAAGGGCTTCTTCAATGTTAGATGCTGATCCCCCAGGTGGGTTGGGTATATTTATTCCACGTAAGAATTCTTCAAATAGATGCCGGTCAGAAGCAACATCGATAGTGTGCGCAGTAGAGCCTAATATAGGCATAGATTCTTTATCCAGATTTTGAGAGAGATTTATTGCTGTTTGTCCCCCAAACTGAACAATGGAGGGTGTGTTATCACCTTGTTCTGGACCGGTCGCTAATCTTTCATTGTCGATTATGTCAAATATCGATTCCTCATCGAGAGGTTCAAAATACAATCTATCGCTGGTATCAAAATCCGTCGACACTGTTTCTGGATTGGAGTTCACTAGTATACTTTTTACCCCTTCTTCTTGAAGGGCCCACGCTGCATGCACAGAACAATAGTCAAACTCAATTCCTTGTCCGATTCTTATAGGTCCGCTGCCAAGTACCAAAGCCTTTTTGCCATGAAGTGGTTCCGCTTCATTTTCGGTTTCATATGTGCTGTAAAAATAGGGAGTTTGGGCTTCGAACTCGGCAGCACATGTGTCTACCATTTTGTATACTGGCTTAATATTGAGGTTTTTGCGTAATTTTCGAATATCTTTGGCGGATTGATTCAATAACTCTCCAATTCGTTGATCAGTGAATCCTAATCTTTTTGCTTTACGCAATAAATCGTAGGAAAGATCATTGGATTCTATGGTTTTTTCCATGGCAATAATCCTGGAAAAGGATCGTGTAAACCAAGGGTCTATTCCTGTGCGTCTGGAAAGCTCGTCAGCACTTACGTTTCTTCTAAGGCCTGCTAGTAGAGCCCATAATCTTTGGTCATTTGGATAGATGGGTAATTTATTCAATATCGATTCTTCATCGGAAAACCATAAAGGGTCTTCCCAGACTATTGATCTATTTGTTATCTCAAGTGATCGCACTGCCTTTTGAAAAGCAGCTTCGAAGGTCCTATCGATGGCCATCACCTCTCCAGTTGCCTTCATTTGTGTTCCGAGGGTTCTTTCCCCAGAAGGGAATTTATCGAAAGGCCATCTTGGTATTTTTACTACACAATAGTCTAATGCAGGCTCAAAGGCGGCTACAGTTTTTTGAGTCACTGCGTTCTGAATCTCATCAAGGCTCATGCCTATAGCAATTTTTGCCGCAACTCTTGCTATGGGGTATCCAGTGGCCTTGCTAGCTAGAGCTGAACTTCTACTGACTCGTGGGTTTACTTCAATTACATAATAGGAAGGTCCGGTTTTTTCGATGTCAGGCAACGTCTCAGCGACTACATTTCCTGGTACCAAAGCAAATTGTACGTTGCAACCACCTTCAATACCCAGTTTCCTTATGATTTTTAGGCTTGCTGTTCTTAACATCTGATATTCATTGTCAGAAAGAGTCTGGCTTGGGGCTACTACAATGCTGTCACCCGTATGAACCCCCATTGGATCTATATTTTCCATGTTACATACGGTTATACAATTATCAGAACCATCTCTCATTACCTCATACTCAAGCTCCTTCCATCCAACAATGGATTTTTCAACCAGCACTTGGTGGATAGGGCTTGCACTCAATCCTGATTTAATTATCGCGTTGAAACTATCATCATCCGCAGCTATACCTCCGCCAGTTCCTCCCAAAGTGTAGGCTGGCCTGATGACGACCGGTAGGCCTATCGTATTTTTTGCCTCTGTTGCCTCTTCGTAACTGTTTACTACAAAGCTGGGAGGAGTTGGTTCTCCAATATCAGTGAGCAATTCTCGGAACAACTGCCGATCTTCTGCTTTTTTTATAGAATCTACACTGCTTCCTAATAATTTGACACCATACTGCTCAAGAACACCGGCTTCGACGAGTTCAACTGCCAGGTTTAGGCCTGTTTGACCACCTAAGGTAGGTAATAGGGCATCCGGCTGTTCTCTTTCTATAATCCTTGATATGACCTGAACGGTTAAAGGCTCTATGTATACAAAATCTGCTACATCTTCGTCAGTCATAATTGTTGCAGGATTTGAATTCACTAAGATGGTTTCAACTCCTTCTTCTCTTAACGACTTGCACGCCTGTGTTCCGGCATAATCAAATTCAGCTGCTTGGCCAATCACAATTGGCCCTGATCCGATTACAAGAATCTTTTTTGGTTTTTCAGTCAATTGCCAGTCCCCTCTTCTCCAAATAAGAAATTAACTTGTCCGGGAAGTTGATAGTCATACCATCGGCGCCACATTCAACTACATTTTCCATGAGTGCCTCAGTAAAAACCCCATGGCATCTGACCTCGAATCCGTTGTCGTGTAAATTAGTAACAAGAGATGGGGTCACTAAATCGGCTCTCGGACATATCTGATTAAATCCATGGTTTAATGAATCCGATATTATGGAATCATTCCATTCACTACCAGGTCCCAGGGGAACCAGCCATCCAGTTTTTATTTCTGGTGCATACTTTCTGGTTTCGATCAGCCATGGCTTCCAAAATGAGGTTATTATTGTTTTCTCAATTGCATTGAAATCCCGGATCATCTCACAGGTTTTTTGTGCTAGATTGGGTGTATTTCCTTTAATCTCCACATGTAAGTAGGCTGCGGACTTGTATTCAACGAGGATTTCTTCCAAGGTGCATACTTTTTCCCCAGAATATTTATGATCAAACCAGGAACCGGCATCTAGTGCCTTTAGTTCTTTTAACGTGTGATCGTTGACTTTCCCATTTCCATTTGTTGTTCGATTGAGCGTGTCGTCATGGATTACAACCAGCCGATCGTCTTTTGAAGAATGGACGTCAAGTTCTATATGTTTAACTCCCATATTGATCGCCATATCGAATGCTGCACGCGTATTTTCGGGAGCATAGGAGGAGGCTCCTCGATGGGCTATATTAGTAATTTTTCGTTGCATAACTATTTGGTCTCTTTAACTATCTCTAGGAAATCGTCAAATATGTATTCATTGTCCTTAGGACCGGGTGAGGCTTCGGAGTGGTATTGAATACTAAGTGCAGGAAGAGATCTATGGCGTATACCTTCTACTGTACCGTCATTCATGCTGATATGGGTGACGTCGACGTCTGATGGCAAAGATTCGGGATCAATTGAATACCCATGATTTTGAGCAGTTATGTAGATTCTTCCGGAAGCGGTATCTTTGACTGGATGATTGGCCCCTCTATGGCCGAATTTAAGCTTGTAAGTTTTGGCACCGAGAGATTTCGCGAGTATCTGATTTCCGAGGCAAATTCCCATTACAGGTACTTTACCCAAAATATCCGCAGTAGTGGCTACTAAATGATCTAGAAGTTCTGGGTCTCCAGGTCCGGGAGAGAGCAATATGCCGTCAGGGTTTTGAGTGAGTAGGTCGTCAGAAGTAGCTGATGAAGGGAACACTTCCACATCGCAACCTTTACCTTTCAAAATCCGGAGAATGTTGTATTTAAGACCATAATCTGAGACAAGAATTCGCAGGTTGTCGGCGATATGATCGTATCCTAGTCCTGATTCCATCCACTGGTACCGTTCATTAGTTGTCACTTTTTGTACAAAATTTTGCTCATCATATGAAGGTTTGTTCTTTAGCTGTTGCAGGGCTTGTTCGGGGGAAATATTGACTGCAATGACTCCCATCATTACACCTTTTGACCTTATTTTGCGTGTAACAGCCCGGGTGTCGATTTCGGATATTCCAACGATTTCCTGGGAGTCAAGATATTCATTTATGGTTCCAGTTATTTTGGTATGACTTGGCTCTTCACAATATTGCCTTACGACAAATCCCGCGACTTGAATTTGGGACGATTCTATATCTGAGCTGGTAATGCCGTAGTTACCTAAAAGCGGATATGTGGGAACTACTATCTGGCCGGCATATGAAGGGTCTGTTAGTATTTCCTGATACCCTGTCATTGAGGTGTTAAATACTATTTCACCGAAAGTTTCCCCTTCATAACCAAATGACTCACCTGGGTAAATAGATCCGTCTTCAAGTACTAGAAAAGCTTTTTTTGTCAATGTTCAATCACCAGTATTGATTAGTAAATTTTTCTACCTTTAAAAAAGGTGGCTTTAATTTTCCCTTTAAGTAAGGTTCCCTCTAGTGGCGTGTTTTTGCCTTTAGATAAAAAAGTTTGCGGGTTGACAATCCAAGTTTCGGAGGGGTCAAAAACCGTGATATCTGCACTATTACCCTTTTTCAAACTTCCAATGTCCATACCCAAAAGTTTCGCTGGATCAGCGGTAAGTTTTTTTATGAGGGTGTTTACGTCTATATGACCATTATCTACTAATGTCATGAGAGACCCGAACCCGGTTTCTAGGACACTAATTCCAAATGCTGCATCCTGAAATGTAGTCGTTTTGTCCACTTGGTTATGCGGGGCATGGTCGGTGGCTATCACGTCTATCGTGCCGTTCTGAAGCCCTTCTACCATTGACCTAACGTCAGATTGGTTTCTGAGTGGCGGGTTCACTTTTGCATTGGTGTTATAGGCGTCACGTGATAAAGGAACAAAGGAATCTTCAGTTGGCCCCATTACAAGTGTTTCTGAGAGTGTCAAGTGATGAGGAGTGACTTCACAGGTCCCTCTAATTCCTCTGGCTTTTGCAGCTTTAATCAGGTTGAGTGTTCCCATCGTACTAACGTGGGCTATGTGAATATGGCCACCGGTTAATTCTGCCAAAGAGAGGTCCCTAGCCACCATAATCTCCTCTGCTGAGTTTGGCATTCCTTTTAACCCTAATCTATTGGACACCCAACCTTCGTTCATGGAAGCCCCATGAGCTAGAGTGGGGACCTCACAATGGTTGATGATTGGTAGTTTTAAACCGGCACTATAGCTGAGGGCCTGCCTCATTATGTTGGAGTCCTCTATTGGGTCACCATCATCGCTAAAGCCTATGACTCCAAGCTCAGCTAATTCCGACATTTCACTGAGTTGTTTACCTTTACGGCCTACAGTTACACAACCAATGGGAAGCACTCTTATTTGAGCAGTTTCTTTTGCTTTCTTAAGTACATATTCAACTACGGATTGATTGTCCATTGCTGGAACAGTATTGGGCATAGCACATACGGTGGTGAATCCACCGGCCGCTGCCGCTGCGGTGCCTGTTTCAATTGTTTCTTTGTATTCTTCTCCAGGTTCTCTGAGATGACAATGTAGGTCTATAAACCCCGGGCATACTATTTTTCCCTCAGCGTCAAAAACCTCAGAGTTTCTCGGTCTATCCAAGGAAGTTTTTATTTCTGTTATTACTCCATTTGTCACCAATAAGTCGGAAATTTCATCAACTGACTGCGAGGGGTCAATAATTCTCCCGCCCTTTATCAAGACATTTGCTGTCAAGTTATAACTCCTTCTCAGAATGATTCCCAGTTATCAGGTCGTAGAGGATTGCCATGCGGATTGCCACTCCTGTTGTAACCTGACTTTCAATCACTGATTGGGGTCCATGTGCGACATCTGATTCTATTTCGACCCCTTCGTTCATGGGCCCTGGATGCATTATGATCGCATTAGGGTTAGCTATCTTTAGACGTTTTGAGGTTATTCCAAATCTTCTGGAATATTCTCTCAATGAAGGCAAATGGCCTGCCTTTTGTCTTTCAGACTGTAATCTCAATGTCATTACTACATCAGCACCTTCTAGGGCATTATCTATATTTTCCTCGATTTGTATCCTTCTGAATGGGTGGTTAGCCTCGCGGAGGCGACTGTCTAGGAAATCTTGAGGTAGTAAGGTGTTTGGCCCACATAGGACAATATTTGCTCCCATAGTGGTCAAACCCCATAAGTTTGATCGGGCGACTCGGCTATAGAGCAAATCACCAACTATGACGACCTTTTTAGAAGAGATAGTGCCGAGATGCTTTTTGATGGTGTACAAGTCTAGTAAGCTTTGTGTGGGATGTGCATGCATTCCATCTCCAGCGTTGATGATGCTTGTTGAATTCATTTGCTGTGCTAGAAAATATCCGGCACCGGAATGTTGGTGTCTTATGACAATTGCATCTGCCTTCATAGCTTGGAGTGTTAGTGCGGTGTTGTATAGGGACTCCCCTTTTTTACTACTACTACTGTCACTAGACACATTTATGACATCTGCACTCAGTATCTTTCCGGCTTGCTCAAAAGATACTCTGGTACGAGTGCTGGATTCGTAGAAAAGTGTAATGATTGTTTTCCCTCTGAGAGCAGGGACTTTTCTAATGCCTCTGTTCAGCACTTCCATCATGGAATCTGTGTTTTCGAAAATAAGCTGTATATCAGATTGATTTAATCCATCTAAATCCAAGATATGTTTTTGTCTAATAGATTTTCTGGTATTAGTGTCGTTTGTTGTCAACTTTGTCCTCACCTATGTGATCGGGCTAGAGATAACTACTTCATCAAGACCGTCAATTTCCACAAGTTTCACCTCCACATCTTCTTCCCTTGAAGTCGGCACATTTTTGCCGACAAAATCAGCTCGTATCGGAAGCTCTCTGTGCCCTCTATCTATCAGGACGGCCAGTTGTATTTGACTCGGCCTACCTAAATCGTTGATCGCATCCATCGCAGCTCTTATTGATCGGCCCGTGTATAAAACATCGTCAACTATCACAACGATTCGCCCACTAATGTCAACGGAGATATCAGTCGGTTTCATAGCTGCCTGAGGTTTTACGGAAAGGTCATCTCTGTATAAACCAATGTCTAATGAACCGACATCCACAGTTTGGCCTTCATAGCTGGATATTAAACCTCTAATTCTGAAGGCTAAAGGTACCCCCCTAGAATGCATACCAACAAGAATTAAATCTTTTGCCCCTGAGTTTCTTTCGAGTATTTCATGGGAAATTCTCGTTAATGCTCGTTTCATTTGCACATCTGTTTGTATCTTTTTTTCAGACATGTTCTTTAATGCCGAACTTGGATAGGATATGGAAGTAGATTTTCCAAAAAAAAACCTCTGCCCAGATCGGCAAGAGGCATTTAACAAACGAGCTACCCAAACAGGTAACGCGAAGCGTTCGCTCCCTTGGCAGACTCTCTGGACTGACTTAAAGGGTGCAGTGGGCAAAGCTGCTCACTCCAGATTAAATATACACTCATAATTACGAATGTCAAAGTTGCATGCGCTATTTGACTAGTTGTGGGTTTCAGATACAAGAACTGTGTTATACCCTCCAACCCTTTGGTTTACAATGTATTTAGAATGAATTTGGTATCAGCTGGCGGGATAGTCTATCGGAAAGACGCTGACTCTATCTTTATAGTGGTGTGTGGTAGGAATTGTCCTATCTCTTTCAATTTGCCAAAAGGTACCCCTGAACCTCACGAGACAAGGGGACAGACCGCTTTACGGGAGGTTGAAGAAGAGACGGGATTAAGAGTCCAGCTTGGTAAATATATTGACTCGGTAAACTATTGGGTGACTAACCATCCCGATTATCCAGGTCAACAATTACGCAAAACAGTCTATTATTATTTGATGGAACCTATAGGTGGAGATTTCTCTAGGCATGATGGAGAATTTGATACTGTGGATTGGGTAGATAGTCGTGACATATCAAATACCCTTTCATTTGAAAACGAGGTAAAAATTGTTCAGAAGGGCATTTCCCTGGTCAAGGGACGAAAATAAGGAACTCCCTCTTGTTAATGAGGAGGGGGAAAAGGTGCGTGTGCGAGAAAAGCGCGTGAAAGATATTCAAAACGAATATTCGTGGAGGGTGGACCCAGAGTTGTCTCGGTTAGACGCAACCAAACCCATGACAATGTCCTATGAAGACTTTTTTAGGTATTCGAAAGAAGAGATGCAATTTCCAAACTATCGATCAAAAAGGTTGGCAGTTGAAACCTTGGAGGGCGTTCATATTGGAAATATTATGTATTACGATCTAAATATGCAGAATCGTCAGGCTGAAGTAGGGATAATGATTGGCGACAAGGATTACTGGAGTAATGGGTATGGCACGGATACGGTTAATACATTGTTGCGACATTTGTTCACTATTTTGGAATTAGATAGGGTTTATCTACACACTCTTTCCTGGAATTACAGAGCCCAGGCATCTTTCGCCAAATCCGGTTTCAAGTTAGTTCGTAACGTTAAAAGGGGCGGGCAAGACTTCATATTAATGGAGGTTCTGCGATCTAATTGGGAAGAACCACATGCAAATTGATCTAAAGATATAACTTATCTAATTCATTAGGAAAAATAATTTCGCCTGAAAAAATATGACTGATATCAGATTTTGCCGAAGTCATTACTGTAGGATCAGATAAATTGGGGCCTATGTGCACCAAAGCCAATTTTTTCACATTGGCGGCCTGAGCCATTTCTGCGGCACCAAATGTGCCACATTGTCCTTCGCTTTCTCCATTGTCGTTCATATTGGATTGTTCGTCCCAACACATACATAGCATTAAATCCGCATCTTTGGCTAATTCTATGACCGAGTCGCAAGGTTCGGTATCCCCAGTAAAGACAATACTCCCGTCTGACGTGTCAAACCGATATGCTAATGAATCCAAATATGGTTGTACGTGCTTTGCAGGAGCACTGTTGACACTCCAATTGGATGCTTTAAATACGGGACCGGGTCCGATATCAATTGCTTCCACCTGTGGAGGTTTCCTTGGAAGTGTCCCACCTCTGTTTACATGAATCTTTTGGCTCAGTGGGTGGCTGACTCGTGCTTTCCAATCATGAGCGAACAACCCTATAGATTCATCAAGGATTCCTTTTGTTATCTTTTCAGTTAAATTGGGGCCAAATACCTTCAAGATATTTTCGTTTCCTATACTTTGATCCCACCTGCATAGAAGGAAGCACGGATAGTCAATATCGTGATCAAAATGATGGTGAGTGAAAAACAAGTAGTCTATTTTTGTGGGCCATAAACCGGCTTTAACTAATTTATGCGTGGCAGATGGACCACAGTCAATCATTATTAGGTCCCCGTCGATTTCAAGCGCAAATGATGATCCGAATCTGTCAGGTGTAGGTGTCGGCGTACCAGCCCCTAAAATGTGTATTGTTGCCATTTGCTATTAACCTTCTAATGAATTTCTTTTGTAGGTATAGATTCTGTATTCCTCACCGGCTTGTATTAAGAGTATATTGCTGGCCTCTAAACTGATTATTGAATTGTATAGATCATCGATATCTGCTTTGATGCCAGTTCCATCAAAATTTGATTCGGCGGTCCATATGATTTCTTCAGCATCGTAGCCTAAACGATCCTCCAAGGTTTTGATTAATTCACGATTATCGACTCGACTAAAAATAGTGACACTCTTTCTCGCAGTTTGGGGGCCCTGTAGCTGTTGTTGGATTATCGGTTCCGATTCCGGACGTATTCGATCGAATATTTGGCGGTGATAGATTATAACGATCCCTAAAACCGTTCCAATGGACAGAGGGGTGATTAAAAATTCAATTGTGTGGAATCCAAGATCGTTGGCAAGAGAATCCTTCACTAGGATGAATAGAATGCTTGCCATGGCGCCTGCCGTGAAGATAATACTTATTCCTATGACCACCATGAAATAGATGCGGGCATAGGTAACTTTTTCGTTAAAATTGGCGGTCTGTATAGCTAATCTACTCCAAGATATGTACCACACGAGGCAACCAACTATTGCCAAACTTACCCCTATGGATAAAGGATCTTTCCAAAAATCACCTGGTTGGACCAAATCAGTCCAGGTCAGTTGTAGTAGAGAGATCAACACTGAGTGCATCAGCACTGAAAATCCTGAAGACAAGAACCCTAATCCCAAAAAAGCCAAAGAGAATATCAATGCTGCATTAGGTTTTTTTAATAAATCAGTCATTTGGTATTTCTTGGGGACATACTTTGTGTGATAAAGCAAAACAGCGGCCCCGATGCTCAAGGTACTTATTGAGGAAATAAATACAAATTGCCGCCCATCCATTTCTACAATTTGGAAAACTTTACCGAATAGAGTCATTAGCAACATTGTGCTTGATACCATGCAACACACTACCGTAACTATGTAAACTAGGTAGAGATAGAAAGGTTCATATTCTTGTTCTGATAATTTATTCCTTAGAATCAGCCAGTGGACCGACCATGCCGCAAAACCTAGTAGTAGTGACACAGTTAACCTCAACGAGCCAAGGCTACCGTTGGAAATCAAAATTATTCCATTGTCTACAGTATTTTGGATAACGTTGAGGATTGCGACGTAAACTAAACTGCTTAAACTTGAAGCCAGTACAAATAATCCAACAAAACTGAAGCTGTAAACAAATGTGTTACGTAGACTTTGACTATTTCCACGAGCCGAGGGTTTGGCTTGCAATAGCACTTTCAAGTGGTAACCCCAGACCACCGACCATATTATTAGAGTGGGTATTTTTGGCCAATTAAAACTGGATGCTTGGAAGGTCTCTGAAATGATGTCAGAAATGCAACTTATTGATATGGCGAAAGATACCGACAAACACAAAAGAAAGTATGCAATTCTTATGCCTGAGGTAATTTCCTGTGAATTTTTCAATACCGCCTGGTTAATCTTTTTCCAATATAGTATCCACAGAGGTCCGCCTATCACCAGCAATGATATTCCTAAAGCGGCGCGCTCTGGACTTGTCTCCAACAGAGAGGAAGAAACAAAAAAACCTATCAAGTGAATTGACGATTGTTCCAATCCATTCACAAGCATTGATAAGCCAACCCCGGAAATTATGTAGAAATATAGCCGCTTCACGGGATCAGCCAATGATTGACCGGAATTACTACCTTTTATGAAAGCGATTAACTGATAAATACAAAGATTTATTAATATAACTAATGGGAAAAAAATCAGAACATCAACTGCCTCAGTCATCGGATTTGTTAGGGATTTCCGATTTCGTAAGGCAATTAATTGGAAATTGCAGTTGGCTAATTTTCCAATTCCCATTCTCTTTGACAAGATTGAATTTTTCTTGGTAGGAATTTTCCGACGTTCCTATTGGGAAGGCTGGTTCCAATTCAATTACTTCCACCAACACCACGGATTCTAAATTGGCCAACTGCGTGGTTAGGTGTTTGAAAGTCGACCGGGAGTACCTGGCTTTTTCGTTATAGCTGTCAGCGGCGAAGTCTGTGGAACTACATGCTTTCTTGAGTTCAATAGACAAGGAATTGTATGCGGAATCATAATTCCCACCGGAAACATGTTCCAGAAAAATTTGTACTGTTCTGGCCGGAGAACCTTTGGGCATCTTCGACGGCTTGTTACCAATGTTTAAGGCGATGATTGAAGCAACTAAAATGGAACCTATGACGGTGCAAACTAAAATGGATGACTTGTTCATTTTACTATTATTCTAATGCTTTAATTTGCAGCTCGAAAAGCTTTGATATTGCTTCAACTCCTGCATCGAGGACTTGGTCAACCATTTTTCTTGAAAACCTGTTTCCTTCTGCTGAGCCTTGAATTTCAACTATTCCACCATCCGAGGCCATTACCATATTAAAATCGGCATCGGCTTTGGAATCTTCCTCGTAGCATAAATCCACCAACACTGTATCTCCAAATACACCCACACTTGTAGCGGCTACCGGTGTTATCGTAGGCAAAGCATCAAGAGATCCTGAATCTAACATCTGTTTCACCGCTAAATTTAAGGCCACAAATCCACCGGTGATTGAGGCTGTTCTGGTTCCACCATCGGCCTGGATGACATCACAATCAATTGTGATAGTGATCTCCCCGAGTCCTTCCAAATCGATGGATGCTCTAAGAGATCTTCCTATCAATCTCGATATTTCCTGAGCTCTTCCCCTCCTTTGATTGTCACGGGGCACTCGTGGAGAAGTAGAGCCGGGGAGCATGGAATATTCCGCAGTGACCCAGCCTTTGCCTGTGCCTGCCAAAAAATTAGGAATTTTTTCCTCAACAGTAGCTGTGCATATGACTTTAGTTAAACCTGTGGAAATGAGCACGGATCCTTGTGAGAATCTGAGGGGGTTTTTTTCAAAATTCACAGACCTAAGTTGGTAGTCGGTTCTATTGTCTAGCCTCAAGTTGTATACCTTTGTAATTTCCAATATTTATGTCATTTGATTTTATATTGTCACTAAACGGTTAGGAAGATTATTAAAGCCGAAATTTAAAGGGATAAGGGGAAAATAACACGTCTTTGGTTTCTAGAATTATCTCTAGTTTTGCTTCTGTTGTAGACTGGATGAATGCTTTTGTCGCAAATGAGGTAGAGTTCGATCTATGAAGGGCAATATATATCTGACAGGCCTTCCTGGTTCAGGCAAATCTACAGTAGGGAAAACACTTTCCCATTTATTGGGGAAAGAATTCGTAGATATAGACTTGATGATAGAGGGAATTGAGCGAAAAACTATACCAGATATTTTTAGTTGTGAAGGTGAGGAATATTTTAGATCAGTCGAAACGGAGTGTTTAAAAAAAATATCCACGCGTACTAACATCATTGTATCTACAGGAGGAGGAGTACCCGTAGATCCTGTGAATGTTGGGATAATGGAGAATTCGGGTCGTATTATCTGGTTAAAGGCTTCGCCGGAGACGATACTGGAACGACTAAATTTGCAATTTGAGAGCACAGGGGTTAATAACGATAGACCTACGCTCATTTCTGATGAACCCCTTGAACGAATTAAGAAATTGTTAGGTAGCCGACAAAATGCTTATAAAAGATCTCATGCTATTGTGGAAACAGATGGGAAAAATGTCGAAGCCGTGGCTAAAGAAATTCATAGGAGACTTGTGAGTTGGGAAAAGTAAATTACGATGATTTGGCATCAGAGGTAATCACCTCGAGCGCTACATATCCTGTATGGGTAGGCTGGAGCATAATCGATAAAATCGGGGAAAGAGTTAAAACTGTTTATGACGCTAAAGTCGCATATGTTGTTGCTGATGAAGGTGTTAACAGTCATGCTAGAAGGGTTCAGGTTTCGATGGAATCAGCTGGTATTCCGACATATCTGTTTTTCGTCCCGTCAGGTGAAAATCACAAGAATCTGGACACAGTTAAGCACATCTATTCCTGGCTAGCCAATCACAAGGCTGAAAGGGGACATATGATCGTAGCAGTGGGTGGAGGAGTAATTGGAGATTTGGCTGGATTTGTAGCCGCTACATATTTGAGAGGGATGCCCTTTTCTCAAGTGCCCACGACCCTGCTTTCCATGATGGATGCTTCCATCGGAGGGAAAGTTGCCGTTGATATGGAGCAAGGTAAGAACCTGGTGGGCTCTTTTTATCAACCAAAGTTTGTACTATCTGACGTAGAGACTTTAAATACACTACCTGCTAGAGAATTGACTTCGGGTTGGGCTGAGGCTATAAAGCACGGGTTGATTCTAGACGAATCATTGCTGAATTTATTTGAAGAAAAGCACAGTGAAATAGCTGCATTAGACCCTGAAATATCTACAGAAATTATAAGGAAAAGTGTCGCAATTAAAGCACGAGTGGTTTCCGAGGACGAGAAAGAAACGTTAGGGATCAGAATACTACTCAATTACGGTCATACAGTTGGCCACGCTATAGAATCTACAACTGGGTATTCAAAATATTTACATGGTGAAGCAGTTAGTATAGGTATGATGGCGGCGGCATTGCTGTCAAATTCGATGGGAATGATGTCTGATGAAGAAGTGCGGAGACAGGAGATTGTATTGAATCAATATGATTTACCAACAACCTCAGATGCTATTGAATCTGAAAAAATTATCGAAGCCATAAAATCAGATAAAAAAACGGTTGGAGGTTCAGTCAACTGGGTACTTTTGAGCAAAATTGGTAAGGCCGTTACTAACAATGAGGTTCCAGAAACCTTTTTGTTGGAGGCTCTTTCACAATTAAGTAAATAGGACTTGTTTGGCGAGATATACACTTGATTGAAATAATTCTTTTTATACTTGGTTTATCTACCGGAATTTACGGGGTTTTGGTGGGAGCTGGAGGGGGATTCATTTTAGCTCCAGCATTGATACTTTTTTTTTCAAAAGATCCCGAAATAGCTGCTGGTACTTCTCTGGCATTAGTATCGATCAATAGTATTTCGGGATTTATAGCATATAGAAAATCTGGCTTTATTGACGTGAGGAGTGGGATTTTATTTGCTATTGCTGCTGTTCCGGGCTCCGTGTTAGCTCCATTCATATTAGATGTGATGCCAGGTAATGTTTTTAGAACACTTTTTGGAGTTTTATTATTAGCCTTGGCTATCCACATGTTTTTTCGGGGCAGCGGAGCAGAGGATGATTCCGACTGTATAACCAATGAGATAAGCTCAAAACCTGCTCTTCCTAAATGGATATCATTTACTGTCAAAGAAAGGGAAATCACAGCCTTTGACGGGACAATATTCAAGTATAGCTTCAATGAATCTTTGGCAACTACATTCAATTTGGTCCTTGGGTTTGTATCCAGCTTTTTTGGTACCGGCGGTGGGTTTTTGAGGACTCCTATATTGGTGTCCGCTTTTTCATTCCCAGTAAAGGTGGCAGTGGCCACTTCTATTTTTTCGCTCTCATTTTATGCCACGATAGGTGCCGCGGCACATGCTTTCAATCATAATATAGAGTGGTACCCAACGTTAGTTTGGGGTGGATTAGGATTGGTTCTTGGAGGGCAAATTGGCGCAAGGTTAACACAGAAAATCAAGAGTTTTTGGATTCTGAAATTACTGCTTTTAGTGGTTTTATTTTTGGGACTGCAGTTACTTCTGGAAGGATTATGGCCAGGTTTATTGAACCTACCATCAGCGCATTAAAGAAAACAGAAATGTTCAATTTTACTTTGGAAAACAGCGATGGGCTTGCTCGGGCAGGATGTATTAGCACTCCCCATGGGGAGATAAACACCCCAGTATTCATGCCTGTTGCTACGCAAGGCTCCGTCAAGGCTCTCGATAGGGTAGATTTGGAATGTTTGGGAACGCAAATAATTCTTGGCAACGCCTATCATTTGTACTTACGACCCGGGGTCAAAACCATAAAAGAACTCGGAGGCCTGCACTCCTTTATGAACTGGACCAGGCCTATCTTGACTGATAGTGGGGGATTTCAGGGTTTTAGCCTGCAACATCTAAGAAAAATAACCGACGATGGAATTACATTTAAATCTCATATTGACGGTTCCACCCACGAACTAACACCGGAATCTGTGGTTGATATACAAACCGATATTGGCTCTGACGTCATTATGCCACTAGATGTATGCCTTCCAACTGAAGCATCTAAAACTGATTTATCGGAGGCGATGGACTTGACTTCTAACTGGTTGGGTCGCTCAATCCGTTCGCTGGGTAGTAAATCTGACCAATCCCTGTTTGGTATTGTGCAAGGCGGACTACATTCCGACCTTAGACAGAAATCCGCCGATTTCCTTTCAAGCCTTGATCTGCCCGGATATGCAATTGGTGGATTGAGTGTCGGGGAGACAAAGGAAAAAATGTACCCAACAGTTGAAATTACTTCTGAATTGTTGCCGTCAGACAAACCGAGATATCTGATGGGGGTAGGATCTCCAGAGGACTTGGTGGAGTGTGTTGTACGGGGTATCGATATGTTTGACTGCGTACTCCCAACACGGGTTGCAAGAAAAGGTGCAATGTACACCAAATTTGGTAGGCGTAATGTAACGAGATCCGAATACAAAAGAAGTGACAGTTCTTTTGACACTAATTGTGATTGTTACGCTTGCACCAATTTTTCCGCAGGGTATATCCATCATTTGTTCAAGGCGAAGGAATACTTGGCTTACCGACTGGCATCGATACACAATCTGAGGTTTCTAATGCGAACTATGGCTGATTTGCGAAAGGCAATCCAGCAGGGACTAATAAAGGAGTACAGGGAAACATTTTGGGAAAACTACCGGCCGTCAGACCAATCAGCGAGGGCTAATCAAGCACTTCGTCATATAAAGCGGTTCAAATAATATATTTGGACTATCTTCCCCCGGCTACTGCTGGGACAATGCTTATTTCATCTCCGGAACTCACACCACTCTCCATACCATCCATGAATCTAATATCTTCCCCATTGACGTAAATGTTTACAAAACTTCGTAATTCCCCGTTGTCATCACATAGCCGGCTTTTAATGCCAGGGAACTGAGAGTCCAGCGATGCAATTATTGCACCTACTGTATCCCCATCTGCATTTGCTTTATCTTCTCCGTTGGTTACTTTCCTCAAAGGCGTGGGGATTCTTACGCTGACACTCATCTATATTCTCCTTGATTTTTGAATCGTCTGGCTGAGACCACTTAGCCTTCTATGATGTCACCGGCTATGGGGTCGACCCTGACCCCTGTGGAAATTACCCATTCCAACCCTTCGTCTACCACATCACTTTCTCCTTCTAATTCCAACACAACCCACCCCATGTCGTCTCTTATATCTGCTCTTCTGATGTTGGTTACTATACCGAAATCAACACCAAGTTTATATATTACTGGTTCCTTAATAAGTTCTTGTGGGAAAGTAAATTTGACACGTTTTGTCACCATAATCTCATAACACCTTAATCTTTTCGACTAGACAGCTTCGTTTGAAAGGTGTCCAAATCAGGTTTGGTTTCAATTGGGGCCACAAAATCTCCCATTGTCTCTAAAGTTTTTAGACCATTTCCTGTAACGAAGGCCACAGTGACTTCGTCTTTTTTAATCTTACCCTGTTTAACTAGTCTTTTTAGGCTGGATATTACCACTCCCCCGGCTGTTTCGGTAAATATTCCTTCTGTTTCCGCAAGCAGACGTATACCATCGATTATTGAATTTTCGTAGGCAAAAATCCCGGTGCCCCCAGTATCGCGAAGAACTTCAAGAGAATATGGTCCTGCGGCAGGATTGCCAATGGCCAAAGATTTCGCAATAGTTTTAGGCCTAACGGGCTTGACTTGGTTATTGCCAGATTCAAATGCCTCAACAATAGGTGCACATCCTTCTGCTTGGGCAAGGTGCATTTTTGTCTTGGCTTTGTCAATTAATCCGGCCCCTTCGAATTCTTCAAGACCTTTCCAAATTTTCGTGTGTAGTTCTCCTGATGCCCCCGGGACTACACAGTGGTCAGGAGCTTTCCAACCTAATTGTTCAGCGACCTCATACCCCAGGGTTTTGCTTCCTTCTGCATAGTATGGGCGCATGTTTATATTTACAAACGCCCACCTGTGGGCGTCTGCAAGTTCGCTGCAGAACCTGTTAGCCTGATCATATGTGCCTTCTACCGCTACCATGGTAGGACCATAAACAGCCGCACCTTGAATTTTTCCTTGTTCAAGATCCGCTGGATAAAATACGATCGTTTCCATCCCTGCCTTCGCTCCGTGAGCTGCAACTGACCCCATTAAATTACCAGTAGAAACACATGCTAGAACTTCAAACTCAAATTCAAGAGCCTTTGTCGTTGTGACAGACACGGGACGATCCTTGAAAGAGAAAGTGGGATTTACACTGTCGTTTTTTATGTAAAGGTGATCCAGGCCTAGCTGGCGACCCAGATTTTTCGCATGGATTAGAGGGGTAAATCCAGTGGAAATATCGACTGCAGAATTCTTTTCTACTGGCAAGAAATCATGGTATCTCCACATAGTATTTGGCCCAGATTCAATGCTTTTCCTCGAGACCGATTTAGCTACAGAATGATAGTCATAGGAAACTTCTAAAGGTCCAAAACAAAACTCACAGACATTTAACGGCTCTACGGGATATTCGCTTTTGCATTCTCTACATTGCAGGCATTTTACGTGCGGCAACCTTTTGCTCCTTGGTTTTCTAAATGCAGTTGCTTAAGACTGCATAACATGGGCCACCAATTGAAATCAGGATCAGGCAGGAAATACTAGCAATGTAGTGATTTCAGTGTCAAGGAAATTCCAAACGATTTTAAGTTTATTCATCTATAAATCGGCTATTGCATCCAATATTGGTTCTTTTGACTCTATGTCCCCAACGATGGCTATATTTAGTTTTGAGACATCCAAATATTGGAAAGCGGCTTTTTGTAATTTCGGTATGTCATTTCTATCTATATACTCTCTAATGACGCTTTCACACTCTATCTGTTTATTGAATAAATCCTGATGGGCATTCCATGCAGCGACGGCCTGTGAATCATCCATCCTTAACCGCATTCTTCCTTTTAAGATTTGTTTGGCACGAACGACCTCAGAACCCTCTAGCCCTGTTTTTAAGTTCTCCACCTCTGTAAGGATAGCTTTAATGGCATCAATGTATCTATTTTTATCAACTGCCAAAGTTATCCTTAAGTCCCCGACATCTTGCAAATGTGTGATTTCTGACTCTATATCGTAGACCAAACCGAGCCGTTCTCTTATTTCTTGAAATAGCCTGCTACTCATCCCATCTCCTAAAATAACATTCAACAGGTCTAGTGCATATCTGTCGGGATGGGTTATGGATACTCCGGGATATCCGAGATGAATATGAATTTGTTCTATAGCTCTTTTTTCTAGATCCAATTTCACGGAATTTTGAACATTCTCAATGGGACTAATTTTTAGCTGGCTTCCGGGAAATGGGTGAGTTAAAAATAATTGGTCAATTGATTGAATTGACTTGTCATGATCTAGGTTACCAGCGATGCTGATTACCGTGTTAGTGGGGAGATAGAAATCATCAAGAAACGCTCTAATTGTTTCTTGATTGATATTTTCAACACTTTGTATAGATCCAGCGATGTCACGTCCCAATGCACTGTCAGGCCACATTAATTTATCCAGGTTTAAAGCCGTTTTGGAATCTGGATAGTCCTCAATTGTTTTTATCTCTTCAATTATTACCCTACGTTCAGAATTGATTTCCTCTTCATTCAATAGTGAGTTTTGCATCATATCTTGTAAAATTTCTATCCCGGTGCGGAAATGATTCTCGGGTACCTTGCACCAGTAGTTTGTGGATTCATATCCAGTGCTCGCATTTAGAAACCCACCAGTTGATTCAATGGGGGAGCTGACTAATAGCGGGGACGGCCTTTTACCAGTGCCTTTGAAGAGCATATGCTCCGCGAAATGTGCTACACCATATTGTCCCTTTTGTTCATTTCTAGAACCTGCCTGCACAGAAATTAGGATTGAAACGGACTCAGAATTGGGTAGTTGTTGGGATACAATTCTTAACCCAGATTCCAATATATCTTTTTGGTGCCTAGCCAATGAAATACCAATCCGTCACTTGATTTCAGACCGTATTTCCACCCCAGATATTTCTTCTTGGAGCTTGGCTATCGCCAGAGTGGACTCTTGGCCCCAACCTTTGTTTTGTGCGTCTATGTAGCATTGTTGGACTAAATTTGATATTTTCATGGGTACTCGTAATTTCCTGCCCATATCAGTGGCAAGTCCCACATCTTTGGCAGCCAGGTCTAGCTTGAAACCAGGTGTGAAATTGCCTTTAAAGAGGGTCTCGGGATAGGATCTCATATGGGCCGTATTCCCGGTGCTAGCGGATATGGCATCGTAAAGAGTCATAGGGTCGACCCCTGCTTTAACGCCCATGCTTAAGGCTTCGGATAACACAACTCCCAAGGTCATTCCTATTAAGTTGTTTGCTATCTTGCAAACAGCACCAGAACCTATGTCTCCGCAGTACATTACTTGTGATCCCATCGCATCTAATATGGATTTGTATTTATTATATTTTTCTAAATCTCCGCCGACCATGATACATAGTGTTCCTTTTTCAGCTCCAACAGTACCGCCACTGACTGGAGCGTCAAGGATAGTGGCACCTTTTTGACCATAAAGAGTTGACACATGTTTAATGGTTTCTGGATCAGTAGTGCTGAGATCAAAGTGCGTGGTATTCACCGATGCTCCAGCTAGTATTCCACCCTCACCCAAAGTGACTTCTTCCACATCCTGTGGTCTAGGTAAAGAGGTAAATACAACTTCACTGGCCTGAGCTACCTGTGCAGGGTAATCAGCGAAAGTAGCGCCCATGGAAATAATCTCATTTGCGGCATTTTTGTTTATGTCATATACCACTAGTTCGTGCCCGGCCTTTATGATGTGCTTGACCATATGTTGACCCATTAATCCAACCCCTATAAATCCTACCTTCATTTGTAGCTCCTCCTATCTTTCATTACAAAATTATTTACGCAGTTTAAATTTCAATTTCATAGCACATTTTATCTGAGAATGGTTTCAATTCTTAAAACCTAACTAGAATATAATGCGTTTGTCAGAGGATGACAGATTAGAGGTATTCAGCAAGCACCTGCACAAGATGTTTGGATTTTCTTCCGGTACCTTGCTCTATTTGCTCACGACACGATACTCCTTCCGTAATAACTAAGGTGTCCTCATCCTCATTTCTTAGTTTTGGGAATAGTGTTTCTTCTCCGATTTCCATAGAGATTTCATAGTGATCCTTAAGATAGCCAAATGATCCTGCCATTCCACAGCAACCTGATTTTACTTCAGATGCATTCAGCCCCGGGATGTGTTCTAAAACCCGCATAGCTGCAGAGGTTCCGACTAGTGCTTTTTGGTGACAATGCCCGTGAAGTACAGCGGTTTGATTTTTTGGAGCATTCTGAAATATTACTTCCGACCCATTTTCAAGGGCATGCAAGAAAAATTCCTCTATTAGCATTGTGTTCTCAGCTATCGCATCTGTTTTTCCTGGATCGCCCACTAGGTCACCAAAGTCTCCTAAAAATCCAAGGACACAGCTTGGTTCGATTCCCACCAGTTTAGCCCCGTTTTCTATGTACGGGTAAATTTGATCAATGTTGAATGAGATATTTTGTTTGGCTGCGCCTATCATGCCGTTTGAAAGCATTGGTCTCCCACAGCATTTCACCTTCGGTAGGATGACTTGGTATCCTAGTTTTTCAATTACGACCACCGCGGCTATTCCTAACTCTGGATGGTTGAAGTTAGTTGTGGTGTCTGGAAAGAGGAGAACTTGTCCGTTAACAGCCGCCGCCGCAGGTGATCCTCCTCGCGCTTTAAACCATTGGGTAAAAGTTTGAGAGGAAAATTTTGGGAGCGGTCTTCGGGAATCAATCCCTACGTATTGTTGAAGTAGTTGCTTCGAACCTGGAATTGTCATCATCCAATTTGATAATGGGGCAAAAAAGGAACCCAATTTGCTGAGTGAAGATACATTGCCGAAAAACCTATTTTTTAAGTTGTAACCATTTTCTTTATGATAGATGTTGAGGAATTCATATTTCAGTTTTGCCATATCAACGTTGGAGGGACATTCAGCTTTGCAGGCTTTGCATTCTAGGCATAGGTCCATCACTTCATACATACGTTCCTGGGTGATCGCCTCTGGGGGTAATGCTCCTGATATAGTGGCTCTCAGTGCGTTGGCCCGCCCTCTTGTCGAGTGTTCTTCATCTCTAGTAGCCATATAGGAGGGGCACATAGTGCCTCCGATAACTTTCCTGCATGCACCTTGGCCATTGCACATTTCAATTGCGCTGGCAAAACTTCCCCCCTCTGTCCTGTATGCAAACCCCGTATCGGGATTTAAGGTATGGTAACTAGTGCCGTATCGCAAATTATCAGTCATTGATGGGGAATCTACTATCTTGCCCGGATTCATGATGCCTTGTGGGTCAAAAGTGGATTTGACCTCTCTGAATGCCTCGTACAACTGATCACCAAACATCTTGCGATTAAATCCACTTCGAACTAAACCGTCACCATGCTCACCGCTTAAAGATCCCCCATACTCAAGCACTAGATCACTTATCTCTTCAGAAATAGCTACCATTCGGTCTATGCCCTCTTGGTTTTTTAGGTTTACTAAAGGCCTAATATGAAGACATCCAACGCTGGCATGGCCATAGTATCCGGCTTCTGTGCCGTTCTTTTTTACTATCTGATCAAATCTTTTAACAAATTCGGGCAGGACTTCCGGAGATACTGCAGTGTCTTCGACAAACGGAAGAGGTTTGGCGTCACCTGGCACATTCATCATTAACCCCAAACCGGCCTTTCTCACATCCCAAACTTTTTGTTGATCTATTGGATCGGTCATTCGCAAAAGTTTGTAGCCCCAACCACCTTTTTGCATTCCCGTTTCCAACTCATCAAATTTGGCCTGAAGTTCTAAGTCTGTGTCAGCTATCAATTCAATTACTAGGAGAGCTTCAGGTGATCCTTCTATAAAACTGGTCAGCCTGGAATATGCCAGATTGGATTGAGCTTGTTTGATTATCATGCTTCCAATTAATTCGACCGCAGCAGGTTCCATTTCTATTGCTGCCACCGTTGCCTCCATAGATTCATTCAAATCGTTACAATGGAGGACTCCCAATCCCTTTATTTTGGGAATCGAGACCACCTTCAACTTTGCCTCTGTGATGGTAAGAAGAGTACCTTCTGAACCAACTACAAACCTGGCCATATCGAAGTTACTTCCGCTAACAAACTCGTCTAAGTTATATCCGGACACCCTTCGTTGTATTTTCGGATATCGCGCCAAAATTTCATCCCTGTTTTTTTCTCCAATGGCGAAGAGGTTTCTGTAAATATCGCCTTCTAGTCCTGATATCCTCAACTTTTCTTCAAAGGTATCCCCGGTCAAATGTTCAAATTTCGCCTTGTCGCCATTTGACAGAACCACGTTAAGGTCGTACACGTTATCTACGGTTTTACCCCATAGGATTGAATGAGCTCCACATGAATTGTTACCTAGTGCTCCTCCAACATTTCCTCGACTACTTGTGCTGGGATCAGGTGCGAACATGACGCCGTGAGGCGATAGTTGGGCATTTAGTTCATCAAGAATTATTCCAGGTTGCGTTTTTACCCATCCTTCCTCAGTATTCACCTCTCCCATACTTTTCATATATCTTGAGAAATCTACTACTATTGATTCTCCTACAGTTTGCCCAGCTAGACTGGTACCACCGCCTCTAGGCAAAACCGTGACACCGTACTTGTGAGCTGTTTCAATGACTGCTATTACGTCTTCCTCATTTCGAGGCAAAACGATGCCCACTGGTTCGATCTGGTAGATGCTGGCATCGGTACTCCATAAAGCGCGCGACATTTTGTCGAAACGCACCTCTCCTGAAACATGTTTTTGTAACTCTGCAATAAGTTCTTGCGTGTCAGAAGTTTTGGAAGTAATTACCATGTGAAGGGACCTGCATTAATATATGGGTTTGTGACTCCGGTCTCAAAACTGACCAGCGATTTAGTTTATAACAAGTATCGCTAGTTTATATCAAGTATTTTGAGGTTCGTTTGACCTTTCGGAGTGACTGCCACAGCCTTTTGACCGGACCTTTTTCCTATCAATGCCTTTCCTAATGGCGAAGCATCGGATATTTTGCCTTCAAGGGGATTAGCTTCTGAAGGGCTAACGAGAGTGTATTTGCTCTTCTTTTTTTTGTCTACATCTTCAATTACAATGGTGGTTCCAACCCGCACTGTTTTTGCACCTTTGCCTGAAGAATCAACAATTATTGCGGATCTAAGCATGCCTTCGATTTCCTTGATTCGGGCTTCCTCTCTTCCCTGTTGCTCACGAGCCGCTTCAAGAGGTGCATTTTCCCTAACATCTCCATCTTCGGCGGCAGTTTGAATGGATTCACTGATTGATACCCTATTTGATTCAAGCAACTCTCTCTCAGATGTCAGTTGGTCGTGTCCTTCCTGAGTCATTTCTTGACCACCTTTTTGTGACAAAGACCTTCCTCTTCCAGTTCTAGAGTTGCCTTTCGACTTTCTGACCCGGAAATGAGTGGCTAGATTCATGTCCGTTATTTCCTGTTTGTGGATAAAAGCTAGAAACTTGCGAACAGCCTGCAGACCTTCTACTGCCTCTTCAGACATCGTGTTTTTCGCAACTTGTTCCGCATAGCCACCTATCTGAGATGGTGTTATAGACGCAAGGAGGCGCTCTCCTTGGAAATGTTTAACGAAGCGATTTATCTCTCTTATGGCTGCCTGAGACTTATCTTTCTCTTTAAGGGTTCCGGTGTATTCACCGACTGCCTCAAGCAGGTTCATTTCATTGTTCGAGGCCAAGGAAATCTCCCTTTTTTAAGACGCTAATCTAAAAATTACCTTATGTTAACGGACTTCTCATTCTATCAGAGGTTGGTGGCTATTAACAAAATCAGTGAAATTATCTTGGTTCCTATGCTTCCTTATACCTATTTGTCCAGATAGATTTGGATATTAGTATTCCATGGTGTTAAATTACCTCTTGGATTCTAAGGGCCTAGGAGTAATACACGATTCATGAACACCACAGAATTTTTAAATATTACCTCTCTGATTGTTCCAGACAGGACCGCTATAGTTTTTGATGGGAAAAGGTTTTCTTTTCAAGAATTGGAAGAAAGGGTGAAGAAGTTGGCAAATGCCCTTGCAGGTATGGGAGTCAAAGCGGGGGATAGAATAGCCAGTATGCAGGTCAACTGTAACGAAAATATAGAGACCTACTTTGCAGCAGCTAAGTTAGATGCTGTGTACGTTCCACTTAATTTTCGTTCCCGCCCAGAAGAAATTGAGTATATGATAAACGATTCCAAGCCGAAGATTCTTATCACCGGTGAACGTTACGTTTCCATGGTGGATGGCATCAAAGAAAACTTGACCAGCGTCGATGGGTTTGTAGTGATGGATGATGCATCCGCGGAAGGGTGGGAATCATATGAACAATTGCTGTCTACGTCATCTGGCGAAGACATGTATCCGATGGGGGACGAAGACGATTTGACCATGGTCATGTTTACAGCAGGAACCACAGGTTCTCCCAAAGGGGTCATGCTGAGTCATGACAGCTTCGCATCATATTTATTGGCAAATGTTTCGCCCCCTGACCTTGAATCGGAAGAGAAAAACATTCTGACAGTACCGCTTTATCATATTGCTGGCGTACAGGCTGTTATGGCTGCAATATATGGAGGCCGCACCTTAATCATTCAACGTCAATTTGAACCAGTTGAATGGATGACCTTGGTACAAGAAGAAAAAGCTAATCGAGCCATGATGGTCCCGACGATGCTTAAAATGTTGATGGATCATCAGGAATTTGAGAAATTCGATCTTTCAACCTTAGAGGTGATCACTTACGGGGCTGCCCCAATGCCGGTTGAAGTGATAAAAAGGGCCATATCAAAATTTCCAGGAACCTTTTTCATAAATGCTTTCGGCCAAACTGAGACAGCGGCAACCATAACTATGCTGCCGCCGGAAGACCACATTTTGGAAGGTTCAGAAGAAGAAATTGAAAAAAAATTGAATAGATTAACATCGATAGGAAAACCTCTGAGTGATGTGGAAGTGAGAATTGTAAATGAAAATGGGGGCGAGGTGGATGTAGGTGAAACTGGGGAGATAGTCGCTCAGGGTCCTAGGCTAATGAAGGGGTATTGGAACCAACAGGAGGCAACAACTGAGGCTTTAAGGGGTGGCTGGCTGTACACTGGTGACTTGGGATATTTCGATGAGGATGGATATATATTTCTCTCGGGCAGAGCTAAAGATTTCATAAAGAGAGCTGGCGAGATGGTTTCGCCTGAAGAAGTGGAGCAAGTGTTACATTCGCACCCCTCCATCGATGAGGCGGCTATTATTGGTGTGCCTGATGTAGATTGGGGAGAACGCGTTAGGGCAATAGTTGTAGCAAAGGTAGGTGCCACTATAGACAAAGAAGAGGTGATGGCCTACTGCAAAGACAGAATGGCTAGTTTCAAGAAGCCGGAATCGGTTGTAGTGGTAGAAGAGTTGCCCCGAAACCCTTTAGGTAAAGTTCTAAAAAGAGTTTTAAGAGAAGAATTCAGTTATCCGCTGGAAGACTAGCGGGAAGTGAGGTTAAATTAACGTGAAAATCACAAACATAGAAACCTTCATTGTTGATGCAGGTTGGAGGCCTTGGGGTTTTGTTAAGGTTGAAACTGATGAGGGTATTACTGGTTGGGGAGAGTGTAGCGACGGTAGGTCCCCTCGGGGTGTGCAGGGGACTATTGAGGATTTGAAACCATTACTTATTGGTACAGATCCTAGGGAATTTGAAAATCGGTTTTGGGATATGTACAGAGGTACACGTCAAAGTCCAGGGGGGATTGCTGCAAAGGCACTTGCCGGGTTGGATTGTGCTTTTATTGATATAAAGGCAAAAAGTTTAGGAATTTCGGTGCCTGAACTGTTTGGGGGACCGACTCGTGATAGAGTTCGTGTTTATTGGTCTCATTGTGGTACATCCAGAACAAGAAATCATGAATTAATTGGTGTTCCGCCGCTAAAGACATGGGATGATATAACAGCTCTGGGAAAGGAAGTAGTCGACCGAGGATTTACTGCTCTAAAAACCAATATTATTGCGCCAGGTGACCCGGCTCAGCATTTTGGTGCTGGATTTGGTGGAGGGAGAGGATCAACTGACCAGGTGGTTACCAAAGGGGTTTTAAGGCACATTGAGAAGCTAATTGGTACATTCAGAGACGCTGTTGGGCCTGATGTAGATATTAATTTGGATCTCAACTTTCACTTTAAAACCGAGGCTTGCCTTCGGATTGCCCAAGTCTTGGAGCAATTCGATATGCTGTGGCTCGAAATAGATATGTATCAACCTGAAAGTATAAGGCAAATAAAAGACTCCACAACCACCAGAATTTGTACTGGGGAAAATTTATTTTATATGCGGGAATATCTTCCTTATTTTCAGCAGCATGCTGCTGATATGTTCATGATTGATGTGCCTTGGAATGGATTCAGTCAGTCCAAGAAAGTGGGTGATTTAGCTGAAGTATTTCAGCACAATGTTGCTCCCCATAACTACTATAGCCATTTGTCCACTTTTGTCAGTGCTTCACTATGCGCTTCGCTTCCAAACATAAGAATAATGGAAATTGATATTGACGATGTCCCCTGGAAAGACGATTTGGTAACCAACAATCCTGAAATTATAGACGGGTATATGACAATACCATCCGGACCAGGTTGGGGTACCGACATTAACGAGGAGGTTGCAAAGGCTCATCCGTGGGAAGGCCACAGAGGTAGCTATGGTTCTGTTGCCCCATCACCTTCAGAATGGACGTTCGGACTCCCTAGTTTTTAAAAGAGGAACGGTCTGATTTCTAAATCCTTTCAGGTATAGGAGAGGAATTTCTGAATTTCCGAATCACGTCGGCAACAGCCTCGGGGCGTTCCATGTACATATTGTGGCCAGTGTCTGAAATAATTACCGTCTGCAGGTTTGGTAGGGCATTTCCGAATTCAAAAACTTTTCTAAATTCGTACATACGATTCCCACCTACAACGAAGAGTATTGGTATGGATATCGCTCTAAGTGTGGGTTCTAAATCTAAGTAGTCATTTTCTCTTTCATTCCACGCTAAGGTAGCGGGGGACCATTTCATATCGACCCTGCCGTCTTTATCCAAAAAAGTTTCATGCTTAACAACATCGTCTATAACTGCTGGGTGCCATTTGCTGGTAACCTCGTGTTTGCCCAGAAGATCCTTGAGTTGATCATGATCCTTCCAAGTAACCCTTGGCCTGTTGCCTCGATCAGATACCATCCTTTGAAATTTTTCGTCTACGACCATCATCGGTTCCATAAGTACCAAATTTTTGAACCTACTGGGATTATCAGCAACGTGCATTGCAAGAGCTACTGCTCCTGTTGAATGGGCTACAGCGTGAATTTCATTAAGATTCGTTTTAGTGACAAAATTTTCAATGTCATCTGATCTATCGGTAAACCTGTACCCGCTTTCTATCCAGCTACTATCACCGTGTCCTAAAAGATCCATAGCTAACACGTGGCTGTCCTTGGACAAATTTTTGGAGACTGCGTCGAAACTTCTGCTTGTTCTCATGTCGCCATGAATCAAAACAGTTGTCGGCCCTTCACCTTGCCAATCAATGTAGTGGGTGGAATTGGTTTTGTTATCTATGAATCGGCTTTTAGGGCCAGCTGAGTTAGGTTTCATGTTTTGCAACAAAAAAGACTAGTGCTAACAAAGTAGGACTAGTCATATTATTTCAGTATTTTAAGTTTTATCCGCCAGAAATTGCCGGTAAGAAATGAATTTCACTGTCGGTTGCAACTTTCTGGATCATTCCTAATGGGGTTATTTCTCCGTCTACTGCTACTGATATATTTGGCTTTATTTTTCCGCCTTCTACCAGTCTTTCTTTGAAACCCGTGTATTGCGAGTCTAGGTTGTCTATGACTTGCCTAAGATTCGTGCCCTCAATCACTAACTTTCGCTCTCCATTGCATAGCTTTTGCATGAGAGAAGGCACGAAAACTATAGGCATGACCTATTTCCCAGAATCCAGCACGGATCCGGGGGTAAGGGGGAGTTGGGTCATGATATTCCCGGTGGCGTCAAATACTGCGTTTGCAATGGCTGGTGTTGGAGGCACTATATTGGCTTCTCCGACACCCCTTACCCCGAACGGATGCCCAGGGTTCGCCACTTCCACAATGACGGTATCAATCATTGGCAAATCCAGTGAAGTAGGCATTCGGTAATCCAGCAAACTCGAGTTTGCCATATTACCTTGGTCATTCATGAAATATTCCTCATTGAGAGCCCATCCGATTCCCTGGACGCTACCACCTTGCATTTGCCCTTCCACATAGCTGGGATGAATTGCCTTACCTACGTCTTGTACACATGTAAATCTGTCAACCGTAACTTTACCGGTCTCGTCATCTACAGATACATCGACTATGTTTCCCGCGAATGAGCCACCAACTCCTGATGGATTTACGGACGCTCTTCCAGTTATCCCACCACCGGTGCCACTCATTTGAGATGCTAGATCCTTGAAAGTCATTTTTAGCTCAGAGTCTGTCTTTGAACTAATTACACCGTCTTCCATTTGTAGAGAATCTGGGTCTACATCCCAGATCGATCCTGCTCTCTCAATGGATTGTCTTTTCACGTCTTGGGCTGCTTCATATGCCGCCCAGCCTGTTGCAAAGGTGGTTCTACTTCCGCCAGTTACAGCCGTAAATCCTATGGTGTCAGTATCAACAACTGATGGGCTAACATCTTCCACTGGAATTCCTAGTACTTCGGCTGCATGCATGGCAATAGACGTTCTAGATCCCCCTATGTCAGTGGAACCCTCCGTTAGATTTATCGAACCGTCAGAATTCACCGCTATATTGCAGGCGGAGTCGAAACCAATATTGAACCAAAAACCGATGGCAACTCCTCTACCATGCCCTGCTGCCTTGGCGGCTTGATAGTGCGGGTGGTTCTTCATGGCTTCCAAGACCTCCTTGGCGCCTATTCTTCTAAAGGTAGGGCCATCGACTCTTTGGGTTCCCTCAGCTGCCACATTTTTGAGCCTTAAGTCAATAGGGTCCATATTTAGTTTGTTGGCAAGCTCGTTCATGGCTTGTTCCATTCCAAAAGCAGCATTTGGCGCGCCGGGTGCCCTATAAGGCGCTGTTTTTGGTTTATTGACAACCACGTCGTACCCATCGATTAGACCATTTTCAATATCGTAAGCTGCGAAGACACATTGGGCTGCTGCTCCGACCGGTGAGCCGGGATAACCGCCAGCCTCCATTGCCATCCATGCATGGGCTGCCGTGATAGTGCCATCTGATTTTGCCCCAAGTTTGATCTTTATGTTCGATCCTGGAGTGGGGCCTGAGCCCTCAAAGGTTTCTTTGCGGCTCATGACTATTTTCACAGGAGCGCCCGTTTTCTTGGATAAGATTGCAGCAACGGGTTCAACATAGATTGGTATCTTACCGCCGAATCCACCACCAATTTCAGTAGGCGTTACGCGGATTTTCGACACGGGCATATCTAGCAGGTCCGCTAGGCTGTCTCTGACTACAAAGGAGCCTTGTGTACTGCACCATACGTGAAGTCGGCCGTCTGTGTTCCATAGTGCGGTTCCATTGTGAGGTTCGATATAGCCTTGGTGCACCATTGCTGTGTCGTATTCTCTCTCTATGATGACATCCGCTTCTGCAAACCCCTTTGTTATATCACCTTTCTCATGCTGAAAATGATCAGCAGTGTTACTAACAACGCCGGAATCCTCTCCCAGTTCTTGGGTTGTCAAACCTTCATGCAATATAGGTGCGCCCTTTGCCATAGCTTCTTGAGTGGTTAGAACGGGTTCCAGAACTTCGTATTTCACCTCTATGAGTGCAAGGGCTTCTTCCGCAACATGAGGACTTGCCGCAGCAACTCCAGCAATGGCATGGCCGGCATAAAGAGCCTTATCACTTGCCAGTATGTTATCTCTGACCCACTTCTTATCATCCGTTTGAGGGAAGTCTGCTGCAGTAGCAACAGCTTTCACGCCTTCAAGTGCCTCCGCTTTGCTTGTGTCTATGGACACAATCTTAGCGTGAGCGTGAGGACTTCTAAGAATTTTGCCGTGCAGAAGTCCAGAGGTATCAAAATCGGCGCCATAGATTGCCCTTCCGGTAACTTTGTCTGCACCATCGTGTCTGACCGGTCTAGTCCCGATTACTTTGTAATCTACGGTGGACAGGACCATATTTCTTTCGTAGTCAGCAGTTGTCATGTTCTTTAAGCCTCCTGCATTCTTTTAGCGGCATCTTGCACAGCTCTTATTATTTTGTCATATCCGGTACATCTACATAAATTGTTGGCTAGCCAGAAGCGAATCTCATATTCAGTGGGATCTGGGTTTTGCTCCAGCAATGCCTTGGAAGCCACAATGAAACCTGGAGTGCATATTCCGCACTGCAAGGCGGCATTTTCCAGGAATGCTAGTTGCAAAGGATGGAGATTGCTTCCATCTGCAACTCCCTCAATCGTCTCTATGTTCGCTCCTTCGGCCTCAACACCAAGTACCAGGCACGAAGTTACTACCCTGCCATCCATGTTGATAGTGCAGGCACCACAGTTACCATCATTGCAACCTTCTTTTGTTCCTGTCAGACCTATAACGTCCCTAAGGCATTCAAGTAAACTTTGGCGAGGTTCACACAGGAAATCAACTTTTTCTCCATTTATCGTAGTTTGTACATGAGTCTTTCCTGGCATTATTTGCCTCCTTGTGCGCGGTCTACTGCCGTATTAAGAGCACGACGGGTCAGAACTTCGCATAAATGTTTTCTGTATTCCACCGTTCCTCTCATATCAGAAATCGGTTTTGCTGCTTTCTTTGCCGCGTTGGCTGCATTTTGTATCGGACCTTCTCCTACTGATTCCCCTACTAGAGCACTAATTGCATCAGGTACCGAAATTGGAGTAGGGGCAACCGATGCCAAACTAACCCTGGCCGCAGTGAATTTGCCCGAAGAAATATTTACCGATACACCGGCACCTACGACAGCTATATCCATTTCATTTCGAGGGATAAATCTGATGTAGTTGGCACCGAATCCTTCACCGGGGTTAGGAAGTTTAATTGAAACCAATATTTCATCTTTTTCAATACATGTTTGTCGTGGTCCGGTGCAGATGTCCTCCACCGCAACTTCCCGTGTACCGTTTGGGCCTGCTAAAATAGCTACCCCATTATGTGCCACAAGGTTGGGGATTGAGTCCCCGCTCGGGGCTGCGTTACACAGGTTGCCTCCTAGAGAGGCCCTACCTTGTATTTGAGTACCACCAATCAATGAGGCGGAATCAATTAATGCAGGATAGTGGTTTATAACATTGTTATCGTTATAAATTTTGTAACAGGGAACCGCTGCACCGATGGTCAGCCCTTTCTCTGCGCTATAGCTAAGCTCATTTAGTTCTGGTATATCTTTAACATTTACAACAATATCTGCGTCCACTCTTGGGTCTTTAACCCTCAATTGAACAATCAAATCTGTACCACCCGCCATTGGACGAGCTTTTCCGCCTGACTGGGAGAGGATCTTTATAGCCTCATCCACCGTTTTGGCATTTTCATAATCAATCCACTTCAAGAGATTTCCTCCTTTGCCGGGGCACCTTTTTATCCAGCACCCTTTGTTAGCTTTACCCTTTGTTAGATTTATTTTCGGCTGCTTTACAGTTCATTTATGGCATTACTTTGCCCATTTAAAATGGAGCCGAATTTCGGCTCAAGTCTACCATATGGATTTCAGGCTAACAATCTTCAGCGGACCCCTATCTGTAGACAGAGTATATTTATCATTTATTCCTCACTTTTTGTGGGTATGACAATTTATATTCGAGGGCGTAACTACCGAAGCATTAAAGGTCTGTAAACAATAGGGGAATAAGATTTCTCCCTTCCATCACAGATGTATTTATAGCAGTATGTTTTTGAGATATCTTCCTGTATAAGAACCTTCGTGTCGGGTGGCATTTTCAGGAGTTCCTTCATACACTAAATTCCCCCCTTTATCTCCCGCTCCAGGACCAAGATCTATTATCCAATCGGCACTTTTTATTAGATCAAGATGGTGCTCAATTAAAACAACTGAATTTCCTGCGTCGACAAGTCGGTGTAGCACTCTCAATAATTGAGAACAATCTTCAAAAGAAAGTCCCGTTGTCGGCTCATCCAGAATGTACAAGGTCTGTCCAGTAGCTCTTTTTGAAAGCTCTGTTGCTAACTTGACTCTTTGAGCCTCACCGCCACTCAAATGTGTGGCCGGTTGCCCCAATTTGATGTAGCCTAGCCCCACATCCTGTAAGGTCTGTAATTTTGTTTTTATTCTTGGTATGTTAGAAAAAATGCTTAGTGCTTCGGTCACCGTTGATTGCAAGACATTCGAGATGCTTAAGCCTCTGTATTCTATCTCTAATGCTTCCCTGTTATACCTGCTTGCTCGGCATTCTTCACAAGGAACAGAAACGTCAGGTAGGAATTGCATCTCTATGTTGATATGGCCGTCACCGGAGCAGGCTTCACATCTTCCTCCTTTGACGTTAAATGAGAATCTACCAGGTTTGTAGCCTCTACTTCTTGCTTCAGGTACTTGTGCAAAGAGCTCTCGTATAGGGGTAAACGTGCCTGTGTATGTGGCAGGATTACTCCTCGGAGTTCTCCCGATCGGTGATTGGTCAATATTGACGACTTTGTCTATGTTCTCAATACCTTTAATACTTTTGAATTTACCTGGCCGATCTTTAGCTCGGTAGAAGTGTTGTGACAGGCGTTTGTAGAGTATTTCGTTTATTAAGGTGCTTTTACCCGACCCTGAAACACCGGTGATACATACCAATATGCCGAGGGGAATCGTTACATCTATCGAATTCAAATTGTTTTGTGCAGCACCTTCAATTTCTAGATATTTTCCATTGCATAATCTTCTGGTCTGAGGTGTGTCGATTACTTTTCTACCAGATAAATATTGTCCAGTGAGCGAATTTTTGGAGCTCATAATCTTGCTAACAGTTCCTGATGCGACCACCTCACCGCCATGTTCCCCCGCGCCTGGCCCCAGATCCACTATATGGTCAGCCGCTCGCATAATTGCCTCATCATGTTCCACAATTAAAACAGTGTTACCAACATCCCTGAGCCCTTTTAGTGTGTTTATGAGCCTATAATCATCTGCGGGATGCAGACCAATAGATGGCTCATCGCATACATAAAGCACTCCCATTAGACCAGATCCTATCTGGGTTGCGAGTCGTATCCTCTGGGCTTCCCCACCACTTAAAGTGGAAGAAGTGCGTGAAAGTGTTAGGTAGTCGAGGCCTACATTGAGCAGAAACCGCAACCTGCCAGATAATTCCTTTAAAATTTGTGACGCTATTGATTTATCTCTCATGGAAAGAGTTTTTGGGTTTTCAAGTAAGGCAACCCAATCAGCCGCTTCTGAGATGGATTTGTCAGATACACTCATGATTGTTTCATTGCCGATCGTCACCGCCAAGGACTCCGGTTTCAAACGTTGCCCTGAACATCCCTGGCAAGGTAGGGATGTCATGTACCTCTCTATGTCTTTACGCACATTTTCCGATTCTGTCTCTGTGTATCTCCGTTCTAAATTTCCTATAACTCCTTCAAAGCGCCGGTTCCATCGGAATGTCCTGCCTCTTCTGCTTCGATAAGACATCTTAATTTTGGTCTTGGTACCATTTAGAATCATATCCATTGTTTCTGGTTCAAGTTCCTGAACCGGAACATCGATTCGAAAACTATCTATTTCTGACAAAGAATTCAACTGGCTCATGTGCCAAGAAGACAACGACCCTCCTCTTGACCAACCTTCTATGGCACCGTCCTCTATAGTTTTTGTTTTGTCAGGGATTACTAGATCAGGATCAACAACCATTTTGAACCCTAGGCCTGTACATGTAGAACAAGCCCCATGTGGATTGTTAAAGCTAAAAGTCCTAGGTTCAATCTCCCCAAGACTTACGTTGCAATAAACACAAGAAAATTCTTCCGAAAATATCATTTCCTCTTTTCCGGAAATAGCCACAAGCACAATTCCTTCGGCTTGTTTCAGCGCTGCCTCGGTGGAATCACTTATTCTTACCATGTCCATCTTTTCAGTGATCACAAGTCGGTCTACAACGATGTCGATGCTGTGCCATTTTTGTTTGTCTAGCTCAAAATCGTCACTGAGGTCCCTAATTTCACCGTTAACACGTACTCGTACAAATCCTGACTTTCTTGCCGATTCAAATACTTCCTTGTGTTCCCCTTTCCTTCTTCTCACAACTGGAGATAATATTTGTATCCGGCTAGAGACAGGTAATCCAGCGATGGAATCAACTATTTGTTGAATCGTTTGTCTTTGTACGGCTCTTCCACATTTGTAGCAGTGAGGTTTACCTACTCTCGCAAATAATAACCGGAGGTAATCAAATATTTCGGTTACTGTTCCGACTGTAGAACGGGGATTATGTGATGTACCCTTTTGGTCTATTGATATCGCCGGGGAAAGTCCCTCAATATAATCAACGTCTGGCTTGTCCATTCGGCCGAGAAATTGACGGGCATAGGCGGATAATGACTCCACATATCTGCGTTGGCCTTCTGCGTAAATGGTGTCAAACGCTAAGGAGCTTTTTCCCGATCCAGATACCCCTGTAATAACAACAAGTTTATTTCTGGGGATAGTTACATCCACATTTTTTAAATTGTGTTCTCTAGCGCCTTTCACCACTATATTTTTTATGGGACCGGATTTAGGTGGCATCGCACGTTCTTAAATTGGTTGTCTTAAAAGGGTTATTGTCTGATTCTAACATTTCACTACTTGATGTTGAGATTGAAATTTTATTAATCTGTCAGTGTTCATTGACCTGGAATACTTACCGTCAATACAATCGGAATATTGATTTCCAAATAAATTATTTAATCTTTAGATTCGTAGCATTTATAAAAAGGAGCATTAAGGATATGAGTAGTGGCTACAACAAACCAATTCCGGTGCCAACACCCGAATCGGACGTTTTTTGGGAAAAGGCAAAGCAACATGAGCTTTGGATACAGAAATGTTTGAACTGCAACAAGCCGTTTTTTTACCCCAGAATGAATTGCCCTAATTGCTTATCGGACAATCTTGAGTGGTTCAAAACAGGAGGCATGGGAACCCTTTACTCTTACATGATAAATCATCGACCGGTCCCGGGGTTTGAGGAAGATGCCCCTTATGCGATAGCAATTGTTCAGCTTGATGAGGGGCCAAGGATGATGACCAATATAGTAGGAATAGAAAACACCCCAGAAAATCTTATTCTAGATATGAAGTTAAAAGTTGTGTTTGATGATGTTAGTGATGAAATTGCAATTCCTAAGTGGGAGCCAGCTTAAGTATAGTCAGCATCATTTGAACTGAAAAACAGGAAGGTAAAAATGGATTCATTAAGATACAAAGCCGCGATAGTTGGGGCTTCAGAGACGACAGAGTTAGGTTCCATACCGGATAAAACAGCGTTTCAACTTCATGTTGATGCTTCAGTCAATGCTATTAACGATTGCGGGATAGACAAAAATGAGATAGACGGAATTGCCACAACAATGAGTCCTGCTGCTTTAGCTCATTATCTGGGCATAATACCTACATGGATAGATAACACCCAAGTCGGAGGCACTTCATTTTTAGTGCATGTCCGCCATGCAGCTGCTGCTATCGCAAGCGGTTTATGTGAAACGGTATTAGTGGCCATGGCTGAGAGTGGGCGAAATAGAGTTGGGGAACAGACAGGACGTATAGGAGACGTTGCTTCCATGTCTGGAGGCAGAAGAGATAGCTCGTTTCCAGGCCAGTTTGAATCAATATATGGCGTAGCAGGCCCGACCACACAATTTGGTATGGGTGTGCTTCGTTACATGAAAGAAACAGGTCTAACACACGAACAACTAGCGTCGGTTCCTGTTGCACAGCGCAAATGGGCCAACAAAGTTCCGCGGGCCATGTATCGGGACATTATCACAATCGAGGACGTATTTAATAGCAGGATGATTTGCTATCCATTTCATCTGCTCGAATGTTGTTTAGTCACTGATGGAGGCGGAGCATTAATAATTACTAGTGCCGAAAGGGCTAAGGATTTTCGTACCAAACCGGTATATATAATGGGCACTGGGGAATCTGTTGAAAGTCCTGTTGTAAGTCAAATGTACGATATGACTACTTCGGCCGCTTTTAAAACTTCGAGCAAAAAAGCCTTTGAGGAAGCAGGCGTTACACAAGATGATGTAGATCATTTAATGGTGTACGACGCCTTTGCCCATTTGCCTATATATGGTCTTGAAGATTTAGGTTTTGTAAAAAGAGGAGAGGCGGGATCTTTTATTGAGGAAGGTAATACCTCTCCGGGGGGCAAACTACCTATGAATACGAATGGAGGAGGACTTTCTTACACTCATTCCGGAATGTATGGAATGTATGCCATACAGGAATCTGTAAGGCAGGTGCGAGGAGAGGCAGCTCACCAAGTCGATGGGGTAAAAACCTCATTTTGTCAGGGAGTCGGTGGAATGTTTATGGCAGCCGGGAGTCTTGTATTTACAAATGAAGGACCTCATAGATAAGGGAGCCATATAGTTCACATGACTGAAATTTTATGCTACGAAGATAGCTATATGCGGGAATTTGAGGCCACGGTAACAGACGTAATAGAATCAGGAATCGTTTTAGATAGGACGAGTTTTTATCCCGGGGGGGGTGGACAGCCTTGCGACACCGGAGTAATTGAATGGGACGGTGAATCTTCTCAGATTACCCAAGTATCGAGAATTGAGGGTAAGCTGGTTCATAAAGTCGACGGACCGATCCCCGATCTCGGAAACTCTATCAAAGGTAGGCTCGATTGGATAAAACGATATCAACTAATGAGAACACATACAGCTTTGCATATTCTATGCGGAGTTGTGTGGAGAGATTTTGGAGCCCAGGTAACTGGAGGCAACATGACTCCACTTCATGCGCGTATGGATTTTGAACTTAAAGAAATGTCGTCAAGATTTGCCTCTGATATCGAAATACTTATTAATAAAGAGGTTGCTGCAGAAAGAAACATAGAAGTATCTAATCTCCCCAGGGAAGAAGCTTTCAAAATTCCAGATCTAATTAGAATGAAAATAAATAAACTGCCTCCTGCTATTTCAGAGGTCCGAATAGTGGATATTTCTGGGCTAGATCTGCAAGCAGATGGTGGAACTCATGTTCGTAATACGAGGGAGGTAGGGAAGATAAGAGTAGTGGGTCATGAAAGTAAAGGACGAGTTAACAAAAGATTACGTATCGTTGTAGAAGGCTGAAGCAAGTTGAACAGTGTGGCTTAAAAAGCTAGTATCTCTGGGCAGGAATATATTCCCTTCCGTTGATGTCTATAGCATTTAATTTATATCAGGAGAAGAATAATGGCATTTGATTTTCAAAATATATTGGCAGCTAATATTCTGGAGACCACTCGAGTTACACCGGCAAAAAAAGGGAAATACGATTTTGCTGTTGCATATCCAGATCCTGTGTCTTTGCCTCACGCTGAAATTTTAGAATGCCTTACAGAAGCTTTGGCCGAATCTGGTTCAGAATTGGCCGTTTATCCTCACCCGCAAGGGAATACCCCACTCAGGCAATACGTCGCTGAAAAAATTGGGCGAGATAGGGACATACAAATAACAGAAAATGACGTCATTTTAGGGAATGGGTCCGGTCAACCTATAGACATGATTTGTGACGTACTTTTGAATCCTGGAGACGTCGTTATAACAGATAGTTTTGTATATGGCGGGACTTTGAACACCTTGAGGAGACATTTCACAGATATAAGAGGGGTTCCCTCTGATGAAAGTGGTATGGACCCTGAGGCATTGGATAAAGAAATTGAGAAGGCCATCAAGGCGGACCATAAACCGAAGTTCGTTTATTTAATTCCTTCTTTTCAAAACCCACAAGGATGGACTATACCTGAGAGTAGGCGAAAAGAACTACTGGCTGTAACTGAAAAATATGGGGTGCCGATATTAGAGGATGATTGCTATGCGGATAATAGATACGACGGTGACCTTCCCACATCTATTTTTAACCTTGATGATACAAATAGTGTGATGTATGTCGGGTCTTTCTCAAAAATCATTGCTCCTGGTATGAGCCTGGGATACATGACTGCCCCACAATTAATTTTGGATCGAGCAATGGGTGTTAAAAGTGGCCGTGTGAGTGAGTTCACAGCGATGGCTGTTGAGAAATACGCAAGGAAATATCTGGATGCCCATATAGAGGAAATTAATAATATTCAGAGGACAAAAAGAGATGCCATGCTTTCTGCTTTGGGCGAAAACTTTGGTACCGGCGCAAAGTGGAGTGACCCCGATGGAGGACTCTACATCTGGGTAAAACTGAAAGAGGGTTCTGATATGGTTGCCCTGAACAAGAGATCGGTTGAGGAGATAGACGTAGGATTTCACCCTGGTATCAACTATTCACCGGATGGAACTTCAGGTAAGGATCACATACGGCTATGTTACGGTTACAATCAACCTGACGAAATAACTGAAGGTATTAGCCGACTCGCAAATTTTTTGTCTAAGGAAGGAGCGCTAGACTCTTAACAGACTGATGGTCCCCAATAGGCTAGTTTCTGCTAAATTTGAACAGCAGATCTATGTTAAGAGTGCTGAATATGTTTTTCGACTCAGTTTGTAGGTGAAATAGGGCTATCTCAATCCTCTTTTTTATGGATGCTTCCTCAAGTATCGTCTGGCGGACTTTGTTGGAGCCCTGAATTAGTTGTGCTAGAAAAAAAGATAGTTGGTCGGGATCTGTCGGTAGGGGCGTCTGCGCTTTTTTAACCCATCCCCCATTCATGGATACGATTGCCTTAAGATGCCTGAAAGCAGCAGTTTGTGCTTCTTTCAATGATTGCTCTTCTATGTCTTCCGCAGGAGGCGGATTATGTATTTCTACCAATCCTTCTAAGTATGCTTTGTCTTGGATTAGTTCAATTATATTGAACCGGGTTTCTCCCACCGCAGTTAAATAGAGACGGTTCTGGGGAAGTTTTCTTATTTTGGTGATTCTGGCTAAAGTTCCGACCTTGTGAGGAACCGCGTTACCTCCGACTTCCTGGCCTTCCTTGATAAGTACAATGCCGAATTTAGAGTCAGTATCTAAACAGTCTTGAACCATGGAATGGTACCTATCTTCGAAAATTTGGAGTGGAATAGTGCCACCCGGGAAAAGGACTGTACTAAGGGGAAATAGAGGTATCTTCTGTGCTTCCCTGTTCACCATTAAATCCTCACGCTTATTAATCTGGAAACGTTGTTACTCGAATGTATTATAGTTGTATTATTCCTAAGCCGGTAAGTTTGATCTTAATATCAGTGGTTGATAGTCTTATCATGGGTGGATTTATGAGAAACTTTAGATCTTTTTTCAATAGAACCTGGAGGACAGATGCACGAAGTATTTAGTGATGCGATAGAAAGATTAGGTAGCGGAGAAAAAATTGTGGTAGCGACAGTTGTTCGAACAAAAGGTTCTACTCCACAAAAACCTGGGGCAAAATTACTAGTGCGAGAAGATGGCTCTGGGACGGGAACACTAGGTGGGGGATGTGTGGAAGGGGACATTTGGTTCGCTGCGAAACAATTAATGCAGGAAGGTGGAGGAACTGAATACCGAGAGTATGAGTTAAACGAGGATTTAGCCGCAGAAGACGGGCTAATCTGCGGTGGGACCATGTATTTTTTAATAGACCCGGTTTATTCCCCGGATAAATATCTTCCTTACGCCTCCGAAATAGATAAGGCATATTCTGGGTCTGGTGCGGTGGCTTTGGCTACCGTGGTGAGGACTGGGGAAAATGGTCATTCAAAAATAGGGGATAAATTGTTTGTCCGGGAAAACGGGGAAAATGAGGGTTCTATTGGTGATGATGGTGAGGATAATCAAGCCAGAAATAAAGCCTTTGAACTCATGATTCATGGTAGAAACGAGTATGTTACGACCAAATCAGGGACTGAGTATTTCATTGAGGCCTATACAACGCCACCACAACTGGTTATTTGCGGTGGAGGTCATGTTGCTCGAGCACTTGCTTCTCTGGCGAAACCTCTGGAGTTTAGACTTTTCATTACCGATGATAGGGAAGAATTTGCAAATGACGATCGTTTCCCAGAGGCAGATATAATAATTTCTGAGACTCCCGAACAAGCTTTACCACAATTGCCGATTAATCCCAATACTTTCATTGTAGTTGCTACTCGCGGTCATAGGTACGATAACGTAGCTCTACTGGCTGCAGCCAAAACATCGGCAAAATATGTAGGGCTGATGGGGAGCAAAAGAAAAACTATATTGATTTATGAGGACCTTATACGGGGAGGATTGGAATATGATCGCCTCAATGAGATACGGTCACCAATCGGATTAGACATAAGGGCTCGAACGCCGGAAGAAATTGCAATCAGCATAATGTCGGAGATTCTTATGTTCAGATTGGGTGGTTCTGGAGCACCGATGAAACTGGATAAAAAACAAATTGATCGGATTAAAATAAAAGTGAATCGAGATTCAAAGACCTTTGTAGAGACAACATAGGCCATTAAATTTGTCAATTACAGGTATCGTGACTGCTGCGGGTTTGTCCACCAGGATGGGTACTGTCAAGGCGCTTTTACCGTGGCGGAATACTAGCTTAATTTGCCATCAAGTGAGAGCTTTGCTGAAGGGAGGCTGTGGCCACGTGGTGATCGTTCTTGGTCATGAATGTGCCAGAATATCGGATGAAATTCAGAAGACGTTTCCTGAACATTTACCAATCACTTTAACCTGTAATATAGACTATGAGACAGGCCGAGCTTCAACTATAAAACAGGGTATTCTCTCGTCACCAAAAGATTCAAGTGGGTTTCTGTTGATAGGTGTTGATCAACCAACAGAAGGTCATATTGTCGCTAGGATTATAAAAGAACATGAGGCATCTAGAATGCTGATAAGTTCGCCTAGATATAAGGACAATGGGGGACATCCAGTCTTATTTTCAAACACCTTGAAAGGTGAATTGTTAAGAATTAACGACGAGACCTTAGGATTGAAACCTGTCTTTGAAAACTACAGGTCTCGTTTAAACCGAATTGATTTCAAAACGAGTCAAGTGCGATTGGATATAAACGACTATGAATCCTACATTCACAGCTACGAGTTGTTCGGCAACAAGACATGAATCCGTTTGGATTGATTTCATTCGACCCATTTACTTATGGCTCTATCTAGTCTGAGATTCAATTCTTCATGTTCTATACCTAACACAGTTATACTGTCCATATCGCCAGTGTTAGAAGCCTCTTGAAGTTCCTTTTCCAAACGCTTTATTTGAGATTCCAAATCAGATATTAGCTTCTCATGATCTTCTTTTCGTGAAGCGGCGTTACGGTTGAGATTGGCGCTATTTAAATTTGGGGTAGATTTTGTCCTCGACGTTTTCTTTGATGGAGGCAGGTGGACAGGTTTTTCTTTTTCTGCTTCTTTTGTTGAACTGTTGGAATTAGATTCCTTTAGTAAATCTTGGTAAGACCCTGCAAAATGTCGCACAGACCCCTCCGTTATTATTAAAAGATTGTTGGCCAAAAGAGATATGAGGTGACGGTCATGTGACACAAATATTGTAGTCCCCCCAAATGCCTTTAGCATCGCTTCAAGTGCTTCACGACTTAATATGTCAAGATGGGTAGTCGGTTCGTCTAGCACCAGAACATTTGGCTCAGTTATTAGTAGTCTGCTTAAAGCTAATCTCCCTCTTTCTCCTCCGCTTAAAGAAGATACTTGGTCGTAAATCTCTTCTCCTGTGAAAAGAAATCGGGCAAGGAAACTTCTTGCTTCACCAATAGATAAATTCTTGATTTCTAACAATGCTTCGAGCACAGTCAGATGGCCAGGTATCTCATCGGAGCCTTGCCGGAAATATCCTATCTTCACGTTATGGCCAAGATTTGATGAACCAGACAAAGCTGGGATGCTTCCGATAATTGTTTTTAATAGTGTAGTTTTGCCTATTCCATTATTTCCGATTATTGCAGTAGTGGTTCCTCGTTCTATTTCGATGTCAGGGACTTCAAATAATTTGACACTATGCTGCTCAGTTGAAAACCCGATTTTTAGGCTATTTGTGCTAATTACAGTTTGTCCTGTGCGAGTTGCAAATCCCGAGGTAATAGACACGTTTTGCTCATTAGATGGAGCTTCTATTCTTTCTATTCTTTTGAGCCTTTTTGCTCTTCCGCGGGCTTCTTTAGATCTCTGACCCGCATGATATCGAGCAATGAAATTTTGCTCTCTTTTTATGTATTCTTGTTGCCGAATATACTCCTTGGCAGATCTGGCATCCTCTTCAGATTTAAGGAGCTTGTACTTTGAATAATTTCCACGGTACGTTTTTAGGCGGCAATTATCTATTTCCCAGATTTCCGAGGCTACCCGATCAAGGAAAAATCTGTCGTGCGAAACAACCATAAATGCACTGGCTGATCTGTTTAAAAAATCCTCAAGCCACTCAAGTCCCTTGAAATCCAAATAGTTTGTTGGCTCATCTAAAACCAAAAGGTCTGGGCCTGCTAATAATGCAGTTGCTAAAGCAGCCCGTGTTCTCTCACCCCCACTTGCATCTGATACTAAGGTGCCAAGATTAGTGTCACTTAAACCAACTCCATCTACTACCCTGTCCATTCGATTTTGGTAATCATAACCACCTAACGACTCATATTCATCCATAAGAGTCGAATATTTGTTTTCCGCTTGTGTTTGTTCGACTCCCTCGGAGTCTTGTATGGCGAAAGCACTGGTTTCCATATCTTTTTCTAATTGAATTAAATGTTGGAAAACCTGACTGATTTGATCTTTTAAAGTGCCAAATCCCGACTGTAATGCTGTTTGTGGTACATAACCCACCCGAAGAGAGTCAGACTTGAAAATATCTCCTCCGTCGAAATCCTGCATTCCCAACAAAACCCGAAGCAGAGAAGTCTTTCCACTTCCGTTTGGACCGACTATACCGATATGGGCCTTTTCATTTACCTGCAAGGTAACATCAGAGAAAATTTCAATATCTGCGTAATGTAGATTTAGTTGTGAAGCCCCTAATAATGACATAAATTCACTGTAATAATCTTCAATTCATGGAATTAGTAATAAAATATAATTAAGTTTTCGACAGTGCTTTTTATTCTATAGCTAAAGTGAAAGTTTGGGTGGGTAGGATATGCCTTTTTTAATTACGATTTTGAGTCACCATTCAGAGCCAGGGGACCCTGAGCTAATGAGTTGGTTAATAGATACGGTAAAGCATTTGGTCGGCGGGGACTCTACTTTAGCTTTACTGGTGATCTTTATACTGATTCTTACGGTACCTCTGGGAATTGTGGCAGCATATAAATTATTTTTCTAACAAATTTGAGGTATTAAATAGGTATATCAGATAAAGAATACCAATTTTCATGCGGTTCCAATGGGATTCCCATAGAAGCTAGCAAGTTACCGATTTCCATTTCCAATTCATTGTCTCTCATTTCATTTCCCAATAGTGCCAGTGGATAAAATTTTGATGTCCTGTAGTTGCATATCCAATAAAATGATTGATTTCTTGTGGTGCCTTTACTTATGGTGCCTTTAAATATTGCGGCTGTCATATTATTACCCAGCCCCAGATTGGCTATATGAGAACTAGCTGAATTTATCTCAGCGACCATTTTTTGATTATTAGTATTTTCAAATATTATCCAACAACTGTTGTACATGTCGGATTTGAAACCCCGCAAGGGTGTTCCTACCGTTGGGATAAGTAATTCCTTCTCTAACTCTTTCAGGGATGAATTTATGTCCGTGAAAAAAGGATGTTCATTAATGTTAAGCAACAATGTTGCTGCCCCTGAGAGATTTATATCTCTATCCCCGTTGGAATCTTGATTTGTGACCCGTAAAACTAAAGAAAGGATGTCGGATTCGTCAGATTTGAACTTATTCGACTTTCCAAAAAGAGTTTTAAATAGTCTCACGGGTTCCCTTTACCTGAGGAGATGCCAATTCTGCCTCTGCATTTCCATTAATCGTGCCACTCTCATTTCTGTAGGTGGGTGAGAGGACATCAAAGATGCGATTGCATTTCCTTGTAATGCAGGGATTATGAAAAATGCGTTGGCGTGTTCCACTTGGCGGAGATCTTTTTCTGGAATTTGGGCTATCTGGCCGCTAATTTTCTTAAGAGCAGATGCAAGGTTGGTGGGACTACCAGTCATGATTGATCCTTCTCTGTCGGCTGCAAGTTCCCTGTACCTGGAAAGAGTACTTATTAGCAATTGGCTGATGAAGTAGATGATTATCACTCCAATGTAAACGACCATCATCATGGCCATAGCTTGGCCCCCATTGCCCTGTCGTCTATGGCCTCCGAAACCTCCGAATAGACTCATCCAGAAGAGCATTTGCATTAAAAACCCAGCCACTACTACTATCAAACTTGCCCAAGTCATAACCATCACATCCCGATTCTTAATGTGGGCTAACTCATGGCCTATCACCCCTTCTAATTCTTCATCATTCAGCCTGCTCAATAGACCTCTTGTGACAGCGACAGTGGCATGCTTTGGGCTCCTACCGGTAGCGAATGCGTTTGGCGCTTCCATTTCCATTATTGCGATTGTACGTGGTTTTGGAATACCGCCTATTTTTGACAGCCTTTCTACCATTTCATGTAATTTGGGTTGCTCTTCTTTCGTAACAGGTTTGGCTCCAGTTGTTTTCAGAACAAGTTTATCCGACATAAAATATTGGAAAAGTACCATTCCAATCCCAATCACAAACACAATAATAGGATCAATACCGGAAATTAGAAGTAATCCAAAAAGAGCTAAATAGGCCATTACCAGCATCAATCCAGTCATTAGCATCCTGACTGTTAGCTGATGGTCTTTACCGATAGAATTTCGCTGCATCGTAATTAGAAACCTGTGGGTGATTAAATTTTCACTATAGATTATATTATAGTAGCTATTATGGCTTGCGCCATTTTCAGAAATGAATCCTTATCGAATGGCTTATACAACTGGACCCCTGGGTTAAAAAACGTACTTGGTTAAGGAAGATAAATTGGCCTGGAAAACTATTGGTCAGCTTAGTTCTATAGATCGTATTTCAAAAGCTGCCTCGCTAGATAGACTTTCACATGCGTATTTAATTTGTGGTATGGATGGGATTGGAAAGGTCACCTTTGCTCGGGATATAGCAAAAGTTGCGAACTGTCTTGACATGTCTACGTCTTCCGGGCCTTGTGGGTCATGTAATCAATGCATACGTATCGATTCCTATAATCACACCGATGTATTTATTTATGATGCAAAAAAAGATTTGGATGGTGTGGGTCGAACTTCCACAATGGTCACTATCGACCAATTAAGGGAAGATTTTCTAAGGCAGGTTCACCGGAAACCATATGAAGGTCGAACTCGCATTTTCATTATCTCATCCATTGAAAGCATGAGATCAGAACAATCCAATATTCTTTTAAAAACGTTAGAAGAACCTCCAGATGATGTTGTAATTATATTGCTGGCGCGTGATGCATCTAATCTTCTGAGTACTATTGTGTCGCGATGTCAGGTTCTTCATTTGGAGCCGGTTGGGGAGTTGGAAATATTGGAATATTTAGGAGAATGCGAATTAGGGTCCGATGTCCCCATTCAAGAGATCGCAAGGCTTTCTCGCGGGAGGCCGGAATGGGCTTATCAAGCAGCTATCAACCCTGAAATATTACATATATTGGAAGATAAATTAAATCAGTTTATGGGGTGCCTAACGGATAGCTTGGAACAACGGTTCAAATTGTCGAGGGATTTATCCACTCAGTTTTTTCGCGATCGAGATGGAGTATACGAATTTTTGGATACCGCAATGACCTGGACTCGAGATGTGTTGCTCTCTAGTAGTGAGAGAACAGGAGAGATAGTCAATATTTCCCAAAAAGAACGAATTCATGAGTTTTCTAGAATGCTATCAACCGCAGATATTCTGAACATTTTAAAACTTATCAGGATCACTTTCGGTAACTTGAAGAAGAACGTTACTCCAAGCCTAGTTTTGGACAATTTTATGCTAAAACTTCCGGTTGCCACAGCCATAAACTGACAAATTCCCTATTCACAGATTAATTTTTCCAAGGTATAAATGGAGACCACTCATCCTCTAGTTTCCTGTGATAGAAAATATAATACGGATTTGGTTTTGGAGCCAAAGGCTTCCTCAGTAGAGTCATTTGGGCTTCTCCTGGTGTTTTTTCAGCCTTGTTGTGGTTACAGGTCCTACATGCACTCACCACATTTTCCCATACATGTTTACCGCTTCTTGAACGAGGTTGAATATGGTCAATAGTCAGCTTCCTAGTTGAGATTCCGCAATATTGGCATGTGAAATTATCTCTATAAAATAATGCTTGCCGAGATAGCCTTCTTTCAACCATTGGCTTTTTGACCATATAGTAGAGTCTAACTACGGACGGCATTGGAAATGCAGCGCTTGAACTCCTTATTTCTCCTCGACCGTTTATTATAAGTTCTGCCTTTCCTCTGCCCATTAATACGATTGCTCTTCTCACACTGCAAATGTTTAATGGCTGGTAATTTTGGTTCAGAACTAACACGGGTGATTCTATTGTGGGAGCTGTAGCTGTAGCCATCCTTGTTTAATCTAACTTTGAATCAAGTATTCTTATGGCAGTCATATAATCAGTGGGGATAATTCCGAAAGAATTATCCGGGGTAATTTGTAATGTTTTTACAAAAATAGGGGCCAATCTGGATCCAAGTAGAGCAGTTTCTATTGAGGTTCTGGTATTTTCAATCTTTGCGTCGATACCCTCTACCGAGATGACTTCTCCAGCTGAAACTAAAGATGAACCAGGTAATTCGGGAATTTCGTGGAAATCATATGCCAGTCGTGTAAGGCCTGAAATAGTTATAGAAGAGATAATCACACCGATTATCAATCCAAGTATGATGCCGGCTATTCTACCCATTCCAAGGGTAGCAACGTCTAAAACTGCTAGTAAAGGTCCAATAAATTTTAGAACTATATTAGTGATAATGAGTGTGAGAATGAGTACAACCACAAAAGCTACAACAGTTGCAATCGTATCGACACTCAGATTAATTCCACTTAATTCACTTATGGCCTTCGCTGAAGAAGAATTGGAACCTAAGGCATCTCCGATAAATTCTCCGACAAACTGTGAAACGTCACCAGAAATTCTCCAGCCCACCAGTATCGCGATTCCATAAATGCCGGCCACAAATATTCCGGTTTTGAGACCCCAAAGCATGGACGCAATTAGGATTCCCAGTATGACAAAATCTAGCCAGTTCATATTCTTACCTTCTCAAAGTTAGGCTTTCCAAGGAAGTAGGTGCAGTTTAGCATACGGCTTGTGAAATATTGGGCTACCTAATTTCGTGGAGGCTCTACAGGTACGGGGTTTATGAGCCCATTTCCTAGGGAGATCGGGATCAACTGATCCAACTCATCCAAGGTCCATTTTCCATCTTTATGGATACTTTTTATTACATGTCGGGGAGAATAAAGGGACAAAGCCCAACCACTAGTACCAAAAACTTGTCCTGTAATGCCATCCGCGGCTTCAGAACAGAGATAGACGACTTTGGGTGCATTGTTACCGGGTTCTCTAGATTCCGGAGGTGGTTCAGAAGGGTTTGCCGTTGCTAAACCGACAGCTTCTCTTTGATCCTGTCTCAGTTCCCTTGTTGATTGTGGAACCGTATCTGTCATCCTAGTTGATCCACCAGGATAGACCGCATTCACCATTATGTTATATGGTTCAAGTTCCTTTGACACAGCCCTTGTGAATCCAACCATACCTTCCTTAGCTGCAGCGTAATTGCCTTGGCCGGAGGCACCTAATCCGGATCCAGAGGAGAATAACACGATTCTTCCGTACTTGTTGTTGATCATGTGAGGTATCACATTTCTTACCATATTAAAGGCCCCGTACAGATGGACTTGCAATACCAGGTCCCATTCTTCCTCAGTCATATTAAATATCATTCTGTCCCTCAATATGCCTGCTGGATGACAAAGTATGTCCACTGTTCCAAATGTATCTACCGCTTTTTGAACAATTTTGGCGGCACTATCGAAATCTGCTACTGAGTCATATGAGGCAACAGCTTCTCCACCTTCAGCCTTTATTTCATCAACTACTAAATCTGCAGGAGTGGAAGAATCACCTGTGCCATCAACTGATCCTCCAAGGTCATTAACTACGACTTTGGCACCATCTCTTGCTAACCACAGTGCGACTTCTCTTCCTATACCGCGACCGGCCCCTGTTACTATTGCTACTTTTCCTTCAACCCTCTTAGTCACCTTTTCACCTCTTCGTTTGTTTTATTTTCATTCCTATCAAAATTTGGTTGGAAGAAATTGATATCAGAATCCATATCCCATCATTTTCGGAAACAAAACATCCATCTCCTCCATTGTGAAATTACCCCATTTGTTCACTACATTTTCAATATCAGGGTTGGAATAAACGTACAGACTTCCTCCGCGTACGCCCAACACATACCCATTGATATTTGGAGCAGCATTTGTGCATAGGTAAACAGCTAATGGGGCGATATTTTCAGGTTCATCTGGAGATCCCTCTCCTGACCATGCCGGCATTTCTGGTGAAGGCCCGATTCCGGCCCTTTCATCGCGGGAAGGTCCGGACACGTCTGGTAGTCTGTGTTGATCTACGGCACCTGGGAATAATCTGGTTTCCGCCATAGGAGATATTGCGTTGGCGGTAACACCATATTTCCCCAAATCTTTTGCTGTAGTTCGGGTTAATCCAATAATTCCTTCGGTAGCTGCGGCATAATTTGACCGTCCTACGTCACCTAGGCCAGCATCAGCCACCATATTTACGATCCTTCCAGATCTTTGCTGACGAAACAATATTCCTGCAAATTTTGTAGTCGTAAACACACTCTTGGCATTATTGCGCACTACTTGATCGAAATCCGATTCCGTCATTTGGTAAATCATTCGATCTTTTAATGAACCTGCTGAATTGACTAGAATGTCGATATGGTTATAAGTGTCTATACAGGACTGAACCAGATTCTCTCCTCCTTCCATCGTTGAAATATCGGCATAATTGGCCGTGGCATTACCTCCGGCAGATTTGATTTCGTCTACAACTGCATCTGCAGGCATGGCAGAAGCTCCGGTTCCATCTACCTCAGTACCTTTGTCATTGACTAGTATGGATGCACCTTCCTCTGCAAGGAGTTTGGCAATACCTCTACCAATACCTCTTCCGCCACCAGTAACCACCGCCACCTTTCCTTCTAATCTGTTTCCCATATTATGGCCATCCTATTTAACTAATTTATTTAGGTTTGGTAACCCATCTATTATTCACGATTTTCACTTTATATCCGAATGAGTTAATTATAAAAGGATGTCTGTCTAAAAATAAACATAACCTTCAAACTTTAGGTTTGAACTGAATTACCTTTGGGGAATTTCTTTAAAGACAAAAAATAGAGTGCAGTTGCTATAGCTTGGAATGGAGAGACAAGAGTTGTTACGCACACATCTATCAGAAGTAGTAGGAAATCGGAATTAAGATTGGCTGAAAGTAAATTTAATAAGTAGGTCGGTATTGTCATGAGAATAACAATTACTAGGCCTGTGCCAAAAGTTACCCACCATCTTTTGTCAACAAGATCCCAGCTCATCTGAATGGATCTTGTGATTCCAGTGTTGTCTAAAACCATCGAGGGGAGCGCAAAATACCAACGAACAAAAAGGTAGAGTAGGATAGGTATACCAATTAACATTAGAGAAAGTAGAAAGGGTATGATCAAAAGCCCTATCAAAAACAATGAGAGCAGTATTAACCTCCCTAATTTGGAAAGAGTGTAGTTAAGACAGACAATGGGTGAAACTTTTTCAGAGTTTGCGAATTGTGCTGCTCCAACAATGATTGCCATTACTGATATTAGGTTGGCAACCAGTCCAATGAGTATAAAAATAAATACAGAAAGCAATTTCCACACGGGTATTGATTTCAAGTCAGACATTAAATTTTCTGAGAGCTGACTGTCGTTATAGGACTGAAAATTTGCAAGTGAAATCAAATCCGTTTCAAGAATAGTACGTAAAACAATTCCGATTATCAGTACTGGGATACCATTTATTAAAGACAATACAAGGAAGCTTTTGAAATTTTCTTTATAGGCGTAGCTGGAGATTGAAATCAGGTCAACTAGTTTTCCCGGCTCTGGTATTAATCGGGTTGTTGATGTTGACGGTATAGCTGTCTTACTCTGCTCATTTTCTGATTCTTCTAGGTTGCTCGGGTTGTATATTTCCTCTAGGTCGCTTGATACAACCTGACCGCAGTTAGTGCAAAACACTTGATTTTTGTTGATCGTTCCACAACCTTCACACAGGGTTGCCATTTCCTTTCCACAACCACCACAAAACAGGCTACTCTCGGTATTTTCAAAATTGCAATTTTTGCAGGGTTCCATTTCTTTATATGCTGTTGCCGTACATATCAATGACGAAGAGCGGGTACCCTAATTCTTCTAAAGGTTTTTGAATTTTGTCCCTGTCACCAACGACAATCATTTTTATTTCGGTTGGTGATATGTGCTTCATAGCCGATTCTCTAACTTCATCGAGTGTCAAATCCGAAATTTTTCCAATATTGGTGTCAAAATAATCCAAAGGTAGATCAAATGCGGCCATGTTTAGTAATTGACTTGTAATTTGTTGATTGGACTCAAATTGAGAAGGCACACTTTTTAGCAAACCTTCCTTTGCTTTTCTAAATTCCTCAACACCAATCTGATTTAATTCCACAATATTAGTTAATTCCTTTAATGTTTCAAAAACCGATTCTTTCGTAACGTCTGTTTGTACACTTCCTCTAGCGACCAAAATGGAAAGAGGTTTCATCCATTCTATGAATGAATGGAACCCATAACTGTAGCCTTTGTTTTGCCTTAAATTCATGTTTAGACGACTCGAATAATCGCCACCGAGTATGTAATTGACAAAGGCAAGGGAATGATAATCGTGATGTTCTCTTGGTATCGATATATGCCCTGCTCGTAATATCGATTGAGCTGAACCAGGTCTATCAACCAGATATATGGTTGGGCCTTCACCAGCAGGAGGTTCTGAGACAATTTGATTTTCTTTGGGCTTTTGTTGATTTGCTAGGGTGCCAAATTTTTCGCTTATTAATTCGGCTGCGAGATCTGATGAAATATTGCCCACCACAATGAATGTCTTATTAGAGGTGAGTAAGGTTTCGTTGTAGTGCTTTTGAAGATCACCCGTTTTAATTGAGGCAACACTAATTTCATTTCCGCTGATGGTATGGCCGTAGGGCGTGGTGGGGCCCAATAAAACAGATCTCATAGCAACAGATGCAGTGGCATCAGCACTATCCTGGATGGAACGTAGATCGGATAATTTCTCTTTTCGTATTCGCTCCATTTCAGTTACAGGAAAATTGGGGTTTAATATCATATCTGACAAGATATCGAGTTCTTCGTTTGTGTTGTCGGATATTCCAGAAACACCTATAAAGGTGTGCTCTCTTGATACATCTTTGGTTACTTGAGAACCGAGGAATTCCATTTCATCGGCGATTTGAGAACTGCTTCTACTATGTGTACCTTCAAATAACATATCCGTTGCAAACTGGGATAGGCCAGGCTTCTCTTTTAGGTCCTCTGCCGACCCAGTGTCGAAGAATAGTCCAACTGTCGTTAGTGGCAATTGAGAACGCTGAATTACTAGCAGCCTTGTCCCGTTTTCTAGAGATATTTCCTTTGGTTGAGGAGTTGAAAATGTAGTGGGTGCCGTCGCTTTTGGCGGATTAGTTCTATCGACTTGTCTCGAAGAAGACTTTGTTTCTTTAAGTGGATTAACAGTAAGACCTACAAAATTATCGTTGAGCAACTTTGCCGCTGTTGAAACATCCTTAGCTGATACCTTTTTGTATCTTTCTATGTCGGTTTCTATAAGGCCGGGATTTCCGGCCATCACATTGAAGTGGTTTAATTGGTCGGCTTTGCCTCCAAATCCGCCTATTTTTTCCAGTTGCTTGATATGATAAGAGCTTATTCTGTTATATGCTCTTTCCATTTCTTTGTCGGATGGTGGTGTTTGTGATATCTCATCCAATGATTCTAAGATCTCTTTATATATTTCTACTGTGGTTTGTCCAGGATTTGCTGTGGCTATTATATGGAACTCACCTGATATCTCTTGTCCATGATGATAAGCACTGATGTCCCTAGCAAGTTGTTTTTTATAGACAAGATTTTGTTCCAGTCTCGAACTTCTTCCATCGGCCATAATTACAGATAATACGTCTAAAGCCGCTTGCTCCTGAGTAAATTCAGGGGTCGTTGGCCACGCTAGGTAAAGCCTAGGAAGATGCACAGAGTCTTCTAGGGTGACCCAAGTTTGTCCTTTCAAAGTGGAATCCATTGTGTGAAATCTGTTGATTGTCGGCCCAGGTAATAAATTCCCGAAATATTTGTCCACGAGTTCAAGAGTTGAATCTGGATCTATGTCTCCAGCCACGGAAATACTTGCATTGGAAGGGTGATAGAAACTACGAAAAAATTCTTTTACATCTTCTATTTCTGCCCCATCTAAATCTTCCTGAGATCCGATAGTTGGCCAGTTATAAGGATGTGGGGGTGGGAAAAGAAGTTCTTGTAGTTTCAAATACGCCATTCCGTATGGGCGATTTTCATAACTTTGTCTTCTTTCGTTTTTTACCACTTCTCTTTGCAAATCGAATCGGTCCTGGTCGAGAGCCTCTAGTAAAAACCCCATTCGATCCGATTCTAGCCATAATGCCAATTCCAAGTAGTTTGAAGGCAAATTTTCCCAATAATTTGTCCTATCGTTTGTTGTAGACCCGTTCACCATAGCCCCTATCTCCTGCAGAGGGCCAAAATAATCTTTATTGTGATTCTTGGATCCTTCAAACATCACGTGTTCAAATAAGTGTGCAAACCCTGTTTTACCAGGTACCTCATTCTTTGATCCAACGTGATACCAAATATTCACAGCTACGGTTGGGACCGTTTTATCAACGTGGGTGATGATATCTAGACCATTTGGGAGAGTATGCTTTTCGAAAGGTATCGATATCATTTTCTATGGCTTGTTAGGGAGTGCTATTACTCCTGCTCCAATGACAAGTTTCACTCCATCAGAATTTTCCATAACTACATCGCATTCTAATTTTGTACTGTCCCCAGTCTCATCTTTATCCGTCACTATTCCGCTGAATGTCAGGTCGATGTTGTGAGGAACTGTCTGTCGGAAAACCACGTCTATTTTGAGGAGACAAACTGTGTCTGACCAGTCAGTTAAAATTTGTGACATCAGCGCTATATTCATCGGGCCTGGCACGATGGCTTCCGGCATTCCTTCCCTGTTTGCTACTTCATTTGAGGTAAATCTTGAAGGGGTGATTTCCTTTTCTCTGACAGAAACAAATTCGATCACATCTTCGTCAGTGACGGACCTTTTTATGGGACCAATATCGTCTCCGATTTCGACATCTTCAAAATACAGATTCTTTTTCATCTATTTTTATTCCTTCTAACAAAAGATTCTGTCACTAAGGCGACGGTTACATCATCCTGGTTTCTAAATTGTGTCTCCCAAACAGCAAAAACCATTTTTCCAGATCTGCCTGTTTTGACATAAACGTTGTCCAATTTGGTACTAGCTGAAAGAACATCGCCGGGGCGGATTTCTGCTTTACATTCGATAGACTGACCAGCGAAAAAACCTATTTCACCAAACTCAAGGTTTATGTCAGGTCTGGACACTCCCGAAACAAAAACATTGCAGATTGTTGGTGGAGCTACTATATCGCCGGCACCATTATCGTCTCCCAGGTATCTTGGATTGGTTTCACCTGTTGATTTCGCAAATCCTAATATCATTTCCCTGGTAAGCTCGAAAGTTCCAATTTGTGTTTCCACCCCAAGCAAACTTCTGTCGTATACGATTCCTTCGTCTGTCGTCATTCACTACTCCAAAATCTGCGGTCAGGATTCAAGTCTTACAGCGGTAAACCGGCCATTTCTTAATTCCTGGACTAAATCAGATTCATTCTTTATTTCTTTGTCAAAACTCGTCATGCAGATACCTATCGCACTTACTATGTGAGCGTCACTCCCTCCTGTTCCTAAATACCCTTTTGCTTTAATCAGGGATTCTGCTTTTTCTCCTTCCCCTGGCCTGTTGGACCCGTTGAGCCGTTCGACAGATTTAATTGTTTCAAAACCGGTTACACCACTATCTAAATATTCAGCAAATCCAATTCCAGCTCGGCCTGGATGAGCTGGAATAGCTATTCCTCCATAAGTGTCGCAAATATCGACTAGGTTTTGTGCACTCATGTTAACATCTGAGAAATCCAACTCATCAGTAATTTCTTCTGAAATTCCGTAGACGAGGAAATGTCCAGTGTCTGTGTCTAATTCAGCCCCTTTCAAAATGATTATTCCGTCATCTGAGGCTAAACTAGTGTAGTCCACATCGTGGTCGAATTGTCTGTGCTCTGTTAAAACAAATCCATCTATCGATTTGCCTTTTCTTCGTAGCACGTTAACCCATTTTACGTATTGTTCTACCGTTGCTCTGGAATCGTCCGATGCAACTGAGTGAGTGTGTAAATCAAGGAGCATAACAGGGTTGAATGTTAGGTCAGCACCTTCCTGTAGTCAAGAAATTAATGTATTAAACTTAAGGAGATTGCATCTAGAAGATGCAAAACACAATAAAGTAGGTGATTAATATGGATTTAGGACTGACTGGGAAAATTGTTTTAGTAACTGGTGGTAGTAGAGGTTTGGGAAGGGAAAGCGCGTTGTCCTTAGCTAGAGAGGGCGCGAGTATCGCTATATGTGGTAGAACAAAAAATGTATTAGAGGCGACGGTAAAGGAGATTGAGGAAACTGGAGCAGCCTGTGTGGGTATAGTTGCTGATGTATCTGATACTGCGACGATGGGGGATTTGCACACTTCCGTAGTGGAGGCCCTCGGACCTATAGATATACTTGTTAATAATGCCGGTGGAACTAGGTCCAGAGACGACATTAATGGAACACCTCTAGAAGATTTTAAAGGCACCTTTGATTTAAATGTTTTTGGAGCTTTTGAGTTGATGCAGCATGTTATACCGTCTATGAGAAGTAATGGTTGGGGCAGGATTATTAATATTGCTTCTATTTGGGGACGAGAATACGGTGGAAATATATCTTATATGTCGGCAAAAGCGGCATTAATTGCTGCTTCTAAACATTCGGCAATTTCCTTGGCTAAAGATGGAATACTGGTTAACTCCATTGCTCCTGGTTCAATTGCACACCCCGGGGGTTCATGGGAACGTTTTCAAAATGACAATTCGTCCGAAGTCGTAGAAAATTTTATAGAGGAAAATCTGCCTCTTGGCAGGTTTGGCTGGCCTGAACCACTTGGGGATTTGGTAGCTTATCTTGCCTCTGATAGATCTGGACTAATTACTGGTTCGTGTATCGTAATCGATGGTGGTCAGAGCGTATCGATGATCTAGAATTTAGTTTCTCAAGGATCTTTTGGGGTTAGGATGCTCTAATACCTCAGGGTTGACTAAGTTCTCAGGCATGCTATTTCTGTATACCCTGACGACTTCGCTTGCTGCGCGTTCTTCTAGTTCAAGAGTGGATTCTTGGGAGAAGAAAGCTGTGTGAGGGGTTATTAGTATGTTTTCCAGTTGCATCAAGGGATGATCCTTTGATGGTTCGTTATCCACCATGACATCTAAACCTGCGCCACCTATTTTCCCCTCTGATAGGGCCTCATATAAGGCCGCTTCGTCGATCAAGGGGCCTCGAGCTGCATTGATTAGGAAGGCATCGCCTTTCATTAAATCAAATTGTTTCGGTCCGATCATTTTTTCGGTGTCGGGAGTTAATGGCGCATGAAGTGACACAAAATCCGAATTTTCCAATAGTTCCTCAAGACTTACCAATTTCCCGCCTGAAGATTCCACTATTTCTTTGGGAGTAAAAGGGTCAGATGCTAATATTTTTAAGCCGAAAACAGAGGCTTTTTCCGCAACTGCTTGTCCGATCCGACCAAATCCTATAATGCCAATAGTTTTACCTCTAAGTCTTTTGATACGCATCGTTAAACCTAAATGACCCCATCCGTCAGATTTTACTGATCGGTCAAATAAGGCTATTTTTCTATTCCAAGTGTGTAACATTGCTAAAACGTGGTCAGACACTTCATCTACGCAATAGTCAGGAACGTAGGTTACCGGTATCCCAAGTTCGCTTGCCGTACCCACATCTATATTATCAACACCAACTCCAAATCTTCCTATCGATACACAATTTTCTGCGGCCCTAATTACATTCCCTGTGACTTTGGCAAAACATGTCATGATGGCATCCACGTCCCTAGCTAACTCAATCAAAGTATCTTCCTCCCCATCAGGCGCTACTATGACCTCCGCTCCGGCAGCCTCCAAAACAGCTCTCTCTGGCTCTATTGTCGGCCATACATGATCTGTAATAAGGACTTTCCAACCCATTTATTTCTCCCTTTTATTAAGGCTTCTTAACTATTAAATTGATGTTAAATCTCTCGGCATCGGATTAAACATACACCCTTCGACAAAAACTTCGAAGAAATCCGGGACAGTTTCCAATTCCAAATGGTCTATGCCCAATACTAACTTTTCTATTTCCATTCTCATTTTGATTGATTTAAGCATTAACATCGCGCCTTCGAGTGAAGCATTTCCTACCTTTTCGATCTTTTTTAAGGGGAAATTGGCTATAAAGCCGATGTCCCTAGCATTTGATGAATTTATGTAGTTTGCGAAACCTCCAGCCAGGTACAGTTTGGATATCTTACTAATCGGTGCGCCGAAATGCCTCAGCGCCAAATACTGTCCACAATAGTTGGCAGATTTCGCCTGAGCCAGGGCACTAATGTCGGATCGATACAGAGCCATATTTTCTTTTTCAGAAAATATGTATTCATTATCTCCATTTGAATAAACTCCGAGTTCGGTCATCAAATTGGATTTTCTCAGCTCGGCTAACAAATCAATCAACCCCGACCCACAGATCCCTTGGATACCGGCATCTCCTATAGTGTCGATCTCCAAAATGCCATCTTGAATTTTCACGGATTCAACAGCCCCTTCGTATCCAGGCATCCCGTATGTTATCTCGCCACCCTCAAAAGCTGGTCCAGCAGGGCAGGAGGCTGCGACCATTTTGTCTCTGGTTCCTATTACAACTTCAGTATTGGTGCCTATATCTACTAACATTATAGGGTTTTCGGATTCTTCAGCCCTTATCGCCAGTAAGTCAGCTGCTACATCTGTACCTACGTGAGACCCAATTATAGGACCGCTATAGATTCGAGCCTGAGGGAATATTCGTAGACCAAGTTCTTTTGCGCTTATATTAATCGCAGTGGATTCTCGTGAACCAGATTCCATATCATTTTGAATAATCGATTTGTAGGGTTTTTCGCCTACCGATTGTACATTTACACCAAAAAGTATGTCCCTCATTGTAGTGTTTCCGACTAGTACAGCGTCATAAATTCTCCTTCGATGAATTTTATGTTCGCTAAGCATTTCACCGATTTCATAATTGATCGATGACAGCAATACCTTTTTTAATTCACCTTTATTTGGTCCACCATCATAGGAAATCCTGTTCATTACGTCAGACCCCCCAAATCTTTGTGGGTTCTCAAAAGAGGAAGAGGTTAAGGTGTCTCCACTTTCCAGGTCTACGATGCTCAACACTATGGTGGTGGTTCCAATATCCCCTGCCAATCCTAAAATGTGCCCCTGATATCTGTCCGCATCCATTTCCTCTATGAAGACTCTGTCATCTCTTTTGGTAGCAACGCTATCTAATTTAACAGGCCTCTTCACTCCTGAGGTTAAAATTTTTGGTTGCCTTCTTAGCGTGGTGAATTCAACATTCGATGTTAAATCTTTGACTACAGCTTGACAGGCCAACCTGTAATTACCTCTTAAGAAAGTTTCTTCTTGGGTTAGTTGGTTTAGAGATTCCATCCCCTTTTTTATTTCCACCACACACTCATGGCATTCTCCGTTTCTACCACATGCGGTCGGAACTCTAATCTCAAGATCATCGGCGTAATCAAATATCGTTTTTTGAGGACCTATCGGATATTCTTTGCCGTCGGCGAAGACTGGAGACATTGGTTATACCTTCAGAGTGTATTTGGTTAGGTGAATTCTACAATGCGCAAAGAAAGAATGTGCTGTTAGCCTTCAGGTTAATTGCTGGGTTCCCACGCCGAGCGATAATCTAGGTCATCACTTCCGAGACAAAGGTACAATTTCCCAACTGTGCCTGGTTTATCTTGGTTGCGGCAACCAAATTTCGCGGTGCATCTGTCCTCAACATTTTTGTAAGGGCATCTCGATGTGGACACTTCTGAGACTGTATCTGAGATAGACCTGAAAATTGATTCAAGCTTTCCTAAACTCTTCCTATACTTTTCTTGGTCTATTGGTTCCATATTTTTGTCTCGTGGGCCACAAAATATTTGATAGACTTTAACCGACCGGGCTTATTGAAGGCTCGGTGTCGGGGCTCACAAAAGTTTTGGCTAATTCCACACAGGATATAGCATCCTTTCCGTAACCATCCGCACCCATGTCGTCGGCAAATTCCTGGGAAAGCGGGGCTCCCCCAACCATAATTTTCACCTGCTCTCGCATCTCAACTTCTTCGAATGCGTCGATGGTTCTACCCATATTAGGCATCGTGGTTGTTAATAATGCAGACATTCCTAAAATCCCAGCTTCATTCTTCTCAACTGCTTCTATGAACTCCTCTGGGGATGTGTCTACACCCAAATCTATAACAGTGAAACCGGATCCACTCAGCATCATGATACAAAGATTTTTTCCAATATCATGTAGATCTCCTTTCACTGTTCCCATTATCACAGTGCCAACAGGCTCTATACCTGAAGCCGATAGAATTGGGTCGACGTGAGCCATACCGGCTTTCATAGCTCTTGCAGCAACAAGCACTTCTGGTACGAAGATCAGGTTGTCTCTGAATTTCACACCTACAATCGCCATTCCTGCTATAAGGCCATCATCTAGGATTGTATTGGCTGAAAACCCAGCTTCTAAGGCCTCCTTGGTCAATTGGTCAACTCGGTTATTGTCTCCTTTTATCAAAGAAACCGATATGTCTTGCATTAGGGGATCTGATTTGTCCCACAGGCTTCTAATGTGCTGCTGTTCTGCGGGGTTGGTCACATACCCTAACTCCGCCTCCAAATCTTTATTAGTTACTGGCATAGGGTAAACCAACCTCTGACATTTATTGGGCTATGTTTCGTTAGAAATCAAACATAAATTTGCACTCAAGGCGCAATTATACGACTAAATTATAATCAGACATAGGTTACCCATGCCTTTCAGCGGTCCAATCTTTAATTGCCAAAGGAATCTCCATCAGGTTTTCTATTTTGGTCGCCAATGGCACTGCGCATTCTGGCCCAACCATCTGGACACCAGCCTCCAAACATTTGTATACCTCTTGCCTTACTTCCTCAGGGCCTCTGGCGTACAAAGTTTCCGGATTATTTATATTTCCCACAAGAGTGATCCCCCCATCTACAGCATCCATAGCTTCTTGGGGATCATTTTTCGAATCAAAGTGGAAAGAGGCCATTCCTGTTTTGGCAATATATGGCATTCTGTCGACGGTTTTCCCGCATATGTGCAAAATGAGAGGTGCTTCCAATTCATCTACCATTTCAGTATGAATATCTTGCAAAAATTCTTTGTAATATTCCCCACTTACTAAATCACCTGTGGCGTGATCGGGGAATGTCAGTGCATCAGCTCCTGCATCTATCTGGGCTTGTCCGAAAAGTACGGAAATCTCCTTTAGTTTTTCTAAAGCCCTCTTTGTTTCATCTGGATTGTCCACTGTGCCCAACAAAAAACTTTCCACCCCAAAGACATGATAGGCGAGAGTCCATGGACCCATTGTTTTTCCAAGAATAGCTACTTCATTTCCAAACTCGTCTTTCAGCATTCTGATTGAGTCAGTTATAGCCTTCATGTCTCGGTGTTCCAGTATGTTCGCCGGTATCTTTACATCATCAGCAGACTTCCAAATGGGGTTATACATTCGCACCGTGGGCCAGTTGTCTTTTTCTTCCCATTGCATTTCACATCCGAGAGCGGATGACTCTTGTATTATGCTGAAATAAGGTGAAATAGAATCGAAACCTAATTCCGTATATCCAGTCGCAGCTAACCTGGCTGCCATTTCTCCGTCCTGGCATGCGTATGGGAAAGGAGCATCTACCAGATCCATTAATTCCACTGTCGCAACATTGGTTGGATTCACAGCCGGCGTTCTGTCGACAGGGTTACCAGCTAAAGCGTTCATCACTCGTTCTTTGGACGACATCGTTTCTTGGTAAGGCATTTCTCAAACGCTCCTTGATTTATGTTTGACTGAAACCTAAGGTACTAGTGGTCATTTGGCCCCTCAGGGATTCTGCTTGCATCATCGTTTCTACACTACTTATATTCCGGGAATACGGTAGCAGAATCCTTAATAAATCATCGTGGTTACGGCGGCACTCGAAAGCTACTTCTTGATCTCCTATTTTGTCCATTTCACCGTATTTGGAAAATCCTGCGATAATCATCCTCAGGCGCGTAGCTGGATTTCTCGCCTCTCCACTCACAGATATCTGGTAGCGCCGGCTGTTGTCTCTATCAAATCCTTCTGCTTTGATGATTAAATTGGATTTACTATCCTTTATCTCCATTGCGGCAGTGCTTGTGGAATATTTCGGATCTTTTCCAACAGCTTGAGACAGCAGAAACCGGACCGGCCTGCTATGAATTAAACCGCACTCGAATTTGGCTTGATTATGCGTTCCAGGTACTGGAGTCATGCCTCCCAGGGATACTAATAGGCCCCGAATCTCTCCGATCCGTTTTTCTACGCCAGTTTTGGTGCTGAAGGACCACACTGTGAAGACAGAATTTTTCACATATAGACCTACAGATATTTCATTGAATCTTTTGTCTGTAGAAACTAGTTCCAGACAGCGGCCATATTTTGCTATGACTTCTTTTGGTCTAGGGCCATCGTAGGAGACAAGTTTCATGTTTATATTCCTTGATTTTCTTCCAATAGTTTTGAAAATGCGGAAATATGATCTGGTCCGGTTCCACAACATCCACCAATGATGTTGACTCCAATTTCCTTTAACTTCATGAATCTTTCCGCCATGTAGCTTGGTGGTTCAGGGTAGATTATTTCTCCACCTTTAAGGGATGGGATCCCAGCGTTTGAATGAACCAGTAGTGGAGAGTCGGTAGCATCTCTCATCATGGATGCTATCTCTATCATGTTATCTATTCCGTTTCCGCAATTGGTTCCCACAATATCGGCCCCAGACTTAACCAACTCGACTGCGGCCTGTTCAGGTGTTATACCCATCATTGTAAAGTACCCCTTTGGGCCTTTATCAAAGGTCATAGTGGATATTACGGTTAGATTGGTGTTTTCTTTAGCCGCTCTGATAGCTATGGACGCTTCATCAAGGGCTATCATAGTTTCTATAACTACTCCGTCAGCCCCGCCTTGTTCTAAGGAAGTCACCTGACTACAAAAGGCCTGATACAGTTCTTCTTCAGAGACTGCCCCCAAAGGTTCCAGGAATTCACCACTAGGGCCTACAGATCCACATACGAAGGTCCCTGGCTTCGACTGGCTTTTTGCGTGCTCAGCTGCGAGCCTGTTAAATTCGTCTACTTTGTCTCCAAACCCGTAATGGGTTTGCCGAAATTTGGTGCCACCAAAAGAATTAGTGAGAACCATGTCAGATCCCGCATCAAAGTAGGATTTTGCCATTCCTCGGACAATTTCAGGGTGACTTACATTGAACTCTTCAGGACATCCCCCGGGCTCCAGGCCCTTTTGCTGCAAAAAAGTTCCGGTCGCTCCATCTGAAACCAGCACCTCTCCATTAGATATTCGATCGAGTATGCCGGGGGAGTTTAAATTCATTTTGTTTTTGACCTTCTAATTCGATTTTATCCATCCGTCGATGGATCCTGCACTGGGGGTTCGAGACCCATTTGTATGTAAATCTCTCAACTGGGCCACAAAATTTTGGGGCATTCCTTTGTTGTAACGATCTACCACGGAATTCAAGACATCATCCAACTCCCCAGGCATTTCAAAATATTCGCCCCATTCCCATGCGTCAAGGTATTCATCCGAACCATAACTTCCTTCCATCATAGAAATCGCATCTACAGCCTCTTGAAATCTCGAACCCAGCGGTAAGGATTGGGTTTCAGAGTCCTTGGTTGCTTGCACCTGTACTGGAATTTCCTTCCAGTACATTAATCGTACTTTCAAATTTATAATCCTAGAGGCACATAATCACAGCCATTATAGTTCCATAGGCAAAGATACAGAAGCTGTGTCTCCGCCTGCCTATTTCTGATTGGTGTGTTATAACTCAATAATTCTTTACAGAGTTCCTGAAGGAGAGGGTTATGCCACATGCATCAATCAACGGAATAGATATTTATTACGAAGTCCACGGTACAGGTGACACGATTATATTTTGCCACGAATTTGCAGGAGATATCCGATCGTGGGACTTGCAGGTAAATTACTTTTCCAGAAATTTTCAAGTACTTACTTACTGTGCTAGAGGTTATCCTCCGACTTCAGTACCTGAAGATCCAGAATCATATAGCCAAGATCTGGCTATTGGTGATCTTAAAGGTCTGATGGATTTTTTGAAAATTGATAAGGCTCATATAGTTGGTCTTTCAATGGGAGGAAATGTTGCCCTAAATTTCGGTATCAAACACCCGGCACAGGCCAAAACATTATCAATAGCGGGAACGGGGACTGGTTCAGATGATCCTGGCCTTTTTCGGGACCGCATTTTAAAGTTTTCAGATGGTATGAGGTCAGAGGGGATGACCTTTATGTCAGATTACCTTAAAGGTCCCCATAGGGTTCAGCTCCAGTTGAAAGACCCCAAAGGTTATCAACTTTTTTGTGAGCAATTCATGGAACATTCCAACATAGGTTCTGCAAATACCTTCTACGGAGTTTTAACCAAAAGGCCGCCTATTTTCGATTTAAAAAACCAACTTTCAAACATAAAAATCCCGGTCTTGGTGATGACAGGGGATGAGGACGACCCCTGCATTAAACCATCCCTTTTTATCAAAAAAACTATACCTGGTGCAGGCCTAATAATGTTTCCAAGATCCGGGCATGCAATTAACCTAGAAGAGCCACAGTTATTTAATACTTCTGTGGCTGAATTTATCAAACATTCAGAGGCACCCTATTGGGGACCACGCGGTCAGGGTGAAACTGAGGGATCTTTAACCTAACAGCATTTCGAGTCGTTGGTTGAGTTTCCGACGGCGCTACCCATCATGTTTATTCAGGCTTTAAGACCTCGGCCAAATTTTTATTGAAAAAATGGGTTTCAAGGTCAGATCTGATACTTGACTACCGAATAATGATCGAGTTCCAGGCCAAGACCTGGTTTGTCATGGAATGGAGACCAGTAACCATTCTTCTGTTTTGGAAAATCTACGTACCATAACTTGTCTCCTTCCAGAGACACGTTCATGTATTCAACGACTTTCAAATTTGGCGTTGCGCATGCCACATGGAGATGGGCTAATTGAAGTGCGTGTGGAGCTACTGGCAGGTTAAATGAATGTGCTAGATGTGCAACTTTCATCCACTCTGTGACACCTCCAACCCGTCCAATATCGGGCTGAACAATATCAACTCCTCCACGACTGATAAGGTCTCTAAAGCCATATTTAGTGTATTCGTGTTCACCGGTAGCTATGGGAATGCTAGTGGCCTTAGATATTTCGGCCATTCCATCTATGTCATCTGGTATCAAGGGTTCCTCAAACCAGCCGACCTGGAATTGTTCAAATTCCTTGGCCATATAGATCGCCTGTTTTCGGTAATAACCGTTGTTTGCATCAATGTAGATACTGACGTCATCGCCAACGGTTTTCCTCACTGCGGCGACCCTTTCAATATCTTCTCTTTCTGATGATCCGAAATCCTTCCCCACTTTCATTTTGACCCTTGGTATCCCGTCGGACACATATCTTGTCATTTCCTCAAGAAGTTCTTTTTCTGAGAAGTTGGTCCAACCACCACTCCCATAAACAGGAACGGAATCCGTATATGCTCCAAGCAATTTATACAAGGGAAGATTCACATATTTTCCCTTGAGGTCCCATAGGCCTATATCGATGGCAGAAATCGCGCAAAAAGCTATTCCCTTCCTACCATAGCCTCGTACTTTCCAGTACATGTCGTTCCATAATTGTTCTATATCCAGCGGGTCTTTTCCTACCAACTCTGATTTAAGAGAATTTTCGATAACATCTATTACCCCTGGGGAGGCGTATGTCATTCCAAGACCCTCTATGTCTTCGTCCGTCTTGATGTGAACGAAGATTTGCCCTCTTCCTCCTGATCCCTCCTTTGGTGTCGGTATGGTTGCGTCCTGTATCCCTTTTCCTTCCGGGCTGTGAAGGTGAGTTGTGGTTATGTCTGTTATTTTCATTCAGATCCCTTTAGCAAATTGGTGAATCTACATCTTTTCAGGTTTGCTCATGCCCATCAATTCTAGACAGTTGACGAGCGCCAGTTTGGTTGCTTCACACAATTTCAACCTGGCCTTACTCAATCCAAGGTCTTCTTCATTTTCTGAAATGACTCTGCAATTCTGATAAAAATTATGAAAAGCTGTCGCCAGTTCCAGAGAGTAGTGTGGGAGGTGGTGTACTTCATAAGTGTCTGCAATAGCATCAATTACTGAAGGCAACTCCAAGATTTTATTAATTAGCTGAATTTCAGATTCATGGCTCAGCATATAAACTGAACCGTTTGAATAATTTATCTTTTTTTCAACAGCTAGATCCAATATGCTGCATATTCTGGCATGGCCATACTGAATGTAATAAACAGGGTTTTCAGAAGACTGTTTTTTAGCCAGATCTAGGTCAAAATCAAGCTGAGTTTCATGAGAGCGGGATAAAAACATAAACCGGCAAGCGTCGGCTCCAATTTCACTTACTAGTTCTATCAGTGGAACGATGTTACCTTCCCGCTTGGAAAGCTTTTCAATGGTTTCTCCTTTTTTGAATCGGACCATTTGAACCAGGATCATCTCCAGATTGTCGGGGTCGCTGCCGAGCATTTTCATAGCGGATTTGAGCCTTGGTACCTGGCCCTGATGATCCGCACCCCAGACGTCAATAACGGTATCGAATTTTCTCTGAATAAATTTGTCGTAATGGTATGCAATGTCAGTTGAAAAGTAAGTTGGGGTTCCATTACTTCGTATCAAAACGTTATCTTTTTCTTCCCCTAAATTGCTATTCAGTAGCCATGTGGCACCATCTCTATCGCCCACATAACCCATCTCTTTGAGCAAGCCTATGCATTTCTCAAATTGACCGTTTTCAAAAAGACTTTTTTCACTGAACCAATTGTCGAAATCGATATGGAGTGATTCGATATCCTCCTTAATGCCCTCTATCATTAGTTGAATGCCAGCTTTGCCTAGGTCTGACAACGCTCCAGGGTCATCAGTGTCATAGTTATCACTACTTGAATCCCTTATTTTTTCAGCAACAGCGATTACATCTTCACCAGGATATGAGTCTTCCGGTAGTTCAACATCATTCCCGAGCGATTGCATATATCTGGCAACCAGTGACCGATTGAATTTGTCTATTTGAGCTCCAGCATCGTTCAGATAGTATTCTTGTTCAACTTCGAATCCAGCGGACTTTAATACATTGGCAAGCGTACTACCGATCACAGCTCCTCTGGCATGTGCTACGTGTAATCTCCCAGTCGGGTTGGCACTTATATATTCAACTTGAATCTTTTTGCCTTTACCAGCATTAGTAACTCCGTAACTTTCTGGATCAGACAACATTTGATCAACCTGGTCTTGCAACCATTTTCTGCTTAGAACAAAGTTGAGGAAGCCTGGGTTGGCCACCACTACATCTTCAAAAATTCCATCTTTTTTCAGATATTTAGCAAGCACCGTGGCTATTTCTATAGGATTTTTCTTCAATGGTTTTGCTAGTTTCAGGGGAAGACTTGAAGCATAGTCACCGTGCTCTGGGTTTTGTGGTCTTTCAACGGCGATGTCTCCGATTTCAGCGGCAGGTACAAGATTGTCCTGTTGGGCCTTTTCGAAGGCTTTTTTTATCGAAGCACTGAGAATCTCAGGAACAGTTGTCAATGTTGCAACTCCGCTAAACCTTGATCTTCGTTATACAGTGACGTGTATTGTAGGGCCGGTTTCTGAAAGAGTGTAAACTTCCCCGATTATTTGGTTACTTAATGTACCTGTTTCAGACAGCGATTGTTGTAATTTATCTGCTTTATTTGGATTGACTGAAATTAATAGGCCTCCAGAGGTCTGGGCATCAGATAAAAGGATTTTATCGTTTTCTGAGATTTCTTTATCCCAACACACCGTCGACTTCAGAGAGTCTAGATTCCGCATTGTCCCCCCAGGTACTATCCCTTGTTTCAAAAGATCCATTGTTCCTTCTATCACCGGTACCTTGGACTTATAGATTCGGGCACCTAGGCTGCTGCCCTCCATCATCTCTCTCAGGTGTCCCAACAATCCAAAACCTGTAACGTCAGAGCAGGCATTTACGCCGACTGAAATCATGGACTCGGAGGCGGATTTGTTAAGCGCAGCCATAATTGTAACGGCATTTTCGAGAACCTCAGCGCGTACTTTTTTTTGTTTTCCGGCAGTAGTTATTATCCCAGTACCTATAGGCTTTGTTAGCAGCAAAAGATCTCCAGGTTTGGAAGTGCTATTGGCCGTTTGTGAGCCAGGTTTCACTATTCCTGTTACTGAAAGCCCATATTTGGGTTCAGCATCCACTACACTGTGTCCTCCAGCTATTACTATGCCGGCTTCGAGTGCTTTTGAGGCCCCACCTTTAAGGATTTCTCCCAGAATCGACATGTCTAAATCTGAAGGGAAACCAACCACGTTTAGCGCTGCAATGGGTTTGGCACCCATTGCATAGACGTCACTTAGGGAGTTAGCAGCTGCTATTTGTCCGAAGATAAATGGATCATCCACAATCGGAGGAAAAAAATCGACTGTTAAAACGACAGCCAAATCTTCGCTTAATTTGTAAACTGCAGCATCATCACTAGTCTTTGTTCCAACCAGAAGGTTTGGATGGGTCATATCTGGCAGCTGACTCAGAACCTGAGTCAAGTCGTCTGGACTTAGTTTAGACGCTCAACCTGCACACGATGCAAGTTCTGTGAGCCTAACTTTGTCATGTTGATGCTGCATTCTTAGTATCCTGGCCGGTGCAAATTACTAAGTATTATATCTGTATCCCGGTTGTTTTAAAGCATAAAGCCGATATTAACTATCGGATATCATTAGGTAGCATCATTTTTTGAGTAAGTAAAAAAGGTTGTATTTTTTAGATGAGATATTCTGATTTTTCGGTTAATGATATTGATTTGTCCGTTATCGGATTTCCTCTGTGGACTTTGGCCACCAGAGGCTGGGGGAAAAAGGATCCCAGCGTTGCCGTTTATTTATTGCAGCAGGCATTTAACCAAGGCATAAATTTTTTTGATACTGCGGACTCTTACGGTAGGGGATACGGGGAAGAATTACTTCGAGAAGCACTCGCTCCAATAAGAAAAGAAATTGTTATATCCACCAAATTTGGGTTCGACTTTTATTCGCCCCAACTAAACATTGATGGGGGAGACGGTAAAAATTTTGACCCTGAATATGTTTCTTATGCCTGTGAACAATCTTTACGGCGCCTTGGAACTGATTATATTGATATGTATCTTGTCCATTATCCGTCTTATGATGAGGTGGAAAATGATGATTTATACGAGGTGCTCGAGAAACTTGTAGAGGCAGGCAAGATCTTGAGATTCGGCCTAGCACTGGATGATCGCCCCGAAGCTACAGAAATAGCTAGACTGCTTGTTTCGGAAAGAGAGTTAGATTTAATTCATGCCCCTTATAGTTTGTTGGAACAGGACTTAGTTTCAAGCCTTTCTGAGACAGGCGATTTATCTGTGATAGCCAGAAGAGTACATGCATTCGGCCTGCTAGACGATTCTTACGATCCAAAAACCTTCGAAGGCTCTGACCTTGGTCAGCAACAAGATCACCCAGTATTTAGCAATGTTTTAGCGAGGCGACCATATTACGATTTCCTCTCAGATTGTTTTGAAGAGAGTATTTCAGATATTGCCTTAAGATTCGCAATAACAAATCAAGGTATTGCCTCGACACTTCCAAATATCAATGACATTGATAACTTATCTGCCTACTGCTTATCGGCCGATAAGCCAGATTTGGATAACGAGCTTATGCAAATAATAAGTGATGTGTTCCAGGAGCAGAAAGACAGTGGGGGAAAAGAGGGAAATGAATAAATGCTAGCGGGGTTTTGTTAGCTAGGTTGTCTTTGCTTTTTGGCCCTTTTCATTTCATCCTCAATCAACTTGAAGTCTCTACTGGGTAGTAGATGTATTCGATCCCAAAATGCTAGAGGCCAATCTTCTGGAGCCCATCGCTTCACGTACTCTAGACTTGGCCCTAATTGAAGACCGTCTATGTATTGTTCTTCATCTAAAACATAATCGGGTTTCAATGTAATTCTGAATTTATATTCTCTGGGTTTATCAATAGGGACCCAAATTGGAGACTCGTCCTCAAAATAGTCGGAGATTATGGTGGCTGAGGCTGTCCAGCATTTTCTGTTCCTGTCGAAAAATATAACTCGATCTTTTGCATGCATTCTCTGGGCCCGTCTTTTATATTTGTCGCTCATGCCAAATATTTTGTAGCCCTTCTGCCGGGTGATAGCAGAATTTTCGCTGTTGTCCACAAACATCCAGTAATTGGATCCCATGTTTTCCCCTATTTTATTGATTTTGAGATTACTAGGTTAATTTTAGTAATAAGAGTAATTTTAACAACATTGTACATCTGTTTCGCTGGACATCTTTCTAGAGGATGCAGGCTTGTATGGTGAACGTATAAAATGCGTATAAATGACTCTTAAGTTGTGATGGTTATTAATATCTAAACAGGTTAGATCGGCTAATTTTTATGAGCGGTTTTTCAGCGATAATTTTAGGTGCGGGCGCTGGAGACAGAATGCATGGCATCGATAAAATAATGACCACTATTTGTGGCCTGCCGGCGATATTGCATTCTGTAAATGCATTTCTTAGAACAGGAATTTTTGAAACAATGACGGTAGTGGCCAATGCTCACAATATTTCAAAGCTTGAACATTTGATGTCTAGTCCCGAATACCGCACGGTTCAGGTGATTCTAGGGGGTATTCGGAGGCAAGATTCCGTTAGGAATGCTCTGGCTACTATCGATGCTGTCGACTATGTGGTGATTCATGATGGTGCTAGGCCTTGCGTATCTTCAGATCTTATAGGCCGCGCTATTAAGGCGACTCGAACCTCAGATGCAGCGATACCTGTGGTTCCAGTTACAGACACAATAAAGATAGTAAGAGAGTTCAGGGTTGTGTCAACAGTGGACAGATCCAATCTTTTTTCGACTCAAACCCCTCAGGTCTTTAAATATTCTCATATATCTAAATTTCATAAAATGTTTACTGATGGTGTTACAGATGACTCATCGCTTGTGGAGATCTCTGGTGGTGATGTTTCTACCTTTGCGGGAGATCCTGAAAATATAAAAATAACAAATCCGATAGATATTGAAATTGCAGAGACTATTTTGCAGAGACGAAAAAATTTATGAACACAATTCGCACTGGTATTGGAATAGATATACACAGGTTGCAAAAAGGCGAGACCCTGATTTTGGGGGGATTGGAAATTCCTTCTCAATATGGTTTGCTGGGACATAGCGATGGTGATGTCCTGATACATTCGATCATAGACGGGTTTCTAGGTGCGGCAAATTTAGGTGATATAGGCAGGCATTTTTCTTCCAACAATCCAGAATATAAGGGGATAAGTAGCGTGAAATTACTAGAAATTTCTTTTAATAGGGTTGTAGCTGAAGGATGGAAGCCTGTATTTGTGGATGCTACAATTGTGGCCGAAAAACCACCGCTTGCAGAGTTTATACCACAAATGACATTTAACATAGCGCATGCCCTCAATTTAACTGAAAGAGACATCAGTATTAAGGCAACTACCGCTGATGGTTTAGGGTATATCGGTAGGGGAGAGGGTATTTCCTGCCAGGCTATAGTCACTATCCAAAAACCAGAATGAGACTGTACAACACACTAAAAAGGGTAGTAGAAGAACTTATTGTAGAAGACAATACAATTAACATGTATGTGTGCGGCATAACTCCTTATGCACCTTCTCATTTGGGCCACGCCATGTGCGCGATAGTTTTTGATGTCATAAGACGATATCTGGAATACAAAGGATATAAAGTCCATTTTATACAAAACTTTACTGATATAGATGACAAGATGATAACCGCCGCCAATGACGAAGGGATTGAAGTGTCAGCATTGGCAGAACGGAACATTCAAGCTTACCTTTCAGAATTGAGACAGCTGAATGTGCTGCAGGCTTCAGATTACCCAAGAGCTACCGAGGAGATTAGTTCCATAGTAGCTGTCATTTCTGATTTGATTGAGAAAGAATATGCCTATGCAATTTCTGGGGATGTTTATTTCAGGGTAAAGAAAGATGAGGACTATGGGAAGTTAAGCAGAAGGAATGTTGACGAATTGTTAGCTGGTGCCAGGTTGGCAGTAGAAGAAACTAAAGAAAACCCTGCAGATTTCGTGCTGTGGAAAACGCAAAAACCAGGAGAACCGGCTTGGGATAGCCCCTGGGGGCCGGGACGTCCAGGATGGCACATAGAATGTACCGCCATGTCGTTAACCTATCTTAATAACAGAGTTGATATTCATGGCGGTGGCCAAGATTTAGTGTTCCCACATCACGAAAATGAAATTGCTCAATCAGAGTCTTACACGGGGATTGAGCCTTTTGCACGATATTGGATGCACAATGGCACTCTGGGCTATGGTGAAGAAAAAATGAGCAAATCCTTGGGAAATGTATTCTCCATTGGGGAAGCTTTAGAAGAGTTCTCTTCTGACGCCCTTAGAATGTTTTTCCTCAGCTCACACTACAGGACGCCATTAGTATTCGTCGACGAATCTGTCAAAGGGCAACAACGCGCTATAGATAGGGTGAAATCTGCCTTGACATCCCCTTCAGGCGATGGAGCTATGCTTGAGACGGCGGGCTACAGGGCTAGGTTTGAATCGGCGATGGATGAGGATTTTAACACCCCCATTGCTCTATCAGTGATTTTTGATCTTGCCAGAGATATTAATAGAGAGTCTACCGATGGGTTGGATGTCGAGGCGGCACAGAAATTACTTTGTGACTTATGTAAAATTTTGGGGTTGACCTTAAAAAGCGATGATTCAGGCCTTGATGGAAATTTGGCACCGTTCATCGATTTATTGTTGGATATTCGAGAAGGACTTAGAAAAGAAAAACAGTTTGAACTATCAGACCGGATTAGAGATAGGTTGGATGATCTAGGGGTATCAATAGAAGATACGGTAACCGGGGCTCGATGGAAATTGGATTAGATCTGGAGGCAGTTTAGGGTATTAGAACCAACTGCTAGCGCTGATGATAGAAACCAGGATAAAGACCCCGACTAGCGCTATAGTAAATCGAAATAATGCTAGTTCTATTCCTCTTCTTGTCCTGAAAGAAGATTCGGCAGCTCCGAATAAGGCGGTACCCTGCCCTTTCACCTGCATGAGTATCACAGCAACCAGCAGAAGAGATACAAAAATCATAATTATGTTTATTGCAGTGTCCATACAGTAATTATACTCCTACTGTTGAGGATGTTGGAAGGAAATTATCCAAGGTAATTTTCCATTATGAATTTGGCTAATTTACCTGGATCGTGTCGAACTTTATGTTCTTCATCCAACAAATCGGAAGTTGCGATTGTGTGTTTAGTTGAGTCGGTATACGGATCAACGGCCTCCCCACGGAATTCTTCACCGATGTCACCAATATTATCATTGGCTATCACCATATCCAAAATTCCCGATCCTAGGTAACGTTCCAGCACCTCTATGTGCCTTACAACGTTGAAATTCTGGGTCTCTCCGATTTCGGTCGCCACGTTGCAAATGTAGTATTTAATACCTTTTGATTCGGCAATTGTCTCAACAATTCCTGGAACCATTAAAACTGGCAATATGCTTGTATATAAACTTCCTGGGCCGATTACTATCAAATCTGCATTGGCTATAGCTTTAATAGCTGTCGGTGAGGCTTTGACGTCGGGGGGGTCTATAAATAATTCTTTGATTTCGGACGAACTTTCCTTGACTTTTGACTCCCCTGTTATAAACCGGCCATCAGCTAATTTCACGGATAAATTTATATTTTCTGTTGTTGCTGGGACTACCCGTCCTCTAACTGACAATATTCTACTGGATTCGGTGAGAGCATCTTCAAAGCTATTTGTCACATCTGTCATCGCTGCTATAAAAAGATTGCCAAAACTATGCCCTTGAAGTTCAGATCCCTCCGGGAATCGGTATTGGAATAATTCTTTTAGCAAGGAATTCTCTTCTGATAACGCAACGATGCAGTTTCTGAAGTCACCGGGCGGAATAATACCCATTTCCCGACGCAATCTGCCTGAACTGCCACCGTCATCTGCAACACCGATTATTGCCGTTATTCGTCTAGTGTGTTGTTTGAGTCCCCTCAATAATACTGATAGCCCTGTCCCGCCGCCTATTGCGACTATACGAGGGGTCTTGCTTTTGACACTTTCGTTCATAATTAATTTTGAATTAAGATCGGAATAATAAAACTATTGTTTTTTTTGTTTATTGAGTTCTAAAGTGACCATGTCTGAAGCTACCTGTGGATTTGCTTGGCCTTTGCTTTTCTTCATGACCTGGCCTACCAAATACCTCACAGCAGAATCTCTCCCGTTTAAGAAATCGTCCACAGCACTTTGGTTTTCAAGAAGTGTTTCTGTGACTATATTTTGAATAGAGGAAGTGTCATTTATTTGAGATAGCCCCCTTTTCTCTGAAATTTTTATTGGATCACCACCGTTAACAAACATCTCGTCAAATATAGTTTTCGCCATCGAGTTACTTATTTTGCCATCGTCCACAAGCATAATTAAGTTGGCAAGTTCTCTGGGGCCCAGCTTTGTTTCGGACCAGCTAGATTTGAGTTCATTTTTCATCCTGTTTAAATCAACATTTATCCAATTGGCTGCCGCCTTTGCTGCATCTTTTTGACCCATTGATTCAGAGAGGTACAGTAAAGTGTTTTCGAACAACAGCGTTGATTCCCTATCACCAATCATGACCGAGGCATCATAATCGGATAATCCAAATATCCCCATATATCGCTCTTTTTTTTCGGCGGGAAGTTCAGGTATTTCGGACTGGATCTTATTTACCCATTCATGCGAGATTAATATCGGAGGTAAGTCAGGTTCAGGAAAATACCTGTAGTCGGCAGCGTATTCTTTGGTACGCTGGCTCACGGTTGTACCCCTATCGTCTGACCACCCTCGAGTCTCTTGTTCAATATTTTGGCCTTCAGCTAATAATTTTCGCTGTCTAGTTTCCTCATATTTCAAAGCCCTAAATACGGATCTGAAACTGTTGACATTTTTAATTTCTACTTTCGAACCCAGTTCCTTTGAACCAAGAGGTCTCACACTAATATTGGCGTCGCATCTAAAGCTGCCCTCCTCCATATTCGCAGTGCTTGTCTCCACGAACCTTATTATTGAATGTAAGCTAGTTAAATATTCGTTCGCCTCTTCAGGGCTATTCATATCTGGTTCACTTACAATTTCCATCAATGGAACCCCTGCTCTGTTAATATCAAGCAGGCTGTAGGCTTCTCCATAGGGTTCTTTTCGATGTAACAGTTTAGCTACATCCTCTTCTAAATGTACTCGGGTTATTCGAATGTATTTTTTTCCGGTATCTGGACTTTTTATAGACAGTCTCCCATTAAGGGCTATCGGAATATCGAACTGAGATATTTGGTATCCTTTCATAAGGTCAGGATACGGGTAGTTTTTTCGGTCAAATTTTGTTTCTGTCGAAATCTCGCATTCCAATGCCAGCCCCGTTTTAATTACTAGGCCAACCGCTTTCTTGTTTACCACAGGTAGAACTCCAGGCATACCCATGCAAACAGGGCAGACTCGAGTATTTGGTTCTGATTCTTGGTAATCAGAACCGCAAGGACAGAACATTTTGCTCGAGGTTAGAAGTTGAGAATGAACCTCCAGACCAATTACCGTTTCATAACTAGCAGTCATAATTTTTGTATACTAGCCCCTAATTAGACGTATGTTTATTTTATAGCGTAACTGAAATTCTTATAAAGGCATTAATATTAAACCTTATTTGATATTTCACTTCAGCAGTTCGGTACCTTAAAAACGTTGAATTTTGTATATTGTACTGGGGAAAGGTTTACTTTTAATCCAGGGAAGAGAGTTGTGTGTATTTTGTGCTTACATTGAATAATCTCTTCGTGAGAGGTTTTGACCCAGAATATTGTTTCGTCGCCTCTGAAATCTTTTCGCACCACAATGTTTTTGCCGGTTGGTGTTGGTTCCATAGAAAGATCTGTTTGTCTTATCGCCACGTCAACTTGATCTCCATCGGAAAATGTTTCTGGAATTCTCATGGGCAGTGGACCAATGCTTGTGTTGACAGACTTCCCAGAGACGGAGCCTTTTATAAAATCACAACTTCCACTCATCAAGGCGGATTCTTTGCTATTAGGCCAGAAGTATATTTGATCAGGAGGTCCAACTTGCTGGATGGCCCCATCCACCATAATAGCTACCCGATCTGAAATAGAAAAAGCCTCTTCTCTATCGTGGGTTACGAATATTGTAGCTGTGTTACTTGACTTTAAGATTTGCTCCATTTCTATTTTGACTGATAACCGCAAGGAAGCATCAAGATTAGAAAATGGCTCATCCATCAGCAAAATAGTAGGGTTGGTTGCCAGAGTCCTGGCTATGGCGACTCTTTGTTGTTGACCACCCGATAGTTCATGTGGATACCTATCCTTTAGCCCTTCAAGTCTGGTTAACTGTTGAACCCTTTCTAAATTCTCATCCTGCATTCTCTTTTCAAGATTTGAGATCCCAAATAGGATATTTTTTTCCACCGTTAGATGGGGAAATAAAGCGTAATCTTGGAATATCATCCCTATGTTTCTGTTTGATGGTTGTAAATTAATATTTGGGCCAAAGATTTCATGGTTCTTGAGATAAATGTTTCCGTGGCAGGGGTTTTCTAGCCCCGCGATTATTCTAAGAAGGGTAGTTTTACCGCACCCACTAGGGCCAAGGATAGAAAGTATTTCACCCGCTAATAAGTGCATATTTAGGTTTTTTATAACGTGATTCTGTCCGAACTTGATGTTCAGATTGCTACATTCCAAAAGAGAGTCAACCAATTATCTATTCACCTCAGGAGTTATTAAAAATGTTGTTTTTCAAAACTATTATAGTGAGTGGTATGGATGACAGTAAGATTAGCAAAAGTGAAGGTATAGCAGCCCTTGCGAAAAATGCTTCTGAAGTAAACGACCAAATTGCAGTAGTAAGAGTATGGAAATCCAAAGGGGCAAGTAGAAGAACGGCTGGTAACTCCTTCATCGTTATTAAGAAGACAGTTGCAGCAGCCATGGTAAGCCCAGACCTCAAGAGGGGCACATTAGTCACAATCGCAGATTTGATACGATTTTTGCCTAGGGTCATTGATGATTCCTCATATCTAGGGCTTATTTGGGTCATTGACGACCTTATCGCACTTAGTCCCGTAGGCATACACAGCACAGCACAGGCCATAACCAATAGATATATTGATTGGTAGATGGGAGACCCTATTTTCGATCCGAAGAAAACGAGTGCCAAAGAGACTGCGACGCTTGGTAAAGCATAACCGGTGTAACACATCTTTTCGATGGCAGTTGTGAAAAACCCAGAATGTCTGATTGCTAAATAACCCACCGGTAGAGATAAGGTAACTACTACAGCGGCTGTGAGTACAGAAAGTATGATGGAATTCAGAGCCAAAACATGATTGGATGCTTCACCTAAAATAGCGGCGGTCTCCCCGTGATACAAACCCCTAATCAGCCAGTAAAAAAGAACACATATTGGAATTGCGACGGATATCAGAGATACTAAAGCACACATCCCAGCAGCCGGCCATCGCCATTTTCCTATATCTACCGACGGGAGTTTTCTTGATGCGCTACTTGAATTTTTGTAGTACCTTTTGTTTCCTCTAACTAGAAGTTCAAAGCACATAAACCCGGTAGCCACAATAAACAATGTTAGAGATAACAGTGCAGCCGCATTTCTATCAAATCCGGCTTCATATTGAGTATAAATTGACCAGGTGAAAGTTTTGTAACGAAGTAAAGAAACAGCTCCAAAATCGCTCAATGTATATAAAGACACTAACAGTGATCCTGATAGAATGGCAGGTCTGATTGAAGGTATGGTCACCTTGATTAGAGTTTGAAGGTGATTCAACCCCATCATTCTCGCAGTTTCTTCTCCCGACACGTCCATATTTGATAAATTTGACCTAATGGTAAGTATTATGTAGGGGTAATTGAGGAGGCTTAAGATTAAGAGGCTTCCATAATATCCGTACATAGTGGGGGCCCGCCCAATTCCGAATAAAATTCTTGTTATTTCATGAAGAAGACCTCCATTTCCACTGAACGATATGAGAATGTATGCCCCAACATAACTAGGTATCACGAGCGGTAGGAAAGTAAGAATTGACCACAGCTTGCGATACGGTAAATTAGTGCGAATAGTTAGCCACGCGATTGGCACTGCTATAACGACGGATAACATGGTAACTGTGATAGCTAAAAAAATAGATCTAGCAACGATCATGATCGTTTTGGGCCTCATTAGCCAGACCCATATGTCAGAGTTCGAACCCGCAACCCGATGTATGAGATAAATTAGTGGGGTTATACATACCGCAGCCGCAATTAGCGATGGTATTAGAACCCACATTGAGGTATTGGTAGGTATTGGTCTTCTTAAAGTCAATGCTTACTGTTTTTCCTTGAGAGGCTAGTAATAATTGAAGTGTCAATATGAGGATTGAAGAATCATGAAAATTTTTTAGTAAGTATAGCCTAATATTAAAAGAAAGTATTAACTAATAAATATAGTTGCGATAAGCATACCGTTAAATTTCCCTGTACTGAATTGCTGTTTTTTCCTACTGAACGTAGAATGCGCTCTCAAACAGAATGCTTCGAAGGGGGACTAAGTTGCTAGAACAGTTCAAAGTGCAACCGGAAGACCAAGTGAGGGTAACCGAAGATAATCTTAGAAAAACAGTTGAGGCTGTATTTTCAAAGATGGGGCTTGACGGCTCTGACTCAGCGTTGGGTGCTGATGTTTTGGTAAAGGCAGATATGAGAGGTGTGGACACTCATGGTGTCTCGAATATGTTGCGGTCTTATGTCACAGGATACGGTAATGGGGAGCTTAATTCTCATCCTAATTGGACTATAACAAGAGAAACCCCAGCCACCGCAAATATTGATGGCGATAGAGGCTTGGGAATAATTGTAACCCCGAAAGCGATGGATATAGCGATTGAAAAAGCCAAGAATGTGGGTATGGGAGTTGTGACTATTCATAATTCAAGGCACCTTGGTATGGCTTCATATCACGCTTTGAAAGCCGTGGACAACGACATGATAGGCATGTGTATGACATCTTGTCCTCCGGGGGTTTTACCGACCTTCGGAGCAGAACCCGTTTTGGGTACGAATCCGATAGCGATTGCGGCTCCTGCTGATAAAGAGGCTCCCTTTGTGTTTGATGCTGCCATGAGCGCAGTTGCAGGTAATAAACTAGGACTTGCTAGAAGAAACGGGACGCAATTACTAGCGGGGTGGGTGGCCGATCATGATGGTAGCCCAATTATGGAAGAAGTAGATCCTCCAACACCGGGCTATGAAGGTTCTGCTTCATCCTATTTGCTTCCGGTTGGAGGGACACGGGAATTAGGATCGCATAAAGGGTATGGGATGATGTGTCTCGTCGATATATTAGGAGGTATTTTAACAGGAGGTGGGTATGGCATGAACCCCGGCCGACCAAATTTTGGGCATTATGTAGCTGCTTACAATATCGAAGCTTTCATGGACACAAAAGAATTTAAAAGAACCATGGATGAATGGATTAACATGCTTAATTCTTCCAAACCAGCACCCGGTCATGATCGAGTTATGTATCCTGGCCAACCGGAGCATGAGGCTGTTATTGAAAGATCCGAAAATGGGATACCTCTACATTATGAGGTTATAGACTGGTTTAAAGATATATGCGGCGAATTGTCTATTCCGTTTTCTCTGGTTTAGTGCAGATATTTTAGTTAGGGCCCCATAAACGAGCCCTAACTAAACTGTTTTAATAATCCCTAAAAGGATTAGGCATTGGTCCGACTGGTACTTCTATCAATGTCGGAGCTTCTATTTCCAGCGACTCTTGCACAGCTTTTCCTAATTCAGGTGCGCCACCCTCGACTCTTACACCTCTCACACCAAAAGCTTCAGCTAGTTTCATGAAATCGGGGTTATGAACCTCAGCCCCATACTCTCTTCCATCAAACATGTTGACCTGATCTCTCATTACATTTCCGTAAGCGTTATCGTTAAACACCACAGCGACCACGTTGATTTGGTGTTTTGCAGCCGTGGCTAACTCTTGGACATTGAACATAAATCCACCGTCCCCACAAACAGCTACAACTGCCTTATCTGGTTGTGCAACTTTAGCCCCTAATGCGGTTGGGTAAGCATATCCGAGGTTACCGTAATAGGAGGAGGTGATGTAAGTCCTTGGTTCATAGACTTCAAATTTGTTTCTACTGTAATATCCAATTTGAGTCATGCCTGAGATGAATATTCCATCATCTGGCATGACGCTTCGTATAACTTTGGTGAAAGATTCTTGTGGTTCAATTACAGTGCCAGGATTAAATCTTTCGGCTTTTAGGTTTGTGAGCTCTTCCTCTCGACTTTCACGAGGTGGCATCACGTTTTTCAATCCCTTCAGAATCTCTTTGAGAGTCTTTTTGGCGTCTCCATTGATTCCTTCCGTGTTGTCATAATTACGACCGATTTCTTCATCGTCTATATCAATTTGGAGGACTTTTTGTCCTGTCAATTGTTGGTTGTTTAGTAATCTGGTTCCGACTGCCACAACCAAGTCATAGTCTTGGATTCTGTTTTCAAAAAAAGTGTCGTTTTTGAACCTAAAACTACCAATCGATAGGTGGCTTCTGTCTGAAATAGCTCCTCTACCTTCACCGGTTGATATAACAGGTGCTTGTAAAAATTCCGCTAAAGATGTCAGTTCTTTTGATGCTTCACCAGATATTACGCCTCCACCGGCCCATATAAGAGGATTTTTCGCATTGGAAATAAGATCGACCCCTCGACTTACGCTTTCTTTACTAGCGACAGGTCTCTCATATTTTCCAGCTTCCAATAACTCAATATCGGTTGTATCTGAAAGGGTTTCTGGGGGTATTTCTATTTGAACTGGCCTTGGCCTGCCTGTTTGCAGTTGCTCAAAGGCTTCATGTACGGCCTCTGGTATCTCAGCAGGGTCCAGTATTAGTTTTTGATGTTTGGTAATGGGTTTTATTGTTTCAATTTGACCTTTTATTTCGTGGAGCATGCCTCTTTCAAGGCCTATGTGATCTCTTTCAATCTGACCTGACACAACTAAGATAGGAGATGATGCTGAATATGCTGTACCTATTCCCGCACTGGCGTTTTGAAGCCCTGGCCCTGGTACAACCAATGCCGTACCTATTCCCCCTCCTGCCCGAGAATATCCATCAGCCATATAGGTTGTAGCTTGTTCATGCCTGGTATTAATAAACCGTATTCCTGGTTCTTTTGCCAACCCATCAAGAAGATGATAAAGCTGTACCCCCGGCAAACCAAAAATTACTCTCACCCCTTCTCGGTAAAGTGATTTGGCGAGTGCTTCGCCTCCGGTCATTTTTGTCATGAATGTTTCTCCTAGTGCTAGGTTCTGTTTTTATAGCTTTCTGTTGCTTTGCTGAGAGATACAGTTTTCAAGGCTTGTAAGTTGTCTCTATGGTCTTCAGACCATTTTTGAGATGTCACCAAATTATCAAGTGAGCCTTGGAAATGAGGCATGACGTATCGGGCTATTAATTCATAACTGTGCCTCACCTGTTCTCTAGTACCCCATTCTGTGGCCTGAATCATAAAACCACCAAATCCTCCGCTCTGCTCACCTAGTTCTTTGATTTTTTCTATTAGATCGTCTGGTGTTCCTACACACCAAGCCCCGTTATCGACCATGTAGTCTATTATTTTGTCCTTGGGTCCATCGTAATCAAAAGGTGTTCCCATAGTTTGGTGGAAATAGTCGTATTGGTAGGCGGCTGACTTTTCTCTTGCTTGGTCCATTGCTTCTTTTTTGGTGTCGGCCATGTGAACGTGTAAGACGATCCTCCAGTCTTTTCTGTTTACAGTTTGACCGTATTCTTCCGCTGTATCTTCTGCGATTTTCCAGAAGTCTCCCAAATTAGATGCTATACTCCCTCCTCTTACCACGCTAACAGAAAGTACTCCCAAACCATGCTTTCCAGCTGCAACCATCCCTGAGGGCGATTGTGCTGCTGCAACGGCCATCGGAAAATGTGGTTCTGTATAGGGTCTCAAGTGTATTAAGGCCTCCCTCAAAGTGAACCAGTCAGACTCGTAGGTTATCGGCTCTGTTTCTGTAAGAAGCCTTTTTATTATGCCTATCGCTTCGTCCATACGAGGTCTTTGTAGAGATGGTTCGATGCCAAGTGCATAGGCATCGGAAACCAAAGCACCTGGACCTACACCCAGCATCACCCTTCCTCGAGTCAAGTGATCTAACAGAACCATACGATTTGTGAGCATTAGTGGATGGTGATATGGCAAACTGGCAACTCCTGTGCCTAGTTTGATGTGTTTGGTTCGTTCTGCCGCAATTCCCATAAAAACCTCAGGAGAAGATATAGTCTCCCATCCTGCGCTGTGGTGCTCACCTATCCAAGCCTCGTCGAAGCCTAGGTGATCCAACCACTGTATCGTCTCTAGATCCCTTTCTAGTGCAAGAGTTGGGTTGTCTCCTAGCCAGTGGAAAGGTGCTAGGAAAATTCCAAACTTCATTCGGTTTGGCAAGGTCATTTGGTTTTTTTGCTCCTAGTTAAATTGGCAAACCATATCTATGGCAAATTACAGTGGGGATTAAACCTTGAAATGTTATCATCAGGCCTATCCCTTCTTCAAACCCTTCTACATGTAGTCGTGTTCTTTTAGAACCGCAAGATCTTTACATGCCATGAAAGAAGTTCCTTGAAAACTTTTTATCATGGTTATCAATTTATCCAACATGCTTAGTCTGCCTGGCCTTCCTATAATCCATGGGTGCATAGTTAAAACAAAGGTTCTTTTATATTTATATAAACCCTCAAATGCAGCAGACCATACTGAATATACATGTTGAGGGCTCGCCATGACATTAGTTTGATTCAGGAAAGGACTGTAATTGAAAAATGGGTGATCATCTAACTCCCAGTGTATAGGGATTTCAACTATAGGGGCTTTTTTGGTATGGATAAGATAGGGAACGTCATTCCCCATCATACTTGAGTCATATAAAAAGTGATTTCTTTTCAATATTTCGAATGAATCTGGACTCAATTCCCAACTAGGAGATCTATACCCTACAGGAGACTGCCCTGTTATATCTTTTAGTATTTCCGAACCTTGCTGTAGTACGTTTTCCTCTTCTTGTGAGGTCAGTGTGGCTGGAGGTTCATGCATATAACCGTGGTTCCCTATCTCATGGCCTCTTCGATGAATGTCCAATACCAATTCTGGATGTGTTTCGGCTATGAAACCTGGTATGAAAAAGGAAGACTTTATTTTGTGGGAATCCAATAGATCTAGAATTCTGGGTGTTGCTATTGAAGGACCATACTCTCTCATAGACATTAAAGTAGGTAGATTTTTGGACGCCGGATTCCTGTTAATGGTTCCACTGATGCCGTCGAGATCAAAACTTATTACTATCGGGCAAACTATGTTGTTAGGCCAAGGCGCCATTTTAGATCCGTTTACTTTTCCAGCAGTCTGGCCACTTCTTCATTGCAATTTTGAATTGGGATAGTGTATCCCTGCTGTTCATTTCGGATTTTAATTTCGACTACATTGTTTTCCATGTTTCGGCTACTTACAACCACTCTCAACGGCATGCCTAATAGGTCCGCATCATTGAATTTGACTCCAGCTGATTCTTGCCTGTTGTCCCAAAGCACCTCAATACCTGCTTGTGACATTTCGGCGTACATTTTCTCCGAAGCCTCCATGACCTCGATATTATCAGTGTTTAGAGATGTAAGTATCACTTCGTATGGGGAAATAGCTTTAGGGAATATTATTCCTCTATCATCAGCATGTTGTTCAATTGCCCCAGCGAGAATACGTCCGACCCCAATTCCATAACATCCCATGACTATGGGTTGTAGATTTCCTTCTTGGTCTGGGAACATGGCCTCCATTGACTCGGAATACCGCGTACCTAATTTAAACACGTGTCCAATTTCGATCCCTCGCCTTGTATGCAAGGTTCCGGCACAATTCGGGCATCGAAACCCATCTTCTACTAAGGCAATATCGGTTAGTATTTCGGCCTGGAAATCTCTTGGGTGATTTATGCCTGATAAGTGGTATCCTTCTTTATTCGCACCTGCCAAAAAATTGTTGCCTAAGTTGATAGAGTCATCTGCAATCACCTTAATTCCTTCCACTCCTACCGGAGAAGCAGAACCTGATATTAATCCTTGTTCGGCAACTTCTTCTCTTGTGGCCAATCTTAAATCACCTCCACCAATACTGTTTTTCAACTTTACTTCGTTAATTTCCAAATCACCACGAATCACCGCTATAACAAATTCTCGGCCCGATTTATAGAAAACTGACTTGAGAGTTTTTTCTGGGCTCACTGAGAGATATTCGCAAAGTTGGGGTATGGTTTTTACCCCGGGAGTAGGCACTTCTTTTTGGCTGATTAGGGGTTCAGAGCGAACAGATAGCTTGGTGAATTCTGATTTTTCTCCGTTGGCCGCATAGGAGCAGTAGTCACACATTACTATGGTGTCCTCACCTGAATCCGATAGAAGAATAAATTCTTTAGAATCTTTGCCCCCGATTGCACCGCTGTCCGCTTCCACTATTACGGTTTCAATTCCACAGCGCTTGAAAATGTTGACATATGCATTAATCATTAAGTCATAACTCAGGTCTAAACCTTCCGTATCCATGTCAAAACTGTATGCGTCCATCATGTCAAACTCTCTAACTCTTATCAGGCCGCCTCTGGGTCTAGGTTCATCCCTAAATTTTGTTTGGATGTGGTACAAATTAAATGGAAGATCTCTGTAGCTTTGGATGACACTTTTTACTGTTTCGGTCATTAACTCTTCATTGGTTGGAGGCAAGACTAGTTGCCTTCCTCTGCGGTCTTGAAGTCTGATCATATCCGGTCCGTAAATTTCGTCCCTTCCGGACTTTTGCCAAATCTCTCTTGGCTGTAATAACCCTAGTTTTACCTCTTGAGCTCCTGAATTATCCATTTCTTCTCTGATGATCTGTTCTATTTTACGTAACGATCTCCATGCGAGTGGCAAATAGCTGTATACACCAGAAGAAACTTGGTGCACCATTCCGGCTTGCAGCAATAACTTGTGGCTTATTAATTCAGTGTCACTAGGACCATCTCTTAATGTCCTAACGAATAATCGGGATAATTTCATATGATAAAGGCCTTCTAAGAATCAACTAACAGAGTTTTTTTGTTGACGACGATAATTCTTTTTCGACTTGTTTAATTTCAGCCATCAGTTCGGTGAACATTTCAGATTCATCCACGATTTTTGACTTTTTCCCTTTACGGAAAATCACTGCCTTCCCTACTCCGGCGGCAATTCCAATATCAGCATCCTTGGCCTCTCCTGGACCATTGACCTCACATCCCATAACGGCGACCTTGATGTGTGTTTTTATGTTCGCCAGAAGTTGGTCCACTTGGGTGGCCAAACCCCTTACATCTACATCAGCTCTGCCGCAACTCGGACACGCTACAAGGATAGCTCCTTCTTTTCTCAGACCTAATGATTTTAATACTTCAAAGCCAGTAATCACCTCTTCGGTCGAATTATCACTAAGGCTTACGCGTATTGTGTCTCCAATACCTTCAAATAGTAATATACCCAACCCTATTGCACTTCTTATACTGCCGGATCTTGCTGTACCGGCCTCAGTGATACCTAGGTGAAAAGGATATGGAATCAATTTTGACATTCTTCTGTAGGCCTCTACTGTTGTATCTATATCGAAGGCTTTTAAGGATATTTTAATCAGATCAAAATCCAAATTTTCAAGCAGATCAATTTCCCATAGGCCAGTAGCAACCATATGATCCACGGCCGTATAATCTGAACTAGGGGTACCCCCCTTTGTTAGTAAGTTGACCCCGTCATCATGTCTGTTCAGACCACGGGTTTTCCCTATAGCTCCTACTGGAGGTAGACTTCCGAAATTTACCCCTATCCTGATTGGAACTTCGCGTTGTTTGGCCAATTTGACCACCTCTTTAACCTTTTCTTCGTCCCTTATGTTTCCAGGGTTAAGCCTTAGGCAGTCGACACCGCTTTTTAATGATTCTATAGCTAGTTCATGATGAAAATGAATGTCTGCAATGACAGGGATACTTGCGCCTTTTTTTATTTCTTTTAATGCCCTTGCGGCCTCCATGTCAGGCACGGCGCACCGAATTATCTCGCAGCCGGCATTTTCCAATTCCTTTATTTCGGTAAGTGTAGATTTCACATCCCTAGTGTCAGTTTTTGTCATGGATTGGACCGATATGGGCGCGTCCCCCCCGACCTTTACATCACCCACAAAAACCGGTTTTGTTACTCTACGCATTTGAAATGTCCGGTGCCTTCTTAATTGATAATTACCTAAAAAAACTATCCCCACTTAATATTCGGATTATGTCGAAATAACTCATCACCACCACTAGGCCTATTAGTATAATGAATCCAGTCATGTGGATAACCCCTTCCTTTTGAGGGGAAATCTTCTTGCCACCTCGGATTCCCTCAACCAATACGAACATCAATCGACCCCCATCCAGAGCAGGAATCGGTAATAGGTTAACGATTCCTAAGCTGATACTGATTAAGGCGGTTAGCTCAAATATAGGGGCAATTCCTACCTTAGCGACTTCTCCTGTGACTTGAGCAATCCCGATTGGTCCGGTCAACCCAGGGTTTTCACCTTTACTTACGAAACTACCAATTCCGTGTGCAGAAAATGAGATAATTTCACCCATTTTACTAAATGCTGTAGGTATGGCTTCGTGCAAAGGAAGTCGATCTTTAACCACTCTACCATTAGCAGTCCCGATTAAGACCCCAATAGAACCTTGACGTAAAACGTCTCCTACTTCTAACGATGGGTTGTATTGTTTTGCTTCAGAAATAGCTATTTCTTTTGTGGGTTCCGATACTATTTCGACTACCCTGTATGAAGGTGGATTTTCTCGAGGTGTTAGGCGTATGTATTCAGAAGTAGTAAATTCCGGAGATCCAGGTAAACCTAAACTTGAATTGCCTTTTCTTATTAACAGCTCAACTTCAGTTCCTCTCTTGGTTTTTATTTCTTTAACAAGATCCATATGGTTAGAGATTCCTAAAGAATTTATTTCCAGGATTGAGTCGCCTTCTTGAAGCCCAGATTCTTCAGCAGGTGAATTTGGTGCTACTCCACTGATAGTAACGGTACCAATCAATGTGTCATGGGGTAGAGAAAGGATGATTGCAAATATAAATAACGGCAATAGTAGATTCACAAATGAACCAGCCAACAAGACAATAGACCGTTTTAGGATTGGCTGGCTGGCAAAACTTCGAGGTTCTGTAGGGTCTTCCTCACCAACCATTCTGACAAATCCGCCAAGAGGAATCAGGTTGATGGAATATAAAGTTTCCCCAATAGATGTTCCCCACAACCGGGGCGGGAAACCAAACCCAAACTCTGTCACTTTGATTCCAAAACGCTTAGCTGTTAAAAAGTGACCGAGTTCATGTACAAAAACTAAAATTGATAATACTGGAATAACTAGTAACCAACTTGGCATGGGTATCAATTGCGTGAGGTCAGTTTCGACACTCGGTTATAGGCCCAATGGGATGCTTTCAACATCTCAGTGGTAGTAGGGTTTGTTATAGATTCGTGGTCTTGTATTGCCTGTTCGATGAGAGTATGTATTTCAGTGAATTTAATTTTGCTATCCAGAAATGCTTCTACCGCGGCTTCATCGGCTCCGCTAAGAGCTGAGGGCCAGGTACCTCCTTGCTTGGCAATTTTCAAAGCAATTTCAAAACACGGATATCTGTCTTGATCAAGAATTTCGAAAGTGAGTGATTTAGTTTTCTTTGGATCAAAAGGGTTTGTATGTGACTTCGGCGCCCGATCTGGAAAAAACAAGGCATGCATTATCGGTATCCTCATATCTGGATAACTTAGTTGGGCTTTTGTTGAACCGTCTGAAAATTCAACCATCGAATGTATTATGCTCTCAGGGTGTACAACAACTTCTATATTTTCCCACGGTACATTGAATAACCACCTAGCTTCAATCACCTCGAACGCTTTATTCATCATGGTGGCAGAGTCAACGCTAATCTTTGGACCCATTTTCCAAGTAGGGTGTTGTAATGCATTACTTGGAGTGACGTTTGATAAAGATCCTACAGGAGTGTTTCTGAATGGCCCCCCAGATGCGGTTATTATTAATTTGGAAATATTGCTGTCTTCTCCCCGTAAGCACTGCCAGATCGCACTCGGTTCGCTGTCAATTGGCATCAAATTAACGGAGTTAGATTCTGCCAGGGAGGTTAATTGCTCTCCTGCCATTATGATCGTTTCTTTATTTGCTATGGCTATATTCTTCCCCTTTTTAACTGCTTCAAAAGTGGGAACCAAAGCTACATTTCCGGATGTTGCCACTACAACCGTATCGACCCCTTCGTGGATCGCTATTTCAGAAAGAGACATTACCTTTTTGGCTATTTCGCCATTGGTATTCAATTCTTTATGGTAATTGCAGGATATTGCCTGAGGTTGAAATTCTAAAATTTGTTCTTCTAAAATTTGTGTATTTTTATTAGCTCCGAGGCATACTACATTGAAATGCTCAGGGTAACTTCGTGCCACTTCGAGTGTTTGAGCACCCACTGAACCCGTAGAACCAAGGATGGATAGATTTTTCTTTCTCCTGTTCATTGTGCAAAATAATATAGTACTGGAAAAGCCAATACAATCGAGTCTAATCTGTCCAGAGCACCTCCATGCCCTGGCATTATCGAACCTGAATCTTTTATGTTTACTCTCCTTTTAAGAGCGGACTCAAATAAATCTCCTGTTTGGGCCAATACAACAAATATGATACCTAGTGACATTAGTGAATATAACCCTAATTCAGTAAATCCGAGACGAGTAAGCAATAGCCCTCCAGCGATGGCGATCGCCAAACCGCAAACATATCCTCCTATAGCTCCTTCTAACGTTTTGTGGGGGCTTATTGTGGGGAAGAATGGGGTTTTTCCTACGGCTTTCCCCGTGATGTATGATCCTGTGTCGTTGGCCCAAACTATTAAGGATAATAATACAATCCAACCGAGCCCATTCTCGCCATTTCGAACAAGAACAGCGAACGATAGTAATCCTCCGGTATACGATACTGAAGAGACCACACAAGTAAAAATTCCTAGCCTTCTATCTTTACCCCATACCAAAAGTATTAGGATGGATATGCATATAAACGACAGAAGAACTATCGGCAAAATGATGGAACTACGTCCGATGTTAATACTGAGGAGACCCAATAGATAACTGTCATACGTTTGCACAAACGCAACTAATAACCCAGATAGGATAGCTGATATAAGTGGTTTTTTTTGGAGATTTCCACCGGTGATCCTTGCCAGTTCATATGCGGAAACCACTGCCCCAAATATCATTATGAAGGAAAACCATATCCCTCCCATAAAAATTCCTGCCAGTACTAAGGGGAGGGCTATAGCTGAACTGATTAAGCGGTGTTTCACTTTATGTTTTCCAGAAACCTAATATACCCATAGACTTCATGATTCGTCATAACTCACCAAATTTGCGGTTTCTACTTCGATATACATCTATAGCTTTTGATACATCGGATTCACTAAAATCTGGCCAAAGGGTTTCAGTTGAATAGTATTCTGAATACGCAGATTGCCATATTAGGAAATTACTTAATCTCATTTCTCCCGCTGTACGTATAACCATGTCTGGGTCTGGGATTCCCTTGGTATATAGTCTGGCCTCGATCTGGCGTTCACTAATTTCTGATGGGATCACTTTGTCTTCGGCCAGTTTCTTTACTGCTTTCACAATTTCTGATCTACCACCGTAATTGAAGGCAAGATTAAGGATTAATGTATCGTTGTGAAAGGTTGTTTTTTCGCATTCTTCTATCGCTTCGATCACTTCAGAAGGCAATGAAGATTTTTCTCCCAGATGGGTAATTCTTATTCCCTCGGAATGGAGAAATGCTAGCTGTTCAGCAATGGAAGATACTGTTAGCCTCATAAGGTTATCTACTTCGGTCTTTGGGCGATTCCAATTCTCTGTGGAGAAGGCGTATAGGGTAATATACTTCACGCCGTGAGCCGAAAATGCCTGGAGCACCCTTCGAATATTTAGTGTTCCTTTTTCGTGACCAGAGCTTCTATCTAGTCCTCGGGAGGTTGCCCATCTTCCATTGCCGTCCATAATGATGGCTACATGACGCGGACCTTTATTTTTACCCATAACACAATTGGGTCACACCTCCATCACCTCTTTTTCTTTTAGGGATTTAATTGAATCCATTTCAGATATGAAGGAGTCGGTGACATTCTGAAGCTCCTGTTGAGCTCTTCTACCGTCATCTTGAGATATCTCCTTGTCTTTATCTAAAGTCCTTATTTTCCCCAAACTATCTCTGCGTATATTTCTTATTGCTACGTGCCCTTCTTCAACAAGGGTTCCAACCAGCTTAACCATATCTCGTCTTCGCTCTTCAGTTAATTCAGGTACGTTTATTCGTATGATGGCACCATCAGAATTAGGAATCAGCCCTAGATCCGATTTCAGTATACTTTTCTCTATTTCTTGAAGAGATTCCTTATCCCAAGGCTGGATGACTATAGTACGGGCCTCAGGCACTGATATGGAGGATAATTGGTTTAAAGGTGTGGGAATACCGTAATAGTCAACATCAAGATTTTCAACTAGATTAGTTGAAGCCCGCCCCGTTCGCACTGCAGATAGATCTCTTTGCAAAGAATCAACACTTTTGTTCATTCTCGCTTTAGTGTCTTTGAATATTACTTCAATATCTTCCATTTTCTTTACTACTCCTCTGTGACCAAATCCTCCGCGACCAAAGTCCCGACTTTTTCGCCGGAGACTATACGGTTTAGGTTCCCTTTCTTAGAAAGGTCAAAAACAACGATTGGAATACTGTACTCCATACATAACGACAGAGCCGTACTATCCATTACTTTAAGGCGTTTTTCTATTGCATCTAAATAGGAAATATTTTCGTAGCGAACTGCGGAATCATCTAATTTGGGATCCTTATCATAAACACCGTCTACATCATTTTTTGCCATTAGCAAAACATCTGCCTCTATTTCTAAAGCTCTTAAGGCAGCTCCCGTGTCTGTGGTCACGAAGGGGTTACCTGTACCTGCTGCGAACAATACAATACGGCCTTTTTCTAGGTGGCGTATTGCCCTTCTCCTTATATATGGTTCGGCCACTTGTTGGATGTTTATCGCACTCAGAGTTCTTGTATTGAGTTTGTGCTTTCTCTCTAGCGAATCCTGCAGTGCTAATGCGCTTATTACAGTGGCAAGCATCCCTGCATAATCAGCAGAGGCTCTTTCCATACCCTCAATCTCTGCTTCGGAACCTCTCCAGATATTTCCACCACCTACAACAATTCCTAATTCAATACCCTTTGAAGTGACTGACTTTATCTCGTCAGCCATATAGTCCAGAGAGTCAGGATCTATTCCGTGACTTCTGTTTCCTTTTAGCGATTCCCCACTTAGCTTTAGCAGAATCCGTTTGAATGGTTTGTCTGGCATATTTGCCTCATTCGCCCAAGGAAAATCTTTGGAATTTCCGAACCCTTATGTTTTCCCCAAGCTTTCCAATAGTTTCATTGATTAGATCTTGGATCGTTATTGAGGGGTCTTTGATAAATGGCTGTGATAACAAACACTTATCCTCCGTTACTATGTCATTTTCCGCCGCATCTTCCACGGTAAGGAATTCCGGTGACATAGCTGCAACTTGCATTGCTATATCGTGGGCTAGAGATACAAAATCATCTGTTCGAGCCACAAAATCAGTTTCGCAGTTGATCTCTATCATGGCCCCTATCCTACCACCGCTGTGTATGTAGGTATCGATTAGTCCTTGATCTGTTTCTCTACCTGCTTTTTTCGCGGCTGATGCAATCCCTTTCTCCTTCAGGAAGGATTCAGCTTTGTCTACATCCCCTTTACTTTCTTCCAAAGCCTTTTTGCAATCCATAACGCCGGCACTTGTCCGGGCGCGCAACTCTCTGATTAGTTGAGTAGTACTAGCAGGCACGGTTTCTCCCTTGAAATTTCGTTAAACGGGATTTTTACGGTCAGTTGGGGTTTTCGTCAGACTCAGATTCTTCTTCGTTAGGTTCAGCACCTTCAGTTTCTTCAGAAATCGATTCTTCATCGGCATCTTCTGTTTCAGCAGAATTCACTTCCTTGTCGCTTTGTGAAGGTGTGGGTTCTGACTCATTATTTTCAAGGTTTTCTTCTGGTTCGATGACTTCTTCTTCGGCACCTTCAGTTTCCTCAGAAACCGATTCTTCTACGGTAACTGTGGAATATGTAACCATTCTAGGACTCGATTCCTGATTTGCATCTGTAAGATCGTCAGATTGCTCAGCGTTCCTTTGGTGGTACCCGTCTATAATGGCATCAGACATTCTTCCTGTGATTAATCTGACAGATCTTATGGCATCATCATTTCCTGGGATTGGGTGGTCAATAAGATCTGGATCACAGTCGGAATCGACCAATGCAACTATCGGTATTCCAACCCGGTTAGCTTCCGCTACAGCTATCTCTTCCTTTCCAACGTCGATTATGAACATTGCCCCCGGCATTTCGGTCATTTCCTTTATACCGGAGAGGTTTTTATTTAATTTAGTTATCTTCTCGTCAATTTTCAAAGACTCTTTTTTTGTCAGATTTTCAAAATCCCCTTGATCACGCCGAGTTTCCAAATCTACCAGATAGTCAATTCTTTTCTGAATAGTTTTGAAATTGGTCAGGGTTCCTCCTAGCCACCTATTGGATATGTGTAAGGAATTACTTCTTTCAGCTTCAGCCACTATCGTGTCTTGGGCTTGTTTTTTTGTACCTACCATCAGAATCTTTCTTCCGCTTGCAGCTACCTCACTCAGAAATGCTGCTGCTTCTTCTACCAAATTTAAGGTCTTCTGTAGATCAATTATGTGAATACCATTTCTGTGAGTGAAAATATACCGGTTCATCTTTGGATTCCATCGCCTTTTTTGGTGGCCAAAATGAACTCCAGCCTCTAAAAGAGATTTCATCGTTATTGGTGCAGTATCCTGATCCTGGATTGCCTCTACCTCAACAGCCTCTTCAACCATGTATTTTCCTTTCAATGTGATAGGTTGTTTGGCTATTTTGAAGCCCTTAAACCGCGATTATATAACTGTGTTTTGTAACTGAAAAAACGCCGGGAAAGTATAACATGACACCACTTCCACAGTAAAAGCAAATCTAGAAAAAATAAAAATCAGTTTTGAGCCGCTTTTCCAAGCGTACCCATTTGTCATTCAGTAAATTTTTGTAATCCATGGACTGAATATCGTCTACAGTCATGATTTTGCCATCTTCATGATTGTCGGTATAGTAGGACTTCCGTAAACCTCTTGAGCACATTCCGTATTTTTGGTATAACGAAATAGCTGCGATGTTTGAGACTCGGACCTCAAGGGTGAGAGATTTGGCGCCTCTGCAAATAGATTTTGTTAGAGCCGAATGGAGCAATAGTTCGCCAATTCCTTTTCTCCTGCAGGACCTCCTAGTACCGATAGACATCACATGAGGTTCATCAGTAGTCATATTCCAAAGAAAAATAAATCCGCTTAAGAATTCCATCCCAGGTTTCCATCCTGTATTCCCGGATCGATATGTTGTAAACGGACTGTTTTTTTGAGTAAGTGTAGTGTGAGGCGTTTCACTATCTTTCACCAAATTTGGGTTCGTTACCGCTACTAGAACGGTCGAAATCTCCCTTTGCAGTTCCTTTCTGAAAGAGGTTGGAGGGAATAATTGAGGGAATGCATCCGCTTCAATGAGTGAAACCTGAGAAATATCTGCTTCCTTCATGGGCCTTATTGAATGGATACTTTTTCTTGCTTGATTCATTGGGAATGAAGGTTACATCAATTTCTCTAAATAGGGTTCATAAAGACATGTAAGGGAATACATGAAGGAATTGTCACGAAATCGGTTTCAAAAAGCATTGCAAAATGTATGATACTTCAAGTTAGAATGAAAAGACTCCAGAGAACTTAGCTGAAGTTGGAATCGAGTTACGCGACTTTAAACTGAAATGTAGTGGGTTTATGCAACATATCCTTAGAATAATAAAAATTGCTCTGAGGTATAAATACAGATTATCTTTCGCCTACCTATCCACCATAGGGGCCATAGCGGCTTACATCTTTCTCCCCAAATTATTCGGAGACGCAATCGACTCGGTCGCGGAGCCGATCCTTGCAGGTGATTCAGAAATTCATACGGCTACCCTCTACACCTGCATATTAGCCATCTTGGGGTTAAGTGTTATCCGTGGAGCTATGTCCTATTTTCAAACCTATCTAGGAGAGACTTTATCGCAGTATGTTTCGTATGATTTAAGAAATTCCTTTTATGACCATATTCAGCATCAAAGTTTCGCTTTTCACGATAAACATCACACTGGCAATTTGATGTCCAGAGCTATAACCGATGTGGAAAATATACGCATGTTTATAAATATGGGGTTGGTGAGGGCTCCGTATTTTATAGCGCTTTTTATAATTGTGGCCGGGACCCTGATTTCTATGAATTGGAAATTAGGGCTTTTGAGTGCTAGTTTTATGCCTATTGTAGCTATTTATACCAGTTCAATACGGCTCCGCATGAGGGCATTGTGGCTTTTGGTTCAAGAGAAAATGGCAGAGCTGAGCATAATACTGCAGGAGAATTTTTCGGGGCAACGTGTGGTAAAAGCTTTCGCTTCAGAAAACCATGAAGCGGACAAATTTGAAATAAAAAATTCGGAAGTCGCAGATCTTTTTGTGGAGGCAGAGAAGTTACGTGCATCCAGCATGTCATTCATGTTGTTCACCTTCATGGTGGCTATGGCCTTGATATTATGGTACGGCGGCCGCCAGGTTATGAATGGAAATATGACCCCAGGCGAACTAGCGGCTTTCGTGTTCTACCTTCAGATACTAGCCTTACCGGTTCGAATGGCGGGCTGGGTCGTAAACGCCTATGCTCGAGCAGCTTCTGCCGGTGAAAGATTGTTCGAGATACTAGATGCGCCTTCCCCTGTTCAAGAGATCGAGAATGCCACCACCCTTAAGAACCTCAAGGGGCACATAGAATTCGACAATGTGTCTTTCGCCTATGATGATGGCAAGCCAGTGCTCAGAAACATAAATCTGGAGGCAAACCCTGGCGAAATCATTGCTTTGGTAGGTCCTCCAGGTAGCGGGAAATCGACTATTGCCAATCTACTTCCCCGATTTTATGACGTCTCTACTGGGTCCATTAAAGTGGATGGAGTGGATCTCAAAGAGTTTACCTTGCATTCGTTGAGGGAAAATATAGGAATGGTTCAACAAGATGTTTTCTTATTCACCACTTCCTTGAAAGAAAATATTAAATATGGTCGTGAAGATGCGACGGATGAACAGGTAAAGAGGGCATCCTCAATTGCCCAATTATCGGATTTCATTGAGACACTTGATGAAGGTTATGACACCTACGTTGGTGAAAGGGGTTCCACTTTATCTGGTGGTCAGCGCCAGCGAATGTCAATAGCGAGAGCCGTTTTGTTGGACCCTCCGATCCTAATATTGGATGATTCCACTTCCAGTGTAGATGCTGACACTGAAGATCAAATAAAGGCGGCAATGGATAATTCTATGGAAGGAAGAACCACATTCATAATCGCTAATAGGCTCAGCACCGTACATAGAGCGGATAAGATAGTGGTTTTGAAGGACGGCAGGATTATAGAAGAGGGTACCCACCAAGAATTGCTAGAGGAGGGGGGACTTTATAACGAAATTTACGAATTGCAGCTTCGCCCCCAAGACGAATTGAATTCTGAGGTTAGTCGATGAATCTTGGTCTAGGACATATGTCTGCTTCGAGAGGGCAATTAGATGAGGAATATTTCGGATCTGTATATGATCAAAAGGTGATCTTGAGGCTCCTTCCCTACATTAAACCGTACAGTTTTCTGGTTATTGTTTCCCTGATTGCAATGTTAATTTATACAGTCACCTTGGTTGCTGTACCTTGGTTAATACACTGGGGAATTGATAATCCCATCAAAGAAGGCATGGAGGCGTTTGGCAAAGAAGAACCGCTCGATGACCATATACGTGTTTTAAATATTTTGTTCATTGTGTTTATTGCTAATGCCCTTATCAACTGGGGAACCAACTACCTTCAACAATACGCCATGCAAAAAGTGGGACAGGGTGTTCTTTTCCGGTTAAGGAGAGCTTTGTTCGGACACGTGCAAAAGCAGTCTCTTTCATATTTTGATAAGACGGAGGTTGGCCGGCTCATGTCACGGGTCCAGGGGGATGTGGGCCAACTACAGGAATTTGCGGCACTAGTGGTCATGAGTCTAGGTGAGCTATTAAGTCTTGTAGGAATTGTCATTGCCCTCCTGTTGATGGATCTGGAATTGGGGCTCATAACCATGGCAGTGCTTCCTGTTTTAATCGCCGTTATGGTGACTTGGCAAAAATACGCAAAAAGAACCTTTAGTGAAATAAGAAGACGAATCTCCATAGTAAATGCAGCATTCAATGAAAACATTTCAGGTGTACGGGTGGTACAAAGTCTTAATAGACAAGAAAGGAATCTTGAGATATTTGATGAGAAAAATACAGCCCACCGCTGGTCCAATGTAATTGCAGGGAGATATGCAGCAGGTTTGTTGCCGGCCGTTGATATTCTCACAGCAGTGGCCATCGGGCTTGCGCTGTTTTTCGGCGCCAAATTTGTTGGATTAGAAGAGGGTCAATTGCTCCCGGGGGTGTTGGTGGCCTTTGTCATGTATGTACAAAGATTCTTTGATCCGATTCGTAATTTGACGCAACAATACACCCAGCTGCAACGTTCTATGGCGTCGGGGGCAAGGATTTTTGATTTGATGGATACGGAGCCTGAACTTGTAGACATTGAAGATGCGATTGAAATGCCCGAAATAAAAGGGGATGTTGAGTTCAAGAATGTCCGATTTAGGTACGTAGAAGGGGAAGAGGTATTGAAAGGTATAAATCTAAGTGTAAATGCGGGGGAAACCGTTGCTGTTGTGGGCCCGACTGGAGCGGGGAAAACAAGTATTGTTTCTATCTTGTCTAGATTCTACCCAGTGCACCGCGACGAGGGGGAAATATTAATAGATGGTATTGATATCAGGGATGTTAAACGAAGCTCTGTTGTGGGACAGATGAGCATGGTTTTGCAGGAACCATATTTGTTTTCTGGCACAGTGATGGAAAATATTAAATATAATCACGTAAATGCGACCGATAAAAAAGCTATATCTTCAGCGAAGGTAGTTGGAGCCCACGAATTTATTATGCAACTTCGAGACGGATATGGCACATATTTGTCAGAAAGAGGGGCAAATATAAGTTTGGGCCAGCGCCAATTAATAAGTTTTGCGAGAGCCATCGTCGATGACCCCAAGATACTCATTCTAGATGAGGCTACTGCAAGTATAGATAGCCATACTGAATTAGTTATTCAGACAGCGTTAAGAAATGTCTTAGAAGGACGTACCGCTATAGTCATAGCTCATCGATTATCCACGATACGAGGAGCAGATAAAATAGTGGTGTTAGAGTCAGGTGAGGTGGTTGAGGTAGGGGATCACCAAAAATTAATGGATAAAGACGGCCTCTACGCTCATCTCTACAACATGAATTTTCAGTCGATTGAGGATTTATAGTAAGGTAAAAGCTTCTTAAGTAACGCTTGTGCCTAGCCCGATTTGGAGTTTAATGCTTGTAAGCGTAGAAGAATTTATACTTTCCTTAAAGGTAGCTAGGTTATCTACCGTGACCCCTTCCAGGGTTCCTCATTCAGTACCTATCTGCTTTGCTTTGTCTGGTAACGACACGATCTATACTCCAATTGATGCAAAGCCAAAAAAGAATAAAAGCAAACCCCTTAAAAGAATTATCAACATAGCAAGTAACGATGAAGTTGTCGTTTTATTTGACAGATATTCAGAAAATTGGACTGAGTTGGCATATGTGATGGCTAAAGGTAAGGCTAAAGTTGTCAGTGATGGGCAGGAAAACCTACTAGCCACGAAATTACTTGAGAATCGATACATACAATATCGGGATCAAAATTATCTTCCCAGGGGGGCAACGATTATTGGCATCAGAGTCTACGACTATATCTCCTGGGGGAATCTTTAAAAAATATATTATGGTGTTTATTTTCATAAAAATGCCCCCATGGTATCTATTTTTCTTATAGTGGACATATAATCACTACAACTTGTTAGTGTTTTTGAATTTACGAAAAAGAAATATTTAAATAACAGTCTATGAGAATTTATTTTTGTCCCGAGTGTGGCGGTTACTCGTTAGGGCCAGCAACCTCCTGTGATGAATGCCAGACAGACTTGCCAGAAGACTCCTGGGCAGAGATAACTGAGGAAGAACTTCAACAGCTGGAATACGTAGAAGATTTTGATCTTCCTCATGGCATATCAACTTGGGAGTACGATGTGGTGAGGCTGAAAACCGATACAGAAGAAGGCGGACTACGCTACACAACGAGTCTTCTAAAGCGTATGGGAGACAAGGGTTGGGAATTGGTGAACATCACTCCGCTTGGTGACGAGAATGGTCCACGATACGGTATTTTTAAACGAATATGGGATCAAGGCCATGGTGATGAAGATGATTCATAGGCATTGTAGATAAGTTTTATAGGCCGACATTATTTCCTGGTCATAAGGGAATGGGAGTTTAGGTACTTCGTCCAATTTGCACCACTTTATTTCGCTTACCTCTTCAGCGGCCGTGGCTGTACCTGATTTGTGAGTTGCCACATATACATGGACTACAACCGGTCCCTTCCCTGAAAATACCCCTAGGTAGTGACATGGACTGGCACAAATTGTTGTTTCTTCGAAGATTTCTCGAACTAAAGCATTTTCGATAGATTCTCCGCGATCTACATAGCCTGACGGCAGACTCCATTTTCCTAAATGGGGTTCTATGGCTCGCCTTACTAGCAATATTTTTTTGTTTAATGGAACTATCGCCACCACTGCGACTTTAGGGTCTATATATTTGAAAGCATTACAGGCCTCGCAAAATGGTCTCACCTTGCTGCGATCGTATTTTCTCACCAAATGTGTACCGCAAAGTTGGCAGTACTTAATTTGTTCAACCATATTTACTGAAAAGTCCCCATATTTTGAAAATATGAGCCAATATTTAGTACCTCTGTATAATTTCAAAGTATAAGACTTGAAATTTTACTGTAAAGAACCAAGGGTAATGTTGAAAGATTTATGAATATAGAAAATCTTTTAGAAAAAACACTTACAAAACCTCAGTACAAAGCGATAAAAATACTGGGAGATCAGTTTCATAAAACGGGGACACGTGCTTTTTTGGTTGGGGGAACCATAAGGGATTTGCTTCTGGAAAGGGAAGTCTCTGATATTGACATTATTGTGGAATCAGATCCTTGGAACCTAGTGCATAAGTTTGATCCTAAATATCAAATAGAAGTGATTTCTAATTCCCAGTTCAACACCTGCAAGATAAAATTTTTGGGCCAAGCAGTGGATCTCGCGATGGCTAGGAAAGAGGTGTACCCAGCTTCGGGTGCGTTACCTGAAGTAACTTCATCCTCCATTGAAGAGGATTTGGGGAGGAGAGATTTTTCAATAAATGCTTTGGCAGCTTGTATTAACCCTCCAAACTGGGGGGAAGTACTTGATTTAAATAGGGGGTTACAGGACTTACAATCAAAACATGTAAGGATCTTGCATGCTGGATCTTTTAAAGATGACCCAACCCGTATATTTAGGTGCATGCGGTATTCCGGGAGGCTGGGTTTTGCTCTTGAAGATGACACGAAAACCCAATTATTGAACGACTTAACGTATCTAACCCTGTTAAGTGGAGTACGTATAACCAACGAATTAGTAAAGATTTTTTCTGAAAAGAGCTTAAACTCTATTTTGGATCTAATGGATCAATTTAAAGTTTTGGAGCATATTCACTCTGGATTTCCGAAAGGGTCAGAGTTTTCCAAGAGAAAAAAACTTCTTAAAGATATCAGGATTCCTACCCCAGAATTTGTTTTCTACGTACTGATTTCATTAATTGAATCCGATCAAAGATTGGATTTAATTAAAAGACTTGATTTAGGAAATAAATTGTCAAAGTTTGGGACAGATTTAAACTGCATCGAACTTCTCGAAGTAAGTTCGTCGCGCAGCGAGATTTTCAAACAGCTCACAGAGGTCTCGGAAATTGCAATATCAGTGGCTGAGGCATATGTCTCGAAAGAGCTTAGAAGCAATTTAAAACTATTTGTGAATGAACTAAAAACTATTAGTTTATGCATCGACGGCGAAGACCTTATGGGTATTGGCATACCTCAGGGCCCCAAGATCGGGGATATCTTATCAAAAATTCTTACGCATATGATTGACTCTGGGCCTAAGTCCAAATCTGGTCAGATTCGTATGGCTAAGAAGTTTTTTTGCGATTCCTAACCCAAAGATGTCCCTGACACCCCTGGTTCTGTCATGGATTCCGGGTCAAGTATTTTTTGCAATTCTTGTTTACTCAAATCCGTTTCAACAAGAGCCACTTCCATGATAGTCTGACCAGTCTGTTGGGCTTTATGTGCCAATTCTGCAGATTTATCATATCCGATATGTGGGACTAAAGTAGTCACTATAGCGAGACCTTTTTCAACCATTTCAGGACCTTTTGAGGTTGAGTTAAGTCCGTCAATACATTGGGCAGCTAAGTTTGACGACGCCGTTGCTAAGAGGTCAATGGATTGTAAAAGGTTATAGGCTGCCACAGGCATCATTACGTTGATTTCAAAATTTCCTGATTGGCCAGCTATTGCGACGGTGGTGTCGTTTCCTATAACCTGGGCTGACACTTGGCACACTGACTCAGGTATGACGGGGTTCACTTTACCTGGCATTATAGAACTGCCTGGTTGTACTTCAGGGAGTTCAATTTCACCAAATCCTCCCCGAGGTCCTGAGCCCATCCATCTCACATCGTTGGCTATTTTCATCAAACTCACCGCGATTGTTTTCATCGCACCACTGGCTTCTACTATATTATCTAAGGTACTTTGAGCTTGAAAATGATTGGATGTTTCTCTGATTTCGACCCCAGATGCTCTTGTTAATTTTTCACAGACTTTTTTGGCAAACTCTGGATGTGTGTTTACTCCTGTACCAACTGCTGTGCCCCCTAAGGCGACTTCCCCGAGCTCTTGAACCGCATGTTCTGCCCGGCGAATGCCTCTATTTACTTGTCCTGCATGTCCGGAAAACTCTTGACCAAGGCGAACAGGGGTCGCGTCCTGCAGATGTGTTCTTCCAGTTTTAATTATCGGCATGAATTCTTGGGATTTGACATTGAGGGAGGTCGATAATTTTTTTAAAGATGGAATTAAATTATTTGTTATAGCTTTGGCGGCAGCCAAATGTATCGATGTTGGTATGACATCGTTCGAAGATTGACCGGTATTTACGTGGTCGTTAGGGTGAACGGGATTTCGAGAACCCAATTCACCGCCTAGTATTTCAATTGCCCTATTTGAAATTACTTCATTGGCATTCATATTTGTGGAAGTTCCCGAACCGGTTTGAAATATGTCCACGACAAACTGGTCATCAAATTTGCCTTCCGATACCTCTGTCGCAGATTTTATGATTGCCTCTCCCAATTTTGAATCTAACAATCCGAGTTCAATATTCGTTTCGGCAGCAGCTAGTTTGACCATCGATATTGCTTCAATAAAAGAACGGGAGAAACGTAGATCACTTATTGGAAAATTGAGTACCGCTCTCATTGTGTTAGCGCCATAATATGCTTCCGAGGGCACTTGGAATTCTCCCATGGAGTCTCGTTCTTTTCTAAATGTTTGGTTCTCTGACAATTGAATACTCCAAAGTTCACCGGTTGAAATTTTAGACACCTATTTCTTAATTCCCACAAGATTATTAAGAAAATGACAATTCGCTAACCTCTGCATACCCATATTAACTTATAAAGTTTCCTTAATAAATTCGCAGCTCAACTTTCCGACTAAATCACGATGTTCTCTGAAAAAATGGTCTGCTCCGGTTACCACCTCTGTTCTCTTTGGTTCTGACATTCTGTTAGCTAAAAACTTAAATTGTCCGAGAGTAAAATCGTGATCCCTGTCACCAAGTATCAGCAATTTTGGTTGAGTTATTTGGACAGTACCATATTGGGCAAACTTATTTTGTGGGCATGCAATTGACACAAGAGATTTAATTAAATTGGTCCTGAGGGATGATTCTAATGCCATCCAGGCCCCGAAAGAATATCCAATAATTCCTAGACGGCTGCCGTCGATTTTCGGGTTAGAACTTATCAGATTAACTACCGCCTCTGTATCTATCATTTCATTGGTGCCATCACCACTTTCTCCGCTACTCATTCCCACGCCTCTTTGGTTAAATCGTAAGGTAGCTATTTCATTACTTAATAAATAGCTGGAAATTTGGTTTATCAAACCATCGAACATATTACCCCCATATTGTGGATGTGGATGGCAAAGGATAACGCAAGGAGGTCTTTTGACTTGGTTTGGAGTTTCCAAAAGGGATTCAAGTTCGGAGGTTCCGGTTGATAATGTCGTTAATTCTTTGGTTGTATCAGTCATATAACTACCCCGGGAAATTGATAATGGTCAAAAACGGTGAACAATTCAAAGTTAAGAACAAGCATAAGTATAGTAATTAACAAAAGCCGTTGCTAGAATCAATAGGTGAAAGTAAAAGTCAGAATCAATTTACCTTAGGTGAAAGTTATATGACGAAAGTTGATCTTAGAAGCGATACAGTTACCCATCCATCCCCAGAAATGCGGGAAGCCATATCCCAGGCGGAAATCGGCGATGATGTCTTTAATGATGATCCTTCGGTTAATAAACTGGAAGAAATGGCGGCGGCGAAAGTAGGTAAAGAGGCATCGGTATTTGTAGCCAGTGGGACAATGGGCAACTTGATTTCTGTATTGTCTCATTGTGGGCGAGGTGATGAAATAATCCTCGGCGACAAGTCACATATCTTCCGTTCGGAAGCAGGCGGAGCCGCAGCTCTTGGAGGGGTTTCCTATCATACGGTGAAAAATGATGCTCGGGGTATGCTTGATCCTTCAGAAGTGGAAGAGGCTATAAGGGACTCAGCGAATAATCATAATCCTCACACCGCAGTTATAACTATTGAGAACACACAAAACAACTGTGGAGGTAGGGTACTTACTCCGCAAGATACCAAATTGATCGCAGATGTGGCTCATAATCATGAGTTGCCGCTTCATGTCGACGGGGCCAGGATATTCAATGCGGCAGTCAAATTGGAAACCCCTGTTGATGAAATGTTGAAGGAAGCGGACACAGTGAGTTTTTGTTTGTCAAAGGGACTTAGTTGTCCTGTAGGCTCAATCGTGGCAGGAACATATGAATTCGTTGAAGAGGCTAGAAGATGGAGGAAAATGGTGGGTGGTGGGATGAGGCAAGCCGGCTTTCTCGCTGCGGCCGGTATAGTTGCTTTGGATCAGATGGTTGATCGTTTGGCTGAGGACCATGCCAACGCAAAAAAACTGGCAGAAGGGTTATCTAAGATAGATGGTGTAACGATAGACCCTGACTCGGTTGATACGAATTTAGTTTTCTTTGAAGTCGAACACCCTAATAAGAATGAATTGATGAAAAAGTTAGAGTCAAATGGAATAAAAGGAGCTTCACCGTATTCCCGGTGGAGATTCGTGACCCACTACGGAGTGGATTCCGAAGATATAGATTATGTTTTAGAAGTTATGGCTAATGCTATGACATCATGACCTTATAGGCTGTTCCGGCATCACACCAGTGCTTTTTATTTTGACCCCATAGCGTTACCAGGCGCGGTTTACTTATGCTATCCCTGTTTAAAAATCTGACTTTTCGTCGTTTTTTCTATGGTCTCTTGTTCGACGACGCCGCCATGATGGTAAGTCCTATGCTCCAAGGTTGGATTGTTTTAATTCAGACGGATTCTGCGTTCTGGGTTGGGGCTACTGCCGGAGTCTCAGGGGTTGGGATGACATTATTCAGCCCCCTGGCCGGAGTTTTAATAGACCGCTACAACAGAAAAATATTGTTGTTGGCTACACAAGCTATTCAAATAGTTCTAGTCGCCATTTTGGGGATAGCGGCTTTTTATGAACTACTAGAGGTATGGCACGTGTTGGGGTATGGGTTCTGTGCAGGGGCATTCCATGCTGTAAGGCTTCCTTGCAAAATGGCTATGACTTTAGATTTAGTAGGCCCCAAAAATCTCCTTAAGGGAACTGCAGCTAACTTCTTTTCTATGACAGTTATGGGAGTTTTAGCACCGTTGGCAGGGGGATGGCTTATCGATCGGGAAATTTATTTAGGATTTGTCTTAATGCTCATATCCTTGCTTATATCAAGTTCAATTTTCTTAAATCTCAAGAATATAGAATCTCCCGAAATATCTGGCTCTTCTCATCTGCAGGATTTAGTTTATGGTGCTAAATATGTTGTCAATAATTCAATAATTCGATCTTTGATACTTGCAATACTAGTCACGGAAATATTTGGATGGGCAGTTGAATCGATGTTGCCAGTAATCGCAAGAGATGAACTTGGATTAGATGCCCGAGGATTAGGGGTTCTCATGTCAGTAGGGGCGTTAGGAGCCGCAATATCTACGGTAATCATGACTGCGATGCCAGATGTAGAAAATAAGGGGAAGCTGGTGATTTATGGACTGTTCGGATTTGGTTTTGGATTAATCGCATTTGCATTTTCAGATATTTTGCTTCTATCAATGATTTTGTTGGCTCTTGCTTATGGCTCAGGAGTGATTTATGAAAGTGGTCTGTCGACACTACTTCAGATTTCGGTTCCAGATGAGATGCGCGGAAGAGTGCTAAGTTTTCAATCTCTATGCTGGGGGTTTAGCGGGGCTGCAGGATTCCACGCAGGAGCGATTGCTGCCATATTAGGCGCTCCGATTGCAGTCGCGGCAGGTGGTGTGGTGGTCGTATCTAATGGCATCCGAATAGCTAAAAATATTATATCCATTGGAGCCAAGGCGGTTTTGGGAAAGTGATCAATCGTTATTCCTTGTATTCTTCTTTCCACCATTTGTTTAGCCGTTCTGCTATAAATTTTTCATAACCCAAATTTCCCGGCAAATAAAATTCCTTGGTCCCAAGATTTCCAGGAAGGTTTTCTGTTCTGACAAAATGGTCTGGATAATCGTGGGCATACCTGTAACCTTGGCCGTATTTTTCCTGTGACATTAAATCAGTCACAGGATTGCGTAAATGAAGTGGAACTGGATTTTCTCCTGAAGATTTAATTTCGGACATTGCAGAATTTATCGCTTTATAGGCAGAATTACTTTTAGGAGCGGAGGCTAGGTATATTGTGGCCTCTGATAGTATGATCCGAGCTTCCGGCATTCCCACGAAATGGGCAGCCTGTTGAGCTGAAACAGCGATTGTTAGTGCTCTGGGATCAGCTAATCCTATGTCCTCACTCGCCAATATAACAAGCCTTCTAGCTATGAACATGAGATCTTCCCCGGCCAAGAGCAGCCTGGCTAACCAATAAACAGAAGCATCAGGGTCTGAGGCTCGGACGGATTTTATAAACGCCGATATTGTGTCAAAGTGTTTGTCTCCCGCTTTATCATGCGGGAGAGCTTTGGTTTCTATCACCTCATCCAATAATGATTTACTTATTAGTATTTTATTGCCTTGGATATCGGCGGAGTCTGCTGCCAGTTCTAACGTGTTCAACGCCCATCTGGCATCCCCACTGGACAATGTAGCTATATCTTGGAGCACGCCCTCTTCAATGGAAAGATTTCTCTTTTCTAAACCTTTCTCGGAATCGTTCAGAGCATTGGTTAATATGCGGACAATGTCTTTCCTTTCCAGGCCATTTAATGTGAAGACTCTACATCGTGATAAAAGTGGAGAAATTATTTCGAATGACGGATTTTCTGTGGTGGCACCTATGAAAGTGACAGTGCCATCTTCGACATGTGGCAGTATTGCATCTTGTTGGGCTTTATTAAATCGATGAATTTCGTCAATAAAAAGAGCAGTCCTTTGCCCCGACATCCCTAGTCGGGATTTAGATTCAGCAATTAATTTTCTCAACTCAGATACCCCAGAAGTGACCGCACTGATTGTCTCGAGATGGAAATTCGAAGTTGAAGTTATAAGGTTTGCTAGGGAGGTTTTGCCGGTCCCCGGTGGCCCCCACAAAATAAACGAAGGGATTCGTCCTGCGTCGATACTTCTCCGAAGAGGGCTATTTTTGCCAGTTAAATGAGCCTGACCAACTATGTCATCAAGAGTGGTCGGCCGCATTCTTGCCGCCAAAGGGGCGCTATTGGACAAGTGCCGGTTCGCCTCAAAATCAAACATGTTCATCGTTATAGCCTTGATGGATGTGTAAAAATGGTTTGGCTCACGTAATGCAATAGTGTACAAGAATCAGCGATTCATTGATTGGAGAGTAAGATGCAGAAATACTCGATTTGTGGCAGATGTAAAGAAACGATAAACGGCTCTACTTATTTGGTGAGTCCAGACGGAGAACCTGAACATCGCCATTTTCGGTGTCTTTTGGTGTATTTCCCAATGTTGAAACGCTCTCTTATGGCCGCCAGTTTGGTAGGAACAATTTTGATTTTATTGAACCAAGGAGACTTCATATTTACCGGCGACTTTTATAAAGGGTTAATTTGGAAAGTGCCGTTGACATACCTGGTGCCATTTTGTGTTGCCACGTGGGGGGCTGTCACAAATTGCGAGTCTGATTAAGATTAGAGAGATGATACGAGCACTGCTATTGTGGCTCCCGGACCTCCTTCGGCAGGTGGCGCAGGGTAATAGCTTTCAACATCCGGATGCACGTTTAGGAGCTCATGAACCGCTCTCCTCATATCGCCACTGCCGGTTCGCCCATGAATTACTCTGATCTCTTTCATGCCAGCATTCGTAGCATCTTTGATATAAGACTCTAATCTTTGAATGGCAGGTATTACTTTATCCTTTCGTAAATGGATTTCACTTGGGACAGACAATTTTTTGAAAAGAGTAGATTCCTGGGGATTTTGATAGGGCATCTAATTTTTTAGGCTATGTGCTATGGAGGCTATTAGAGTCTCATCGTCATTTTGTAGTACGGTCCGAAGATCAAATATGACCGTGTCGTCTTCGATTCTAGGAACTATAGGGCTGCTTCCAGTTCTAATTTTCAGTGCAAATTGTTCAGGATTATTTACCTTTAGTTGAATTCCAAATGAATCCATCGTTTCTCCCGGCAAACTGCCACCACCGATCGTCGACTTTGTTCCAATTACTTCTAGCGAATACAGGTCACTTTTAGGGATTTTGGTAGATACATTGTGAGCTCTTTTACGGAGATCATCCAATCCAGCCGATATCATTTGCCAGACGGGAATTTTATTTTGAGCCTCTTCCTTAAGGTAGTGAATCAACGTGGCAGTCAATGCCGCCAAATTCATTTTGTCTATTCTAAAAGCTCTGGCTAAAGGATGATTCGATAATTTCTCAATATAGATTTTCCTTCCAATAATTATTCCTGCTTGAGGCCCACCTAATAATTTGTCCCCTGAAAAGAAGCATAAATCAGCTCCAGCAGCTATGCTTTCCTGAGGTCGTGGTTCTGGTGCTAGCCCATATTTGGTTGTATCCAATAAGGAGCCGCTACCCACATCGTGTAGAACAGGAATTTCCCCTCTGGCCCCCAGGTTTGAAAGGTCTGAAATTGAAGGCGCTGCAGTGAAGCCAATTATCTTGAAATTGCTCGCGTGTATAGAAAGAATTGCTCCAGTTTCTTCATTTAATTCACTTTCGTAATCCCTCACATAGGTTCTGTTAGTGGTGCCGACTTCAGCCAGAGTTACACCACTTTGCTTTAAAATATCTGGTATTCGGAAACCGCCACCAATCTCCACAGCCTCAGATCGTGAAACTATTACCTCTTTTCCTAACGCCAATGCTGAAAGCCCAAGCATTAAAGCCGCAGCATTATTATTGACCACAAACCCTGCCTCAGCTCCGGTCAGACTAGATAGCAATTGGGAAATTCTCGCTTGCCTAGATCCTCGCTTTCCAGAATCTAGTTCTAGTTCCAAATCGCTGTAGGTTTTAGAAGAATCAATCGCTGCCTCCATACTTTCAGTACTTAAGGGAGCACGCCCGAGGTTAGTATGAATAACTACACCGGTCGCATTTATAACGTTTCTGGGCCAATTGGACCAGTTTCTCTCTATGTGATCCGAGACCTGGTTCGATATTTCCAATACTGTTGGAATTTCTGATTTACTATCAATAGTTGACCTTATCTGACTCAGTTGTTGTCTTATCAGAGCTGTTACGGCTTCCGTCGAGAAACCGGTCATCAATTCCGAAATTCGCGTGTCTGAAAGCACGGAACTCATGCTTGGGATTTGCCGCAGTTTTTCTCGCATTTTTTTTGAGCCTGTTTGATCAGTTAGCCTCCTATTATATATTGTTAAGGGAATCGACTCCTGATCCTTCAATTTTTCCCGATAACGTGGTTTTAATTGACCCTCGAAAATCTCCTCCTGTAGAATGACTAAATGACTTTTTCCTAGACGAGGTAATATGCTTAGTATTGGTCTTACCGGAGGGATTGGGACTGGCAAGTCGCTAGTTTCCAATTTACTGAATGATTTTGGTGCAACGGTGGTGAACGCCGATTTGCTCGGTCATGAAGCATACCTTCCAGGGACGATTGGGTTTGATTTGGTTGTTGACGCGTTCGGAAATAAGATAGTGGGAGATGATGGTACCGTCGACAGGAAGAAACTCGGCCCCATAGTTTTCTCCAGCCCCGAAAATATGGCAAAGCTAAATTCGATCATGCACCCATTGATCCACGATATGATCGAGGCACAGTTGACCGAATACTCTTCCAACGGAACCGATGTGGTCGTCGTGGAAGCTGCAGTGCTGATGGAAGCCAACTGGGAGGCCCTTTTTGATGAAATATGGGTCGTCACCTCAGAAAGAGAAACAGTAATTGAAAGATTGCAGGGGAGAAATTCTCTGACTAGGGAGGACGCGATTGCTAGAATAGATTCTCAAATGTCACAAGAGGAAAGAATAGAGCATTCACATGTTGTTGTAGTCAACGATGGAACGACAGGCGACTTAGCAGACAATGCAAAAAAAATTTGGAACACTAGAGTAGTTAATAATTAGGAGTGGAATAGCTGCATATGACAACTCAATCACTATATAAAAGTTTCATTATTGAAGAATATCAATTAGATGTAGAGCCGTACTACGTGCCAATTCAGGATGAGGTGGAATTGTTTGAGGCAGCTTATAAACAAAAGCTCCCCCTCATATTCAAAGGACCCACTGGATGTGGGAAAACTAGGTTTGTAGAATATATGTCATATAAACTTGGCGCAGAATTGACCAAGGTTACGAAGAATGATGCGGATGATTCGGCTGTGAATTTGCCTCTGGTCACAATAGCTTGCCATGAAGACCTCACCGGAAGCGATCTCGTTGGGAGATACTTATTGGAAGGAGATCGGACCGTCTGGCTTGATGGCCCGTTGACTAGGGCTGTAAAGGCGGGAGGAATCTGCTATCTGGACGAAGTAGTGGAGGCTAGGAAAGACACTACAGTCTTGATACACCCATTGACCGACCATCGAAGAATCTTGCCTATCGAAAAAAGAGGAGAGCTTTTGCAGGCTGCCGACGGGTTCTTGCTAATTTTATCCTATAACCCTGGGTACCAAAGCGCTCTAAAGGACTTGAAGCATAGCACTAGGCAAAGGTTTGTTTCCATTGAGTTTGATTACCCACCGATTGATTTAGAGGCCCAAATTGTGGAGCATGAAGCGGGCGTGGATAAGGATACAGCTTACCAACTTGCCAAATTAGGAGAAAAAGTAAGGAACTTAAAGGAGCATGGGCTCGGCGAAGGAGCAAGTACGAGACTTCTGATATATGCTGGCCAGCTTATGGCTCAAGGTATTGCGCCTCGTAGGGCCTGCCAAGTATCAGTTAATTGGGCAATTACAGATGACCATTCTTTACAGCAGAGTATTACAGAGATAATTTCCTCAATCTTTGAGTAAATCCTCAGTGACATTATCACCCGCTTATATAAAAGATAGATTGAATGGAATAGAAGAACTGAAAAGTCCTTCCACAAATCACATACCGGCGGGTGTGCTGGTGCTGCTTTTTGACAGGGATGGTGAATATTGGGTGATTTTAAATAAGAGAACCCAAAAAGTCGAACACCATAAAGGGGAAATTTGTTTTCCTGGGGGTAGGAAGGATAGGTTGGATAAAGATTTGACTGAGACTGCCTTAAGAGAAACTTGGGAAGAAATGGGTGTCGACCCAAGCAATGTCTCAGTTTTAGGAATTCTGGGCAAAACTGAGACTACAACAGGATATGAAATAACCCCTACAGTCGGGCTAATATCCTACCCATATCAATTTAATATCCATAACGACGAAGTAGAAGAAGTCATAGAGATGCCATTGTCCTGTCTCTTTTTGAAAGATATCAGGAGATATGAGGCAAAATTACTAGAAGGTGAAGTAATCGTGCAGCCGGCTTTCCATTATGAAAATAATATGATTTTTGGTGCGACAGCTAGGATTCTTAGTAATTTTGCCTGTCTCATTGATTCAAGAAATTTGAAGGAGCCTGCGTGACTGATAAATTAAAAGTACTAGAAAATTTACTGCCAGAGCTAGAAAAGTTTCCAGCTCCTGTAAAGGATAATTTTAATAAAGCCATTGTTGAAATGCCTGATGCCCTTTCTGACGAGCAAGCATCAGATTGGTTAAAAAGAGGGATTGGTATAGCAGGGCAAACAGTGCGTTCATGGGAGGCAGCTGCTCACTTTTTTCAAGTAAGCCCTAATGTGATTTCTTCAATGCCATACAGTTATTTTGTACGATGGATGGAGTGCGGCGCTACACTGTGTGAGGAATCTCCGACCTTGGCGGCTGCATATTTTGAAGCAAGCCCCGCAACGATGAGTAAATTACGCTCTCGCCATATAGAAAGTTGGGCGGGTTTGGGAGACGGGCTATATAAAGGGACTTGGAAATCCAGCACTTTGGCGTGCAGATTTTTTGCTGAGAGTTCGACCTTGTTAGAAAGCCTTTCTTTTCAACAACTAGAGAATTTCGCAAACTTTTTGGACGCTCTTTCCCATCGGTCCTATGACTTGTCCTCGGAATGTTTGACATTGGGTGAACAGATCTTTCCATTAGTCGGCGATGATAAGGATGCCTTTCTGTCATTAGCCACCACCTTAGTTGACACTGGCTGGCGGGAGGTTAAAAGTTTTTTCGAGGCTGGGGCAAAGGCACTTCCTAAGATTCATCCAGAAGAAAGGATGAGATTTTTAAAACTGGCTGAAAGCTTGGTAAATAATGGGGGAACCAACATACCAGGAACCATGTTAGACATATCTCAGTCACTATCCTTATTAGAAGAGGATCATCACTACATAGTTCTCGGGTTTGCGGAGACCCTTCTCGATGAAGAGCCTTTAGCAATGCCTGAATTCATAAAATCAGCACCCATAGTTTTGGAGAAGCTTACGATACTTCAGTTGGGCCGTTGGTATCAGGAAGGGGTGAATACCCTATCGCAAAACAAAGATGGAGGCCTAGCCTTTTTTAAAATCGAATCTTCCCACTCTGAGGCCGTAATTGAGACATTATCGTCCGGTATAGAGCTTGATAGAATTAAACCTGTCATGGAAATGTACTGCAGGGCCCTAGCTGGTGCTGAAGTTAAATTATCCCCAACTGATGCACTGGTTGAAAAAAACATTGGTTGGGTTTCCAACGAGTCGCCTACCACAGAAGGATCTACCGTATTTGTTCCCACTTTGGTTGATAGATATGGGACCAAGGAAGAAAATTATGCTTGGTTCAAAGTAGTTTCTACTCATCAAGTAGCCCATTTGGAATTTGGTAGCTTCATATTTGAATTTGAAAGACCGTCGGGGCTTTTTGAAAACCTTCGCCTGGACCTAGAAGCAAGAAGGATAGAGACCCTAAGAGAAAACCAAAATAATGGACCTGCTTTCGGTGAGGATGTGGCTGACTCGGATTCTCCTGGCAATGAATTGAGTGAATCACACACAGGATTGGAGAGAGCTTGGCTAACAGACATGCAAAGATTTTTTGATCTGTTTGAGGATCGGAAATTGTCTCTTGATATTTTTACAGTGGTGGAGGATGGACGTCTTGACGCAAGGGTTAAAAACGAATACCCCGGGATTAAATCTTCATATACCCAGGTTCAAAGTGATTCGCATGAAAATCGACCTGATATAAAGGAACTTCCAGCCCGGGAGGCCATGGTTGAATTTATGGTGAGACTGAGCCTCCAACAATATGAGGGGGTCCTCGCACCATCAAAATACAACAAAGAAGCTTCTCAGGTAGCACAAATTGCTCGTAGAGTTTTGGTGCCTGATGCAACTGTTGAGGATACCGCGGAGGCAACCTTAAGGATATACGCGATCATTTCTGCCATCCCGAACGAAGAAATACCTCCTGATGACTGGAGCGATATGGACTTTGATGAAGAGGATGATGAAGATTATGTTGATCCTGAGGATATGGAGAACCTTTTACAACAGATAGGTATGGGCATGGAAATGGAACTCCGCCCTGAAGGTGAAGAAGAATACGAATCCATCCAAGAAGTGGAATACCGTGGAGACTTCAAACCTGAATTGGCTCAGTTGATGACCGAGTTAAGAATGCAACAGCAAGACGAAATGGGCCAAGCTCAGGGAGAACCTTTGACACAAGAACAGCTCCAAGAACTTTTGGAGAATAGCGCCGAACTCGATTTACAGGCGACGCAAGGTGAAATTCAAGAATCAAGCGGGATGTTTGCAGATAATATTATGAAGGAAGCTGGGGCTAATATGCCCCAATCTCCTGACGACTCGCAAGGACCCTTTGTTCATGTAGATGAAGAGGGAGGAGAATTGGAACCACCTGAACCCGAGACATTTGTCTACGACGAATGGGACTTTAGGGCGGAAGATTACAAACCTAGATGGTGTGTAGTGAGGCAAAAGATGATGCAGGAGGGTGAGCCAGCATACTTCGGAGCAACTCTGAACGAATATAGTACCTTAGTCACTAGGATCCGCAGACAATTTGAGATGATGGTCCCTGAAATGTTTAGGAAAGAAAGAAAGTTAATAGACGGGGAAGATATAGATATTGATGATGTCATAGAGAATATGGTGGACATAAAAACCGGATCCAGCCCAGATGAAAAATTTTATTGGCGACGAAATAAAGTCCAACGTGATGTGGCGGTCGCTTTCCTTTTGGATACCAGTGCCTCTACGGCAGAGGCCATAGATGAAGGCAAAAACAAACAAGATGACTGGGACGCTCCTGATGATCCGGTCGAATATATGGTTTGGCTGAGAACTAGGCGTGGGGAGCAGATGAGAAGATCCTATAAAAGAATCATTGACATGGAAAAAGAATCTATGGTGCTTCTCATAAATGCTTTGGAGGCAATAGGAGATACCTACGGGATATATGGTTTTTCTGGATATGGAAGGGAGAATGTAGAGTTTTATACCATAAAAGATCTTCACGAGAATTTTTCAGAGAAAGTCAAACGTAGGATTGACCGAATCGCTCCTCTGCATGCAACAAGAATGGGCCCGGCAATTAGGCATGCAACATACAAATTGGATAACACTGACGCAAGGACAAAAATACTGTTCTTGATTAGTGATGGTCGCCCTCAGGATCGTGGCTACAGTAGGGAAGGGGTGGAAAAAGAATATGCTGTCCATGACACAAAAAAGGCGTTGGATGAAGCGAAAATGCAGGGAATTAACTCTTTTTGCCTGACTGTTGATAAGAATGGACATGATTACTTGAAGACAATGTGTTCTGATATGGGGTATGAAATATTGGACGACATTAATGATTTACCGGAACGCTTGTTGGTTCTGTACCGGCGATTGACTATGTAGATATATGTGACTGCCCAAGTTACTAAGGCCAATACCTATGTCATAATCTGGTAACTCTAGGCTAGCAGCGGAGGCATTTGAACGTTTCAGAATTCGCCTTAGACCTAAAAGATCGTGGTAATATCATGTCCCGTGTTTGGTAAGGTTGAACCCAACCTAATATTTAAAAATTGATTTTCTGTGTTTATTGAGGGAGGAAATCTATGTCGGAGGCTTCAAGGTTACTAAACCTGAAAAAACTTGGTCAGTCAGTTTGGTATGACAATATAAGTAGGGAACTTCTTTTGTCTGGCGGCTTGAAAGAGATATTAGGTTGGGGAGTTGTTGGTCTGACATCCAACCCTAGTATATTTGAGAAAGCTATTTCGTCTTCAAATATATACGATTCTGATATACAAAGTATGAAGGATAGAAAATATTCTGACATAGAAGTATTTGAAAAACTGGCAATTGAAGACATACAAAACGCCGCTGATCTTCTGTCCGATACATATAGATCAACTGAAGGTCAAAATGGTTATGTTTCCCTAGAAGTAAACCCACATCTAGCAAATGATACAAAGGGCACTATAGGCGAGGCTAAAAGGCTATATTCTGAAGTTGACCGCCAAAATCTGATGATAAAGGTGCCTGCCACTAAAGCTGGGATTCCAGCCATACATGAATTGATATCCGTCGGCATTAGCGTCAATGTGACCTTAATATTTTCCGTAAAAATGTATGATTTAGTTAGAGAGGCTTATATCAGCGGCCTTGAGCAGTTTCATAAAAATACGACCGACCTTTCTAAAGTCACTTCAGTGGCTTCTTTTTTTGTTAGCAGGGTAGATACGGCCGTCGATAAAAAATTACTCGAAGGTGGATTCGTATCTGAGGAATTTTCAGGTCGTGCAGGAATCGCAAATGCCAAGATAGCTTATGGCGAATTTGAGAAAACCTTTTCCTCGGGACGATACCTCAAACTTCGGGATGCAGGCGCCAAAATTCAGAGACCTCTATGGGCTAGTACCAGTATGAAGAATCCAGAGATGCGAGATGTTTTATATGTTGAAAATTTAATAGGTCCAAATACCGTAAACACTATGCCGGATGCCACTTTAAACGCATTTATTGACCACGGGATAGCTGAAACTACAATCAATGAAAAGGTAAATGATTCATATGCACATATGGAAAAACTATCCTCAGTGGGTATAGACCTCGCAGAAATAACCGACACTTTACTTGAAGATGGTGTTAAAGCGTTTGCAGATTCCTTCGATAATCTCCTGCAAAATATATCGTACAAGAGATCCATGTTGTCAGTGAGTTGATGATTATTCTGGATTATGCACCTTAAACAGGATTTTCCTAATTGGGACGAAAGCGTACTAATAGGCAGTATTGGTAAGTTTTGGGAATCTGCTGAAAAAGCAACAGCTAAGCATGATGACATTTTCATAGCTAATTGGTTAGGTTGGTCGGTTGGCTGCGATTGGACTTCAGGTGAGAAAAGACAATATCTAGAACTTGCAAGCGAAATATATCAGGAGGATTTCCACTACATATTACTGATCGGGGTTGGAGGCAGTAGTGTAGGTGCCAGAGCAATAGCTTCTCTAGGTGAAGACCGACCCAAATTTATCTTTGTTGATTCTGTAGTTCCTTCTGTTGTTGAAAAAATATTAGCGGAAGTTGGGAGCCAAAAAACCCTTTTGGTGATTTCTTCCAAATCGGGAACGACATTAGAAACTATCACACTAGCTAACCACTTTTTGGGTGAATTGGGGGATTCACGGGAGTCGTTGAAAGGTAAAAAGAATGTGATTGCTATAACAGACCCTGGAACTTTCCTTGAAAAATTGGCAATCAAACAGAATTTCAGAAGTATTATCAATGGTAAACCTGACATTGGTGGCAGGTTTTCAGAACTATCTTCCTTCGGCTTGTTTCCGGCTTTACTTAATAAGACAGATATATCAGCAGTTATCGACTCCGCCAATGAAATGGCATCTTTATGCCGTACAGTTATCCTTGAAGAAAATCCTGCCATACCTTTGGTAAAATTCTTGCTTCAAAACCTAAGGCATGGCAGAGATAAGCTGTATGTATATTTGCCTGAATCACTAAATAATTTTGCTATGTGGCTCGAACAATTGCTATCTGAGAGTTTGGGAAAAGACGGTGTTGGAATCGTTCCGATCGTCGGTAATTCTAATTTGGTATCTCCTTCCGTAGATGTTTGTTCAGTCATGTATCAGGATTTATCAATGGAGGATGCATCAGCTCAAATTCTCAGACAGTCCTTTGAAGATAATGCCATCCCCATATTTAATATAGAGGTAGATAAGCCAGAGTCGCTTGGAGGGGAATTTTTTAAATGGAAAATGTCGGTGGTTTTAATGGCATCTTCAATGAATATAAACCCATTTGATCAACCTCAGGTACAGAGTTCTAAAGATAAAACTCGCGAGATGCTGGATTATTTCACTAACCATGGGAAATTGCCGCCTACTTGTTCAACTTTGACTCTGCCCGAATGGATAGCACAAATAAAAAATGATAGCTACATCGCTTTATTGCCGTTCTTACAATTGGAAGATGGAGATCAGGAGTTGCTTTTCGATTTGGCATTTAAAATTCGAAAACTCACAAAAAGGCATGTGACCCTAGCTACAGGTCCATCCTACTTGCATTCAACAGGCCAAATGCATAAAGGGGGACCTGTATCAGGAATGTATCTACAGCTTTTTTCAGATAATGTGGATGAAATCCCGATTGCGGATAAGAAGTATGGATTCTCAACATTATTGGCAGCTCAGGCAAATGGAGATATGGAATCATTGGTGTCTCTGAACCGTCCGGTATGTCGGGTGGATCTCGGAACCAATATCACTAAAGGATTAAGCAATCTTATAGTTCAATTTGAAACTTTATACGAACATTGATCGGCTATTTGCTGCCTAAGGCCTCAAGGGTTTTCTCCGTAACGCTTCGGTATTCCTCTAGTATTTCGTTATTTAGCAAGGAAGCCGGCCTCGATGTATCTTGGTAGTCTGCCCTGACATTTATTTCGCCAAGATATTCCAAATCCAATTCTTTTGATATTTCTTTTCCTGCGCCTTGTCCGAAAATTCCACCAGACATGTTTTCAACTACTCCTAACACATTGACTTTTAGTTTGCGAATCATGTTTATGGAACGTTTAGCATCAATTTTGGCCAGCTCCTGTGGTGTAGTAACAACTACGAATCCATCCATGGTTAGAACTTGCATCACAGTTAATGGAGCATCAGAAGTGCCAGGAGGCATATCTACAACTAAATAGTCAAGTTCGCCCCATTCGGTGCTTTGTAGCATTTGGTTTATTGCATTATGTATCATCGGGCCCCGCCAAATTATCGCCTCATCCTCATTTTCTTGGAAAAATGACATAGACATAACTTTGACCCCGAATCTTTCAGGGGGAATCATCTTTTGTTCCCCACCGACTGTAGGATGCTCAGAAATTTTCATTGCTCGTACTACATTAGGGCAATCGATATCAACATCCAATATACCAACAGTGGCACCATCATTAGCTAGAGTCGCGGCCAAATTGACTGCAATGGTAGTTTTACCTACCCCACCTTTTCCGCTGTACACGCCGATTTTATTTTTGATTCCTGATAATGATTCCTCGATTTGACGTTTTTGTTCAAATTGACGTTTCATTCCTTCAATGCGAGCACGCGCCTGAGCTGGGTTTTGTTGCGTCATGAAATTCTCCGCTAGTCTGATTGGTACCGAACCCGGTCAACTAGAGACAAGGAGGGTCTTTAATCGAGTCCGAGTAATCGTTTTCCTTCTTCGGTTATCATGTCAGGCGTCCAAGGAGGGTCAAATACAAGGTCAACATTAATATCTTCTATACCTTCCACCTCAGCTAGTCTCCACTCTGCCTGCTGTGCTATATAAGGTCCCATTCCACAGCCAGCAAAGGTTAATGTCATACTGACGTCCACATCACCATCCGCGACCTCGACTCCGTATACCAATCCCAAGTCCACAATATTCACAGGTATTTCCGGATCATAGACATCTCGAAGGGCCTCTAATACATCATCTTTTGTGACTGTTTCTGTATCAGGCATATTTTTTCCTTAATTTAGGGTATTTTCTTGTTGACCTATTTGGTCCAGAATAAAGTTTATATTTTGACTTCCTACAGTGTCAACAAATTTCTTTCTATCTTGGTTCTTCAGCAACTATTTTTCTTAAATCCAATATTTGGTCCCTGACGATAGCAGCTTTCTCAAATTCCAAATCTTTGGAAGCAGATTTCATTTGTAATTGAAGATCCTTTATCAATCTGATTAAATCTTCTTTGGGCAGCTCCAGACCATTAATAAGATCGTCCCGTGAGGGTTCCACTACTGATTTTACTCTTTCAGTAATATCTCTTATGGTCTTGCGGATGCCTTGAGGAGTAATTCCGTTCTCTTCGTTATAGGATTGTTGAATGAGACGCCTTCGGTCAGTTTCTTCTATGGCATTTTTCATAGAGTCTGTCATCTTATCGGCATACATAATAACTTTTCCATCGATATGCCTAGAGGCCCGCCCGATAGTTTGGATCAGAGAGGTTCTAGACCTTAGAAAACCTTCCTTGTCTGCATCAAGTATGGCAACCAAACTTACTTCAGGAAGATCTAGACCTTCCCGCAGTAGATTTATGCCCACGAGTACATCGTATACACCCATTCTCAAATCTCTTAGTATTTCACTTCTTTCAAGAGTATCGATTTCAGAGTGTAAATATTGGGTTCTTATCCCGGATTCCTTCAAGTAATCCGATAACTCCTCAGACATTCTTTTTGTTAAGGTTGTTACCAGGATTCTTTCGCCTTTCTTCACTCTGGTGTCAATTTGATCCAGCAGATCATCAATCTGGCCAGTCACCGGTTTAACTTCTATAAAAGGATCGAGAAGTCCAGTGGGCCTTATTACCTGCTCGGCTGTAACCGAGCTGTTTTCCATTTCATATGGGCCTGGGGTAGCCGATACAAAGACTACTTGGTTTACCCTTTTTTCGAATTCCCCAAAATTTAGAGGTCTATTGTCTAATGCAGACGGTAGCCTGAATCCATATTCGACTAGTGTTTCTTTCCTAGATTGGTCACCACGGTACATGGCTCTGAGTTGTGGAAGAGTCATGTGAGATTCATCCACAAAAAGAAGAAAATCATCCGGAAAATAATCTAACAAAGTGTACGGTGTACTTCCCGCTGCCCTCTGAGAAAGGTGCCTAGAATAATTTTCCACCCCTGCACAGTAACCTGCTATTTCTAACATTTCGAGATCATATTTTGTTCTAGATTCCAACCTCTGAGCTTCCAGCAGTTTATCTGAAGATTTGAGGTGTTTCAGGTGTAACTCGAGTTCCTTTCCAATATCCCTAATCGCCATTTGCAACTTTTCTTTGGAAGTCACAAAATGTTTTGCTGGATATATTTCCACAGACTCTTTGTCGCCTATTATTTCTCCAGTTAACGTATCCAAGTGAGTTATTTTTTCCACCTCGTCTCCCCAAAATTCAATTCTAATGCCAAGTTGCTCGTAGGCAGGTAATATTTCTAAAGTGTCGCCCCTCACTCGAAACCTACCTCTTGCCAGGTCATAGTCATTTCGCTCATATTGCATATCAACTAATTTTCTAATTAAATCTCTTTGGCTTTTAGACTCTCCTTTTTTCACGGATGCTACAAATCCCTGGTATTCTTCGGGAGCACCTAGACCAAATATGCATGAAACCGAGGCAACTATCAGTACATCCTTCCTGGTTAATAGTGAGCGGGTCGCTGAATGCCTTAGTTTATCAAGCTCTTCATTGATGTCTGCATCTTTCTCAATGTATGTATCAGTTCGGGGTACATAGGCTTCTGGTTGGTAGTAGTCGTAGTAGCTTACGAAATATTCGACTGCATTTTCAGGAAAAAATTCTTTGAATTCAGTGGCCAATTGTGCAGCCAAGGTTTTGTTATGTGCGATCACAAGGGTGGGTTTTTGAATTTTTTCCACTATGCAGGCCATAGTGTACGTTTTACCGCTTCCTGTAACTCCTAGTAATGTTTGTTTACCAAAACCCTTAGATATACCTTCAGAAAGTTGAGAGACAGCGGTAGGCTGATCCCCGCTCGCAGTAAAGTCAGCCGATAATTTAAATTCTGGCATTTACCTTCCAGTTACCTAACTACTAGTGACCAAATTGTTTCCTCAGAATCTCGGTCGTATGGAGTTCCATCGTAATCTCCGGCAATTTCTTCTATTCTGAAACCACAATATTCGAAAAGATAGCGCGCTTCATCCGTATACAAGTACCTCAAGGTGAAATCTGCATACCGTTTAGATATCAAGTAGTCACCAATATGTTCAGTTATAGAAATTTGAGTATGTATCAATTGGTTATGATGGTCAAATTCTGTTCGGTGGTGCAAAGACCTGTAACCATTGTCTTCCTGATACCTTGAATCCCTCAAGTGGTAAAAGATGTCAGATCGCTGGTCAAATAAATCCTTACCAGGTACAAAAAGAGTAATAATTAATTTACCGCCTGGTTCGAGATGGTTTCTAAGTGAGTTTAAGGCGTTGACCTGATCTTCTACCGTCAGAAGGGATTGGAAACCTCTATACGGGAAAATCACGAGGCTGAATTTTTGGGCTAGTTCCAAGTCTCGAACATCTTGTTTGATAATTTTGATCGGGACTTTGTTATTAGCAACTTTGGTCCCCAGCATGTCAATCATTTTTTGTGAAGAATCTATACCTGTGATGTTTGCGCCATTCTCCATCAAGGGGATGGTGATTCTTCCAGTACCGCACCCAATTTCTAAAATATTGCCTTTGATACTGGACGCTTTTTGGAGATAGAAATTGATGTCATAGTCTACGAATGAATACACCTCGTCATAGATATCAGCCCATGAGTCATAGTCTGTGTTCATCTATTGGTGATATTCTCTAGAGCCATACGGATTTTTTCTTCTGTACTTAAATTATCCGAATTGATGGAACCGATGGCTGCTCTTGCTTCCTGTATCGAGTAACCTAACGCCGTTAGAGAACCAAATACGTCATCCAGTTCACTCGGATCACTTGGGATGGACCAGGTTTCCTCCATTTTCCCTTTCAGTTCAAGTAAAATTCGGTTGGCGGTTCTATTCCCAACACCTGAGACAGATTTAAATGCATTAACATCTTCCGAAGAAACTGCTGCAGCTAGAGATGCCGCATCAAATGTAGATAAAATTGCCAATGCCAGCCTAGGTCCCACTCCACTGATTGTGATCAGAGTATCGAAAGCATTTCTGTCATTTTCTGTTATGAAACCGTACAGGGTTATAGAATCCTGTCTCATCTGTAAGGAAGTTAGAATTTTTACCTCATCCCCTAGATTCCCTATGTTTTCTACTGTAGTTATAGGGGTACTTATTCTTAAGGTAATCCCGGATATCTCGACGTCTACATACTCACTCCCTTTGGAAGTTAGTCGACCTGTTACTGCCGATATTAGTGTGGTCACTATGTGGAACTCCCTATTAAATCATCTAGCATGTGAGAGTTAATATGGCATATTGCTACGGCTAATGCGTCTGTGACATCATCAGGTCCCTGTATGTCTCTACCGCCTAGCAGTAAGCTTACCATTTCACTAACCTGTTCTTTGGAACTGCCCCCATAATTGGTTACAGATTTCTTCACCTCTTGCGGGGCATACCGAAACACTGGAATATCCTTTTGTGCTCCTGCAATAAATACGACTGCCTGCGCCTGACCGATAGCAATCCCTGTTTTAGGGTTTTTAGAGACAAAAGGCTCTTCAATTGCAATTACATCGGGTTGGGTTTCTTCTATCACCTTTTTGGTAGCTTCAAATAGATGTGCCAATCGGTTTTCGAGAGGGTCTTTTCGCCTAGGGGCAATTACACCATGATAAGGCGACATTAAGTCCCCGGAAATTGAATCTACGACACCTAGGCCCATTTTAATGGTTCCAGGGTCGACACCCAGAACTCTCATTTAAATCCTAATGTTCAACTTGCTTTAAAATTGTTCAACGCATCTTCGGGGAAATCAGCATTTGAGTAAACTTTTTGCACATCATCCAGCTCCTCAAGTGAGTCAAGAAGTCTGAGTGTTTGAATGGCTTTTTTACTATCCAACATTATTGTGTTGTTTGGGATCATGGATAGCTCCGTCGATGAGACATTTGCCTCACTGTCCGTTAAGGTAGAGCGAATGTTTTCCAGGCTGTTTGGTTCAGAATAGACATGTAATGTTCCATCATAGGTTTCGAAGTCATCAGCTCCGGCATCAATGGCCGCTAATGCCAAATTTTCCGCATCATTTGCTTCAATATCCACAATGATGACGCCTTTCTGTTCAAATTGCCAAGCTACTGCTCCATTCTCGGCCATATTACCGCCCGCTTTCGAAAGGGTTGATCTAATATCTGACACAGTTCTGTTTTTGTTATCGGTAAGTGTTTCAACCATTATCCCTATCCCTCCGGGACCGTAACCTTCGTAGATTATTTCCGCCATTGCGACCCCTTCATTTGATTCTCCAGTCCCACGCTTTATCGCCCTATCAATATTGTCTGCTGGCATATTGCTATCTTTGGCTATTTGAATTGCCATTCTCAGACGGAAATTCATTTCTAAGTCCCCACCTCCCTGTTTGGCAGCCACTATGATTTCCTTAGATAGTTTGGTGAAAAGCTTCCCTCGTCTCGCGTCGGTGATAGCTTTTTTGTGTTTTATGGTTGACCATTTTGAATGCCCAGACATTTCTCTCAACCCCTGTTATTTTTATTGCAAATTCCTAGCTTTAGTTGTTGTTATCCGTAACTCTCGCATCTTATCACTAAGATTGACTTTACATCTCTATCTTGGATCGAAATTCTGGTTTTCCCTTTACTTTAAGGTTTAATTTGAACGTAGCTCCGGCCAAGGGACCATTAATAGCTAAATCGTCTCCTCCCGCGCTAGTGACGAAAAGGTCCTTATAGCCATCACCTCCAAAAGTGGGACACGATACCTTTTTTACTTCAAAAGTAACCTTGTTTATTTCCCCTCCTAAGTTGTTATACCTATAGAGAGCCCACCCGTCCCAACGCGCAGACCATATGCAATCTTCGGCATCTACCGTCAAGCCATCCGGCACACTGCCATCGTCAGGTGTAGAAACTATGATTTTCCCTTTCCCTAGCCTCGATGTATCAGAGTCAAATTCGTATTTGGTGATTGTCCTTCTAGTAGAGTTCGTATGATAGGCATAATCTAGATTGTTGGAAAACCCGAGACCATTACTAATGCCGGCGTCTTCGATCATCAATGAGATCTTTCTATCTCGATCCAACTTGTACAAAGATCCAGGCTTATTGCCACTCGGCATGGTTCCGCAGAAAACACTTCCATCTGGGGTTGCAATAACGTCGTTAAATCTGGAATGTTCTTCTCCCTCGATACCTCCTAAAATAGTTGATAATTTGCCATCTTTCAAAATTTTCACCGCGCCTTTTTCCATGAAAAGTAGCAAACCGCCATCTTCTTGGATTGTAAAACCGCCTATCTGCCCGGATTGGAAAACCTTCTTGGCCACGTTATTCCGAGGATCATAGTTGTAAAGGCACCCGTTTGGTATGTCGACCCAATATAAAACACCTTCGTCAGGGTGCCACAGAGGTCCTTCGCCGGTGATACATTGGTAATTAGCAACCAAATCCATTTGTCTACTCCTCAGTGTTTTCTCAGTTTGTATTTTATATTAGGGTATTGATATAAATTCACATTCAATAGTTTTTTATTAAATAGTTCTTGCAGACACAGTTATGATCTTAAATATTTTGAAATCTACCAGGCCACGCCAATGGATAAAAAATCTAATGGTATTTCTGCCGTTGTTGTTCTCAGTTAATGAGTCATGGGCTTTTGATGATATCCAATCTTTCTATGGACTTTTGCTAAACGCAGCTGTGGGTTTCGTTGCTTTTGTGTTTGCCAGTTCATCCGTTTACCTTTTTAACGATGTTCTGGATAGAGATAAAGATATTTACCACCCGGAAAAAAGATTGAGGCCTATCGCTTCAAAATTAGTGTCTCTCAGAATAGCATTACTGTTTTCTCTTTTGTTTTCGTCCATAGCAGTCATAATTTGTGTTGTCTTGTTGTATGACACCGTGATTTATATTTGTGCCTACCTTGTTCTAATGGCCATATATTCCCTTTTTTTGCGGGGCACCATTGTTGTTGACATACTATCTATTTCTGCCGGGTTCGTATTACGGGTCTTAGTAGGTGCTATTGCAATAAATGTTCCCGTTTCCATCTGGCTTTACACTTGCATGGGGTTAGGAGCGATGTTCATAGCATTGTCAAAAAGGTATGCTGAATTCCTCGCTCGAGAAAAGGACAGCTCTTTGACTAGGAAATCATTGCCGATATATTCCAAATTAATTTTGGAACGTGCAACTTATGTTTTTCTGATTGGAACTATTTTTGCCTATGGTTTATATACTGTGAACGCTAACAATTTACCATCGAACAAGTTGATGGTTTTGACGGTTCCTTTTGTAGCTTTTGGTATGCTCAGGTACCAGGTTTTGGTGAATCAAAGAGGCTTTGGGGAGCGGCCAGAGGAAATAATAACAAAAGATTTTATTTTGAGAATATGTGTTCTGACATGGCTTTTATTGGTGCTGATCTTATTAACCATATTTAGATGATACTTATTTCTGGTCTAACGACAAATTGTTTAGCCAACTTGCTAGGTCGTTGTGTGTGTCATCTCGTTTTAGAGCCTGGTGAATCGATGCCTTCAAAAGACCGATGGGAATACCCACGTCAAAATGTTTATCTTTAAATAAATACCCTTTACACCCTACGTGTGGTATTAAGGCCCCAATAGCATCTGTGAGTTGTATTTCACCTAAAGCACCTTGGTTTGAGTGTTCTATTGCTTGAAAGATTTCAGGAGGTAGAATGTATCTTCCAACAATGGCCAAATCCGATGGAGCTTTCGGTAAAGAAGGTTTTTCAACCACACCAGTGACATCGCGGATTTCGCCTGTCTGATCATTTGTAGAAACAATACCTAGATTGGGGACGGACTCAGGGGCCACTTTCTTTATGGCTAATACAACCTCATTTCCATCGGCATGGATAGCACACATTTTTTTTAGGGTTGAATTATTTCCCAGAATCAAATCATCAGGAAGCAAAACAGCAAATGAGTTTTCCCCGACCATTTTTTTTGCCATTAGGACAGCGTGGCCTAGTCCTAGAGGAGCTTCTTGAATAACAAAATCCATGTCCGCTATATTTGAAATTTCTTCTACCCGATTTAATAATTCAATATCACCCCTACTTTTTAGGGCATCAATGATTACATCATGGTGATTAAAGTAGTTTTCTATTATGTCCTTTTGATTTTCAGATATCACAAATATAATTTTTTTTATACCTGAGTTGATAGCCTCTGCCACACAGTAGTGAAGTGGAGGTTGATCCAAGATAGGGATCATCACTTTTGGAATCGATAATGTAGCAGGTAAGAATCGAGTTCCTAGACCCGCAACGGGGATTACGGCTTTTTCTATATTCATAAAGAAGGCCTTTTCAATAATAATTAACTTGCCAATGTCGAGATATCTTTACCTTTGTAGATCGATTTTAATACTGGGTCACTAAAACTCATGCCGGCAAAGAAAACAAGGAATAAGATACCTGTAACTATGAGAACATTGGGGGCATTGTATATGTCAGCCAGGTATCCGTAGCCTAAATTTGTGAATGCCATGACTCCTCCAGCATGAAGTATGTATAAACTCGTAACTCGCCCTCTTAGCCTGTCGGGAGTAACAAGTTGAACATAGGTTGCTGTTAACGCCATGAAAACTGATTCAGTTGCCCCCATTATTAGTGTGGCAGCGAATGCCATTGATATATCGAAGGAGAATCCAAGCAATAAAGGGGAGATCCCACTTGAGATACCCATCGTCAGCAATATCAAACCTTTTTGCCTATCATTTCGGACGCCGGCTAATAAAAAAGTTCCTACTGCCGAACCGATCCCGAATGACACTACGAGAACGGCCAACATAGTTTCATCAACTGATGCTAGACGGTTTTTTGTAAAGCCGGGTAGGATAGAATCGAAAGACATCGCAAGAGCACAGTGGAAAGCCACAAGTATTATTAAAATGGCAACTACTCTACGGGCGTAGACGTAATTAATGCCTTCCCAAATTCCCTTAAAGAGATTTGCTTGGTTTGAAATTTCACCGGTAGAGCTGCGTTTGACTTTCCAAATCAGGTAAATAGAAGCAATCCCAAAAATAATACTACCTATCAAAAACTCTGAAGTCCCGAAAGTAATGGTCTGTGATACCCCCGAAATTATCAAAACTGACATTCCTATTACTCTTGAGCCATGTCTGGTAGCCGAGTTAAGTGTGATTGCGTTAAGGAGATCTTCTCTCGGCACCAAATTTGTTATTAAAGAAACGATGGAAGCTTCTTGAGTAGTTCGACAACTCCCTGCAATAAAAGCAAGAGCACATAGGTGCCACAACTCAAGCCATCCTAACAGGGACAGGGCGGCGGCAAATGCGACAGTGCCTACTCCCAGGATTTGAGTGTAAATGGTGAGCCTTTTTCTCTCGATTCGATCAGCTAAAAGTCCCCCGAACGGAGAGGCAACCAAAAAAGGAATCATGGAGGCAAAAGTGAACCATCCAACCATCGCACTCTGATCGGATTGTTCTAGCACAAACCATTGGCTGGCGATGAGGAAGGTCCATGTGCTTGCTCCCCCTAAGGCGCTGGCCCCCCAAGCATATGCATAATCTTTGTGCCGCAAGGCAGCGAAATGAGGTATGTTTCGCAAGAATTACTCCTGAAAAATTCTCATCATGGCTGAGGAAATAACTTCCAAATCAGGTGATGAAATTATGGTTTATTGTTGGTGGAGATAGGGGGACTCGAACCCCCAACCTCGGCATTGCGAACGCCGCGCTCTCCCGTTTGAGCTATATCCCCTTTTTAGTACAATTAACTAAATCGTACCAACGTGACTATTTTGGTGTCAATCACCTTTGGAAGAGCCAGTAATCAACCAGAAAAATTCGGCAATTTCGGTTTCCACAAACTTAATTGGCATGCTGTTATAATCTCGCCAAATTTAAAGTCTATATCGGCGATTGGGCCAGCGCTTTGAAGGGGTGTTGAAATGCCTTACGAAGAACTCAACAAAGAATCTTTGCTTTGGATGTATGAGACGATGGTGACGATTCGCCGCTTCGAGGAACAATCCAGGAGAGAAGCTGATGCAGGAAAATTGCGAGGTATGCACTCGTCGATAGGGCAAGAAGCGGTTCCGACAGGCATATGTGCTCATCTGAATGAAAAAGATTATGTGCTTGGTACCCACAGGAGCCACCACCATTGTATAGCCAAGGGTCTTGATATTAATGAGATGATGGCTGAATTACTAGGCAAGTCTACAGGCACGGGGAAAGGGAAAGGCGGCACTATGCATATAGCAGACATAGATAAGGGCATGCTGGGTGCCAACGGTGTTGTGGGTTCAAATATTCCTGTGGCGACAGGAGTGGCGTTGACCGCCAAAGTGAAAGGGACGGACCAGGTTAGCGTTGTTTTTTTTGGAGATGGTGCTTCAAGCCAGGGGGTTTTACATGAATCTATGAATCTCGCGGGCATTTGGAAATTACCAGTTATTTTCGTATGTGAAAATAATCGTTACGCTGAAGCAACTCCATTTGAATATTCAGTTGCAGGTGGTTCAGTTGCCAACCGGGCTGATGGATATGGGATTCCGGGGGTGACGGTAGATGGTCAGTCAGCTTTGGATGTTTATGAGGTAGGTAAGGAGGCTGTGTCAAGAGCTCGTATGGGTGAAGGCCCCACATTGATCGAGGCTCAGACGTACAGATACCAAGGGCATTTCGGTGCTGATGACCCCCTTGGATATAGAAGTAAGGAAGAGCAGGAATATTACATGTCACGCGACTGTATTGTTATGTTACAGAAACATATCCTGGATGGCGCTTATGCCGATGAAACCCAGCTCGAGGCGATTGATAAGAAATGTATAGAAGCGGTTAACACAGCCGCGGAGTTTGCTAATAACAGTCCATTTCCAGATTCTGAGGAATTGACCACAGACGTATACGTGGCCTATTAGGTCCAATAGGAGATAAATTAAATGACACAGGCACAGTCAGTAAGACAAATAAGTTTCATACAAGCCATTAATGAAGCTCTAAGGCAAGAAATGCATAGAGACCCAGATGTGATTGTAATGGGAGAGGATATTGCGGGAGGGGGAGAGCGGGAAGATTTCCAAGATGCTTGGGGTGGACCGATGAGATTAACCAAAGGGTTGGTAAATGATTTTGGTCGTTTGAGAGTGAGAGATACCCCTATATCTGAAGCGGGGTTTGTCGGAGCCGGAGTAGGAGCTGCTGCTTCAGGCCTGAGACCAGTGGTTGATTTAATGTATGTAAGTTTCTACGGTGTATGCGCTGATCAGATCACTAATAATGCCGCTAAAATGCATTATATGTTTGGTGGAAAAGTTAAGATTCCATTAACGATAATGACAGGAATAGGGGCTGGCACGAATTCAGCCGCTCAACATTCTGAAACCCTCTATTCTATATTCACTCATTTTCCAGGTCTTAAATGTGTGGTGCCTTCAAATCCCTACAATGCTAAAGGCCTCATGGCCGCAGCAATTAGGGATGACGACCCGGTAATCGTGTTCAATAATCGACAACTTATGGGATTTAGATTTGAAGACAATGTTCCAGAGGAATCCTATACTATCGAGATCGGTAAATCAGAAATTAAAACCCAAGGGGAAGATATAACCCTGTTGGGTATTGGTTACACTACACGTGTGTGTATGGAAGCGGCGGGGCTGTTGGAAGAGCGGGGTTATTCAGTTGAAGTATTAGATTTACTATCTCTTTCTCCTATGGATGAAGATGCGATACTTTCCTCAGTACAAAAGACTAAGAAAATCGTTATCGTAGATGAAGATTACCCAAGATGTAGTATTGCTACCGATATATCTGCCTTAGTGGCTGAAGAAGCTTTTGATTATTTGGATGCTCCACCTAAGAGGGTAACGCCCCCCCATACTCAAGTTCCTTACAGTCGACCCTTGGAAGCTTTATTCGTACCTACCAAAGAGAAGGTGCTAGCTGCTGCATTGGAACTACTGGAATAGGAGGCTAGATTCGATATGGCAATTCCGATAGTTATGCCCAGGTTGGGTGACTTCATGACAGAAGGCATTGTTACGAAATTTACCAAAGCATCAGGTGATAACGTATCTCAAGGTGAGGTTATAGCTGAGATAGAAACTGAAAAAGTAAATTATGATTTAGAAGCCACTAATTCGGGTGTTTTTCACCCAGTTGTTCATCAAGGGGCAACAGTGCTGGTAGACGATGTCATGGGGTATTTGCTTGAGGAAGGAGAAACCCCTCCTGAACCTGAGGAAGAACCCATTAAGTCGTGGACGGCCGAAAATACTTCTCAAAATGTCGATTCTCGCCGACCAAAAACGTCAAACACAAAAGGGAATGCTATACCTTCCACTCCGGGTGCTCGGAAACTTGCAGCTAAATTGGGTATCGACCTTGCTGACATACTGCCGACTGGTCCGAGAGGGCGTGTTGTCGAATCAGATGTCAGATCAAAAGCAGAGGAGCCTTCCCCATCAAAACCTTCGTTGCCTCCAGGATTGCCAAGGCCGATATCAGAAATCCCTTTGGAAGGTATGAGAAAAACTATTGCAGGGCATATGAAAAATAGTTTGGCAAATACTGCCCAGCTGTCCTATTTTCTTGAGGTAGATGTGACTGAGGCCCAAAATATAAGACGCGAGCAAAATTTGGGTATGGCCGAGGTTTTGATAAAAGCTACGAGTGAGGCATTAATCCGAGTTCCTGCCCTCAATAGCGTTTTGGTTAATGATGCAATTATGAAATTTGATAGGGTGAATATAGCTTTCGCCGTGGCATTGGACGACGGGTTGGTCGTTCCAGTGATTCGAGAAACTAACTCAAAAAATATCAGAGAAATAGCCGGGGAAGTAAAAACTCTTTCTGAAGCTGCGAAGAACGGCATTTTGGGACCGGATGATTTCATGGGAGGAACTTTCACAATATCAATACTCGGGTCTGTAGATGGTTTTACTCCTATATTGAATCAATCCCAGGTGGGTTTGCTCGGTGTAGGTAGGTCACTCCAGAAGCCGATTGTTAAAGATGGCCAAGTTGTTATAAGGGAGATGATGACTTTGAGCCTGACTGGAGACCATCAAGTTGTTGACGGGGCAGTGGCTGCAAGTTTCTTCAGGAGACTTCAGCGCCTGATTGAGAGTCCTTCAAAGTTATTTGCTTAGAAAACTGGGAATGCTTTTGCTGGTTCGTAAAGGGAATTGCCAATTGCCAGCAAGGAAATAATTATTGAAACCGCAAAAAAAATGAGTAGGGGCAATCTGGCCTTTTGCCCAATGTTGGGTATTTGAAGGCTATGCGGCGGTTGGGCAGTCTTTGGATGATAGGCTAAAAAGTATCCCGAACTTATTCCGGCAATGAATCCACCAATGTGCGCCCAATTATCGATCGCAGGGATTACGAATCCAAAAGCTAGATTCACTAGAGCCAATATTATTAGGCCATTTAAAGTCTGCTTGCCAGATTTTCCCAAAGTCTCTTTACGTATGTAAAAAAAAGAAACTAGGCTGCCCAAACAACCAAAAATAGCACCACTTGCCCCAGCACCGACCACCCCATTTTCAATGTTCATATAGCTGGCCGTGCTACCAATTATTCCTGTTACTAGAAAAATGGAAATGAAGTTCCGGTGTCCGTACAACCGTTCCGTCAGGCCTCCCATGATTACTAGGCTTATCGAATTTATTGCTAGATGGGAGGCGCCAACATGAAGAAAAATCGCGCTAGCCAGCCTCCAATATTCACCCGACCAGATCAAATAGGAGTCAATTGCTCCAAATTTGCGAAGGCTAGAGGGGTTTGTGCTGTTTCCAGAGACTTCTAGCAATATCCAAAGAAGCACATTAATCGATGCTATTGAGTAGACAAAAACTGGTTGTCGGGGAGGTCCTGTTATGTTTAGTCGCACTTTGATTGACTAT